>JAEEGF010972093.1_pt1 | contig 48609 bp, 36 predicted proteins | sample 9134171 | NCBI WGS metagenome assembly JAEEGF01 (sample SAMN16246542, study PRJNA631951) | gut metagenome | biome: gut microbiome; feature: rumen; material: AP-attached | host: Bos | place: Iran: Karaj | collected 2018-10
ATCATGATGATATCAGCCATCTTAGCAGCCTCTGCTGTGTTGTAAACCTTAAGTCCCTGAGCCTCTGCCTTAGCCTTGCTCTTTGATCCCTCGTAAAGACCGATGATTACGTTGCATCCTGAATCCTTAAGGTTAAGTGCGTGAGCGTGTCCCTGTGAACCGTAGCCGATAATAGCAATGGTCTTACCCTCAAGCAATGATAAATTACAATCTTCCTGATAAAAAATTCTTGCATCCTGTGACATAACTAAATCCTCCATATTTGTTTTTATAATCCTCCGGACAAAACTTATTCATCCAGATAAATAACTTTATCAGTACCTCTTCCAAGTCCTGCAATACCTGTTCTCGCAAGCTCGAGGATTTCATAGCCCTCAAGAAGTTTAAGGAAAGCATCGACCTTGGACTGGCTTCCTGTGATCTCAATGATAAGTGAATCAGGGCTTACATCAATTATGTTTCCTCTGAAAATATTGGCTGTAGCAAGTATGCTCTGTCTGTTAGCAGCTTCTGCCCTAACCTTAACAAGAGCCAGCTCTCTGTAAACCGAGTCCTCCGGAAGCAACTCGTGAATATCTCTGATATCTACAAGCTTAGCAACCTGTTTCTCAATCTGATCAAGAATAACGTCATCTCCCGATGCAACAATGGTTATTCTTGTAAATCTAGGATCAGCTGTAACTCCGGCTGTTATGCTCTCAATGTTGTAGCCTCTTCTTGAAAACAATCCAGAAATTCTTGAAAGAACACCCGGATTATTATCAACGATAAGCTGAAAGACTTTTTTCTTTAATTCTTTCATTTTTACTCTCCAATTATGCCTTATAAATTCAGTATTTATGCCTATACTTTTACACTTTAAAGTGTAAACTTCAATCAACTCAAAAACAGTTAATTTTCGTATTATTTTGATACTCATTGTCCTGTTTTTTCATCAATTTAAATCAAATTATACCACCATCACTTCATAAGTCAACAAAAATATTTTATCACTTTACACTATTAAATTATTCCTGACAAATCTGGATTATTCCCTTAGTCAACTTTAGCTGACTTTAGGTTGGTTTACTGTTAAATCTGTAATATGGCATAATTTTTTATTTAACAAAAATACAGGGGCCTCCCGAATATAAATAATCAGATCGGCGATTTGTGGTGCTACGGAGATGAGACCAATAAATCATGAGTGCCTATGCACGAAATGATTTATTCTCTGGGCTCATCGCAGTGCTTAGCACCACGAGACGAACTGATTACTTATATCCGGGAGGCCCCGTAATTCTTCTACAACGTAAATTTAACCAACTCAGTTAACTTCTCTGCATTTGGTGAGGGCAACCGTACCGGTGCGGGCAATTTCGACGATGCTGACACTCTTTAGCATTTCGATGAAGACCTCGATACGGTCGGAGGTATCGCAAATCTGGATTATCATCATGTTTTTGGACATGTCAACGATCTGGGCGTTCATGATGGTACAATTCTCCATGATGTCGCGACGGTTTTCCTTGTTGTATTTTACTTTGATGAGCATAAGCTCCCTGTTGATACTCATGCTCTCTTTGAAGGTCTTAACCTTGATGACATCGATCTTTTTGTTGAGCTGCTTCTCAATCTGTTCTATGGTGCGCTCATCGCCGGTTGAGACAATAGTCATGCAGGAAACAGCTTTATCTGCTGTTTCGCCAACTACCATTGAATCGATATTGAAATTTCTTCTGGAAAAGAGTCCGGCAACCTTGGAAAGGACACCTGCTCTGTTTTCTACAAGAACCGAGTAAATTCTCTTCATAGTGATTACCTGCCTGTTTTATCTTGTAAGTGCCATTGGATCAACCATTACTTCCATGAGATTGGAAGAATCGTCCTTAAGGAATTTCTTAAGGGATTTTTCCATATCAGAATTACCGTCAACCTTAAAGTATTCCATACCATAAGCTGCAGAAATAAGCGAAAGATCAGGATCCCCTTCAAGTTTGACCATGGAATAGTTATCGTTGTATGCATTGTGCTGATGTTCTCTTACCATGCCAAGATAACCGTTGTTCATAACAATTATCTTGAGATTTACGCCGTACTGACGCATGGTTGCCAGTTCCATCATGGACATCTGGAAAGCACCGTCGCCAAGAACTGCTACAACCTGTTTTCCAGGAGCAGCTATCTTACCTCCGAGAGCTGCGGGTATCGAATAACCCATTGTTCCCATTCCGCCTGATGTAAGGAATCTTCCGTTCTTAACAATGTGATATGCACATGACCATATCTGATTCTGACCGACATCAGCCACATAAATGGCATCATCATTCATAGCCTTTGAAAGCGCTCTGATAAAGCTTTCCGGATCAACAAAACCTTTTGCTGCAGGAGCTCTTAAAGTCATCATCTCCTCTTTGTACTTGCGCAGAGTTTGAATCCATTCCTTGTGATCATCTGCATGATCATCCTGAGCCAGGAACTCCGCAAAGATATGCTTGATATCTCCAACCAGAGGAATTGTAGGTCCTACATTCTTACCAATCTCAGCAGGATCTACATCGATGTGAACCATTACTTTGTTTTCAGTGATAAGGTCAGGCCTGTTCACAGCTCTGTCAGCAACTCTTGCGCCTACCATCAAGAGAAGATCTGACTCATTCATTGCTCTGTTAGCGTAAGCTTTACCGTTATTGCCGACCATTCCAAAGAAAAGAGGATGATCGGATGGCATAGCGCCTATTCCCATCATTGTAGAAACAACGGGAACATCATTTAATTCCGCAAATTTTATAAGCTCCTGTGTTGCGCCGCTGAGGTGTACTCCACCACCGACGCATATAATCGGCCTTTTGGCTTTTTCCACTTCCTTGATAACCTTTTTAATCTGTACCGTATTGCCCTTGACTGTTGGTTTATACGATCTCATGGAGATGGTCTCAGGATATGCAAACTTCTCTGTCATCTCTTCATTCTGGATATCAAAAGGAATATCTATCAGGACCGGTCCTTTTCTTCCGGTGCTTGCGATATAGAAAGCCTCCTTGAACACCTTGGGGATGTCGTTTACATTTCTTATAAGGTAGCTGTATTTTACGAAAGATTCCACAGCTCCCGTAATATCAGCTTCCTGGAACACATCACTTCCGATCATGTCGCTGTTGACCTGACCTGTGATCGCAATCATAGGTATAGAATCAGCATATGCTGTAGCTATTCCGGTAATAAGATTGGTCGCGCCGGGGCCTGAAGTCACAGCACAAACTCCCACCTTACCGCTTATTCTTGCATATCCGCTGGCACAGTGCGCAGCATTTTGTTCTGTGCGAATAAGCACAGTCTTTATGTCACTGTCCAAAATCTTGTTCCAGAATGGATCAATGGCAACTCCCGAATAACCGAAAATAACTTCGGTGTTCTCTTTTTCAAGGCATTTAACTATGGCCTCTGCTCCAATCATGAAAGCTCCTCCAATCTATATTAAGTAATACTTAAAATCGTTCTGACAAGCTTAACTGCATCCGCAGCATCAGATGAATATCCGTCTGCGCCGATTTCAAATGCATAATCCTCTGTTACAACTGCTCCGCCAATTATTATCTTGGCTTTTATCTTCTCTTTATTAGCCAGCTCAACTACATTCTTCATTTCCTTCATTGTAGTTGTCATAAGTGCTGAAAGAGCTATAACACTGGCATCATTATCTTTTGCAGCCTTAATAATCTCTTCCTTTGGCACGTCTTTGCCAAGATCTATGACATTGAAGCCATAGTTTTTGAGCATAAGAGCCACAAGGTTTTTCCCTATGTCATGTATATCGCCATGCACTGTAGCAATGATAATAGTTGGAAGCTTCTGTGAATTATCAGCATCTGCCGCAAGAAGAGGTTCAAGATATCCGATTGACATCTTCATGGCCTCCGCACCTGCAATCAGCTGCGGAAGGAAATATTTACCCTTATCAAAGAATTCTCCGACATCATTTATTGCAGGCATAAGTGCCTCATCAAGAATCTGTTTGGGACTGACTCCCGACTCGACTGCTTTCTGAGTATCTTTGACAATCGTTCTCTTAGATCCGCTAAGTACATCCTTTTTTATTATATCAATATAATTATCATCTTTAACAGAGTCGTTCTTAACTTCTTTTCCTGCTGCAGCTACATTGTTCTCTGTATTATATCTCTCCATTCTCTGGATATATCTGAGATCTGCCCCATCCTTTTTCTTCAACAGATCTGAAGCAAAGGCAGCATTTACCAGCATCTCCTGTGAAGGATTGGCAATTGCCATAGTAAGTCCGTTTGAAATTGCCATTGTAAGGAATGCTGTGTTCACATTCATTCTCTGAGGCAGGCCAAAAGAAATATTGGATAGTCCACAGATTGTTGCATAGCCTCTCTCATAACAGAATCTGATCGTATCAAGAGTATTTAAAGCCGCGCTTGGATCAGCACCAACCGTTGCCACAAGACCGTCCACCACGATATCTTCTATTCCGAGTCCCATATCAAAGGCTTTGCGGCTGAGTGTAAGGATATTCTCCTTTTTCTCCTCAAGATCTTTTGGCAGTCCTTCAGGACTCAGCGGTAAAAGAACAAACATTGCTCCGTATTTCTGTGCAATCGGAAGAAACGCTTCAGCTTTTCCTTTTTCAAGAGAAATCGAGTTAATAAGTGCTCTTCCGGAATAAATTCTAAGAGCAGCTTCCATTACTTCAGCGCTTGACGAATCTATACAAAGCGGAAGGTCAGTAACACCGGATACCTCTTCAAGTACATTCAGCATCATTTCTTTTTCGTCAATTCCGCTCATTCCAACGTTAATATCAAGGATTGATGCTCCGTCTTTTTCCTGGTTTTCTGCAAATTCGCAGACCATGTCGAGATTCCCCTCTCGAAGTTCAGCCTGAAGTTTCTTTTTGCCGGTGGGATTTATCCTCTCACCAACAATCATGAACAGATCATCCATGCCAAACGAAAGAGCTCTTCTCTCTGAAGATAAATAGCGTCTTCCGGATATTTTCCTCGGAACAGGATTTCCGTCTTCTTTTCTTACTTTCTCAGGGTCAAGATCACCATATGTCTTTTTCAAAAGAGCTATGAACTCAGGCGTAGTTCCACAGCAGCCGCCAAGGATTGATGCTCCGCAGCCGATAAGTTTGTTCATCTCTCTAACAAACACGTCACTTTCCATGTCATATACTGTGTTTCCGTCTGCATCGACCTTTGGAAGACCGGCATTGGGTTTTGCGATTATTGGTATGCTCGTAACTTCCGCCATGCTTCCGATAATATCCATCATCTTATCAGGCCCTGTCGAACAGTTGGCGCCAATAGCAGCAGCGCCAAGGGCCTCGAGGCATATGGCAGAAGCTGCAGGATCAGAACCAAAAAGTGTTCTTCCGTCAGGTTCAAAAGTCATTGTCACAATTACCGCAAGGTCTGATACCTCTTTTGCTGCAATAAGTGCAGCCCTACATTCCTGAAGAGACATCATTGTCTCAACAACAAGAAGATCCACACCTGCTTTATCCAGAATCTGTATCTGTTCCTTGTAAACATCAATAAGATCTTCGAAATCCAGGTCTCCGACAGGTTTAAGCTGTCTTCCTGTCATTGTAAGATCACCGGCTATCAATGTCTTATCACCGACTGCCTCTCTTGTAATGCTCACAAGATCTATGTTTATTTGAACAATATTCTCTGCAAGGCCATATTCTTCAAGTTTAATTCTGTTACTTGTGAAAGTTGGCGCATATACGATATCGGAACCTGCATCCGCATAAGCCTTTGAAAGCTTCTGCATTACATCCTTATGCTCCAATATCCATTTCTCTGGGCATACTCCTGCAGGCATTCCGGCTTTCATCAGATTACTTCCGGTTGCACCATCAAGGAATACTACTCTGTTTTTGCAAAACTTTAAGAATTCATTTCTGTTCATTAACTTTTACCTTATCTATAAAATATGGAATTACTGCAAATAACAAAACGGATATTACCATTACGATCAGTGGCTTCTGCCACATGGTATATGATGGTATTATGCCATTTTGAGATAATATATCAAGTACCGAAATTATCATAACGTGATAAAAATAGATCAAGGATGAAGCTCTTTTTCCAAGATCAGGAAGTATTCGACCTGCATTTAAGCCGCATTCTGATAACAACAAAATTGCAAAAACAATTATAACAGAACCGATATATACCTCTTTTCTTCCAAATATAAATGCTTCTGCAATGCTCATAATGCACCCGACAGCCAGAATCAGCATATATCTTGGGAAAAAAGTCTCCATATTCTCCTTGTATTTTTCCTTGCCAAGACTCTCTCTTAATGAAGCAGTTCTGTCAGCAAATATAACTCCTATCAAAACAAAAGGCATTCCAACAAAAAGCCAGTTTCTGAGGATGTACCAGGTATTTATGCTGATATCGAAAGGTCTTATTGGATATACAGTCTGAAGTAATTCTCCGAAAAACAATAATCCAAGCAGAAGTACAGTCAGCCACTTATACCATTTTCGCAAAACCTGAGCGAAAATCATGATCAATACATAAACATATATTAGCGCAAACAAATACCAGAGATGATCAAATACATAAGAATCATCATAAATATATCTTCCGGTATTAAACAAAAAGAAAGTTCTTGTTTCAAATAAATTGAATTTATCGTGCAGCCAATATTTAAAAGTCCATCCCTTGGGTATATAGAAGCAAAGTGAAAACAAGAGGTAAGTTGCGTATACGACCGCTGTTATTAAAAAGAGTTTTTTGAGCCTCCACCAGGTAAATGACCTGATTTCCTTAGTTGTCTGTGCGTAGGAACCATCTCTTTTGAATAAAAGATATCTTCCAGAAACAGCAAAAAAGAAAGGAACCGCAAACCTTGACAAAGAGTAGACTATATCACCGAAAAGTCCCGGAAACGGCGCATGAATCGTTATCACAAACAAACAGGCTATGAATTTTAAGGCATATATATAACTATTGTCGTTATTTCTCTCCATAATATTTCCTTGTATGCAAAACAAGCACTGATCATTCTCCATCAGTGCTTGAATCTATTGTCGAAAATTCATAGGTGCTCTGGGTTTCAACAGAGACGCCTTCACCTTCCGGTACTTCACCGTGAAGGACCTGTAAAATCACCTGAGCTCTGTTATTGGCTCTTTCATAATACTGAGCTGCCAGCATCTCAGAGTCTGAATCAAACTCATTGTCATAAGCCATATGATAAAACTCATTGGCTTTCTGCATATATTCAGCTGCTTCCACCGAGATGTCGGCAATTCCGGAAAACTGATCAGGTACGGTAGTGGCAGCCATCGCCTTGTAGCTCTCATTCATCTGATCAAGAAGATCAAGTAATTGCAATTTGGCAGCTTCGTCATCGGGATCCAGCGCATTTATCTGATTATCATACAGGCTGAGTTTGTCATAAAAAGAAGTCATGCTCTCTCTGTATGTTTCAAGCTCAGGATCTTCCTTTTTGCCACAGCCTGCAAGTAACGTGCAGACTACTCCAAATGCAATAATCAAAGCCTTAAAACTCTTATTAAACAACAATATTCCCACCAACTTTTCTTTTAATCTTTATACTTGGAAGCGGCACTGAGCCTTGCCATAGCTCTTGCAAGTCCGGCCTGTGATTTCCTGAACTCCTTCATCGACTGCTTCTGATTGAGATGTTCCATTGCAAAATCATATGCTTCCTTTGCTCTGTTCTTGTCAATTTCCGCCGGATTCTCAGCAGTGTTTACCAGAACGATGCACTCATTGTCAACAGTATACTGCACAGAGCCGATACTCACAACTCCATAAATCCACTTACCGTCTGGTTTTTTGATCTTGATCGTCCCGTCATAAATAGCATAGATCATTTCTTCATGCCCATAAAGCAGTGCCAATTCCCCATCATAGCAGGGCAAAATGATCTCCAGGGCTTCATCATCATAGAATATTCCGTTAATCGAAATAACCTTGAGGTGAAAGGTCTTAATATTCTCATTCATCTTTAAGCCTCAATATCTTTAGCTTTCTGAGCCACTTCATCAATTGTTCCTACATTGAAGAACGCAGCTTCAGGGTATTTATCCATCTCTCCGCCTATAATATACATAAATCCCTTTATTGTTTCGGAAAGAGGTACATATTTGCCCTTAAGTCCAGTAAACTGCTCGGCAACATGGAAGGGCTGTGACAAAAATCTTTGGATCTTGCGGGCTCTGTGAACTGTTGCCTTATCTTCTTCAGACAACTCCTCCATACCAAGAATTGCAATGATATCCTGAAGTTCTTTATACTTCTGAAGAATCTCCTGAACCTTCATGGCAGTGCTGTAATGTGCCTTACCAACGATGTTCTCTTCTAGAATTCGGCTTGAAGATTCAAGAGGGTCAACAGCCGGATAAATTCCCTGCTCAACTATCTTACGTGAAAGAACCGTCGTAGCATCAAGGTGTGCAAAAGTTGTAGCCGGCGCAGGATCTGTGAGGTCATCTGCAGGAACATATACAGCCTGAACTGATGTTATTGATCCGTTTCTTGTTGAAGTTATTCTCTCCTGAAGAAGTCCAAGATCGGTTGCCAAAGTCGGCTGATAGCCTACAGCTGAAGGCATTCTTCCAAGAAGAGATGAAACCTCGGAACCGGCCTGCACAAATCTGAAAATATTATCAATAAACAGAAGCACATCCTGGTTCTTGACATCTCTGAAGTACTCCGCCATTGTAAGTCCGGTTTCAGCTACGCGCATACGTGCTCCCGGAGGTTCGTTCATCTGTCCGAATACAAGAGCGGTTTTTTCGATAACTCCGGACTCTGTCATCTCAGTCCAAAGATCATTTCCTTCTCTTGAACGTTCACCTACTCCGGTGAATATAGAATAGCCACCGTGCTCAGTTGCAATGTTCTGTATAAGCTCCTGGATCAGAACGGTTTTACCAACACCTGCGCCGCCAAAAAGGCCTATTTTTCCACCCTTTGCATACGGTGCAAGAAGATCGATTACCTTGATGCCTGTCTCAAGAATCTCAACAACAGGGCTCTGCTCCTCAAGCTTTGGCGGTTTTCTGTGAATCTCCCATTTATCGGCGCTGTTTACATCACCCTTTTTATCAATAGGCTCTCCGAATACATTAAATAGTCTTCCAAGTACTTCGTCCCCGACAGGAACACTTATCGGACCCCCTTCGGATATAACCTCCATACCCTTTGACAGACCTTCGCTGGGTGAAAGCATTATGCATCTGACAATATCTCCGCCAACGTGCTGAGATACTTCCATCACTCTCTTTTCACCATTGACCGTTACTGTCAGAGCATCTCTGATGTATGGCAACTGTATATCCTTAAATTGTACGTCTACAACAGGTCCCATGACCTGAATAATCTTACCGTTTTCCATGCTTCTTAATTTCCTTGCTGCGTTTAAGCGCTTTTGCTCCGCTGACAACCTCTGTGATCTCCTGAGTGATCATAGCCTGTCTTTGGCGGTTATAGCTCTTTTTTAGCTCAATGATCATCTTCTCTGCATTCTTGTTGGCATTGTCCATTGCCATCATTCTTGAATGCTGTACGCTGCAGAATGATTCTACCATTGCTCCATAAATAAAACCTGTTACATAGTTTGGGACAATATTGTCGAGAACTGCACTTGGTGAAGGGTCCATCAGGAATTCTTCATACATATTGCCTCTTATCGGCGAGCGTTTTTGATGAAGTGCCGTAATAAAATCCAAAGGAAGAACCTTCTCCATCTTGGCCTCACATGTATTACCGTGTATGACAGTATATATCATGTAAAACTCGTCAATTTTGTGGTCATAGAAATAATCCATTATCTCTGCTGAAATTTTTCTTGCTCTGTGAAGCGTAGGATTCTGAGATGTAAAAGAGAAAAACTCTTCAATATCAGCATTTTCAGCAGTAAAATGATATCTTCCGACTTCACCTATAACAAAGAGTTTATGTTCACCCTTATCTTTGGCTAAAGCTTCTTCAGCAAGTTTAAGCACATTGTGATTGTATGCTCCGGCCAGCCCCTTGTCGTCAGTAAAAATGATATATCCGCGCTTTTTCTTAATCTCCGGGATATCATCCTTCGATTCAAGGAAGATATGTTCTGTACCCTCAGGAAGGTTTTTGACAACTCTCTCGATCATAGCCTTGGTAGCATAAAAGAACGGCTCTGTTTCCGAGAGTATTTTCTTGGCCTTCCTCATCTTGGTTGAGGATATCAGATACATCGCATTTGTAATTTTTCGTGTATCAGCTACGCTGTCGATCCTCTCACGGATCTCTTTGATATTAGCCAAATTACTGTACCTTTATCTCTTCGTTAAACTCATCTATCAGATCATAGATTCTCTTCTTAAGTGAATCCGAAAGATCTTTTGTCTTTTTGATCTCATCACAGACATCTCTGTGTTCTTTATTAAAGTATGTAATGAGTTTCTCTTTGTATTCATGAACCTTTCTTACAGGGACGTGATCAATTCTCTTTGATCCTGCAGCCAGAAGAATAAGTACCATTTCATGCATAGCGAGCGGATGCTCCAGTGGCTGTTTTAAAAGCTCCATAAGAACAGCACCGTGATTGAGCTGATTCTTGGTAACTTCATCAAGATCCGATGAAAACTGTGTAAACACGGCCATTTCTCTGTATTGAGCCAGATCCACTCTTATGCTTCCCGTTGCTTTCTTCATAGCTTTAGTCTGAGCAGCACTACCTACACGGGATACAGAAAGTCCGACATTTACCGCAGGTCTCATACCCGAGAAGAAAAGATCGCTTTCAAGGAAAATCTGACCATCTGTAATGGAGATTACATTTGTAGGGATATATGCAGATACATCCCCGGCCTGTGTCTCAATGATAGGAAGCGCAGTAATGGAACCTCCTCCCAGATCATCCGAAAGCTTACTTGCCCTCTCAAGAAGTCTTGAGTGCAGATAAAAGACATCTCCCGGATAAGCCTCACGTCCCGGTGGCCTTTCAAGAAGAAGTGACAAAGCTCTGTAAGCTACTGCATGTTTGGAGAGGTCATCATATACTATCAGTACATCTTTTCCCTGATACATAAAGTACTCTGCAAGTGCAGCCCCTGAATATGGAGCTATATACTGAAGCGGAGCAGAATCGGATGCAGTAGAGCTTACAACTATCGTATACTTCATAGCTCCAGTCTTTTTCAGGGTAGTAATGAGCTGAGCTACAGTAGACGCCTTCTGTCCGATAGCAACATAAATGCAGATGACTCCCTTGCCCTTCTGATTAATTATGGTATCAAGTGCGATGGAAGTCTTACCGGTCTGTCTGTCTCCTATGATCAGTTCACGCTGTCCTCTTCCGATGGGGAACATTGTATCGATAGAAAGAATGCCTGTAGCCATAGGCTCGTTTACAGACTGTCTTTCAACGATTCCGGGAGCTCTTTCTTCTACAGCGCGATAACCGTTTTCTTTGATGTCGCCCTTACCGTCTATCGGTGCCCCGAGAGCATCAATTACTCTTCCGATAAATGCTTCTCCGACAGGAATACCGGCTTCTTTATAGGTACGAACGGCTCTGCTACCCTGTCTTATATTTCTCTCGTCGCCAAATAAGATACAGCCAATATGATCATCTCTGATATCCTGTGCCATACCTTTGGTTCCGTCTTCAAATTCAATTATTTCTCCGTAGAAAGCATGCTCAATTCCTTCAATATTGGCAATACCATCACCAACCCATGTAACTATACCAACTTCTCTGCCCTTAATGGAAAGATCGAAATCATCGACTTTCTGCTTGAGCATGGGTATTATATCCCGGGAATGAACATTCTTCAGTTCGCTTCGAAGCTGTCTTGCTCTGCCCTTATCGCTCCAGTCGTATTCATAATTACCGCATGATACGATAAATCCACCGCCGACTTCAGGGTCACAAATGCATTTAAGCTTGATGTCCGGATTTCCGACCTTCTCAATAAGGAGTTGTTTGATACTCTCAAGCTGTGACTCACTGGGTGGTGTTGAGGCATAGCGCAGAGTAGCTTTTATCTTCTTATCCATTATTAGCCCTTGCCTCATTTATGAATTTGTCATAGAGCATGCTGTCATCCTCTGAGCTGTGCTTGGTTGCTGCAATTTTGGCAGCAGCATCAATTACCATATCCTTGAGCTCATCAGCATGGAGTTCTCTCTCCTTTTCAGCCTCTGCTCTGGCATTTTGTCTTGCCTCTTTTACAATCTTATCGCCTGTCTTTCTGGCATCCATAACAATCTTCTCGTACTCTTCATATCCGAGTTTCTTGATGTCAGAGAGAATCTGCTCTTTCTCTTCATCGGCAAGCGCAATCTTCTTCTCATACTCTTTTTTGGCTGCCTTAGCTTCCTGCGTTGCCTTATCTGCAGCTTCAGTAGCTTCGTCAACCTCCTGTTGTCTCTTTGTGATTATGGCATCTATCTTGTCAAACAGGAATTTCTTCACAAAGAACAGCAATATAAGAAGATTTATTACTGTAAATAATATGTTGAACACACTAATAGTTAACACTTTATTTCCCCTTTACTATGCAGCTTTATGAGAAAAGAATTATCATGATCGCTACTACGAAACCATAAATAGCTGTTGCCTCAGCCAGAGCACATCCAAGGATCAGAAGTCTCATGATCTTGCCGTCTGCCTCGGGCTGTCTTGCAACTGCATCGGTAGCCTTTGCTGTTGCAAGGCTTATACCGATTCCTGCTCCGATACCTGTGAATGCAGCGATAGCTGCTCCGATTGCTGTTAAACTCATTTTAATATCCTCCTTTTATTCAACTGCTTCCTTAATATATAACGATGTTAAAAAGCAAAATACATAAGCCTGAATACAACCGTCAAATATATCAAAATAAATGCTCAGTGCGGCAGGTAATACTATTGGTACCACATGTTTTATGAGCTCCATGATGACCGTTGCACCTAAAATGTTACCGAATAGACGCATGCAAAGTGAAAGCGGTCTGATAAAAAGCTCCAAAACATTCATAAAGGTAATGACAGCCATAGGCTCAGTGAAACTCTTAAGCCATTTCTTTGGGCCTTTTTTGATTATTCCTGCCAGCTCTACAAGCACAATACTCATCAGTGAAAGCGCCAGTGTTACATTAAGATCCATAGTTGGAGGAACCAGTCCAAAGAGACCTATCATATTTGAAAATGCAATGAATATCAGCACCGTCACAATATACGGACAGTAAGCCATTGCCTCTTCACCAAGCAGTTCTCCGACAACTTTTCTGATCCAAAGAACAGAAGCTTCTACGGCCGCCTGTCTCTTTGATATGTTATGTACCTTGAGGTTACTGGTCAGTACAAGTATCAGTGTTATAAGAACAGCCAGTACTATCCAGGACACCACCACCGATTTGTAGATGTCAAAAAAGCCGTTTCCAAACGGTATATGGATCAGCGTCTTATCTGCCATCAACAGTTCATTTAGCATTTCTTTCATGGAAAATCTTCTCCCTGACTTAAAGCTTTATTACTTTTTGTTTTTCTTGTTTTTACGACGGATCTTCTTGTATTTTTTCCTGTCAAACTCTTTATTCTTCGGAGCTTTTTCACCTCTTTCTTTTGCAAGCTCCGCTTTATACTCTGAAATTTCTTCAGTAATCTCTTTGAGTTCTTTTTCTTCCTTTATCTCATCCGCAGTTTCAACAATCTTTTCTCTTACTTTTGCCTGAACCGGGTCAGTATCATCAAAGAATATTGATTCCTTGTTTTCTAATCTGTCAGAAACCTTCATGACGAAAATGCCAAATAATTTAGGAACTTTTCCGCCATGTCTCCTAATAATATTGACCACAATGATTATTATAACAATAATCAGAACAATTGCTAAAAGAAATATTGCAATAATTATAAGTCCAATGTTATCAGGATTGCTTATTCCATAAGAAAGAGTATGTGTATTTCCTTCAAGTTCATATGTGGAATATGCACCCATCTTGCCTGTTGGCTCGAGTTCTATTCTGGTATTATCAGTAACTTCATAAAGCGCATAATTACCTGCTCCGGTGATTTTAGAGAAGAAATTTACAAATCCGTTGTAACCGTTGTCAGGTCTGAAACGAATCCGGTGAACAGCTTGTCCGTCATCAGGAATACTAAGTTCGATTACTTCCATATCTTCCAGACTGTTGCTGTTTTCGGGACTGTATTTTACTGTCCTGACGGCTTCAAGCTTATCGTCATCCTTAAAATTACCATCTACAAGGAGAATCGATTGATGACGATCCTCAGAATCATCAATTGCTATGGTTGTGCGATAAAGCTTGTATGTAGCAGTTGCTGTAGTATCACAGACAAGCCTGTCGACTTCCGGAATATCCCATTCCACATAATATCCTTCTTTTTCAGGAACATCAGGATATTCTTCCGGCTTTAAGCTCTCACCGTACTTCTTGTTCATTCTGTCGATATTTTCGCTTCCGCCATCAATATCTTCATCTTCGAGAACAAAGTTTACTGTGATGTTTGAAAACTCATAAGGCAGATCTCTGTAACTTACTTCCTCTTCTATCTCTTCATCATTTCCGGTACTTAGCGGAACAACTTCAAGTTTTTGCTCACTCTCGTCAGTATCCTGCTGAATTTCTTCAAATACTTTGTTCTTTTGAACTGCCGCATAGCTTATGGGTTCTGCCTTCAGCGCATAGCTGACTCTGTCTATTCCTGCAAGTTCGTCACTTACAAAATAGTTGTTTCTTACTTCACCATTTTCCGCTATATGACCGGATATTGCTCCATACCAGTTTTCTGCCCTGTTAACGCTTACAAGTGTAAGGCAGTCTTTGATGTGCATACCATCACCGGTAATACCACCGACATAGGTATTTCCATCAAGTTCACCTTTTGCGTAAGACTGTATTATGTAAGATACTGATGATCCGGCAACACCGCCGACATAATTTCCGTCTGTTGACTCTATCTTGGCGTAGCTTCCACAGTTAAGAATGGTACCCATCTCCTGAAGGCCGCACACGCCTCCCGCATAGTCCTTCTGGCTCTCTATATTCCCGTAGTTCCTGTTGTTTCTGAGAACACATTTGGTAATATAAGACGAATTAAGACTGGCATCTTTAATACCGGTAATATCACTTTCTTTATCAAACTCGTATTCAATTGCCATTGTTCCGGCAATACCGGATATGTCTATATCGCCTTCACATTTTCCAAAGTTAAAGCATGAATCAATTGTAGCATCTGTAGTATAAGCTGCTTCCTTGTATGATTCATCTGAGTACATTGTTGTATAATCTTTGTCCAGAACACCGTCCAGTGCATCTGTATAAAGATTAAGAATATTGTTGAACTGATCATTTACAGCCTGGAGGTCACCCACGATAACACCTGTGGCATTATTCATCTCGGAATTCAAAAGTCCAAAGTTGTCATTCATTGCTGCCATATTGTCAGCAAGACTATTGGTATGGGCTCTGTACTCATCATCAAGTCTTGGGAATCTTATATCATCCCTTCCGGCAATATTGCTGATTATGGATTTTGTCTGCTCTCCGGCAGTTTGCAGGTTTTCAGAGGCTGCATCGAAATTAGCAACTGCAGACTGAGCATCTGTACGCGTAGCCTCATGCATCTCACCGGCATGATTTGAGTAAATCTGTGCCAGTACCTGAGCCTGAGTCTGCATATCTTTTTCATAATTTGTTGAACCTGTTACAGGGTTAACATATGTTCTTCTTGCATACTGATTTGCATCCTGCTGTGCTTTCTTGGTTGCTTTTGAACTGAGAGAACTATCATTGGTTGAATCAGTTGCAGGAAATGCAGTACCGTCACTATGCTTCCATGAACCGGCAGTAAAAGGTCCTTCTCCTGATTCAATGATCTCTGTAATTCTTGAATCAGAAGGATCCGAATCAATAGGCCAGCTACTATCATCAACAAGAACATCATTTACATTGTAGTATAGAATATCTGCACTCTTGGTGCCACCGTCTTCTTTGTTGTAATCACTGTTATCTCTATGGTTTTTTACATAGAGATTATAGTAAACTTTATATGAATTATTATAGCTTCTTTCATAAATCTCGGTTCCTGCAGCAATACCGGATTTAGCAGTTTCATACTGCTGTCTCTCATCATCACTTTTTATATAGCTTTCAATATCAAGATCTCCAACGGCCTTTCTGAGGTCTTCATTTGCCTTTTTGGTATTACCGGCAGCACTGGAAAGATTATCAATAGGACCTCCGTCTTTAGAGGACTCATCCATTACATACTCAACTCTTGAAAATGCTTCATTTGTTGCACTCGAAATATCATTGGCATAATTGATCGTACCGTTTGCAAGATATCTTGTATCTTCTACCGCCTGTCCGGTGAATTTCTGTATAACCGAAAGTCTTGCAGATACAACATCAGACTGATTCTTGGTATCTGCCAGTGTAGCGGACACTGTATCATGAAGCTTGGCAATAGCTTCAGAAAGCTGATATGCAATATCTGATGCAAGGTCAATCTGAATATAAGGCTCAGCCTGGCCGACTATACCGCCGACATCTTTTCTTCCCTTAATCTTGCCGTTATTGGAACAGCCTAACAAATAGCCGGATTGTCTACCTGCTATACCTCCAACGTTATATCCAACGTGTTCATATCCAATCTCACCATTGTTAATGCATCTGGAAATAATGCCTATTGAAAGACCCGCAATACCGCCTGTATCGGATACTGTCACATCTGAATTAGCCTCATCGTCTTCTTTGTTGATTCCGTTCTTGATAAGATTTAGAACTTTATTCAGACTTTCCATAGAATCAACAGTGATCTCGGTATCGGTATTTGTTGTGTTTACCATGGCTTCATTGCGGCAATTTGCGATATTGCCCATGTTTTCGCCACAAATTCCGCCGGTAAAATGAGTACCACTTATAAAGCCTTCAGATGTACAGAAAGAAACATTTCCTGAAAGCTGGTTCATTCCTACGATTCCGCCAATGTAGTCGTTACCCTTAATAACACCTTTGAAAGAGCATTCCCTGATTGTTCCATAGTTTTCACCGGCTATTCCACCTACTATAACAGGGCTTCCGGAAGGTATAACAGTGCCTGATACATTCAGATTCTGAATGACAGCATTTTTTTCAACGTGAATAAACATGCCGATATATGACTGACCTTTTGAAATATTCACTTCTGAAATTGTATGACCCTGACCGTCAAAAACACCGCCAAAGTCCGGTATTCCATAAAACTCTTTTCCAACTAAAGAAATGTCATCCGTCAGCAGAACTTTTTTATTGTCCGACCAGGTATTAAGCTTGCAATTATTGACGAATTCAAGAAATTCATCAGCAGTGGAGATCTTAACAGTTTCAATCTCCTCGGGTACAGAAGCTGCGATATCATCTTCAATATCCGCATCTACATCTACCTTATTTTCCTGTGCCCGTTCCTGTGTTCCTGTAGTTATTACTTCCTGATCTGTTGTTTCAGCATTTTCAGGTTCGTTTTCAGCAAATACAACAAGTCCTGAAGTGGTAAACAAAGCTAAAGCTAAAAGAGAAGCAATTAATTTCTTTTTCATATCAAATGCCCTCCCCTTCCGGACCGTTCGGGGCGGTTTCCTCTTCATTATTCTCATCAATCATCTTGACGTCTCCATTTTCGATATAAGCGCTGACATTGCCTTTAACAACCGCATGTACGACACCGTTTATGGTTCCGTCGATATGTCCTCTTACAACTCCGTCAATCCTCATAGCACCTGCAACCTGTCTGTTCTGAAGAGGCATGTTCATTACAAATGCCGTAAGTTCAATAACCTTATCACCAACAAGCAGAATCTGAGGAAGAACAAACATTGTGACAATAATGGAAATAATTGTTCCTCTTCCGAGGCACTTTCCAATTCCGTAAATTACGGCATCAGATGTCATCTTACCTATGAGAATACCTGCAACTGCCATCATAGTACCTGATGTTATGATTGTCGGGAATGAAAGATTCATTGTATCAATGATGGCATCTCTTTTACCCATTCTCTCACGCAGTTCTGTATATCTTCCTGCAATAACGATCGCATAATCAATATTGGCACCCATCTGGATAGAGCTAACAATAAGATAACCAAGGAAGAAAAGATTCTCGTGCTGAATTGCAGGGAAAGAGAAATTGATCCAGATGCATCCCTGAATAACAGCAATAAGAAGAACCGGCATACCTGCTGATTTAAATGTAAACAGAAGCACTACAAGTACTGCAAGTACCGACATTACAGATGTAACTTTGGTATCCCTTGCATTACATTTCAAAAGATCATACTCACTGACAGTATTACCTACTACATAGATCTTATCTTCATCGTAGTATTTCTCGGTAATCTTGTGAAGCCACTGTATAAATTCAAAAGACTCATCCGATTCTTCGGGAAGATTCATATAAACGAGAATTCTTGAGTAATCAGGACCCTGAAGCTGTTTCTTGGCAAAATTCATCATCCTGTTTGCATCTTCAAGCTTCTGCATAAGCTCATCATCAAGGGTTACATAGCCCTCCTCAACTTCCTGGTACACAAACATAAACATATCAATAAGAGGTACTTTATAATTGGCAAGTCCGTTGACAGCCTTAGCATAATCTTTGTCATTAACAGCATATGCTGCATATACAAGCTCTGCTATTTCGTAGTCTATATCAAGTAGCTCAGAGAATTGTCTTGGTGAAAGCTTGTCTGTAAGTGTATATCCACCGATAGCCTCTGTATTGGCAAGGCCTGTTATGGAAGATACTTCATCATAAGTCAAAAGCTCATCGATAAGTTTTTTCTCTTTTTCATAATCTCCCGATGGAAATACAAGAGCAACCATCGGATCTGTAGGGAAGTTTTCATCCTGAAGATTCTGTGCTGCCTGTACTTCATTGGTAAGCGGCGGATGGATCTTGGTATATCCGTAAACATACGGTGTTTTTGAAGAAACAATATTAGCAATGATGATTACCACTACAAACAAAGGGGCAACAATATATCTTGATGAATAAGCAAATTTGCCTACGAAAGGAATCGGAGGTACAAAGTTCCTATGCTTGGTCTTCTCCATAAGCTTGGAAAATACCATGATAAGACCGGGCATCAAAAGAAATACCGACATAAGGCTGAGAATAATAGCCTTGATCAGTACTATACCAAGGTCGACGCCGATGCCAAACTGCATAAAGAGCATAGCAACAAGACCACCTATTGTGGTAAGCGAACTTCCTGTAATCTCAGGAATGGATTTTGTAAGTGCAATAACTGTTGCTTCTCTGTAGGGAAGATTTTTAGACAGTTCTTCTTTGTATCTGTTAAGGTAAATTATTGCATAGTCAACAGACAGTGCCAGCTGCAATACTATAGTTACAGAATCAGATACAAAAGAAATGGTTCCAAGGAAGAAATTCGTTCCCATCTGAACCAGAGCTGCACTTCCAAAAGTAATGAGAAGTACGGGTATCTCTGCGTATGCTTCGCAGGTAAAAAGAAGTACAGCAAGTACTACAAAGACAACAAGAACCGTAATGACACTCATCTCTTTTTCGATAAGAGCTGAGTGTACATCGCCGAGTTCCGTAGACAGATATGTGTCATAAGGCTCAAAATACTCTTTTACCTTATCAAGAGCAACCAGAGCCTGATCATCCTTTTGGTCATAGTCGAAGGTGATATTAAAAAGAGCTGAGCCATTATTGTAATGGTCTTTAGAATCATCAACATCGGCAGAAAACACACCCTCAATGTCTTCAACCTGTTTCTGTATTTCAAGAGCCTGATCATAGGAGATGTTTGCCACCATCACTTTTGCAGTGCCGTAGGTGGTAAACTGTTCCTCCATAAGATCAAGTCCCTGTCTTGTTTCGGTTGTACCGGGCAGATAAAAAGCAAGATCGTTTTCTACGCTTACCCATTTGCTGGCCACAAATGCAAAAATGCCTAAAATTGCATAAATAAGGAAAAACAGATTGCGTTTATCAACGATAAAAGCGCAAATCTTAAGCATAAAGCTGTTACCAGCTTTTTCTTTTTCTTCCATAACCCTAACCCCACATAAGATTTATTTTTTTATAATTATTTAGTTTCTGCAATTTCACCTGCAAGAAGATAGATAAGAGGTGAATTCCAGTAAATTGTTATTTCATTTGTTGAGTAACTCTGTGCATTGTCTGCATAGCACTTTGCACTTGCAGTACCCTTTAATACATTCTGAACATACGGATCGTCAAGTCCGCTGTTTGGTCCTCCCACCAGCATTCCCGGGACAGTAACCCCTTTAGCCTGGGAAGGTCTGTGATGAGGATGATCCGAATAAATAGTTCCGAATCCAGTAAAGAAGCAGTATCCTGTAGCATTGTTTCCAAAGAGATAATTGAGCTGCATATCTGCAACATTCTTGTTGTAGGTATCAATAAGGTCTTTCATCATGAGCATATACTGACCATTATTGGCTATAGTAAGATTGCTTCCCCATGGGTAAGCTCCTACAATAGATGAACCATAAGAATACTTGGCAGCATTGGATACTATACTCTTACCCATTTTGTTAGCTTCGTCTTTTATAAGCTTAGCCAATTCAGCATCTGCGCCTTCGGATGTAAGATATGCATAAGCGCCATAACCGGCTACACCTTGCCATCCGAGAGAATATCCGTTATCAGGAAGCTCGTTCTTAAGCAGGTCCTCGTAAGACTTATCTCCTGTTGTCTTAAAGAGCTCTGCATATGCCCAGAATCTTTCGTCAACATCATAAACATCTTCGTATTCGCCTGTCGCAATATCTTCAGGATTCTTATAACCGACCTTGTCTCTTGGAGTCTTTTCAATATACTCAGCAGCCTTTTTGGCGGCATCAAGACATTTATTTGAATAATCCTGATCGATATCAGCATATACGCGATAAGCCATCGCCATAACACCGGCAAAATCAGCAGTTGAAGTTGTTGTCACAGGCATGATCACAAGTTCGTCCGTCTCTTCCTCAGGCATAATCTCTCCGGGGAAGTTTCTGCATGTCACCTTATGATAAACACCGCCGTCATCTCTCTGCATCTTAAAGAGCCAGTCAAGTTCATATTTTGCTTCATCGAGGATATCCGGGATTCCGTTTCCGCTATCAGGAATTCCCAAAGCATCGTCAAATACATCCGGATAGTTCTCGTAAGCAAGAAGAAGATCTGCAACCGCTTTAGCTCCTGCCACTGAATATCTTCCATAATCTCCTGCATCATGCCATCCGCCTGAAACATCAAGCTTTTTGGAATTATCTTCATATAAAACCGCCAAATCCGAGTGGCAAACAGGATGAGCAAATTCACCGGCAAGATCAGCCGTAAGTTCTGTACCGCATCTCTGATAATAAAGCATTTTGATTGAAGCCTTTAAAGCATCTTCATAAACATCATCAGATATCTTAAATGAATGAGACACAACATCTCCTGCTTCAATGTGATACATTCCCTCATCCGTGATATCAGAGAAATTGAATATAGCTTCTTTTTCACCGGTATCAGGATCATCAATGCTGTTATTGATATCCTTCTCAAATACGGTTTCACCGGTATCTTCCTTGATAAGAACGGCAGTCTTGCCAAGAGTGGAGCCTTTAAGTGTTGCGCTCTTATAAGCTCCGGGAAGATATCCTATCTGGTTCACTGCAATATCAGGCATATCATTTCCTCCACTGCTTGCAACTCTGTTTGTTGCATCTATCAGGGTAAGATCGAAATTATCAAGATATACGTGATGCTCAGGCGTCTTGGGATCTGTATCATCCACAACACCCATATTTATACAAAACCTCGGAGCAGGATCTCCGGTTTCGTTCATTGTAAAAGTGTACTCATAGGTCTGTTTCTCTTTACTGATTTCCTGGTGAGTTTCAAAATATGCATGATAGTCACCACCGTTTAACTGAAATCTGATTTCAAGAATTTTGCTATCCAGATCTGTATATCCGTCAAAACACAGCTTATATACACAACCTTCATCCAGTGAAAAACCGTCATGGTAAAGTTGTACTCCATGTTCCACACTTCCCAGACTCTTAATATCCACATCAAGTTCACTATCGCCTGTAGTAGAAAGCTCGCACAGACCGTCCTGACAGAAAGTCATCCATGGATCCACTCCGTTTGAGAAGTCGCCGTTATCCAGCATATTCTCTCCTGTAAGTTCAATTGGTTCTGCTTCTTTTTCAGGTTCCTGAGCCTCTTTAGCTTCTTCAGATTCCTGTGTTTTATCTTCAGCCGGTTGTTCCTCAACAGCTTCCTGAACTTCCTCCTGAGATGATGCCTCTATGGCAGCCGGTTCAGGTGCATTGTTACCGGCACAGGCTGTCATACCAAACACAAGAGCGGTTGACAGACCGAGAGCAAAAATCCTTTTCAAAGCATCCCTTTTCATTTCCCAAATTCTCCCGTTTAACATTATTTAAGATCATATTCCAGCTTAACTGTTATTGAAGCTGTCTTATTTCTTGAAGTTGTATCAAAAGCACCGTCATACGAATAGCTGCTTGTACCTGAGTTAGTGGCCGTTATCTGAAATACACCAAGATTGGAATTACGAAGCTTGCCGACTTTTGCCCCTGAATTCTTGGCCATAATATCTATTCTCTCTCTGGCATTGGCTGTTGCCTGTTCAATAAGTGATAGCTTAAGATCATCAAGGCCTGTATAGTAGTATTCTGGTGCCTGAGATTCAAACTCTACTCCTGTCTCAAGAAGACTCGAAATGTCTCTGGATATCTTTTCAACCTTGTCGATATCTGCCGATGTTACACTTACAGACTGAGATAAACTGTAACCATCCTGTTCCCTGCCTATATAGTTGCCATTATCATCATAGATATCTCTGTAAGTCTTCCATATATCAACTGAATTAAAGATGATCTCATCTTCTGTGATTCCGTTCGCAAGAAGATAGTTTTTAACAACTGCACTGTCTTTCTTAATCTTGTCATAGGCAGCTTTTGATGTGTAATCAGCTGCGGAAAAAGAGCCTCTCCATATAATAAGATCAGACTCAAAGTCTACATTGGCACTTCCCGTTGCAGAAATTGTATGTACACTCTCCGACCTGAAATGAGAAAGACCAAGTGCAATCACACAGCAGCTTGCAACAATACTAAGTCCTATTATGAGAGCTGTTACCCAGCTTTTACTTGTCTTTGTATTTTCCATATCTTCTCCTCCATAACAATAAAGTTAGTTCTTGAAGCTGTGTACCGGAGCCGGAATTCTTCCTCCTCTGTTAACAAATTCATCGCAGGAAAACTTGTTAACCGGCATTATAGGTGCATATCCCAATAGACCGCCGAATTCAACCGTTTCACCAACTCCTTTTCCTATTACAGGAATCAGTCTTACAGCAGTTGTTTTCTGGTTTATCATACCAATTGCCATCTCATCCGCAATGATACCGGCTATTGTAGTATCCCTGGTATCTCCGGGAATTGCTATCATATCAAGTCCTACCGAACATACGCATGTCATGGCTTCTAACTTTTCAAGTGTAAGGGCTCCTGCTTCAACCGCATCGATCATACCCTGATCCTCACTTACAGGGATGAATGCTCCGGAAAGTCCTCCTACATATGAAGATGCCATTACACCGCCCTTCTTAACCTGATCATTCAAAAGAGCAAGTGCAGCGGTTGTACCCGGTGCTCCGGCATGCTCAACACCGATTTCATGAAGAATATCAGCTACACTGTCTCCGATTGCAGGTGTAGGAGCAAGTGAAAGGTCTATGATTCCGAACGGAACTCCAAGTCTCTTGGATGCTTCCTGTGCAACAAGCTGACCAACTCTTGTAACCTTGAAAGCTGTCTTTTTGATAGTCTCACAAAGTACCTCGAAGTTCTCACCTCTTACCTTTTCAAGAGCCGTCTTAACAACTCCGGGTCCGCTGACACCGACATTTATTATCTTGTCAGCTTCTGTTACACCATGGAAGGCTCCTGCCATAAACGGATTATCATCCGGTGCGTTGCAGAATATAACGAGCTTTGCACATCCCAAAGAATCTTTTTCTTTGGTAGCTTCAGCAGTCTTTTTTACAATGGTTCCCATGAGTCTTACGGCATCCATATTGATACCGGTCTTGGTAGAACCTACATTTATTGATGAGCATACAACATCGGTTGTTGAGAGTGCCAGCGGAATAGATTCAATAAGCATTCTGTCGGACTCTGTCATGCCCTTACTTACAAGTGCGGAATAGCCTCCTATAAAGTTAACACCTACAGCCTTGGCTACTTTATCAAGAGTGGCAGCAATTTTCGCAAAATCCTCAGGCTTTTTGCAGGCTGCTCCACCTATAAGTGCAATGGGTGTTACAGAAATTCTCTTATTGACGATCGGAACACCAAATTCCCTTGCAATCTGGTCTCCGGTTTTCACCAGGTCTTTTGCCGTGTCATAAATCTTGTTGTAAATATTGTCACAAAGTTTATCAAGGTCACTGTCGATGCAGTCCATAAGGCTAATACCAAGGGTGATGGTCCTGACATCCAGATTTTCCTTCTCGATCATTTCATTGGTCTCTACGACCTCGTATATATTAATCATTTTTTAATCCTCTACTTCTTCACAAGGTAGTTGCGCTTACAGCCTATGCATTGAATCAAATATCTCTTCTCTCTGGCACTTGATAACAACTCCGATCTCCTTGCCAAGAGACTCAAGATCATCAGCAACAGTGTTAAACTCCTTGTCTGTTCCTGACATATCAACGATCATCATCATATTAAAATATCCGCTTACAATTGTCTGGGAAATATCAAGAATATTGATCTTGGACTCTGCAAGATATGTGCAGACTTTGGCGATGATCCCCACTGTGTCTTTTCCTACTACAGTAATAATAGTTTTATTCATAACACTCTCCTCCGTTTAATATGTTCTCAGAACTCAATCACAGGTGAAAGGCAGCTTCTCTCCGCGACCATTATCGGGAAATCATTGCCATGATATGGTGTATCTCCCATTTCAATCTCAACCCTGACTGTTTCATAGGCCAGTTCAGGAAGATTGTTTTCCTTGGACAAATGTCCCAGGAAAATGCCTTTCATTCTGTCATTTAATAGACTGCACAGAAGCTCTCCGCTCTTTTCATTGGAAAGATGTCCCTTATCCCCAAGGATTCTGGTTTTTAGGATATAAGGGTAAGGTCCGGTCTGAAGCATTCTCACATCGTGATTGGCTTCCAATAAAAGTGCATCGCAACCTGACAGAGCACTGACTGTATACTGATCATAGCAGCCAAGGTCTGTTGCGATGCCAACCTTCTTGTCTCCGCAATACACCCTATAACCGCAGGGCTCAAGGGCATCATGGGAAATTCTCATTGGATTTATTATCATGTCACCAACTACTACGGCTTCATCTACTCTGACAGGAATAAAGGATGAAAAATCAATCTCACCCTTTTTATCAGAATTTCTTATTCCGGTAATGGTGCCTTCTGTGGCATATACTGGTATGTGGTGCTTTTTAAGGATTGTACGGATAGCAGCAATGTGATCTGCATGTTCATGAGTCACAAAGATTGCGTTTATATCATCAAAACTAAGATCAAGCTGCTCCAGTCCTTCACCGATTCTCTTTTTGCTGACTCCGGCGTCCACAAGGATATGGGTGTTGTCTGAACCCACATAAGTACAGTTTCCGCTGCTTCCGCTGGCAATACTTGTAAATCGCATTATTTCCAATAAACCTCTATCTTATCGCCTTCTTTTATAGGCTGCATATAATCCGGTGTAGAGCCGTTAAGTGTAGTCACAATGCTCCTTCCGTTTGGCTTTGAAAGATCAAAGTCGATGGCATCGAAAATATCTACAAAGATATAATCTGATTTGCCATGAAGTGTAATAGCTTCGTTGTTAACAATAATGTGAAGATCATGAGCAAGGATATTCCTTACTACTTCAGTCTCAGGTTCTTCACTCTCAGACTTCTCATAGGTTCCGTCATCGTCCGGAAGATCATCGAAAGTAAGCTGACCATCTTTATCTGCTTTCAGCCTTGCTTCATAATCAATATTCTCATAGGATTCCTCATTAGCCTGAGAAACAGCCATTTCATCGGCACTCGGGAAATCCTTGTAATAATCCATGATCATATCTTCCTGATCCTTGAACTCAACCTTGAAGTTCTCGTAAACAGGAGTATTGGCATCGCCTCTTTCATTGTTGACGATAATTACCATATCTTCTGTGAGCTTTATATCCATAAGCTCAGCAATCTGTGCAGCTGTATTGTAATCAAGAATCTTGACATCGTCTCCGGCTGCTATGTCATAATAACCGGTCTGTGCCTCTCCGTTTACAGTAGCATATCTTGATGCCTCAACGTTTTTGCCGTTTACATTAACATTAAACTTGGTCTTGAATTCAGGTATATTCTCGATTGTAGCCTTACCGGGAGCGCCGGCTGTTGACGGCGTTACGTTGATGATATCGTTTGCATGGATCTTTGAGTGAATATCAGCAGGCTTACCGTTAAGCTGTATTACGGCAGCTTCTCCCGGCTCACCTCTTGATGTTCTCTCTTTGCCGTTAACAGTATATTTGAGCTCCGCTCCGCGCTTAGGGAAAAGATCCTCGTTGGGGAATGCAGCCTGCATGGCAGCATCAACGATCTGGAGCTTACCGTTATCATAAATCTTGGTCTGTGTTCCGTTGAATGAAACAAAGATAAAGTTATTTGCTTCCTCATAGTAGCTTATACAAATGCCAAGAGGAGTTACAAGAAGTGAATCTCTGTCGATTCCGTCATTATTAAGGAAAGTAATGTTCTTCATTACTTCCTCGCCTCTAAGTGCGACACGCTCCTCGGGAATATCCATATCCTTGGCAATTGCCTTGGTATATCCCGGTACGCATCCGCCTCCGCCGACTACGAATACAGCGCTTACAGCTCTATCACCGTTAAGGCGCTTTATCTCATCCGTTGCCTTCTGAGCCATCTCCTCTACCTTGGGCTTGATGATCCTTGCAATCTCTTTGGAAGAAATTGTCTTATTTAAGCCCATGATGTCGACATAATCAACCTGTTCCTGATGACTTGCCTTGATCTTGATCTCGTCTGCAGCATTAAAGTCAACCAGACAGTGCTGTGCAATTATCTCTGTTATATCATCACCTGCGATAGGAAGCATTCCGTAAGCGGTTATCGAACCATCGTCAGTTACACAAATATCTGAAGTTCCTGCACCCACATCAACAAGTGCAAGATTGAGCATCCTGAATCTGTCGGGGATAGCAACCATCATGGCAGCTATAGGCTCGAGTGTGAGGTTTGCAACATTTAAATTTGCTCTCTCACATGCCTTATAAAGACCATCAACGCAATCATCCGGAAGGAATGTGGCAATAAGCTCAACACTCACCTTGCCCGCATTATGTCCCTCAAGATTTGCAATCTGATAGCCGTCAAGATAATAATGCATAACGGAATAACCAACCAGGTAGAACTTCAGGTCGGATGTGTTCTTATTAAGAAACTCTGAATATGCCTGCTCTACAGCAGCCGAATCCAGGTTATAGATATCTTCATCGGTTATGGTATGGTTGTCCGGATACTCATAATCATATGTGGTCCTGACTGTCTGAAGTACACGACCCGCAGCAGCTATGCAGACATCTGTAAGATGAATGTCTGTCTGCTGTTCCAGCTTGTCAGTCACCTTCCTGATAGTGGCTCCAACCTTGCCTATATCGTGGATCTGTCCATCCAGCATAGCTCTTGTCTCATGCTTTTCAACAGCCTGAGCAATAACATTAAACTGGTTGTCATTCATGTAACCCACTGTTCCGACAACGCTTCTGGTTCCTATGTCCAGTCCGTATACTACCTTCTGATCTGCCTGTTCTAAGCTTGCCATTATGCTTTCCACTCCCCGATTTTTTTGTCGATCTGCATTGTAGCCTCTTTCAGGGTTTTTGAATTATCAATTACGAAATCCGCATTCTCCCTGAAAGTTTTATCGTCCAACTGGGATCCGAATATCTTGTCAATCTTCTCATCGGTATAACCTCTGGATTCCTTAAGACGCTTTCTTCTTGTGGACTCATCCGCGTATACATACCAGAGCTCATCCACAAAATTTTTGTAACCGTTCTCTATCAAAAGAGCTGCTTCCACAAATACAAAGTCCAGCTCTCCCTTTTCCCGCTCATTGTCTATTATATTAATAATAAATGTATTTACTGCAGGATGCAAAATATTATTGACTGAGGAAAGTAGTTTTTCATTGCCGAATATGGCCGCAGCCATTTTCTTTTTGTCAATTTCACCTGTATCATCAAGTATTTTGTCTCCCAGAAGAGCAAGAAGCTCATCATAGGCAGGATATCCCTTTTTCTTGATGTCATTGGCCACATTGTCCGAATATATCACCCTGGCATTGTAGTTCTCTTCAATATATCCGAGAACAGCGCTCTTTCCTGCACCAACGCCTCCGGTTATGCCTATTATATTCGTCTCCCCGGATTTTAACTTATTTTGCTTCATACCAGTCACTTCCTGTGTGGCAGTCTACTTCCATCGGTACTGACAGCTCTACTGCCTTCTCCATCTCTTTTGTAAGTATATCCGAAACCTGCTCTATCTCATCAGGTGCGGTTTCTATAAGAAGTTCGTCGTGGATCTGCAAAATCAGTCTGGATTTCAAGTTCTCTCTTTTAATTCTGTAAAAGACATTTATCATTGCGATCTTCATTATATCGGCAGCAGTTCCCTGTATCGGGGCGTTCATCGCAACTCTCTCACCGAACTGTCTCATCATGTAATTGCCGGACTTAAGTTCAGGAATAGGACGTCTTCTTCCAAACATCGTCTCAGAATAGCCTTTGTTCTTGGCATCCTGAATGACTCTGTTCTGATAGTCCCTTACTCCCGGATATGTTTCAAAATACTTCTCCATATATTCCTTGGCTTCTCCAACTGATATGGAAAGATCCTGAGACAGGCCAAAAGAACTGATCCCGTAAACTATACCAAAGTTAACTGCCTTAGCATTACGTCTCTGGAGAGGTGTTACCTCCTCAAACGGAACATGAAATACCTTGGATGCAGTGATTCTGTGAATATCATCGCCTTCGTGATAAGCACTTATTAGCCCCTGATCCTCTGACATATGCGCAAGGATCCTTAGCTCAATCTGTGAGTAATCCGCATCGGCAAATACATAACCATCCTTGGGCACAAAGACCTTTCGGATAAGCCTTCCCAGTTCTGTTCTCATAGGTATATTCTGAAGATTCGGTTCTGTTGAGCTGATACGTCCGGTTGCAGTTATTGTCTGATTAAAGCTTGTGTGTATCCTCTCGTCCTTCTCTATGAAAGCAGCAAGTCCGTCAGCATAGGTTGATTTAAGCTTGGCCAGTCCTCTGTATTCAAGTATATCTGCAACTATCTTATGCTCGGGCGCAAGCTTCTCAAGCACGTCAGCTGCCGTCGAATAGCCTGATTTAGTCTTCTTTTCGGCAGGAAGTCCAAGCTTCTCAAACAAAATCTCACCCAGCTGCTTGGGAGAATTGATATTGAACTCACATCCTGCAGCTTCATATATCAGTTTCTCAAGTTCTTCGATGCGAACCTGAAGTTTGTCACCGTATTCCTTAAGAGCATCTCTTTTTGCTATGATTCCTTCATCTTCCATAGCATAGAGAATGTATGAAAGAGGCATTTCTATATTGTAAAAGAGCTCTTCCATACCTGTCTTGTCCAATTTATTCCTGATGATGGGCGCAGCCATATAACATGTAGCAGCAATCTTGCCGGCATAATCGGCAACAATATTCTCATCACAGACAGAGAGTTTCTCCTTGCCGAATACATCACTCTTTTTAGGAAGCGGGATTCCAAGATATTCGCTGCATATGTCCCATATCTGATAATCATTCTTGATCGGGTTAATTACATATGCACCTATAAGAACATCAAACGCTCTTACACTGCTCTTATAGCCGGTATCACCCTTGCTGTAGCCGGAAGTTCTGTCTCTCACCTCGGCAGGAACAAAGAATCTGAAGTCCTCTTTCATGTTAAAGCCTGAAAGAGAAGCCTTTTTGCTGAGTTCTGACAGCTTCTGTCCAAGATATGAAGCAGTTATGAAATTCACAACAGGTATATAGTATGCATTCTCCTCTTCAAAGCAAAGCGATAATCCAAGTACTTCCAAAGAAGATTTCTCAATGCCGTTTCTCTCGGTCACAAGATGATATCCTACATATCTGTCAGCCTTACTTCCTGCGTACTCTGCAGCCCTGGTAAATATCTTCTCAACTTCACCAAGGTCAGATGTTACAGTAAGCGTGTGTTTGAACTTCGGGAGTTCTTTGACGCTTCCTGAAGGTGACAGGCTCTTTAATATTTCATCAACTGAAGATTTTACAGACTCTGTCACTTCTAATCCCGAGTCTGTATCTGCCCCTTCGATTGATGCGATAAGTTCTGCAAATCTTCCGATCTGCCATTTAACGTCTTCCGTAAAAGAGCTTGTATCTGAATCAAATGTCAGCTTTAAAGCCTTTAAATCAGGCGCTGCAAAAAGCTCTTTGAGTTTAAAGAAAGCTCCGTAAAGACCGCTGATGTGATTGCCCTCTGAATCGGTAAAGTCCGGAATAGCATAGAAAGCATCTCTTATTAATTTGTTTCCATCAATGATAGTTGAATTATCTGACATATATCTCCTACATCACAGCGCAATTGTAAGTAAAATGCAAAGTGCAAATAAGGCTGCAACCGAAATTTCAAGCACGTAACTAATAAGCACCAAAGTTTTCCTTCGGTGCATCTTCTTTTTGGCCTCCGTCAGTTCTCTCTCAAGCTCCTGTGCAAGGTTGAAAGTATTACCGTCTTCAAGCCTCTGCATACCTACACGTACCAGAAACTGGATTGTCAGTTCTTCCTTGCACTCAGGACATGAGTCAATGTGATCCAGAAAATCAGAAAGATCCTGATTATCCAGATCATCATCCAAAAACTGCGGAATTAACTTTTCCATCTGTTTGCATTCGATCATATCAATTAATCTTCAACATGTTGTATGCCAAAAAGGCCATTTTACAAGCAATTCTACAAGATATAGGATACTACAAATCCTTTGATTTTACAATGAAAACTACAACGTGAATGCTCCCCGATAACAGAGGTGTTATTATCGGGGAGCTATGTGTAGGGTATATATGTTATTACCAGAATAATCTTCTCAGTATGCTTGTTACTGCAAACAGAATCTTCTTAACTGTCCTTACAACCGGGGCAATTATCTGTATAATCGGCAGTACAATAACAGGCTGCTGAGGTTCAGGCTCAGGCTCATCCGGCTTCTGAGGCTGGTCAGGCTCCTGAGGCTGATCAGGATTCTCCGGTTCAACAGATGGATCTGTTCCGGGCTGATCAGGATTCTGCGGATCCTGGGGTTCTACTGACGGATCTGTTCCGGGCTCATCAGGATTCTGTGGATCCTGGGGCTCAACTGTCGGATCTGTTCCGGGCTCATCAGGGTTCTGCGGATCCTGGGGCTCAACTGTCGGATCTGTTCCGGGCTGATCAGGATCCTGAGGCTCTACTGATGCCTCGTCTATCTCAATAAGGCTAATGTCATCTATAAATACATCGTGTTGAGTTGCAATTCTCTCGCCGTCGATGGATCCCATAGTCACATTGAATCTTGTATTTGTATCAGTTGGGTATTCCATCTTAAATTCTGTTGTAAAGGTCTTCCATTCAGGTCCGATTGTCACAGGTCCGTTTCCTGAATAATTTGCCCAGTCGCCTTCAAACTGCTGCATGCAATATTTAACTTTTCTCTCAATTGAAGACTTCATACGGAGCGATAATCTGTAGCTCTTACCCTGTTCAAGAGTAACGCCGTCCTGATTAAGCTGAACGTACCAGTTATTTGCGTCAGTCTCTGCAACTGTGTCCTGAATTGTAATTGCAAATGTGTTGTCGTTGCCGTTCATGTTATCTACGACATAATTTGCCTTTACCTGTGAATCAATATAAGGGCTAAAGCTTGCAAGTCCTGCATTAAATGAACCGTTCTTAATAAGTGCTGACTCTGTAAAGAATACGTTATCAACGAAATATGTTCCTGCTCCCTTAAAGATCAGCTCTACATTTGATGAATCTCTGTCGAGATCAGCATCATAGTTCAACTTCTTGGCAAACTTTGTATCAGAAGAAGTAAGTTCGGGCACATAGGTATTTCCTGCCATATTAACAGTAAGTCCATCCTCTGTGCCGCCTTCAGTCCTTGCACTCAGTGATAATTCGTACTGTCCTTTTCCGATTGGTGAAAGTGCAGACTGTCTTATTATTACAGTCTTTCCTTCAGGAACTGACACCTTAAGCTCTCTCTTTGTTCCTGAGTTTGTTACTGAAATATACTGTGAATCATCCTCACTGAATTCCCAGTATCCAAGTCTTCTGTCGCCCTGGTCAAATGAACCGTTATAGATATAGTTGCCGTCAGGTCTTATTGACTTGGCATTGTCGTCTACAATTTCATCTCCTGATTTATGTACAAGTCTGACATTAGAAATTGTTACGGCTGATGTAGGTGTATTCTTACCAAAGTTAAATTCAACAGAACTGTTCGGATCGTTCTTGTCGTTCATGGTAAATGTGTAGGAATAGCTCTGTTTCTCAGTACCTACTCTTACAGTTGTATCCTGCATATATCTGGTCCATCCTCTGTCTGGACCTTCTACATCTATAACAATATCCCTTTCTTCGTCAGCCACTGCATCAAAGGTGAGCTCATACTCCCATCCTTTGTACATAGGCACGTTTTCCTGCTTGAGCTGAACACTGTGATTTTGTGAACCTGCTTTGTCAGGTGTTACTTTTATTGAATTATCTTTTATAGCGTATGTTGCACCGGACGCATCTGACTCTGTATGGAACTTCCAGTTGTCCTTATCAGCATTGATATCCCCGTCAATACCGATCTCTTTTGAAAAATCCCCGTTTATGATATAGTTTCCGCTCTCATCGGCTTCTCTGAAGCTGATTTCCTTTTCGGGGCGTTTACATTCTTCTTCAAGTCTTGCATACTCTTCTGCAGACTTCTGATAAACTCTTACATAGTCTATCTCGTAGCTCTGGTCATTCATATTGGCATAGACGTCGTCATCCGGATATCCTACCCAGCTACCGCCTACCGCAAGATTAAGAATGATGTAAAAATCCTGATCAAACGGTGCAGGATATGTAACCTGATTATCATCATCAGTTCCTGTATACCAGTCGCTTGTTGTGTAAACTTCCTCTCCATCCACATACCATGTAATCTTGCCCGGATCCCAGTCAAGTGTATATGTATGGAATTCATCGGAGAATGAACCGTCTGAAAGGGTCTTGCTTCCCTGGTTCTCTTTATGACCTGTTCCTGAGCTGTATCCATAATGGATAGTGTGGTAGGATTTGCTTGTGTTCTGTCCCATCACTTCCATGATGTCTATCTCACCGCACTTAGGCCACTGTCCATAAAGGCCTTCATCTGTAGCCATCAGCCAGAAAGCCGGAAGATATCCCTGTCCGGCAGGAACCTTGGCTCTGGCCTCGAAACGTCCGTATGTGAAATCATGTTTGCCTTGAGTTGTGATTCGGCCTGAAGTAATCTCTCTTTTTCCGCTGCCCGATGAACTGCTTCCGCTTTCTGCAGCACTTCCCTCTATAAGAGCTTTTGTTCCGCCGTACCATGCATAGTTATTGTCAGGATCAAGAGCGCTGAGTTCTACTGCTCTGTCAGCATCTGATGATGCTTTCATGTGAAATGCGTATTTATGACCTGTTTCAAAGGTAAGTCCCTGTCTCTGTATCTGGAAATTCCAGTTTGCCTCGCCGGCATTCTCAATTGTAAGAAATGCTGATCCGTTGTTAAAAGAGAAGCTTCCTGCCGCAGGAGAAGTTACTCCTCCAATCCAGTTCCCATCAAACTCGGTAATAATATCAACAGGATTTTCTTCATCTGTTACATCTTTTAATGAAACCTCTGAAATTGTTACATTGGCAGCTGTTGATGATTCTTCGAAGCCGTCCCCGATAAGTCCGAAATTAACCTGTATTGCAATTGTTTCAGAAGTGTCTGCGCCATAATCAACTGTAAAGTCAACATCTGTTTCTTTTACCTCTGCAGGCTCCTCATTGTCCTCTTCTGAAGCATTTTCCTCAGGTTCTGTTACATGAGGCTTGATCACAAGATTTCCGTCATTAACCTCAATATTGCCCTCATCAAGCCCTGTGTATCTCTGGAGTTCGGCATTTACCCATCCGGGCTCATGCTGCTCAACATTCCAGTCTGATGTATTCAGCTCTGAGCCGTCAAACTCATCAGCCCACACAAGCGAATAACCATCGCTGTCAGTCTCTACTCCCTTAGCAGCACTTGCATTTACAGGAAAAGATATTCCGGTAAAAGCAAGCATAGCTGACATAGCAACTACACTTAAACTTCTGCGTCTAAACTTTTTCATAAGCTTCTCCTTACCCATAACTTATTGTTTGTAACACAAAGGTCATGTTAATACTTTTTTTAGAATTTCTATATCAAAAGAGAAGAAAAAATATCATATTCATGACATAAAATTGCATTGTAGAGCATGGATGTGTTATCATCACAAAAAGCCAAGTGTGCAAAGGAGTATGTTATGGATACGGAAAAGCTTTTTAATCTGGATAAGGAAATGATCCACAGAAGTCAGAACGACGAACTGTTATTCTACAGACAGGTTGCCGGCGGTGATGTGGAGGCAATTATAGAGAACTGCAAGCAGCATAGATTTATGGATAATGAAGGTGTCGGTGTTTTGTCAAAAGACCCTGTCCTCAATCTGAAATATCACTTCATTGTTACTGCTGCGCTTGTTTCCAGAATATGCACAGAGAACGGTATGGAAATGGAGATGTCTTTCAGACTCAGCGATCATTATATCCAGAGACTTGACTATCTCTTTACGCTCGATGAGATTGAGCAGTGGCATAACAAAATGATCCTTGATTACACCAGAAGAATGCAGGTTTTAAGGCAGAATGCTGCTCTTTCAAGACCTATTTCCGAGTGCATCAACTATATCTATGCGCATATCAAGGAGCGCATCACCATTGAAGATCTGGCTGACTTTACAGGAAACTCCGCCAGCTATATATCGCGTCTTTTTAAGTCCGAAATGGGCATATCACCGAGTGACTACATCAGAAAGGTCAAGATCGACAAAGCCAAGAACCTCCTTAGATTCTCGGATTTTTCAATGGTTGAGATTGCTTCGTACCTTTCTTTTTCATCCCAGAGTCATTTCATAAAGCTCTTTTCCGAAGAGACAAATCTTACACCAAAAAAGTACCGTAAAATGTATTACGGTACTCATTGGAAAGGAAGTGAAGATGAATTCTCTATCGAGTAAGCATTTTACTGCTCTTCTCCTTTTGATTTTCTCATTACAAGCTCCATTGATATCTCCTGAAGCTTCTCATCATTGAGGATATATCTTGCCTTGAAGAATAAAAGTGCAATAACAAGAACGATTGTAGGTCCTATTGTCATGATCATACGAAGGCCGACAACAGCGCTGTTATCAATAGATGTAAGAACACCTGAATTTGCTATTTTGTCTAAAAGAGCTTTCATATCAAGAACTGTAGAGCTGCTCTCCTGGATATTGAATACTGTGAGGCAGATAGATGCCACCAGAGCTGCAATACCGGATGCGAGCTTAACTACGAAAGTCTGCATAGAGAATATGACTGACTCATCTCTTCTGTAATTCTTGATCTCACCGTAATCAACTGTGTTTGCCAGGAATACTGTAACAACTACGTTGAGGATTCCTGCTCCCGACATGATAAAGAATCCCGGAATAAAGAATACAAATACATTGGTAACTCCGCTAAGAGCCATTGTAAGAAGAACTATATAACCTGCAATCTCAGCAATTACACATACATAGAATATCTTAAGTGTTGTAAACGCCTTTCTAAGAAGCGGGAATAAAAGCATCATAGCAAGAATCTGCATTCCGCCTGCAAAGGTATTGAACAGTGTATAATTGCCCTGCCAGTTAGATCCTGCGAGATCATATTTGAAGAAGTATATCAAAAGGTTTGATGTAATGTAGAGTGCAGTGTTAACAAGAACAATGGTTATAACGATAGTCATAGCCTGATCGTTCTGAACAAGAGCTCTGAACATTTCTCCGATGGATGCTGTCTTCATGTCTACTGTTGACTTCTCTTTAATGCATACACATGTGATCGTGATAAAGAGAATAAACAAAAGACCTATGATGATTGAAAAATATTTGAAGCCAAGTCTCTCAACTTCAAGAGTTGAAGCTGCCATGATCTTAAGAGTAGTGTCAGATGCTGATGTAATTGCATTGTACTCTTCTTCAGGCACGTAAATTGCAACAACTCCTTCTCCGCAATCCTGACTGTCCATTGAAATCTCAATAGCATTATTTCCGTCAGACTTTGCCATTGTTAATCCGGATGCTGTAAATGTATAGTCTGTATTGTCGTTGTTAAGATAAATGACGCCTGCCTTTGTGTCTTCATCTCCCACAGCGCCGTCAAATACTTTCTGTGTTCCTGTGATAACAACATCTACAAGGTCACCGTTAAGCTCTGTCTTATTTGATGTTGCATTTCCGTCTGCATCTCTCTCAATCACATAGTAAGTAAAAGAGGTATTTGATGCATCATACTCTTTTACAATATTTTCGGTACTCTGGGCTGCCATGCTTGAACCGATGGCAGATACGCTCATTACTGTAACAATAGTGATAATGGCTGAACCAACACCGGCACAGGAACGTGCAAGAGCTGAAAGTCCTTCTCTTTCCTTACCGCTTTCTGTAAACGCAGGAACCATTGACCAATATGGGATGTCCATCATTGTATAGGTCACGCCCCACATGATATAAGTAACAGCTGCATAAGCTATAAGTCCCTTAGGTGACAGTGAAGGTGGTGCTGCAAACATCATGATAAGCAGCACTGTATTGGTTATCGTACCAATCATAAGCCATGGTCTGAACTTACCCCATTTTGTTTTGGTCTTGGCTACAATAACACCCATGATAGGGTCATTGAACGCATCAAATACACGGGCAACCAGAAGTATTATGCCCATTGCAATGGCACTAACACCCATGATGTCCTGGAAATAGTAAAGTACATATGATGCAGAAAGCATGTAAACCATGTCTTTTCCGACTGCACCGATTCCGTATGCAAATTTTTCAAGTCCTGTTAAAGTTCTCTTTTCCACGATTGTCTCCCTCAGCCTTACGCTTACTTATTTTTCATAGCTACAGCCAGCTCTACAACTTTTTTGGCTCCGTCGTATATTCCGGCTTTTTTATTTTCAATGATGTTGCTGCACATTTCATTTAACAGATCTGTCTTAAGGAACTGCTCAAGCATCTGAATTGTGTGAGGTATGTCTCTGCACTCTAAAGTTCCGTCTCCTATCTCAGCCGAATGAATTGCCCCCCACATCTCATGCTTGCCAACTCTCTTTATAAAGAGCTTCGGAACGGGATAAAACGCAAGTTCACTGGGCTTTGTAACAAGAACATCACAGCTTCTCATAAGAAGATTGGTCGTATAAACCGCCTTAAATATATCAGCGTGATAAAAACCATGAATTCCTGTTACTGTTGTGTTCTCATCAAGAGCTTCTTCTGCAAATCTGCAGGTGTCTTCCCAGTTGTCCATGTGCTCTTTGGAAAGCTCCTTCATTTCAGGAATCTCTTTTATCAGCTCGTCCCATACATATCTGTAATCACCTACATTAACATAAAGAGCTGCCTTATTGTCTCTTATGTACGGTATAAGGTGTTTGATTATCTCAGCAAATATCTCCTTCTGAGCCCCGGCTCCGCCGATGGTCAAAAGAAATCTCATGGGCTTTCTCATCTCTCTTCTTGCCACACGTGCTTCGCAGTCTTTCTCGATGTTGGAAACAAGCTCATAGTCGATGTAATGACCGGTGTAAACAAGAGAATTCTGAGGCATTGGGCTGCATACCTTCTTTTTGTTCATTCCGTTAAGTATGCGATATCCCATGTAAGCATTCCTGCACTGGATAGTATGAAGTGAGCCTTCAGAAAGATGAAGTGCCATAGGCCAGTTGTCAGGAATAGCATTAACTACGTATTTCATTCCTGCATGGATTGCTGCCTGAGCAGGCCATACGTGTGTGGCAATAACAGGAATGTCTTTATCAATGTTCTTATATACAGGAGCCATCAGCTCTGCGTTCTTCTGATCTGATGAATTGTAGGTAAGAGCTCTGAATCCCTCATAATTGGTAGGCTCCCATACCAGTTTATTGAAGATCGGATTCTTGGAAAGTCTTGATCCTAGGGAATACAGATCGTTCTGTGCACTAATTACTTTAGTACAGGTTGTTTCTTTGAAAGAATTAAGATCGAGCCAATACGGCACATATCCCAGATGCTTTGCATAAGATGCCATAGCCATTGAAATACGATAATGTCCGAAGCCCATTCTTATGTTTCCTACTATTATGGACTTGTCCGGATCGATAGTTCCTTCGTTTTCCTTTATCTTAGCAGTAACATCAATGTTTTTTACTCCAAGAATAGGCCCTATCACTTCATTGTCGGAAATGCGGATCTTGTAATCTACAGATGAGTCATCTCCGTATTTTCTTATGAATTTCTTTTTGGATTTCAGTGCTTTATTGTAATCTTTTGCATCGATCACATTGCCGAAAATAACTTTAGATTTATCAGTCATTCTTGCCTTCCGTTCTGCCGAAACATGACGACTATAATAGAAATTGTTACGCTTTCGGAAACCCATATTAAACAATTGGTTTCCTTATGTTTATAGTAACAAAACGTCCTGTTTATAACAAGAAACGCTTTTAACAAATTTCGTTTCCGGCTTTTGTGCAAATTGACTTCAGATGACTGAAACTATAGAAAGTCCTCGCTTTTTTGCAAGATCAATAAACTCATCTCCGCATTTGATCGTAGGCTTTGAAAGATGATCGGGATTAATAAAGATGATTTCGCCAACCTGGCCGGTGTTTAACATAACCCTGTTAGCTATAAATGTATTAACGATGTTACCCATAAATGTCATGATTGCATTGGGCTCGTATTTCTCAAGTCCGCTTTTCTCGAAATGCTCAATAACAGCAAACGGACATATCGGATCTCTGTGAGCCCTTCTTGCAGTCAGATTATCATAGACATTTGCGATGGTAACAATAGATGATATTTCATCAATCTTTTCATTCTTCAGATGAAGTGGGAATCCGCTTCCGTCTCTCATCTCATGGTGCATCAGGATTGTATTTTTAATATGGACATCAATGTCCTTATCCTTGACCAGTTCATAACCCTTAAGTACATGCTCGTTCATTGCTTTCTGCTCATAGTCCGTAAGCTGCTTGTCTTTATTCAGAAGATATGAAGGAATCAGCATTTTGCCTATGTCGTGTAAAAGACCTGCAGCAGTTGCAACCTGAATTTTGTCTTCAGGGAGTCTCATCCATGTTGCAAGCGTATTGCTTATTAGGGAAACATTAAGAGAATGCATGAAAACAGCATCAGAATTGTCTCGCAGATTATGGAGCATATCAAATATACCTGCTGTACCACCGGCTTCTACAAACAGGTGATAAACAGGTTCAGTCAGCTTATCCACATCAAGAGCAATGGACTCATTGGCAAGCATTCTAAAGGACTCTTCCAATTCCTCGGCGCAGTCCTCAATATGCTGCTTGAAAATAATGAACTCCTGAGTGTTTCTAAGTCTCTCGGAATATGAAGGCTCAAGATCGGTTGTTCCTGACGCTTCCTTATCCTCAGGAACCGCTTTCATCTCTTCTTCAACAAAGATATTATAAAGGGAGAAAGACCTTATCCTGTCTATATCCTTTTGAGTAAGAACAGTGTCTTTCGGCGCTACGAGCCTGTCATCGAGAGTATAGACGTTCTCTGATACGACCATTCCGGGTATTAATTTGTCTACGGATACTAATTTCATAAACTAATTATAGCACAGTATTAACGAAATTGCGTAAAACAATAAAAGAAAACCTCGAAGCAATGCTCCGAGGTTTATAATGCCGGCAGTGGGACTTGAACCCACACGTGGTTACCCACAACAGATTTTGAGTCTGCATCGTCTGCCATTCCGACATGCCGGCTAACAACTTTATTAGTTTATCACAGGGAATATCGAGATTCAAGTGTCTTTTGCCAGATACCAAGCGAGAACATGATGCGCCTGCTTAAAGTCTCCTCCAAAGATACGCTTTTTGAGCTCATCTTCTGAAAGAAGAACCACATTCAAAAACTCTGAATCATCAAGATGCTGAGTTGTCACCTTTCTGCAGTCCCTGGCTGCATATATGTGAACATAGTTACTGGCAAGAGTTGCATTGGCCGGCAGGCTCAAAAGATGCTTCCAGTTATCGGAAACATATCCTGTCTCCTCCTCAAGCTCTCTTTTTGCTGCTTCAAATGCTTCATCTTCAGTTGCTATAGTATTCTTCACTGTTATGTACGGATGATCTTCAGACTCTTTATACTCAATTCCACCGGCAGGAAACTCTGTTGTTATCTCATCTATTCCGTGCCTGTACTGTCTTACACAGATATATCTTCCCTCTTCATCTCTCGCAACAACAACCGAAAAGCTGTGTTTTGAAAAATTATAAACAGGACCTATATCCGTTCCGTCCGGAAGCTCATATATGTTCTGTCTGAAATCAATCCATTTATCCTGCTTAAGATGCTCTTCCTTAACTAATTTCCATCTTAAATTATCATCGTTCATATTGCGCCTCAATTACTTTTCTGTATTTTTGATAAGGTCCATTACAACCTCTCTGGCAATAACAAGTCCTGCAACAGGCGGAACAAAAGCTGTGCTGCCGGGAATCGATCGTTTTTCGGATCCTGAAGCAGCAAGCTCTGCCTCCATCAATTCCTTGTCAGGCTTTATCGACTCTTCATTTGAATAGACAACCTTGAGCTTTCTGATTCCACGTTTCTTCAGTTCTCTCCTCATGACTTTAGCCAGAGGATCAATCTCGGTCTTGTAGATATCAGTAACCTGAACCCTGGTCGGATCAAGCTTATTGCCGGTTCCCATGGAGCTTATGACAGGTATTCCCAGATCCTTGCACTTCATTATTATGTCGATCTTGGCAGTAACGGTATCAATTGCATCCACGACATAATCATATTTCTCAAACTCAAATTCCACGCTGTTCTCCGGAAGATAAAAACACTTATGACATTCAACCTTGCAATCAGGATTTATATCAAGAATCCTATCTCTGGCTACGTCTACTTTATCTTTTCCCACAGTGCTGTGAAGTGCAATTATCTGTCTGTTTATATTGGAAACAGCCACCGAATCATTATCAACAATATCTATGGCACCAACGCCGCTTCTGGCAAGAGCTTCTACGACGTATCCTCCGACTCCGCCCACACCAAAAACACAGACCCTTGAGCCGGCTAGCTTCTCAAGCGCCTGTGTTCCCAGAACTAATTTTGTTCTTACAAGTTCATCCTTCATACGTAACAGTGTTCTTCTGTAAGATGAAGCCGTTTGTCGTTTACAACAGCTCCTGTTATCTCCAGTTTTACGCCTTTTCTTCCAAGCTTTCTCCTGCCTTCAAGGATCAGATGTACCTTCTTGTCCTCTGTCATATATTCCTCAGAGATTTCATCGTAGCTTTCGCTGCCATCCAATACCTTTTTAAAATCTCCGATAAATGCAGGTATTACAATAGCACCGATTCCCTGCCCCTGAAGCGGTCCGTAGACCCTTACAATTTCGTGCAGAAGAAGCGTTCTCAGTTCTTCCATATCCCCATTAACCCCCGTTAAATAGTTTTGTTTTACTGCTGAATGGTTTCAACTATGGCCGGTAAGAGCTGTTTCTTACGAGATACAACTCCCGGAAGCGAAACCACATCCCCCTCTGAATTTATACCAAATGCCGAGTTCAGCGTATGAAGTGCCTTCGCCCCCGAGAAGACAACCTGTGAAGACTCGTCAATGATATTTGTAAGCATAAAGAACAGCATATCAAGGCCGTCAGACTCTGCCACTTCCTTGAGCTCCGGCATTATCTTATCCTTGATCTCTATGAGCTCCTCAGCGCTCATGGAATTGATCTGACCGATTCCAATGGTCATATCATCCACAGTGAATTTCTTGAAATCCTGATGGATTATCTCATCAGCTGTCTTGCTTCCGAGATTTGATCCGGCATGGAACATCTCTTTTGCAAATTCTTCGTAGTCTATTCCTGCAATCCTTGCAAGTTCTTCTCCTGCGTCCCTGTCCACCTTGGTACATGTGGGCGAACGGAACATCAAAGTATCCGAAAGTATAGCTGCAAGTAAAAGACCTGCTGTAGTAGGATCAATTTCCTGTCCGTATTCCTTGTACATCAGATATATGATCGTACATGTCGATCCCAAAGGCATATTCCTGAAGTATACCGGTCCTGCAGTCTCGATTGTACGAAGTCTGTGATGATCAACAATTTCCTTGATATCAGCAGCATCTGCTCCGTTTACAGCCTGATTTTTCTCATTGTGATCCACAAGAATAAGCTGTTTCTTGTGAGCACCAAGGAAATTCCTTCGGCTGATCATTCCGATATAGTGATCGTTCTTGTCAAGAACCGGGAAGTATCTGTGTCTCATGGAAGCCATTACTTCCTGTATATCCTCGATATAATCATCCATGTGGAAGGTAACCAGATTGTCTTTTTTCATGATATGCTCAATCGGCATACTCTGGTTGATAAGCCTTGCTACAACGAATGTGTCATGAGGAGTTGTGATTATCTTGGTACCATGCTCTGAAGCCTGCGCTTTGATGGTCCTTGCTACCTCAGCACCTTCACAGACTATGATGCAGGCTGCATCCATCTCAATGGCACAGAGCTGAGTTTCATATCTGTTACCGAGTATTACAACATCACCTGCTTCGATCACGTTTTCCATCATCTCAGGGCTTGCTGCAGCAATAACAACTTTACCGCTTGTCAGCTCTTCATTTATGTCGCCCTCAATAAGTTCTCCGTCCAGAGTCTCTACAATATTCTTGTAGGAAGTCCCCGCCTGTGAGAGGATATGCGGATCTATAACGTCCATATATGTCTCAACGATATCGTTGGTAGTGATTATACCTGCCAGCTCGTCGCCCTCAGTTGCACAAAGTGTGACAACATCCGCATCACGCATCTTGGCCCAGGCGTTCTTCAGAGACATCTTACCGCTGGTGCCGTCAAGACGCCTTATCTCCATATCTCTTACCTGAGTTCTCACATCCTTGATATATGCCGGAACGTCCACTCCGAAGTGAGAAAGCACAAACTGTGTTTCTTCATTGAGATGTCCCGCTCTGCATGCTATATAGTTGCCGCCAAAAACCTTATTTTTGAGATTGGCATATGTAATAGCAGCGCAGATTGAGTCCGTGTCCGGATTCTTGTGTCCTATTATAAATATTGGTCTTACGTTTTCCTGTTCGTTCATATATCTCCTTACAAATCATCTTCGTCATAGGTATCCAGGAAATGATGTCTGCCTGTCTTGTTCGTCTTATATGATATTATCGCATTAAGGTGGACATTTTCCACACTTTTAAAAATATTCGACTCAATATAGGGGCTCTTTTCCCGAAGCTGTCTTATCAGCTCTTTTGTTTCAGCCCTCTTACTGACATCGCCGGGATTTACAGAGGTATCTCTCTTTTCAGTCATCTTGCAGGCGCAGGCTATGAACTTCAGCTCATTGTAATTGCACCAGTGCTTGATATCTTCTTCTCTTATAAGATACATGGGTCTTATAAGCTCCATCCCCTCGAAATTGGTGGAGTGAAGCTTGGGCATCATGGTCTGTATCTGTCCGCCGTAGAGCATTCCCATAAGTATTGTCTCAATTACGTCATCATAGTGATGGCCAAGAGCTATCTTATTGCAGCCAAGTTCCTTGGCCTTGGCATAAAGAGCTCCTCTCCTCATCCTTGCACAAAGGTAACAGGGAGACCCTTCTACTACGCTGCTGGTGACATCAAAAATATCCGATTCAAAAACCTGTACCGGAATGTTCATGATGGTAGCATTTGTCATAATCAGGTCATAGTTGAGTTGGTTGTATCCCGGGTTCATAACAAGAAAAATAACGTCAAAGTTCTTTTTCCCATGCCTTAGTATCTCCTGAAAAAGCTTGGCCATCAGCATGGAATCCTTGCCACCGGATATACAGACAGCGATCTTGTCACCGTCATTTATAAGTTTATAGGTATTTATGGCCTTTGTAAACTTGCACCATATCTCTTTTCTGTATTTCTTGATGATGCTGCGCTCGATGTCTTTGCAGCGCTGCTCATCGTATGCCCCGGATATATCAGGGTTTCTCATAGATAGTGTTTCCTTTCAAATAAAGCGATGTATCGACAATAATACATCATCCGAACTGAGATGTATATAGTTCGTAATAAAATCCTCTCTTGGCAACCAGTTCAAAATGTATTCCCTGCTCAATTATATGGCCGTCCTTCATAACAAGGATCAGATCGGCCTCTCGAATGGTCGAAAGCCTGTGGGCTACAATAAAGCTTGTTCTGCCCTTCATCATCTTGTTGAAAGCCTTCTGAATCCTGGTCTCGGTTCTGGTATCTATTGAGGATGTAGCCTCATCAAGTATCAGCATTGGCGGAATATCCAGCATTACTCTTGTAATGCAAAGGAGCTGCTTCTGCCCCTGTGAAAGATTGCCGCCGTTCTCAGTAATTACTGTATCATAGCCATCAGGAAGCCTCTTTATAAAACTGTGTGCATGTGCCGCCTTGGCAGCCTCTATTATCCGGTCGTCAGAATAGCCCTCTCTGCCAAGCGTGATATTGTCTCTGATGGTTCCGCTTCTGAGCCATGTGTCCTGAAGCACCATTCCAAACTTCTCTCTGATGTCACTTCTTGCTATGTCTCTGATATCTGTTCCGTCAATTTTAATGCTTCCCTTATCAACATCATAGAAACGCATAAGAAGATTAATAAGAGTAGATTTACCGGCACCCGTGGGTCCTACTATGGCAACTCTCTGTCCCTTCGATATTGAAAGGTTAAGATTCTCGATAAGACTGATATCCTTATTATATGAAAAAGACACATCGGATATCTCTACTTTGCCTTTAACATCCTGAAGCTTAACAGCATTATCACTATCAGGAGTTTCTGGTTCCTCTTCTATAAGCTCAAAAACGCGTCCCGCGCAGGCAAGCGCGTTCTGAAGCTCCGTGATGACTCCTGATATCTCATTAAAAGGCTTAGTATACTGATTGGCATAACTGAGGAAGATAGTAAGTCCTCCTACCGTCATACCTCCGGCAATACATGTAAAAGAACCAAACAGCGCTACTGCTGCATATACGATGTTGTTTATAAATCTGGTTCCGGGGTTAGTAAGTGACGAGATAAACGTAGCCATGACACTGACCTTTTCGAGGTTGTCGTTCATCTCATCAAAAGCTTCCATATTTTCATCTTCATGGGCAAAAGCTTTAACAACCGACAAGTTCCCTATCATCTCATCAACAAATGACGTCTGACTCGCCCTGGCTTCACTCTGCTGTTTAAAAAGCCTAAAGCTTCTTGTTGCTACAAACCTTGCAACAAGCAGCGATAAAGGTGTCAGTACAACTACAACAATGGCAATGCCAAAGTTTAAGTAGAACATGAATGCAAGGGTACCGACAATCGTAACTATTCCAGTAAACAACTGTGAAAAGCCCATGAGAAGACCATCTGCAAACAGATCAACATCAGCTATTATCCTGCTCACTATCTCACCGGTCTGCTTACTGTCTATATATTCAAAAGGAAGTATCTGCAGTCTTGAAAATGCATCTCTTCTTACGTCTCTGACAACACGGAAAGTGATGCGGTTATTAACAGTGTTCATCACCCACTGGCAGATTGCTATAAACATTACAGCAACAGCCATCCTGATAAGTATGTTTATTATCTTAACGAATTTAACGTTGTCTTTTCCAATAATGCAGTCTATCGCGTCACCTGCAAGAATAGGTACATACAGTGACAAAAGAGCTGTTATAACAGCCAGTATCATAGAAGCAGCAATAAGGATGTGGTATTTCCCGGCGTATTTCAGAACTTTTTTCAAAGTTTTCGTGTTCATTGTGCCACCTCCTTTTTGTACTGAGACTCATATATCTCTCTGTAAGCCTCACAGTATTTAAGAAGGTTATCATGATTTCCTATTCCTACTACATGTCCGTCATCAAGGACCACGATCTTGTCACAGTTCATGACTGACGCAGTTCTCTGGGATACAATAATTGTAGTAGGCGGATTATCCATGCCGGCAATTGCTTCACGAAGTCTTTTGTCAGTAAGATAATCCAGGGCGGATGCACTGTCGTCAAGTATCAGGATCTCCGGCTTTCTCACAAGAGCTCTTGCAATTGTAAGCCTTTGTTTCTGGCCGCCTGAGAAGTTCTTGCCTCCCTGAGCGACTTTTGTGTCCAGACCTTTTTCTTTGCCATCTACAATCTCTTTTGCCTGTGCAATCTCAAGCGCCTTGTAAATCTCTTCATCAGTGGCGTCGTTCTTGCCCCATCTGATGTTGTCACGGATTGTTCCGCTGAAAAGAACCGCCTTCTGAGGCACGATTCCAACCTTTTCCCTCAGCGCTTCCATCTTTATATCTTTAACATTGACGCCATCTACAACAACGCTTCCGGTCCTTGTATCATAAAATCTTGGGATAAGGTTAATAAGTGTAGTCTTTCCGCTGCCTGTTCCGCCAATAACGCCTACTCTCTCGCCTCTTTTAATAGATAGCGAGAACGGATACAGAGAATCCTCGATATCATCAGAATATCTCATTGAAGCGTCTGTAAACACAATGTGGTCCTTAGTATTTTTAAACTCGGTAATCTTTCCGTCTTCCATGGAGGACTTCATTTCCAGCATCTCCTCCACTCTGTTTCCGGATGCTATTGCCTTTGTTACAGTCAGGATAAGGTTTGCGAATTTAATAAGTTCTACCAGTATCTGCCCCATGTAGTTGTAAAGAGCAACAACAGCACCCTGTGACAGTTCTCCGCTGTTAACAGTAATTGCACCTCTATAAATAAGAAAAGCCACAGAAAGATTAAGGATTGCATAAGTCACAGGATTCATAAGCGCTGTGACACTTCCGACAAAGCTCTGAAGCTTCATCTGAAGCTCATTTTTCTCGTTGAAGTTTTCCTTCTCTTTTTCCTGCAGATTAAAAGCGCGGATAACTCTAACACCAGTATGATTCTCCCTTGTAAGACCAAGAAGCCCATCGAGTCCTTTTTGAATCCAGCCATACATAGGTATGCTCCACTTCATGATCGCAGCAACTACTATAAACAGAAGAATTATTGTGACAAGAAATATGACTGAAAGTCTGGGGCTGATAGTAAAAGACATAAACAGAGCGCCAAATACAACAAACGGCGAACGAAGAAGCAGTCTTATAGTAAGATTAACTCCCTGCTGAACCTGGTTTACATCACTGGTCATCCTGGTGATCATTGCCGAAGTTCCTACTTTATCTATATCTGCATAAGACAATTTCTGAATATTATCAAAAAGAGCTCTTTTAACCCTGGCGGCAAATCCTGATGCCGCCTTAGCTGCAAAAAACTGTGCTGTCACCGCGCATATAAATCCAACAACACAAAGGAGCATCAAAACAAGACACATATTGATAATGTGTCTCTTATCTCCGCCGACTATACCAACATTTATCATTGAGGCTATAACAAGCGGAACCAAAAGCTCAAAGGACGCCTCAAGAAGTTTAAAAAGCGGTCCTAAGATAGATTCGAGTGTGTAATGTTTTAGATATTTCAGCAGTTTTCTCATGATTAGTAATTTATTCTAAGTCCTTTAGGATAATGATTTTTGAGCATTCCGGAGGCAAGCTTGCCCCAGCCGATAGAGTATCCGTCAGTTGTCACAAGGCACCACCCTTTGGCACTTCCTTTTCCGGCAAAAGAACTGTCGGAAAGCCTTAATGTCTGGCCATTCAGATACTGTTTAATCTCATTTGAGTCAGATGGAAGGTCAACGGATATTTTCACATCCTCCCTTTTTATTGCGAGAGCAAGTGCATGTGATGGCTCAAAGCGGTCTTTTTTTACGGTTCCCAGATGAAGGCCGGGTCTTATCACTTTAAGTCCGTTTATTCCGGGCATTTTATCAGGTGACAGGTATAACTGATCTCCGAAAGAAATTATTATTCCAGCAGGAAGACTAAAACCATTTTCAAAGCATTCATCAGCAAAAGAATTGAACGCTTTGATCATTTCGCTTTTGGCCTTAATATTTCTTCCTCCAGGAATATATCCGGATTTATCCTGTCCTTCCTCACCGTCTCTTTTAAAAACGCAGAGGAAATGCCCTTCTCCGCAAACTTTGTGTGGCCATAATCTTACGGATCCGGTAACTTCCGGATTACAGCCTTCGCCGGCAAATTCCAATCTTCCATTCTCCATTCCGCCGACGAGATCT
>JAEEGF010731233.1_pt1 | contig 48551 bp, 39 predicted proteins | sample 9134171 | NCBI WGS metagenome assembly JAEEGF01 (sample SAMN16246542, study PRJNA631951) | gut metagenome | biome: gut microbiome; feature: rumen; material: AP-attached | host: Bos | place: Iran: Karaj | collected 2018-10
ATAGAACCCCTATATCCTTCCGTCCCAGGAGCCGTTTTGCAAGATGAGGAACTTTACCAACTGTTGGTGATTGCGGACACGCTCCGCCTTGGCCGCGCTCGGGAAAGAGAGATCGCCATAGAAGAACTCACCAAACACATCAACCACTATGTCGAAAACCAATAACGAACGGCTGCAAGAAATTGTACTCACCCATCACGTACCCACGCAACAATGCACGGCTGAAGAATTTCGGAACAGTATGATCAACGGCGCGTTCACCGTGGAACTTGGCGACTTTATTGCAGACAGCGGCATTGACTTCTGGATATACGGACACTCACATCGTAACATAAAAGCTCGGATTGGCGGAACCAGCATTGTCTCCAATCAGCTGGGCTATATATCCCATAGGGAACAGTTAAGCAATGGGTTTAGCTCTTCCGCAATGATTGAGGCATAAAATTAAAAGTTGAGAGTTAAAAGTTAAAAGTAGGAAGTGACGGAGGTTGCTTCCTACTTTTTGCCTCTGGCCTGAAATTCAACTTTTTTATGTAAGTTTGCACTCTCTTAAAAATCCAATATGAAAAAAGTGCATTCTGAAAAATCTGTCCGCATTGGCATTTCCAAAATGTGTCTGCGGTTTTGTTCTATTCTGCTGATTTTCTTGCTTTTCGCGATGTCGGTACATGCGCAGCCCCACGCGAAACACGTGATACTCATCGGATTGGACGGATGGGCGGCGCACGACTTGGACAAGGCCCACGATATCCCGAATATCCGCATGCTGATGCAAGGCGGAAGCGTCACCTTGCACAAACGCTCGGTACTGCCGTCGTCTTCCGGCGTCAACTGGGCCTCGATGTTCATGGGCGTGGGTCCCGAATCGCACGGCTTTACCACGTGGGATTCCGAAAAACACGACCTTCCTTTCGCGTATGAAAATGCACACGGCATCTTCCCCTCTATCTTCTCCATCATCCGCGAAGCCTACCCCAATGCCGAAACCGGCTGCACCATTGAATGGGAACCCATCAAGTATGTGGTGGATACGCTGGCTATCAGCTATATGGGATATCTCCCCAGCAGTCGCGACAGCCTGGAAACCAACTGCGACCGTATCGTGCAATACATCCGCGAGCACAAGCCGCTCTTTTTCGCCCCCTGCTTCGACGGCCTCGACGGCACCGGCCACAGCGCAGGCTGGTACAGCCGCGACTATTACGACTACCTCGCCCGCCTCGACAAATGCATCGGCCGCATCATCCAAGCTCTGAAAGACGCGGGCATCTATGATGAAACCGTCATCATCGTCACGGGCGACCACGGCGGCCACGACAAAGGCCACGGCACCTTGGCGATGGAGGATATGGAGAGCCCGCTGGTATTTTTCGGCAAGAATGTGAAGCAGAGTTATCAAATTCAATCTCCTGTGGTACAATACGATATCGCTGCCACCATCGCCTATATATTGGGAATAGAGATTCCGCAGGTGTGGCGTGGCAAACCCGTGAAAGAGGCTTTCCGGTAGGAGATGTCGTTATCTCTCGCGCGATTGCGCTAACTCGAAAAAGGCCTCGGGACTATCGGCCGTCTGCTCTTTCGATATCTGGCAGAGGGTGATGCGTCCATTGGTGGCAATGGGATCGAGATAACAGAGCACATATCGGTTGCCGTCAAATTCATTCCGATAGATGTCGTTTTCAATGACAATATAGTCATAATCTGCGGCCAGGGCCTTACGCACCATCTTCTCATCCGTGTTCAACACAATGTAGCCGCGCCGCTTCATCTGGATAAAGGCCGAACTCTTCGGGTAGGCGAATAACGCGACAATCTTGGCATCACGCGATACCCCCATGCTGTCCAACCATTTGTCTGACTGGTGAAAGTTGTTGTAGCAGAGCAATGCTCTGTCGTTGGGATCGCGGCGTAACTGTTGCATATTCAACGCTTCTTGCGTCATGGGGATGGTCAGTCCCACCAACAGCAATAGTCCCACCACACTGGCGATGTGGCCCTGAATGCGGGGCAGCGCCGCCAAAGCCAAGATGAATAGGAAAATGATAGAAAAGAACAGACTGTCCAAAAAATAGTAGTCGTGATCGCTATATTGCAACAGCATACTGCCACAATAAGCCAATTCTCCTAAGATATAGATGCCCAGTAACCACCACAGCGATAGTGATTTGCGTGAAGGTTCCGCTTCGTTAGTGACAGAAGTCGTTGTACGGTTTTTGCGTTTTCGTATTTGGATAATGAGGGAATAAATGACCGTTACTGCCAAAATAACCGCTACCATCCAATGCTGGATTCTTTGAAAATAATGGAACATCCAACGCTCTTGAATATTCTGGTAAACGAATTGCACATCTTCCATGTTCTCCGGTGGCCGCAACTTTCCTAAAAACATGGAGTCGTACAGGTTCTTCAGATGGATATTCCACAGAAAAACGCCCAGATAACATGCAAAAGCGATGGCGATAATGAGAATGTTGCCTCGCAACTGTGTCTCTTTACGGATAATGCGGAGCAGCTCGAAGCCGCAGACAGCCATCAGCAAGACAATTTGTGGCATCCGAATCATCGCAGCTAAGGTCAGAAAGGCAAATCCGACAGCGAAATAGACGCGTTTTTTCTTCTTAACGTAGGAGAGGTATCCCCATAAGCCGACAAAGGCACACGACAGGGCAGGAATGGTGGGGATGAAGCCACTGGCGTAGTAGGTGTACGAGGGGACAGTGGTCACCATGATGGTCACCAGCAGCGATTTGATGGGGTCGTCGGTGAGAAGATGGGTGAGTTTGTATAGAAAGAGCAATCCTATCATGCTGATTAGTAATGTGTAACATCGAAATACCCACGGCGATGTGTTGCCGAGAATCTTCATCAGCAAGGCGACAATATACTCATGGATGGGAAAGTCGGCGGAGGTGATGGGTGAACCCCACAGTCCGTCATCTTGCTTGTTGTACAGCATGGTGAGGGGATGGGCAAAATCCATACCGTTGTCCACGTAACCAATTGACAATGAGTACCAGTCGGCTTGCGCCCATGCGTGGATGTATAGCGGAAACTCCCTCAGGTAGCGAAACTGCAACACAAAACTCAGTACGACAATGACGACTGCCGCCAAAAGGAGATGCTGGTTTCTTTTGATGAAGTTGGAAAATGCAGATTTCATATTAGTCTTAAAAAGAAGAAGTTACAGAATCAGGTCGGCGAGACGCACCTTAGGCACGTAGTGTACGCCGTCTTTGCGGTAGTAGGCGTGGCTCTCGCTTTCGGCAATCTCCACCCGCCGTATCACTTCGGCCCCGCGCCCGATGGCAATTACCAGCAGAGGTTCAAGGGGCAGCTGGAGCTCCTGCTTCAACGCGCTGCGGTTGAACGCTCCGATAATCAGTCCGTTATATCCCAACTCGGTGGCTTTCAGCAGCATGCTCTGCGCGGAAATGCCGAGGTCGATGTCCACCAACTTGGTCTCCGGCGCTGTGCTGCAGATCACGATAAACGCCTGCGGCTCAGTGCCAGGAAAAGGGAGGTGCAGCTCCGGCAGTGCGGCTCCCATCTTGATGTGGCGCAGCACCACATCCGCCCCGCTCTCCTTGGTGACGAGTTTGAAGCGCAGCACCTGCTGGTTGCAGGCGGACGGCAACAGCGGATTTACCGCCACAATTTTTTCTAACGTCTCGCGGGTCACCACCGTCTCGGGATGAAAACCGCGGTAACTTCTGTTCCGCTCCATCAGCTGTTCCACCGGCACCCGCTTCACCACCGTGCGCGTAGCGTTCTTTCCAAACACCTCGTCATATCGCTTTTCTAAATATCCGTCGGCCATAGTATTGATTTGTAAATTATTAATATTCAATAAATTATTAAAATGAGAACTCCATTAAAGATATCTATGATTCTCTTTGCAAAAATAGTAGTTTTTTTGTAGTGATGCAAAATGATAATTTTTTTGTGAAAAGAAAAGGGGGATAACGCTTTTGTTTGTATCTTTGCAGACTGCAATCCACCGCTATGATTGATGTTCAAGATTTGAAATTTTCCTATTCGCAGAAACATCTGCTCGACGGCCTCTCCTTTGGATTGGACAAGGGGGATTTTTGTGCCATTGTGGGGCCTAACGGTTCGGGCAAGACCACGCTGCTGAAGCTGATGATGGGTCTTTTGCAGCCGCAGGGTGGCTCGGTGCAGGTGGGTGGACAACCGCTTAACTCGCTGTCGGCAATGGAGAAAGCGCGACTGATGGCCTACGTGGCGCAACGGCAGGATGTGGTGTTCGACTTCTCGGTGTTCGACACCGTGCTGATGGGTCGCAACCCGCACCAGAGCCGCTGGGAAACCGCCTCCTCGCACGATGTTCAGGTGGTGGAAGAGGTGCTCCAACTCACCGGTCTCGCCGATTATCGCAACCGGATGCTCACCGAGCTGAGCGGTGGCGAGGTGCAGCGCGTGATGATTGCCCGCGCCATGGCACAACAAACGCCCGTCATCCTGCTCGATGAACCGCTCTCCAACTTGGACATCACTTATCAGTTTGAAGTGATGGATATTCTTCAACATCTTAATAAACAGAATAATACAACTATCGTCATCATCCTCCATGACCTCTCTTTCGTAAAGAAATATGCCCACAAAGTATTGATGCTGCAAAACGGCACGCTCAAACATTTCGGTCCTGTCGATAACGTGCTGACCGAGCCGAACGTCCGCGAAGTCTTCCACCTCTCCTCTCACTATGGCTTAGATGCCAATGGCCACGTCTATCGCACCTCTCCCCACCCCTAATCCCCTCAAATCTGCAAATCTTTTAAATCTGCAAATTTTCAAATCATTAAAATAATCATCATGAAACTTTTATTAATCAGCAATTCAACCAATTACAAAGAGTCTTATCTGGGCTGGTGTATGCCTTTGATTCAAGAATTTTTAGGCACCAAGGGCAAAAAGAAAATCGCCTTTTTCCCGTATGCTGTCGTGCGCAATGGCGCCACCTTGGAGGAGAGCTACAATGCTGCTACCGAGAAGGTGAAAAACTGCTTCAAGACCTTCGGTCTGAAGGCCGACATCGTCTCCACGCATTCGGTGGCCGACCCTGTGGCGCTGGTCAACGAGAGCGATGCCATCATGGTGAGCGGTGGCAACACCTTCCATCTGGTGTATGAGCTGCACCGCAACAAGCTTATCGAGCCGGTGCGTCGCAAGGTGCTCGAAGGCGCGCCCTACATGGGCTGGAGCGCGGGTTCCAACGTGGCTTGTCCCACCCTGCGTACCACCAACGACATGCCCATCATCATGCCCGAGAGCTTCAACTGCTTCGACTTCGTGCCGTTCCAGATCAACCCCCACTACATCGATCCCTATCCGACCGAGGTGGAGGATGCGCTGACGCATGCCGGCGAGTCGCGCCAGGACCGTATCGAGGAGTTCCTCTGCATCCATCCCGAAGTTACGGTGGTGGGTCTGCGCGAGGCCACTGCTCTCTGGGTGGAGAACGATGTCATCACGCTGCGCGAGTACGAGAAAAATCCGTACAAGAAAAAACGCGAGATGATTGTGCTGAAACAGGGTTGCCCCGTGCGTGAAATCAAGCCCGGCAGCACGTTCGACTTCTCGATGAACCTGCTGAAGAAGGGTTGCAAGAAATAATGTCTCTGCACCGGAACTGGAAACAGGTGCTGCTGTACAGTCTGCTCTCCGCTGCCCTGACGGTGGCGGGGGTGGTTGGATTGTGTCTGATTGGCAATTCGGTGGAGGGCAAAAAGTGGGAGGCGGCCGCGGAAGATGTCGAGCTGATTCCCGACCAGAATGTGGACCTCGCCACTACGCAGGCCTACCTTCAGAAAGACACCCTCTATGCCGATTTCCGTAGAAATTTCCGGTTCCATTACCAGACCATCGGCGAGGCGGTTTTTAGCGACAGCAGCTGTCTGTTGCTCATCTCGGAGCCGCCTCCCTATTTCAATGCCGACACGATCGCGCAGATTTTCAGTCAGTTTACGCACTCCGTGGAGACCCGTAAGCATCCTGTCGGCTACGATGGCAAAATCACCGACCTGCTGATTGTGCTGGGCAACACCACCGAGCGCAACCGCACCCGTCTTACGAAAGAACTTTCGCAGGCTCTCTATCTTTCTGACTATAAGCCGAATGTAACGCCGTTGCCGGTCGAACATGGCCGTTCCTACTTTGTGGAGGACACCATCGACTACCAGATTACGCTGTACGAGTTCAACGACTGGTTCATGGAGAAAGGGGAGGAGTTTTTCCAGCTTTCCGACACCGCCCGCAAGGTGACCATTTCCGACATGTTCGAGCAGCAGCTTACCGGCGTGTATTTCAGCCGTGTGCCGGGTTTTGTGGCGTGGGCCATCTCCAAGAACCACGACCTTTCGGAGCAGCTCAACCATATCCGGCAGTTCACCCTCGATGCCGACTTGGTGCTGGGTGGCCTGGCCGATTCGGCCACCCTGGTGGTGGTAGGCCGCGAGAGGGTGGCGGCCCTCTACGAGCTGCCGCCGCTCAACGTGGAGTCGATCCTGCTGCTGGCTTCGGTCACCGAGAAGGAACTGTCGCAGAGTCTGGATGTGAACGACCTGATGGCCGGCAAGATGAAGAACGGGCACGACTGGTGCCCTACCTTTTTGAGTAAAGAGCTGGAAAACACCGAGTTCGGCCATCTGCTCACCATCACCGATGTGCTTTTGAAAGACTGGTCGGAGAACGGCACCATACAGGAGGCCTACTACCGCTACCCGTCGCCACCCCGTTTCCCGTTCGATCGACCGCTGTTCAAGAAGCTGGGACTGAACGAGTTGGTGTACAATTGGAACACATGGAATGCCATGTATGCCATTGACATGGACGAGGGCTTCACCATCTATACGTTGAACAGAACCGGCTCATTGCCAGTGTCTTACTTCAATTCGCCGGAGCGAAGCGTGTCCATCGGCTATCGGTATGAGAATCAGGCCTACCAGTATTTCGCCACTTTAGGCAATACTGATTTGGCGCGTGTGGTGCAATATACTGCATTGTATCAATTGTTTATGGATAATGGCGTGACCTATTCAGGCGATGTGGGCAATGCTTTCCCCCAGCAGAAACCCTATCTTTTGTATAAGCCCACGCGCAATTTGTTGGACTTTTTCAAAAATCTGAACGACCAGCAGGTGGACTGGTTGGCCGACACCCTCTCTGCCATCAACTATTCATCATATCAGAAAGGTCAGGTTACCCATGCTTTGGCTAAAAATGAGAAGACCTACCAGTTCCAATATTCCGACCAGCAGCGGAAGGAGATTTACGAGCGGGTGGCCAAGGATGAGCGCAATGCGTTGCGGTCGGAGATCAGTGGGGTGCGTTCCATGCTGAAAGCGTTGAGTGATGAGGAATATACGAAGTTGGCGCGGTATTTGGCCTATCCCCGTGGCATGCGGCAGTCGGGCAGTGTCGCCTACCAGTTGGTGCAGCGGGCACAGAAGGTCAACCACCTCGTGCGCCGCATCGGCAAGAACCATCTCTCGGTGGTGGGACTTGACCTCAGCACGGTGCGCAACTTCTATGTCGGCAGTTTGGCCAACGCCTCCGCGAGGTATCTGAAAACACCCTCAGTTATAGTGACTTACAACGATATGTTGACCACCGGCGGGCACAACCTGTCGTCGGGCATCACGCGGGTGAACTCCTTGACGGGTTACAAGCGCAGCGGTGGGCGGGGCTATTATGCGCCGCAGCCGTCGTCGCCCTCAGCTCCGGCCAAACCGTCGGCTCCCAAGGCGCAGTCGCCCTCTGGAGGCGGGAAGAGTTCCGCTTCATCTTCTTCATCCTCATCGGCGAAAAAGCCATCGTCCTCGGCGGCCAAGTCCCCGCAGAACATCCGTCCCCGCGGGGAGGTGATCTCCACCGCCGCCCGCAGCCAGCGCGGGTACTAGGGTGTGTGCTGATGTTGTGAATATATTCTAAAATTTCAGTTTTTATCTTTCAATTTTCAATTTAATTTTGTAATTTTGCAGCCGTTATTTACTCGGTGAACTTATTTATTGCTAATTATTAACTAAATGACGAAAGATAATGAAAACCAAAGCGATAGAATTGAAGGGCGCGGTAGAAAATACGATAGTAGTAAAGGAATGCCAGAATATTGAGTACAAAAGCAACTGGCACGATGACTATTTGAAATGGATTTGCGGGTACGCCAATGCACAAGGCGGGGTGATATACTTCGGTATGGATGACAACCATAAGGTGGTTGGGCTGGAGGATGTGGAACGGCTGTTGGAGGACATCCCCAACAAGATAAGCACCACAATGGGCATCGTGGTGGATGTGAACCTGCACGAACAAAACGGGCTTTCCTATATTGAGGTGGTGACAGAGCCCAGCAACATCCCTATCAACTACAGGGGCAAGTACTACTATCGCTCCGGCAGCACGTTGCAGGAACTGCGCGGCCCGGCTCTCCAGCAGTTCATCCTCAAAAAGATGGGGCGCTCGTGGGACGACATCACCAACGACCGCGCCACATTGGACGACATTGACCGCGATGCCATTGAGTACTTTCTTCGGAAAGGCATTGAGGCAGACCGTATTCCGGAAGACCAGCGCAACGCTTCCACCCAAGATGTGCTGGAAAGCTTGCACCTGTTGGACGATGACGGCCACCTGAAGAATGCCGCGCTGCTGCTGTTCGGCAAAGACCCGCTAAAGTTCTTCCCCAGCGTACAGTTCAAGATCGGCCGTTTCGGAATCGACGAGGCCGACTTGCTGATACAAGATGTGATAGAGGGCAACCTCATCCAGATGGCCGACCGCGTGATGGACGTGTTGAGAGCCAAATACTTGGTGTCGCCCGTCCGCTTTGAGGGGATGCAACGCTACGAGGAGTTGGAAGTGCCCAAAGCGGCTTTGCGTGAAATCTTGTACAACGCCATCACCCACAAGGACTATACCGGTCCCGACATCCAGATGCATGTCTATAACGACCATGTGGAGATTTGGAACGAGGGCGAACTGCCGAGTGGCTATAGCGAAAAAGTGCTTTACGGGAAACACTCCTCGAAACCTCGGAACAGGAACATCGCCAATGCAATGTTCAGAGCGGGTTTCATTGACTCGTGGGGACGGGGCTACTCCAAAATCTACGATGGCTTCAAAGCCGCCGGCCTGCCGATGCCCACCGTAGAGCCGCACTGCGGCGGCACATTGGTCAGCTTCCAACGGGGCTTCGATGTCGTAAGAGGAAGGAGAAATGTCACCAGTAATGTCACTAGTGATGTCACCAGTGTCGTAAGTAATGTCGTAAGTAATGTCGTAAGTCTGTCGGTAGTTCAATTGACTGATAGACAGAAAGAAATATGCAAATTGATAAAGGAAAATCCATTTATTTCAAGCAAACAAATGTCGGTAGTTTTGTCAGTAGTTCATCGGACCGTACAGCGTGACATTGCAGCTATGCAAAAGAAGGGTGTTCTTATTCGCGAGGGCAATACAAGTGCGGGACATTGGGTGCTATTATTAGATATCTAAAAAACGCCTTGCCCGACGTTGAAGAGTTGAAGAAATTATTGGGAGAATAAAACTCTACAATTCTCCGTTTTTATCTTTCAATTTTCAATTTAATTTTGTAATTTTGTGCTTTCAAAATACACCTATCGTTTCACCAAAAATTCGAACAGACAGAACAGATAAATTGACATTCTAACATATTGACATATAAAGCGTTTTCGCTAACTTAGTTCTTGAAGTTCCACAAACAAGCACAACTTAAGTAATGCGGTAAACGCTCACGATGCTATCGTGGGCTTTACTTATTTAGTTGTGCGGGTCGTGGAACACCTCAAGAGCGAATAAGAAAGGTTCCACGATTTTTTATATTTGTGACGAAAGCGGAAACGGTTTGCTAGTGATTGAAAGAATGATTATTACAAATATAAAATAAGAAACTATGAAGAAATTTTTCTATTTGAGCACATTGTTGCTCGTAATGTTGGCAACCCTATTGCCAATGAATGTAAAAGCCCAAGCCGACGTATGGGACGGCAGTGCAGCACAATGGACGCAAGGTTCCGGCACACAGGCCGACCCCTACCTGATTGAAACCGCTGAAAACCTCGCGTGGATTGCCGAAATGGTGAACAGTGGTGTAACCACATACGCAGGGGTTTATTTTAAGTTGGCTTCTGATTTGGATATGAACAGCATTGCGTGGGTGCCCATAGGCAATAGTACCACCCAATTGTTCTGCGGCAAGTTTGACGGAGACAATCACTTTATTGATAGCATCTCTATAGCTGGAAGCTATAATTATTGCGGATTGTTTGGGATAACAGGAGATGGGTTTTGTTGTAGTAATTTGGGAGTAAATACAAGTTCTCGTTATTATCATCCCACATATTGTGGTGGCATTGTAGGCTATGTCAGAGGTACAAACACCGTAATAGAACATTGCCATCAGCGAGGTTCTCTTATTACTGGGATATGTGTTGGTGGTATAGTGGGGTACAATGAAGCCGCAGGTACTCAAATTCTATCCTGCTACAATATAGGCTATTGTACCGCCACGGGTGGTACTGGGAATCATCATTATTCAGGAGGGATAATAGCTTATAGTTATTCTACAATAGATATTTATAATAGTTATAATACAGGGAGGATTTCATCTTCTTCATCCACAACGACAGCATGGTCCGATTCATATTCTCACTCTGGTGGAATTGCTGGGGAAGGTGGCAGTTGTATAAATATACTTAATTGCTATAACATTGGAACTATTTCCTCTTCAGCATCAGCATCTCATTCGACTTCATCAGCTTATGCTTATTCGGGCGGAATTACTGGGAAAAATGGCAATTCATCTTCATTAGTAAAGAATTGCTATAATACAGGTACACTCACAGGAAGAGAATGTGGTGGTATCATTGCCAATGGATCTTATTCCTCTGTCACTAATTGTTATTACTTGGATACGTGTGGCGGTACAGTGGCGGGTGGAACCTCTAAAACCGAAGCGCAAATGAAATCCTCCTCGTTTCCTGTCATCTTGAATTCGGATAGTGTAGTGTTTGTTATGGATGACCATAATGTCAATCAGGGTTATCCGATTTTTGGCGATGAGATTTATGTTGTGAGTGAGGACGCTACAAATATCACGTTCAATTCAGCCACATTGAATGGAACTTATAGCGGAAATGTGGACATCAAAGGATTCCGCTATAAAGAAACCACTGATACTGTTTTCAATACGGTTTATTGTAGTTTGAATGCACCTTATAACTACTCGATTTCAGGACTTACAGAAGGAACGACTTATCAGTACCAATACTTTGTAAGAAAGAATGGAGTCTCCTATTATGGCGACACAAAGACTTTCTCCACAATCTCTTGCGATGTGTCGTTAAACATCACTATGCCGACCGACGCCGTGTGTGTTGGTGACGATGTGGTATTGATTGCATCCGCTCAGTCAGCCTATACGTCTCAATTTTCATTTTTGTGGTCAACTGGAGACACTGGCGATACAATCACGCCCATTGAAAATGGCACTTACCTTGTTACAGCAACCGCTGATAATGCTTGTTCTCAAACAGCCAGTTTTTCTTTGTCATTGTATCCTTCTCCACTTGGAACAATTTCTGGCGATACAATTTTATGTGAAGGGAATACAGTGACATTAACTGCCAATGGCGCGTGGAGTTATCGTTGGAATACGGGAACTCAAGGTGCGACCATTTCTGTTTCAGAACCAGGAATTTACAGCTGTTTATTCACCAACGAGTATGGGTGCTCGTCAGAGGCAAGCGTTGATGTAAAGTATCTATCCGATTTTGTTATATCGGGAAATCCTAATATATGTATGGGAGGAAGTACAGTCTTATCTGTTCCATCTGTTGATAGCTGTACATGGAATACTGGCGAACATAGTTTTTCTATAAATGTTACGGAAGCTGGAAACTACAGAGTTACTCTTTATTATGGAAGTTGTTCTTCAACAATTTCTTCCAACGTAATCTTGAACCCGCTGCCAAATGTCACTATTGGTGGTAACACGGAAGTTTGTGAAGGGTCAAGTGCTATCCTTGTAGCTAACGGAGCCTCTACCTACCATTGGAGTAACGATGTAACTGGATCTGTCAATACTGTCAACACATTCGGCATTTATTCAGTTACTGGATATAGTGCACAAGGTTGCAGCAACACAGCTTCGGTTACTGTTATGGTCTATCCGTTGCCCGTAGTAAATATCAGTGGAGACACAGAATTATGTAGCGGTGAAACTACCGCTCTTACAGCAAATGGTGCAGATACCTATCTATGGAACAATGGTACCAACGGTGCCGTTCTTACTACTGGATTGCCAGGCACCTATACCGTCATCGCCACCAACGCGCAAGGCTGTTCCGCCACGGCCTCCACCTACGTTACCGTAAACTCGCTGCCGAACATCACCATCAGCGGCAACACGGCTGTGTGTCAGGGTAATACCACCACGTTAGTAGCTAACGGAGCCTCCACTTATCAATGGAACAACGGGGTGAGCGGGGCTGTGAACACCATTGGCACGTTCGGCATCTACACCGTTACGGGCATCAGTGCGGAAGGATGCAGCAACACCGCCTCCGCTACGGTGGTGGTCTATCAGTTGCCCGTGCTCAACATCAGCGGCGATACGCAACTGTGCAGCGGTGAAACCACCACGCTCACGGCCAACGGCGCGGCCACCTACCTTTGGAACAACGGCACCACCGATGCCGCCCTCACCACAAGTGCGGCTGGCACCTACACGGTTATCGGCACCGACGAGCACGGCTGCTACAGCACCGCCTCCTTCGACGTTGCCGTCAACTATCCCAGCAGCACCGAAGTCACAGTGGTGGAATGCGACAGCTACGAATGGCAGGGTATCACCCGCATCGAAAGCGGCGACTACACATGGACGGGACAAACCGCTGCCGGTTGCGACAGCATCATCACGCTGCATCTCACCATCAATGAGAGTGTTACTACGGAAATTTCTGAAACGGCCAACAATAGTTACGAATGGCACGGCACCACCTACACTGAAAGCGGCGACTACACGTGGACGGGACAGACCTCTGCTGGTTGCGACAGCACCGTCACTCTGCACCTCACCATCACCACCGGCGTGAACGAATGGGGCGACGGCCATTTCACCCTCTATCCGAACCCCACCACGGGAATGGTCAATGTGCGGTTGGATGAAAACGGTGCCACATGGAATGTTGCAGAAATCCAGATGTTTGACGTGTACGGGCGGTTGTTGAATACCGTAGAGACGTGCCATGGCGCGTCTCTACAAACGATGCAAATCGACCTGTCATCCTATGCCCCCGGAGTTTATCTGATCCAAATGGTCGGCGATGGCCGCGTCATCGGCGTGCAAAAGGTGGTGAAACGGTAATCGGGCGATCCTCTGTAGAGACGGTGCATGTACCGTCTCTACGGCCGCAATGTGCAGGGGAGATTCCGCCAGCCTGCGGCCGGCGGAATGGTGCGGTGCCCAAGGGGGAATTGGGGTTGAGGGGCGGCTTCGCCGCCCCTCAACCCCTTGATATTGATTGCGTTGCCCCACCATTCCGTTGCAAGCGCAGCGCAGCAACGGAATCTCGCGTCCATCCCCGCAATTCGCGGTCAAAATCGTCATGCGAAAAATCCTCCCACATTTCTCCGAAATCAATTTCTATCCTGCCAAAATCTGGCACAATCAAAAAATGCACTTTTTTGCCCATTTGTGGTTTTTGTCGAAATTTTTGACCATTTTTTGATGGAAAATTGCATTTTTATCACATTGATTTTCAATGAAATAATTTTCCAAAGGCCTTGTTTTTAAATTTTGAATGGTGTATCTTTGCGGTCATCATTAAAAATGAAACACTATGGAAAAAGAAATCGCATTGAATCCTGTAGGGAATGTCACCGAGACCATCCGCGCCCACATTTACGACATCAGAGGAAAAAAGGTGATGCTAGATCGTGACCTTGCTGAATTGTACCATGTGGAAACCAGGCGTTTGAATGAAGCGGTAAAAAGGAACATTGAACGCTTCCCTCCTGATTTTATGTTCCAATTGTCAAAGGATGAATTTCAAAATTGGAGGTCACAAATTGTGACTTCCAATGATTGGATGTCGCAAATTGCGACTTCCAATATCTTGATGTCGCAAAATGCGACTTCAAATACAGTAAAGATGGGGCTACGAAAACTGCCTTTCGCCTTCACAGAATTAGGGGTTTCGATGCTCAGTTCTGTATTGAATTCCAAAGAGGCTATCCAAATGAACATCAATATCATGCGGGCATTTGTTCTGATGCGGCAGGCCCTGTCGGAACTGTCGGCAACCAACTTGCGGATGGAACAGTTGTCGCGGCGCGTGGACAACCTCAACCACTATGTGGATGACATCCTCCGCGACCAAAACGACATCAACGAAGCCACTGCCTTACAGATAGACCTCATCCAAGACTCGCTGGCAGAGCTTCACGCCGAAAAGACAGAACGTGACGAGGAGAACGCCCGTAGGAAAATTGGATTCAGGATAGAAAAGGATGAAGCAGAGAGATAATGGGTGCTTTCGCAATCTCGCCCCTCCGCACAATTCTCGCCTCCCCGTTCGCCATTTCCCAAATTATGCGTACCTTTGCAGCCCAATTTGTTCATCATGAAAAAACTCTCCATATTCCTGCTGCTGTTGGCTCTGTGCATGGTTGCCTATCCTCAAAAAGCGAAGAAAAATGCGGAACCTACCCCTACCGACCGGAAGGTCTCCACTTTTTTTGCTAATGCATTAAGGAATTATTATACAGGAAATTACGAAGCGGCTGAGCGCTCCTTCCGCGACGCGTTGGCGGCTAACCCCTCGCATGATGCCACCTTTTTTATGCTGGGCAGAATGAAAGCGGATGTGGAGAATTATGCCGAGGCTGAAGAGAATCTGAGCAAGGCATGCCAACACAATAAATCCAATGTTTGGTACTGGCGCACCCTCGCTCAGGTGCTGGATCACCAAGGGAAATATACCGAATCGGTAAAGGTGTGGAAAAAGGTATGCCAACTTAATCCCACCGATGAGGAGTTCCTGTTCGACTATGCCAACGCATTGTGGAATACGGGCAACGCTAAGGAGTTGTTCAAGGTGATGGATCAGATTGAAAATATTGTTGGGGTAACAGAATCCATCACCCAAGCTAAAGTGGAGATCTTCTTGTATCATAATGATGTCAAAGGGGCAGTGGGAGTGTACGACAAACTCATCAAGAAGTACCCGAATAACGCCGATTATTATGTGGGTGCCGCCGATTTGTATATGTCTAACAACATGTCTGCTAAGGCAATACCCTATTTAGAAGCAGCCGCCAAAATTGATGCCAACAACGGCAATGTGCAGCAGGTGCTGGCATACTATTACAAAAATAACGGCAACGAACAGGCCGCTTTCGAGGCTTCCAAAGCCGCCCTGCTTTCACCCGACGTGGAGTTGGACAAAAAGCTGTCGATCCTGCGCATCTATCTCGCTCCGCTCTCCACTTCCGATCCCACCGACCAGCAGATGCAACTCGCCACTGCGCTCGTCACCGCTAACCCGGAAGCAGTAGAGGGATGGGCCTCCCGCGCCTCCATCCTCCTGCGACAGAAAAAATACCAAGAGGCCGTGTCTGATTTTGAGACTGCCCTCTCTATCGATCCGTCGCAATATGCTCTGTGGAAGGATTTTATGTACTGCCTCGCCCGCGCCAAGAACTATACCCGCATCATTGAACTGGAGAAAGATATTGTGGAGATTTTCCCCACCAACGGCATGATGAACTTCACGCTGGGCAGCGCCTATATGAATACGGGAAAACCCGAAAAGGCCATTCCTTATTTCGAGAAAGCGTTGAAATACACCTACGACAAAGAGGAACAGCGCCACTTATACAACTCGTTAGCAGAGGCTTACGAGGCGATGGGTAATAGCGAGAAGGCCGCCGAATACCGCCAAAAAGGCAGTAAGAATTAGCCTATTGCACTCGCTTCCACCACGGTCAGCGTTCGCCCATCAACTTTGAATTTGATTTCCCAATGCCCGAATTCGAATCCGTAAATTCGTTCGGGGTCGTTGTGGTATGCTGGCCGTGGATCCTGTGCCAACACCTCCTGCAGGGCAGGAAGCAACTCGCTGGGTATCTGTTGGATAATGTCTTTCGGAATGATAACCTTGGCCTTTTCGTGCTGGTGGGTGGCCACGAACCCGTCGATAGCCTCGGGATGGCAGTCGGTGGTGGTGAGGTAGGGCTTGATGTCGTAGATGGGCGTGCCGTCCATGAGGTCGGCACCAAGCACGTGCAGCAGCGGGCGGCCATGGGCATCCATCTCCACACGCTCTAATTTTACCGAAGAGAGCCCTAACGCATTGGGCCTGAAGGTGGAACGGGTGGCGAACACGCCCATCCGCTGGTTGCCGCCGAGACGGGGCGGGCGTACCGTGGGTGTCCAGCCCTTCTCCACATTCTCAGAAAAACTCCATATCAGCCACAGGTGCGAAAACTCCGACAGACCGCGCACCGCCTCCATCGAGCCAAACGGCTCTACAAATTCGATGGTGCTGCGCAACGATGGTGCCAAACCGCTCTGCCGGGGAATGCCGAACTTGGTTGGAAAGTCACTATGGATATGGGCGATAGGGACAATCTCCATGCTATTCAGATGCTTTTTCCCGCAATGATGAGAATCCTTCTCCTAACACTTCCGAAGCCTCTAAGATGGAAAGGAATGCCTTCGGATCTACCTCGTGAACATGGTGGATAAGTGCGGGCAGCTGCTTGCGGGAGACATTCGTATAGATGATGTTTTTCTCATCATTATAATACATTCCCATACCTCTTAAGTAGGTTCCGCCGCGTTGTAAATCGTTAAGGATGAACTGTTTGATAGGTTCTGGATTTTGCGAAATGATGAAAACGGCCTTGCTGGAACGTCCGCCGGAGATCACCATGTCAATCACCACGCCTTCCACGTAAATCACCAGCCACGAGTAGAGCGGGATGGTCCAGTCGAAGTCGGGGATGCAGAGGGACAAGAGTACCACGGTGGAGTCCACAGCGATGATAAGCTTGCCGATGGGAATGTGTTTCAGGTACTTTCCGAGAATCATGGCGATGATGTCGGTGCCGCCGGAGGTCGCGCGTGACTTGAAGATCAGTCCCAATCCGATACCGATGATGACGGCGCCGAAGAGGGTGAGGATGAAGGTGGCCGACGGGTCGCTCACCAGCGGCTTGCCGTTGTGGATGAACTCAAGAAGCGAGATGCTACCCGACAGTCCGAACACACCAGCTACCGTTTTGAGTCCGAACTTGGGGCCCAGCCACAGGGTGCCGATGAGAAGCAGCGGCAGGTCAAGGCACAGGCCTGATAAACCAATGGGGAAGTTGAATGTGTGGTGCAGTACGATAGCGATACCATATACACCGCCCGGCACCAGTTTCAGCGGGTCGATGAAGAACACGTATCCCACAGCCATCACAAAGCAGCCTGCAAGGATGAAGGCGTAGTCTTTGGCCAAGGTCTTGGCACTCTCTTTGGTGATTTTCTCGGGTTTGAACTTAGAGAAAAATTTGTTAGCCATTATTTTATGAATTTGGAGAAAAAAAAGAGGCATCTGTTCAACGCCTCTTTTTATGTTATAAGGGAAGAGTCAATTATTTTACAATAGCTTGGAATTGGCTGAGTCTTTTGTATTTCTTGAACTCAGGATCCTTCTGGGCTTTAGCTTTGTAAGAAGCGTCCAATTTCACGCATTCGGTGAGGTTGCTGAGCACTTTGCTCTCCTCTTTCATTCTGGCGGCGAGAACGGCGCGCAGGTAGTAGGTCTTGGCATCGTTCTGGGTGACGCAGTCGAGAGTCTTCTGAGCGGCAGCGTAGTCCTTGTTCAGCATCTGAACGAGAGCGGTGTTGTAGTCGCAGCTCTTGTTGTTCATGTCCTTGAGGGCTCCACTGTAGTCACCTGACTTGATTTTGTTCATAGCCAGGTTGTAATCCTGATGAATCGGATTGACGGCTGCTTTTTCGGAAGCGGCGAAATCGCGCATAGCGGCATCAACATTGCCTTGCAGAAATTCACCGATAGCCTTGTTGTTCAGGATGATACCGTTGCTCGGGGAGATGGCCTCGGCTTTTTCAAGGTTCTTCATACCATTGGTCAGAGAAGCCTGGTTGCCGTTCTGGATGAAGTCGTTGATCTGAAGGATGGCGAGGTTGTTGTAGGCACGCCAGTCGTTCTGCTCTTTGGCAAGGATGGCATTGTAGATGGAAGCCTTCTTTTCCATATCTTGCTCCATGGAGGCGGCATACATCTTTTCGTTCAGCGACAACGTGTCGGGATTGGTGTTCATCATCTCCTTGATCTGCTGGTCGTTGAAGTTGTTCTTGTTGCAAACCATGGAAACTTCCACGCGGCGGAGCGGAGGCAGGATGATGTCGGCGATCTCATTGTAGATGTCGGTCATTTCGCGGATCTTCTGTTCGCGCTGGGTGGGGTTGGGCTGTGAACGCACCACGTTGAGAATCTGGTTTTTCTCTTTGATGTTGGATTCCTGCAGGGCAGCTTCAAAACCGCTCCAGTCTTCACCCGGAGATTTCATATCATATACGAGTTCCGGCTTCGGAAGATCTTTGTATTTGATTTTGTTATCTTTGGCATACTGACGGAGGTATTTGTCGAACTCTTTCTCAAACCAGCCTTTACCTTTCTCGGCACGCTTGTCGGAAAGACCCTGGTTCAGTGACTCTTCGCCTTCGGGTGAAGCCCAACCGGTGATGACGATTTTGTCGATCTTACGACCTTCTTTCATGAAAGCGCCGAAGTCGGCAACGGCCTTCTTGGCCACATCCGACTTGTTGTTTTTCTGGTTCATGTTGAGGTCAGAGCTGTTGACATCGAAATAGAGGGTGGCGGTGCTGGTCACGAATTCGGGTTTGTAGCCGTGTTCAGCATAGATAAGGGTGGTACCGTTGCCAGCTTTATCGCCCAACTCGGGATTGATGTCGGCCAAAGCGGCGGAGTTGCTAATGCCTTCACACAACGGAACGGGATCGAAAGTGTGTGATTTTTTCTTCTTCTGGGCAGTGGAGATGGCCACCAAGTTGGCTTCCTCATAACCCTCTTTGAATTCGAAGCTGCCTGAGCCTGAGAAAGCACCACCTTTCTTGTAAGAAATTCTGGCGCCATTGCCCTTGGCCTTTTCACCCTGAATTTCGATGGGAGCTAAGGCAATCTGCTGACCGTTGTACTCAATCGTGGGGACGACGGTCATCGTGGCTTTCTTCTTCATGTACTTGGGAGGAATGTTTCCCTTGATCTGGTAAGCAACCTGACCGCCCTTGTTTTCGAGGTCTTGATCATCCAATTTGATGGAGACTTCGGGGTAACGGGAAACCATTTTACCCAAACCACAGCTCAGCAGCGTGACAGCTGCAATGCATGCTAACAAAATGATTCTCAAGTTTTTCATAGTCTTTATTTTATATTTTAAATTTGAAATTATCTATTTTGATATAGTTTTGCAAAATTACAAAATATTTTCAAAGAAAAAACTTTTTTCAGCAAAAACTTATCACTATATTTTTTATTGAAGAAATTGCAACAAAACGCCTTGTTTTGCGTTATTATGAACTACTATTTTAAGAAATGAAAAAGTGTCTGTTATTGATGTCGTGTGCGCTCCTTCTCGTTGTGGGATGTAAGGAGAAAAAGCAGTCGCGTGTGTTGCAGCCTATTCCTGTGGAGGTGATGGTGATAGGGGAAGAAGGGGAGGCTGGTGCCCAAAACTATGTCGGAACCATTGAGGCTTCTTCTGCCAGTGTTTTGAGTTTTCCTGTGGCAGGGAATGTTACGAGGGTTTATGTGCGTGAAGGTCAAAGAGTTGCTGAAGGTTCTTTGTTGGCTGAAATCAACGATGCCAGTTTCAAGCAGGCCTATTCCGCCGCACAGGCTACGCTGCGCCAGGCGCAGGACGGCTACGACCGTCTCAAACTCCTGCACGACAAAGGCTCTATCAGCGAGGTACAGTGGGTGGAGATGGAGACCAAACTCGCACAGGCTGTCTCCTCCGAGGCCATCGCTAAGCGCAACCTCGAAAACTGCAAACTGAAAGCTCCCTATTCCGGTGTGGTGGGCAAACTGAACGCTGAAGAGGGCATGAACGTGCTGCCCGGAAACGCCGTGCTGACACTGCTCCAAACTCACGGCATGCAGGTCAACATCCCGATACCTGAAAATGTGATTTCCAGCGTGACGGTGGGACAGCCCGTCCGCATCTCTGTTTCAGCCCTCGATAACCGAGTTTACGAAGGCAAGATTGGCTCTAAAGGGGTGGTAGCCAACGCCCTCTCCCACAACTACGAGGTGTTGGTACCGCTCAAAAACTCCGATGGTGCCCTGATGCCTGGCATGGTGTGCAATGCGTGGCTGCCCTCGTCCGACACCACCCAGCTGATTGTGGTGCCTAACCGCGTGGTGAAAATCGACCATACGGGTGAGCATTACGTCTGGCTCGCCTCGGGCGGCAAGGCCGTGCGCCGTACCGTCATCACCGGCGGCCTCGCCCAGCGCGGCATCATCATTGCCGAAGGCCTCAACCCCGGCGATTCCGTCATCGTGAATGGTGAACAAAAAGTAAGTACAGGTTCTTCTGTGTCAGTACGTTAAGCCATGTCGAAGTCTATAGTCAGAAGCGCAGTCGAGTTTTCAGTCAAGTATAAGTCCATCATTATCTTGGTGGTGGCCTTTATGGCGCTGTTCGGCGTGTATGCCCTGACGAAGATGCCAAAGCAGGAGTTTCCGCAGTTTTCTATCCGACAAGGACTTGTGGTAGCAGTCTATCCGGGTGCCAGTTCCGACCAGGTGGAGGAACAGGTCACCCAGCCGCTCGAAGAGTTTCTCTTCAGCTACAAGGAAATCAACAAGGCAATGACCTACTCTGTCACCTCCGACGGTATGGTGGTGATGTATGTGCAACTCTCTGAGCATGTGAAGTCTGATGATGAGTTCTGGTCAAAGTTCCGCCTTGATGCGGCTACCTTCAAGAACTCTCTGCCCAGCGGCGTTGCGGGCATCTTCACCAGCAACGATTTCGGTAGCACCTCCGCACTGCTGATATCTATCGAGTCCAAAGAAAAAACCTACCGCGAACTGGAAGGCTACCTCGCCGAACTGGAGTCTCGTCTCCGTACCATTCCTTCTGTCTCCAATCTTCGACGATACGGACTTCAAAATGAGCAGATTACGGTTTATATTGATAAAAATAAACTGGTGAAATATGGCATTGATGCCTCTACATTGAGCAGCACGCTTTTCGCCCAGAATTTTACCACCATCAGCGGTACTTTTGAGGATGATGAGCATCTGGCTCCTATCCATGTGTCGGAGACATACGCCTCAGAAAATGATGTGGCAGAGCAGATTGTGTATGTGGATCCTACGGGTAGCATTGTGCGGCTCAAGGACATCGCCCGCATTGAGCGGGAATATCCGCGGCGGACCAGTTATATTCAAAATGGCGACAAGAAATGCGTGATGCTCTCCATCGAGATGCAGGAAGGTAATAATATTGTGGAGTATGGAAAATCAGTGCGGGCGGTGCTCGATGAGTTCGAGTCCACCCTGCCGCCCGAAGTCACCGTTTTCCGTGTCGCCGACCAGGCCGAGGTGGTCTCCCACTCGGTCAACATGTTCATGCGAGAGATGCTCATCGCCATCATCACGGTCATCCTCGTCATCATGCTGATGCAGCCGCTTCGTGTGGCAAGCATCTCCGCCATGACCATCCCCATCACCATGTTTATCTCTTTGGGGATTATGTATTTAATTGGTTTTGAGATTAATACGGTTACTCTGGCGGCTTTGCTCGTGATGCTGGGTATTATTGTCGATGACTCGGTGGTGGTGATTGATAATTATGTGGAGAAACTGGATCATGGCGTGCCCCGTCTGGAGGCCACGCTCTCCAGTGGCACCGAGCTTTTCCGGTCGGTGGTTTCCGCCACGTTGGCCATCACCATCACCTTCTACCCGCTGCTGTTCACTTGTACCGGACTTTTCGGCGAGTTCCTCAGCAGTTTCCCGGGGACCGTCACCATCACCCTTTTTACCTCTCTGCTCATCGCTTTGCTGTTCATCCCCTTTGTGCAGTATAGTTTTATCAAAAAAGGTTTTCACGGACCGAATGCTAAACCGCGCAAGTTCAACATCCCTGATCAAATCCAGAAACTTTTCGACCGTATCATCATCCTCGCGTTTCGCTGGCCCAAGCTTACCATCCTCACGGCTGTGTTGGCCGTGGTGGTGGGGGTGCTCATCTTCCTGCATATTCCTCAGCGTATGATGCCGAGTACGGAACGAAATCAGTTTGTCGTTGAGATCTATCTGCCTAATAGTTCGCCACTTGCACGTACTGAGAAGGTGTGCGACTCGCTCGCCAACATTTTGCGTCACGATAAGCGAATCACCAATGTCACCTCTTTCGTGGGCTGTTCTGCGCCGCGTTTCCACATGTGCTATGCCCCGAAGTTTCCCTCCAAACATTATGCCCAACTGATTGTCACCACCACTTCCGAAAAGATGACCAACAAGTTGCTGGATGAGTATGAGGATGAATATGTTAACTACTTCCCTGATGCTTACGTGCGGTTCAAGCAACTCGACTATGTGATGACCGCCTTCCCGGTTGAGATTGATGTTTCGGGTGATGATCGCAACGAGGTGCGCATCGCTGCCAGTAAGATAGCCGACAATCTGCGGCAGCGCTCCGATCTGCTCTTTGTGACTACCACTGAAGATGAACTGATGACAGGTATCAATGTGGATGTTAATAATTTGGAGGCAAATCGCATCGGGGTAGGGAAGCCCACCATCATGACGAACCTCGCCTTCGATTATGGTGCAGGCATCCCGATTACTACCATTTGGGAAGGCGACTATCCCGTCAAGGTGGTGCTGAAATCCGACAAGGATTCGCTTGGCACCTTTGAGGGCATTTCGGATGAGTATATTGCGTCTCTCAGTGGAAGTTCAGTGCCGTTGCGGCAGATTGCCACCGTGCATGAGGACTATTCCACAGGACAGATTTATCATAAAAATGGTATCTATACTATTACAGTTCAGGCAGATGTGAAACGCAATGTGAACGTTACCAGCACCACGAAGTCTATCGACAAGAGTCTGAAAAATGCGGATATTCCTGACGGGGTGAAGATCAAGTGGGGAGGTGCTCGTATGCAGGATGATATTCTGATGCCTCAGATTTTCAAAGGATTGGCATTTGCTGTGCTGATTATCTTTGTGATTTTGGTCTTCCATTTCCGCAGTCTCAAACTGGCTATGCTGATTCTGGCTGCCACGTTACTATCCATCTTCGGTGCCACATTGGGCATCCAGATCATGGGTATGTCGTTCACCCTCACCTCGGTGCTGGGTTTGGTGGCTCTAATGGGCATCATTGTGCGAAACGGCATCATCATGTACGACTATGCCGAAACTTTGCGCATCAAGGGCGGACTGTCGGCACGTGAGGCGGCTTTGGAGGCTGGCAAGCGGCGTACCCGTCCGATTTTCCTCACCAGTGCTGCCGCCTCTATGGGTGTGGTCCCGATGATTATCAGCAACAGCGCATTATGGTCTCCGATGGGGGTGGTGATCTGCTTCGGCACGTGGATTTCGATGGTGCTGGTGGTGTCGGTACTGCCGGTGTTGTACTGGCTTTTCAACTCCAAGGAGAAGCAGCCCGTTCAGGAGGAATCTTCTGAAGCGTGATAGGGAGTGGCTACGCCTGCGGTGTTTCGGGATGCAGCAAGGCACATCGGTCGATGATGCTGTTGGCGTATTCGAAGCCTGCATCGCACAACTTTTTCCCTCTGGTGCCATCGTACCCCATATACAAGTGCAAGGTGTTATAACCATTATTTACATACTGTAGTAATTTGCGGTCGCGTTTGCCTGCGGCCTCTTGGTATTTTTCGATTGATGGCCGTCCTTTGCCTTTTCGAACGTGTAATACCGCATCTAAAGCAATCAAACATCCTTTCCAAAGGGTATCTCCTGCGGTTTTGACATACTTGCTATCTGTATAGGAGTTGACTTCAGGGTCATAGCCCGCTTTTTGAATAATCTCTTCTGCGTTGGTCACATAGCGTCTGGCTTCTTCAATAGGATTTTCAAGTTCCATAGTAATTCTTTGTTTTTAAGTTCAGGCTGCAAAGATACGATAGATAAATGACATTCCTTCACTTTTGAGAAAAATTTTTCTAATTGAAATTGAATAATTTATAGAAATATTCTAAAAAATATTGTTATTGAAATATAAAAATTTTGGATAATTGCTGCGTATTTTATAGAAATGTTGTAATTTTGCAGCGAATTAACTAAAACATAACTTATATTAAGATGAACGAGATGTTGCTGCACTATTTTTGGCGTAATCAGTTGTTTTCAGCTTTGGATTTGCATACCACCGACCATCGGTCGTTGCGACTTGTCCGAAGCGGCATCGCCCACCAGGATGCCGGTCCGGACTTCAAACAGGCGGTCATCAAAATCGACGGCATCACATGGGTGGGCGATGTCGAGATTCATGTGCGCACGTCCGACTGGCTTCGTCACGGGCATCAGCATGATGCTAAGTATCAAAGTGTTATTCTTCATGTGGTATATCAGCATGATGTGGAGTTGGAGGAAAACTTCCCTACATTGGAGCTGAAGGAGTACATTCCACCCTCCATGATAGAGGAGTACGAGCAGATGTCGTGCAGCCGCGACCTGCTGCCGTGCCGCCACTCGCTGCCGGACGTAACTTCGCTACAGTTCGCCAGCTGGCTGTCGCGGTTGGCGGTGGAGCGGATGCAGCGCAAGCAGGCTGAGGTGGTGCAGACCGTCTGCGAGTGCCATCACAACTGGCAGGAGGCCGTATTCCGATACTTTGTCGCCAATTTCGGGTTCAACAAGAATGCCAGCGCCTTTGAACTGCTGTCGAAAAGTTTGCCTTACCGCTACATCTTGAAACACAAGGATTCACGATTGCAGATTTATGCCTTGGTGTTCGGACAGGCAGGACTTTTGGAGCAGCCTCCCGACGAGCCAGACCGCTATTTTGAAACCCTCCAGTCGGAATACGACTATCTGAAATATAAGTACAATCTGGTGCCCATTCCTTTGAAAGTGTGGAATTTGCTGCGGCTGCGTCCGCAGAACTTCCCCTGCGTGCGCCTCGCCCAACTGAGCGAGTGCATCTATCGTATGCCCGAACTCATTGAGCTGCTGCTCCACGACACCGATGTGTCGCTGCTGCGAGGCATCTCCCTTTTTGAACCTAACGACTATTGGAAGTCGCATCTTCACTTCGGCCGCGCCAGCCCCACCCGTCCTCGTAAAATCGGGCAGCAGGCTTTTAACCTGCTGGTGGTTAATGTGGTAGTGCCGGTGCGGCTGGCGCGTGCGGCCTTCATGGGCGATGACACCGCCCGCGAACAGGCCCTGTCGTTGCTCGAGAGCTGTGATTTCGAGAACAATAGTATCACGCGACAGTACGTCGAGGCTGGCTTCCCTTACGGACATGCCCTATACTCTCAAGCTATCCTTGAGCTGTACAAACAATACTGTTCTGTGAAACGGTGCGCCAACTGCGACATCGGCTGCCTCATTTTGCGGAGGCTGGCGTGAGGTCTTTGTTGGTTTTCCTATCTTCCTTGTCAGCAATCCCTTTGGGTGTGCTGGCCTCAAGGCTGCGCGCCTCCTTGCTCTCGGTTTCGGCGCTCAGCACCACTATCAGGGCGAAGAGTCCCCAGTAGGGGAGCGACAACTTGTCGGTGTCGAGGAAGTTGTTCATCACCCCGTGGATGAAGTAGGTGATGAGCGATAGGGTGGCCGCCAGAGAGAGTCGTCGCACGCTCTTATCATGGCTCCGCTGGTAGGTGCGGAAGCCATAATAGAGTACCAGCACGACCAATGCCAACACCGTGAAAAGTCCCACGAAGCCGGTCTCTGCCGTCGGACCGATATACTCGCTGTGCGCATTGCCACCGTCACCAAAGTCGGTGGTGATGATGGTGTGGTAGCGCGAGTCTTGGTACGGCGCGTAGCAGAACTGGTAACATCCTGGTCCCCAGCCCATAACAGGCCGTTCCTCAATCATGGCGAAGGCCGAATGCCAGCGGTTCAATCGCTCTACATTGGAGGCGTCGGTCTTGATATTGGAAATCGACTGTAGATGCTCTGCAAAGTTGGTGGATGAGTCCTGGCTGTTGCGCGACATCTTATACAGAATGTCATCGGAAAAGGCGAACAGCAGGGTTCCCACCACCGCGACGCCGGCGATGAACCACGAAAATTTGATGCGCAACTTCACCACGCACCAGATGCCGAGTGCCCCTATCAGACTCAACCATGCCGCACGGCAGAACGACAGATAGGTGCCCAGCAGGAAAATAGCGATGAGAATGCCATATAGCACCCGCATTCCCCGCTTGGTCTCAGGCAAAAACAACAGTCCGATGGTCATCGGGAGAAACAGCGCCAACACTGCCCCGTAGGCGGTGTGGTCGTTGTAGAAGGGATTCATGATCCAGTGGGCGATGTGCTCGCCGAAGCCGACCTGTGCGTTCTTGATGGTGGTGATGACCACCACACACCCTAATGCGATGGCGTAGCAGTTGAAATAGGTGATCCAACGGCTGCGGTCTTTGTCCATCAGGTGGATGACCATGAAGAAGGAGGAGCAGACAAACCAGATTTTGGCTGCCCAGAACTTGAACGACACCAATGGTATCTCGCTGGTAATGCAGCAGATAAACATCCATGTGAGGTAGCATAGGATGGCGATGGTGACGGGATGCTTCAGCACATTTTTCTTGAACCGCAGGTCGTAGCAGATGCGGGCAAGGAACAAGAAAGTGAGCGAAATCATCAGCAGCTCGGCGGGCAGGGAGATGTTGAACTGCACCTTTTCGGTGTCGAGCCCGATGGAAAAGGGTGTGCTGAACGCCATGAGGTACATGGCTAAATCCACGCGGAACAAAAGCAGGTAGGCGATGATGGCCGCTACAGAGAAAAAGGGAATGAACAGGTGCTCATTGTAAATCGCCCATGCATTGATCAGGATGACAGCCGCAGCCGCACCGATCACCCACCATTTGCTGTGCTTCTTCCAGTCCATGCAAGACGGTGATTACTCAGCAGAACTCTCTTCGGCAGGGACGTCCTCCTCTTTCCGGCGCAGGCTCGGAGTGCCCTTGATATTCTCCACCACCAGCAGAACCACAATGGTGACAATCAGTGCGGAAAGGGCCGCCACGATGGTGATGATAGATTTCTTGGGATAGCATTTCTTGTCGGGAACAATGGCCCGCTGGATGACGAACTTGGTGGGGATGTTGTTGTCCATATCCACCTTGGCATCCATCATCTTCTGCTTCACCAACGACTGGTATTCGCGGAAACTGAACTGCAAGTCGTGAAGGGCTTCGGCTCTCGGTCCCCAGATGGCCATGGTGTCCAACAAAGCCTGAAGCCGCTGCTGGGCGGCCGTGTTGCCCTGTGCCACTGCGATGGCCCACTGTTGCATAATTCTTTCCGACTGGCTTTCAAAGTCAAAAACACCATGCTCCATGATGACGCGGATGGAGTCATCTACGCGGTCGATTTCGGCGGTTACATCTTCCAACTGCTTCTGCATCACAGCGTAAGCGGCACGTGCACGCTCGTTTTCAATCTCCCGCTTGAAGGTGTCGAGCAGATCCACCACATCGTTGGCGATGCGGCAGGCCATCTTCGGATCTTTATCCTCAACGGTGATGGAAATGGCGCCAAATTTTGTCCGCTTGATTTCCATACTCTCCTCAAGGTTCTTGTAAAGTTTGGTCTGCCAGTATTTTTGGGTGGTATCCAATTCGTAATGCTGAATTAGGTTGTGACGGCGGATGAGCTTATCTTTCAACTCTCTGGAATTCAGAATTTCCAGCATCTGCTCAGTCTCTGCCTCAATAGCGTAGGCCTTCATGTCCATACGCTCGTTGCTGGTCTCATCGGCCAACAAAATCTTGGAGACCGAGTTGGTGCGCGGCGCATATACGATGGCCGTGGACTTGAAATGAGGTTTGATGAAGCAGGCACAGACAAAAGCCGCGACAGCTGCTACTACGGTAATGATAGTTAATAATTTCCATTTGCTGACGATGAATCGCAGCAGGCTGAAAGAACTGTACTCGCTGTTCTCTTTTTTCATCATAATTTTTGAAGTTCGGATGTTCGGCAGTCAAACGACAAATTGCGTTTTTTATTGTATCCGACTGCCCGATGTTTTTGTTTTACTCTTCTCCTAATGTCTGTCTGATTTTGCTCGTCAGAATGTCGATGCCTTTCTCGTTCTGCCCGCCCACTGGGATGATGATGTCGGCCAGCCGTTTGGTGGGCTCGATGAACGATTCGTGCATCGGTTTGACATATTTCTGATAATGGACGATGGACTTGTCGAGACCGCGTCCGCGCTCGTTCACATCGCGCTGTATGATGCGGATGAGTCGCTCGTCGGCGTTGGTGTCCACAAACACTTTCAAATCCAGAATGTCTGCCAAGTCGGGGTCGGTGAAGATGAGGATGCCTTCCACAATCAGCACCTTGGCCGGCGAAACGGGAATCGTCTCCTTGCCACGACGGCAGGTGACATACGAGTAGGTGGGCATCTCAATGCTGCGTCCCGCCTTCAACTCGTTGATATGCTGCACCAAAAGAGGCCATTCGATGGAGCGGGGATGGTCGAAGTTGATGGCTTCCCGCTGCTCCTGCGTCAGCTCCCCATTGTCGCGATAGTAGGCGTCTTGCGACAACACGCTGACCTTGTCCTGCGGCAGCGATTCGATGATTTTCTTCACAACGGAGGTTTTCCCTGATCCCGAACCTCCTGCTATACCGATAACTAACATAGTTGATTATGAATCTTGTTGATAATAAATTTGTTGCAATAATTTTCAAACTTTCATTTGAATTTGCAAAAATAGTGATTTATTACTAAATATATTTGTGTAAATTTGCGTAGTTGATTTTTAATTTATAAAATGATGAATATCAAGAGATTATTTCTTTTTTGCTTATCTTTTGTCTGGATTTTATGTTTGAATGCCCAGGAGTGGGAATGGAACTTGAAAGGGGAGAACTGCACCTCCATCATGGTGGGTTGCAAGGCCAGCACCGACGGCTCGGTGATAACCTCGCACACCTGCGACGGCATGTACCGCACCTGGCTCCGCTGGGAGCCCGCTGCCGACCACAAGGCAGGTACGATGCACCCGGTTTATAAGGGCACGATGCACACCGCTAACCCCAACGACAAAACGGGCTTGAAACTGGCCGGCGAGATTCCCGAAGCCGCCCACACCTACGCCTACCTCAACACCGCCTATCCCTGTCTGAACGAGAAACAGCTGGCCATCGGCGAAAGCACCTTCTCGGGCCCCGACACCCTCGTAAATTCCGACGGTATGTTTCTGATTGAAGAGCTGGAGCGCATCGCCCTGCAGCGTTGCGATAATGCCCGTGACGCCATCCGCACTATCGGAGCGATGATTGCCCAGTACGGCTATGGCGACGGTGGCGAGTGCATCACCATTGCCGACAAAAAAGAGGTATGGCAGATGGAAATTATGGGCGAAGGTCCCGACAAGATCGGCGGCATCTGGGTGGCTCAGCGCGTGCCCGATGACGAGGTGGCCGTGAGCTGCAACGTGGCCCGCATCGGCCGCCTGCAACGCAACAACCCCGACTACTTCCTCTGCTCCGACAATGTGGAGGCCGTGGCCAAAAAATACGGCTTCTGGGACGGCACCGGCGAGTTCATCTGGTGGCGCGCCTTCCCCTCCGACTACGCCGGCGGCAAGAACCATACCGAACGCGAGTGGTATATCTTCAGCCAGCTTGCCCCCTCGCAGAACTTCCAACTGGACGATGAAGACCTGCCTTTCTCCATCAAACCCGAGCAGAAGGTGTCGGCCGAGAAGGTGATGGAACTCTTCCGCGCTACTTACGAAGGCTGCCCCGAACTCGATCAGATTCAGAATCTCACCATCGTGAAGGAGAAGAAAAACAAGGATGGCGAGACCTACAACGACACCATCCTCTCTACCGTTGGCAACCCGTGGATGAGCGGTGCCGAGCGTAACCTCTACAATGCCTTGAAGCCCGGCACGGTGGAATTTCACCGTGGCGTGGCCATGTCGTGGTGCTCCTATTCCTTTGTCGCACAGTGCCGTGCGTGGCTGCCTGACGCTGTCGGCGGTGTGTGCTGGTTCGCGTTCGAGAACCCCGGACAGAGCCCCCGCATCCCGATTTATGCCGGCAGTAGCCAACTGCCCGATGCCTTCTACCACTGCGGCCATCATGGAGTGGACGACAATTCCGCCCTCTGGCAGTACCGCAAGGCCAATAAACTCGCCCAGGTGCGCTGGGGTTCCACCAAAAATATGATGATGACTTCGGTGCTGAATTTTGAAAAGGAAATGATGCAACAAGATGCAGAGTTGCAGGCTTTTATAAAAGGTGAAGGAAGCAAGTACAATGCGAAAAAACTCGCTGCCAAACTCAACGGCATCACGGCTGATTTCTATAACAGAACTTCTGCGGATTGGAAGGATATGGAGAACAGATTCTGGATGATGTTCTGGACTGGATTCTAATATTCGCTCATCTTCATAAAGAATCACGATCATGGACATTCGAATATTTCCAAGCAACTTTTTGCAAGTCAACACGATACTATTGTTTGATGAGACGGGCGAGGCGGTCATCATCGATCCGGGCATGACAACGGAAGAGGAAAAACACCTGCTGGTGAAGTTTGTGAACGACCGTCAGCTCATCGTCAAGTACCTCATCGTGAGCCACCCGCATATCGACCATACAATTGGCTGCGGTTGGGCGGTGCGCACGTTCGCTGTGCCGCTGCTGATGCACGAGGCGGGACTGCCTGTCTATGACAATAATGTCGCCTATGGAGTGGCCTTCAACATGGACTGTACGAAGGAGGATTTCCCACAACCCGACCAGTTTATCAAAGAGGGCGACCGAATTGTTTTCGGAAATCAAGAGTTGCAAGTGCTGGAAACTCCTGGCCACTGCGCCGGGAGCGTCATCCTGTACCATGAGGCTGAACACCAGCTGTTTGTCGGCGACTTGGTGTTCCAAGGCAGTGTGGGGCGCAGCGACCTGCCCACCGGCGATCAGGAGTTGCTGTTGGAGAGCATCCGCAAGAAGGTGATGCCGCTGCCCGACGATACCGTGATCTACCCGGGGCACGGTCCGTCCACCACGTTACGTGACGAAAAGCTGATGAATCCTTATTTTCGGATGGCCTTGTATAACTAAGCCGTTGACAGACGATTAGAACGGTTTGGCGTACTCTCCGCTTAACTCCTTGTACACTTTGACCTTATTGCCGTGTTCAAACTGAACGCTGTACATTACTTTGCCTTTGGCATCCCAGTAGGTCCATTTGCCCTCGCGTACCCGGTTGTCGTAACAACCTTCCATCTGTTTCTTGCCGTTCGGGTAGTATTCGACAAACTTGCCGTTGGCGGCTCCGTTGGTGAAGTTTTGTTCGCGAATCTTCACCTCTCTTTCATTATAGAAAATCCACATTCCGTTTTTCTCGCCGTTCACAAACTTGCCCTCCTCGGTCTTCTGTCCGTTGTCGGCATATTCCACCCAGCTGCCGTGCTTTTCGCCCTTGCTGTAGTAGCCGGCTGAGCGCTTTTTGCCGTTTTCATTCCAATATTTATATATGCCGTCGCGCACATTGTCGTTGTAGCCGCTCTCGTATTTTTGGGTGCCGTCGGGATAGTAGCCTTTCCACAGTCCGCACATCTGTCCGGCCTTGAAGTCGCCTTCATCCTTCACCACACCTGACTCATACCACTGCACCCAATGACCGTCCTCTTTGTTGAACGAGAAGTTGCCGCTGCGTTGTTTCGCCCCATTTTCGTACCATGCCTCCCATTTGCCGTTGCGCATCCCGTTGCGGAAATCGCCTTTCTTCCAGAGCTTTCCGTTCTCTTCATAGTAATAGGTCCAGGTGCCATGCTGCAAACCTCCGCGGAATTCGCCGGTACTGCCTAACTGGCCGTTGGCATAATAGAATCTCCACGTGCCCTCTTGCAAATCATCCTCAAAATTTCCTTCCATCTCCACCTCACCGTTGGTGTGCCATCCTTTCGCCGCTCCGTTCAATTTCCCATCCACGTAGGTGCCTTCAAACGATTTGTTTCCGCCATCATAGTAGTCGGTCAACTGCCCATTCAGATTATCTTGCAGATAGGAACATTTTCTATATACCTGTCCGTCAGGATAATAAAAAGTCCAGTTACCATCTTTCAGACTGTTTTTCATGGATCCCTCCGACTCCAACTTTCCACTGGCGTACCAGCTTTTGAAGGAACCGTTGTCGGCGTAATACTCCTGTGAAAGCTGGCCGCTCTCGTACCATGCTTTCCACAGACCGACCTTTTTGCCGTGCAGATATTTGCCTTCCATCATCAGCCGTCCGTCGGGGTGGTAGAATTTCCAGACGCCCTCTTCAATGGTGTCGTTGGCCAGTCCGATAGATTTCAGCTGCTGGTTGTTCCAATATGTCTTGACCGTATCTTGGGCATTCGCTATGCTAAGTAGCAGAATTACAGACAGAAAGGTGGTAATCGCTTTCATGGTTTCAAGTATAGAATTTTATTTTGCAAAAATAATGTTTTTTATGAAAATGGGAGATGCTTTTGTTGTTTTATCCGCACAGGTACGATTTTAGTGCTTTAGCATTGGCAATATTTATTTGCTGAAAAAAACTTTTCTCGCCATTGCTGGCACATCAAAATTTTTTGTATTTTTGCACGCTAAAAAATTAAAGTTTAACCATTTAAAAGAAAGAGGTATTTTTTATGATTATCGTTCCCGTAAAAGAAGGCGAAAACATTGACAAAGCTTTGAAGAAATTGAAGAGAAAATTCGAGAAAACTGGCGTTTTGAAAGAATTACGCAATCGTCAGAAATTCACGAAGCCCAGTGTAGTACGCCGGGAACAGCGCCTGAAAGCTATCTACGTTCAGCAGATGCTCAATGCTCAGCAGGACTAGTTTTCTCGTCGCGTTTTAGCAAAATGGCAGACTCTAAAGTCTGCTTTTTTTGTAAAATCCAACCCCATTTAAACCCTATACCCGCTATCGAATCTCATTTTTGTTTTTTGCAATTTTTCCCATGAAACTTTCCAAAATTTTCGCCCTTTCCACCCTGATGCTCCTGTCAGTGTCGTTCATTTCTGCCCAAACCACTGTCCGCCTCAAAGACCAGTGGGGAAGCAAACTTTATTACGTCGATAACAATAATACCATTCGTATTAAGGACCAGTGGGGCGACAAAGTTTACTATTTCGATGGGAAAACCGTGCGCCTCAAGGACCAATGGGGCGACAAACTCTACTATTTCGATGGCAATACCGTGCGCCTCAAAGACCAGTGGGGCGAAAAACTTTATTATTTCGATGGCAATACCATCCGTTTGAAAGACCAGTGGGGTGATAAGTTGTATTATTTGGATGGAAATACGCTCCGTCTGAGAGATCAATGGGGCGAAAAACTCTATTATTTTGATGGAATCCCTGAAAAGTGGGTCATTATATGTATTATTTAATAAATTGATTTTTAATAAGATGGCTGAAGAAAAGAAACCATACGTACGTCCTACTTGGGACGAATATTTCATGGAAATTGCAAATGCGGTGAGTTCCCGCGCCACCTGTGACCGCGGCCGTAGCGGCTGTGTCATCGTGCGCGACCGCCAGATTCTGGTTACCGGCTACGTGGGCTCGCCGAAAGGTCTGCCTCATTGCGACGAGGTGGGACACCAGCTGAAAAAGACCGTCCACGAGGACGGCACCATTACCGAGCACTGCGTGCGCACCGTCCATGCCGAACAAAACGCCATCTGTCAGGCGGCAAAATTGGGTATCTCACTGAACAATAGTACACTATATTGCCGTATGACCCCCTGCCGTGTCTGCGCCATGCTCATCATCAACTGCGGCATCACCCGCGTGGTGTGCGAGAAAAAGTACCATGCCGGCGCCGAATCGGAGGAGATGTTCCGCAAGGCCGGCGTGAAGCTGGAATTTTTCTCCGAGGAGATCCTGAAATATTAACGTAGAGACGCGCCATGGCGCGTCTCTATTCCATTTCTATATCTTCTAGATTACGGCCTTGGGAGGGAAGCAACTCCCCGTTCTTCCGCGGCATGCCCACCGACAGGTTCTATAGTTCTGTCTATGTGCCGCGGTTTGCTGTGCGGCGTTCCCCCTCCCCACACTGCACTCACTGCGTTCGTTGGTGTGGGGTTACTGAGAGTGCGTTCCTTTGGAACGCGGGTGAATGCGGTGCGGCCTCATCCCACTGCCGCCTTGCAAATGGAGGCGTGAAGAAATCGGGGGGAGCGAGCGTGAAGAACGGCGAATTGTCCGAAGATGAGCGCAATGAAATGAAGCTCATCAAGTTTTTCGCCGTTTAGCGAGCTTCACCCGATTTTAGCCGGAATTTGCACAGCGGCAAAGCGCATTTCTTTTGGTTCGTTTTCTTTTTGCAATCGAAAAGAAAATGAACAGAATAAAAGAGAGCGGACAAAGCCGAGGCTTTATCCGCTCTCTTAATTAGTGGCTTAACGCCCCTTATCTTTTGCTCACCTTGTAGGTGGTGGTGCCCTTGTCGGAGGTCACCTTCATGATGTACATGCCGCTGGCCAAACCTTCGAGTGAGAGGGTTCTCACATCGCCATATTCAGCTGCCACGCGCTGTCCCTCAAGGTTGAAGAGCTCAACCTGCTGGATGTTGGCAGTGCCTTGGATGTTGACGAAGTTGGTGGCCGGGTTCGGGAAGATGATCATGTTTTCCATGGCATCCTCATCAATGTTAACATTGCCAACATAGATCATAGCATTCACAACAGATGTAAATGAACCGGTGATGTTGATGATTTGATTGTTGTACATGTCAAAAACGCGGATGTAGCCACTGCTGATGCCATCACCGTATGAATCCTTCACCTCAAGACGATAGCAGCCATTCTGAGTGAGATTGATGGGGAACTCATTAACAGCACTGTTGGTAAAATCAGTAGCGACTGCCTGCTGAACTACTTGGTTGTTAGGTCCATAAAGCTTGTATGACTGCTCTCCATCATCAAAAGAGTTGGGACCCGAATATTGGTCGGCTTTGATTTTAAGGGTCATGATTCCTGTGCCTTCTGCAACAACCTTTTTGACAGTGACGGAAGTCTCATCACTTTCAAAAGCCTGACCGTTAGCGCTCACAATCTTAGCTTTGATGACTTGGTTGGTGTTGGTGGCAACCGTGAGGGTGGGAAGCTCAATGGAGGTGTTGTCCATGGAGGCGATGTTGCCCGTCCAGTCGAAGGTCATCGGGGTGCCGTTGGCCACGCTGTATTGGAAGGTGAGGGAGGTGATAGCATCCGACCCCACATTGGTGACGCTAGCGCTCACTCTGGCATCGGTGCTGCAATCTAAAATCTCAGTATAGGAAAGGCCGTCAACGCGCGGGTTGAGAGCGGGCATGTTGATGTTCTCGATCTCAACTTCGCAGCCGGTGAGAATCTCACGCTGGCCTTGTGCCACGAAGGCAACGAAGTGCAGATCTTCTAATTTGGCAGGAATGGCGGTAGGTGAACCAAGATTGGCGGGAATCGTATAGGTGTAAGTCTTCTCCACAAAAGACCCCTGCGTGGTGGTAGTGATATCCTCTCCCCATGCATTGTTGTAAACAAAGCCGCGGAACATGTGCATGTGGCGGTATTGGCTGCCTACCTGCTGCGCGGGATTGAGGTTGGCACCTGACTGGCTGCCGATGACATTGTCCTGAAGAATAGCCACATTCAGTTTGTTGGTGGCATTGGCTTCATCAGCAGTGTAATACAGCTGAACGGTAATGTTGAGCTCACGGGTGCTCCAGTCCAACGTGCCGCGGGCGGCGATGTTGACGGGAGAAGTCTGTGACATGATCGTACTGGCTGCAGATGCCCAATCTCCACGACTCATAAGGAAATTGCCCTGGCTGTATCCCGTGAACGTGTGTCTGTTGACAGTCCCGGTGGGGAATGAGTTAGCCCCGAAGGTGGTCTGAAGGGTGTTACCATGCTGGGTGGTGTAGGTGTTGGCAGCATATCCACCAGCGTGGATGTTGATGACAAATACACGGCCTGGGTTGGCAGCGGCAAGCTGGTTGGCTCTCTTGTGGCCGTCGGGACAGTAACCGCAGTTGATACCCGTGTACTCCTCAAGAACAACGTTCTTGTTGGAAACCTCCGTGGAAACGAATTGTTCGTTCTGTGCCAAAGCGGGGAAAACCGTCAAAACAGCTAGAACTACAAGGGATAAAACTTTTTTCATAAATGGTTGATTTTGGTGAATGATTAATGTTCTTTTTGAAGCCGCAAAGGTAGTAAAAAGTTATCAATTATTCTCTGTTTATAAAAAATTTTTTATCAGAATACTTATCCATAAAATCCATTATAACTTTGCATGAATCTAAAATCTATTGTTATGAAAAGAAAAGTTTTGATTATTAGCTTGTTAGCTTTGTTCTCCTGCACGGTTTCTATGGCTCAGGTTCGCAGCGATGCCGCCCCGTACAACAATGCAATCGGTGGTACCATCGGCTTTATGAATGGCGCCTCCTTCAAAACATTCCCCACCAACCATTTCGCCATCCAGCTCGACTTGGGCTACCGCTTCATTCTTGACTATGAGTATAATGCAGTGCCAATAGTGCTTACCTTCAACCCCAATTTTATGTATGAGGCAGCCTGCGGCAACGGCTTCTACTGGTTCATCGGTGGCGGTTTTAATATTGGTGGCACACTGCCCCACCATCGTGTGGGTTTCTACCATCATGGCAATTTCGTCTTTGGTGTGAACGCATTCGGCGGTGCGGAGTATAAATTTGCCAACATCCCGCTGGCCCTTCAGGTGGATGCCCGCCCCGGCTTCTTCCTCTTCGCCAACCCACATCACGACCCATTTGTGTTGTTCGATTACAACTTCTTCAACGTCTCCGCACGCTATACGTTTTAGTTGGAACTAAAAATCACGCGGTTTATCGCGCTTTTTTTTCATGAAAAATAACTACCATACCCACTCCACCTTCTGCGACGGCAAGGAGCCTATCGAACTTTTTGTGCAACGCGCCTCCCAGCTCCACTACAACCAGCTCGGCTTTTCCTCCCATGCGCCCGTCCCCTTCGAGAACGATTTCGGCATCCGCGAGGAGGCTATCCCCGACTATACTGCTACCATTCATGCCCTTCAATCGCAATATCCTGATTTACAGCTGTTCTGTGGTCTCGAATGCGACTTTATCCCCGGCATGACCAAGCCGTTCTCCTATTTCAAAAACACCTTCCACCTCGACTACATTATCGGTGGCGTGCACCTGGTTCGCCAGCCCCACAGCGACCATATCTGGTTTATCGATGGCTCCAAACGAGAAATATATGACTATGGTTTGGCAGAATATTTTGGGGGTGATGTCCGAAAAGCTGTCACTACTTTCTGGGAGCAGAGTTTTGAAATGATTGAAACTCAGCAGTTTGATATTATCGCCCATTTCGATAAAATTAAAATGCACAACCAAAAACGCTTCTTTACCGAAGAGGAGGATTGGTACACGAAACTGGCCGACCACTGCATTGAACTTATCCACCAAAAGCACTTGATCGTCGAAATCAACACCCGCGGCATCTACAAAGGCCGCTGTCCCGACTACTATCCCTCCGATTATCTTTTGAAACAGGTGGCCCACTACCATATTCCTGTCGTGGTGAGTACCGATGCCCATAGGTCGGAGGAGTTGGCCTTAGGTCGTGATGAGGCGATTGAACATCTTAAAAGTTTAGGAATCAATTATTTAATGTATATCCACAATCATCAATGGGAAGAATATCCAATTATCTGATACTGTTGGTTGCTCTGTTTTTTATAGGAGCAACGGCCAATGGACAAGATTCTAATTATGTGCGCACTTGCATCGCCACACTCGCTGGCGATGACTGCTGGGGTAGGGGAGGTTGCCACGACGGTGAGCAAAAAGCCGCCGATTTTATCCGTGAACAGCTTCGCCAAACGGGTGCGCGACCCTTAACTTCCGATGGCTTCCAACATTATGAATTTCAATCGCATAAGATGGAAGGAAGTGTGGAAATGTTTATCGATGGGAAGCGGCTCAGCCCGTTCTGGGACTATCGCATTTCTCCCTATTCTGCCTCTACCTCCATCAAAGATGCTCCTGTGGTGGTGATGGATGCCTCTCTGTTTTTCGACCCTCGCAAGCTGCTCAAATTCTACGACCGTTATGCCTCACTGATTCGGAGTGGTTTTGTCTATATGGATGCCGTGCAATGGAAGGATAAAAAACTGCAGGCCGATGACGTGCGTAAGCTGATTCGTGCGTTCGATTTCGATGGCTCTCTCGGCTGTAAGGGCTTTCTGATTGGCGTGGATGAGTTGCCCGTGTGGGGTCTCAGCTATTGTGACCAAAACTCGGATCATGCGGTTATCTACGTCAAGCGTTCCCTTTTTAAGAAGAAAGTGAATGGGGTGTCTGTGGATTTCAGAAATGAGGCCTTCACCAACAAGACGCAGAATGTTTGTTATAAAATAGAAGGTTCACAATATCCTGATTCACTGATAGTGTTTACCGCCCACTACGACCATTTGGGCTGTATGGGCGACTCGGTGATTTTCCACGGTGCGCACGATAATGCCTCCGGCACGTCTGCTGTAATGGATTTTGCCCGTCATTTTTCACAAAATAAGCCTGCCTATACGGTTGTCTTTCTGCTGTTTAGTGGTGAGGAAAGCGGTTTGAGAGGATCTCGGTATTTTGTTGAAAATTCGCTTATCGATTTCGACAAGGTGAAACTGGTGCTGAATTTGGATATGTTTTGTGGAGGTGATGAAGGGTTTACGGTGGTGAATAGCGATGGGGAAAACACAAAGTGGTTTTACGACAATCTGTTGCGTATCAACGATGAGCAGCATTTGGTATCGCAGGTGAAGCCGCGCAGCAATGCCGCCAATAGCGACCATTATTTCTTCTCGCAGAAATGCCCGGCCATCTTCATCTATACGATGGGTGGAAGATATGGCGGCTACCATCATTTCACCGACACCTGCGACCGTTGCGGTTTGGAGAACTACAACCGCATCTTCTCGCTGATTTTGCAGGCGTTGGAACTTCAATAGCCATGTTCAGACGATTTAACTATCTGAAAGGGGAGAAGGATGATGGAAAATATTTTTTCTTTGGTAAAAAAGTCGATTTCAGTAGCACTATGTCTGCTGCTGTTCGCTTCCGATAGTCTTCATTCGCAAGAAGCGCAGGATGCTGATGCACGGTTTTCTGTGCGTCTCAGAATCCCATATTGCACGGTGATGGCGAATGGAAAAGAGCGTACGCTCACGTTGCGTTCTACAGAACGTCCTCCGCGTGGATTGCTGAAGACCAAGGGGAAAGAGCATCAGCAGCAACTATTATTTGATTTTTACGAACGAGAAGACTCGGTCAGTACGTCGCGTCCTTTGGTAATCACTCTGTTTGGGGGCGGTTTTGTGTTAGGCTCACGTGTCCATGAGGATGTGAGGGCTTGGTGCAATCGTTTTGCGGAGGAGGGCTATTTGGCGGCTGCTATCGACTATCGGGTGATGCCGCCAGGCAAGTTTTCATCGAAAAATCTGATTCGTACCGGTTTCATGGCGGCACAGGATGTGAGTGCTGCGGTGCGTTACTTTAAGGCCAATGCCGACAAGTATCACATTGACACCAACCGAATCTTTCTGTTGGGACAGTCGGCAGGTGCTGTTGCCATCATTCATGCGCTTTATATGGATGAAAATCAGCGTCCGGATGAGACCTTCGCTGCGCCTGAGTTATCGCCGCTTCACTCCACAGGTACCGATTCTGCCATGACACGCTCTTTCAGCGTGGCAGGTGCTGTGCTGTTGTGGGGGGCTATCTTTAATCCGGAAATGATGGATGAGGATGAAACCACGCCTATCTGTATGATTCATGGCACGCACGACAGAATCTTGCCTGTTGAGGAGGGACATGCCTTTTCCATGCCGCATCTTCCCTACGTATATGGTTCGCAGCGTATGGCCGAACGGCTGCAAAGTCTGGACATTCATTCATACGAGCTGCATGTTTTCGACAAAAAGCCTCATGCTTTCTATTTCAGAGATCTTTATATGTATCATCTGAAACAGAAAGAATTTGACGAATGTTTCCAAATCGCCTTAGATTTTATTCAAAAGAATTCGGAGAAATAGGATAGGAAAATTGTTGTTGGATACCAATAAGAAAGCCCGATCGAATGACCGGGCTTTTCTTTTATGAAAAAGATTATTTGTTTTGAATTTCAGTTCTCAGTTCTCAATTTTCAATTTTCAATTTTCAATTTGAACTAGAACTCCCAGAGGTCGTGCTCAAATGAGCGGATCTTTTCGGTGATGCGTTCCGATTCGATACGCTGGTCGCGGGCATTGGCGATATACTCGTCAATCTGGCGGTTGTTGTACACGTTCTGTTCCTGATAGATGAAGCTGGAGAATTCGCGTTTCCAGGTCATCATGTCGTCCAAGGAGAGACGCTGGGCGTTGTTCTTCGGGTTGTACATCTCCTGTTTTACCAGGTAGGGACGCAGCTCGTCGTACATGATGTAGCCGAGGCGTTTCCAAGCTTTCACGCTCTGAACCTCTTCCTCTCCTTCTTCTTGACCGGGACCAGGAGCGCTGGCACCGCCCACCTCACGCTCCACCTGGAGCATGGGTTCAATTTCGAGGATGCGGACTTCGAGTACAGAACGTTTCTTGTCGAAGAACCAGATTTCCTTAACACGATACATCAGGATCTGGCTTGCCCGATAGTTCTCCACGATTTCCTTCTGTCCTACCACTTCAAAGGTCTCTTCGTCCAAAGAGTCAATGACGTGGGTCTCGGAGAGGGAGGATCTTACGGCCTCGCGGTCTTTGTACATGGTGCAGAACTCGTCGGTATAGACGGGAAGAACTTCACCTTCTTTCTTTTCGGGATGATCCACATCGATGGCGTCGAAGATGACTTGAGCCATGCTGCGCCATGTGCCGCGGGTCTCCTGCGGGAAGTAAAGGGGATGGTTCATCTTTTCGCGGAGGTCGATGGTTCTCCAGATGGTGTGATAGTACATCACATCGGCATTACGCTGATAGACGTAAGGCACCATTTCTGAGAAATCGCCTACTTCGGTCTGCTCCCAAGACAGTTCAAGGGGCTTGCGCACCGGCTGGTTCATGGTGCTACCAGTGGTGTCTTCCTGCGCAAACGCTGCGGTTGCGAGGCAGAGGGCCAATACAGACAAAACAATCTTTTTCATAACAGTATGTTTTTTAATTATTTGATACGAACCGTGATGTCACGCGGCATGGTACGGGTTCCCAATTCAGGCTGCGAAATCTTGATATTGGAGAACATGAACACGGTACCTACCGGTGCACTGTTGATTCGGTTGATGAGCTCGCCAGAGAATCTGGAGCCGCTGCAGTTGATGGTGCTGATGATACCCTTTTCAATCACATCCACTGAATAGGAAACCACCGTCCACTTGAGGTCGAAAGCGAAGTCATCGCTCATCTTGGCGATCAGCACGGGGTTGGCGGTGAGCTCAGCTTTGGATTTCTTGCCGCCGAAGATGTTAGCACCGATCTGTGCATACGGATCCGGAACTTTCTTCACACGGAAGGTCATCTTGGAGGAGCCTTCAGAGGTGGAGACAGTAGCCTCAACGGTTCTACCGATCATGCTGGTCGGAGGAACAACCTCTCTCTTGGCACCGCTACCCAATACCTGGCAGCCCGGGAAGCTGACGGAGAGCTTGCTCGCGTCGGTACCACCTGCTGCGGTGATGGGGTTCTTCAAACCGGCATAGAGTACGTTCATCTTGTCGGCTGAAATAGTAGCACCACCCTTGGGGATAACTACGAATTCATCTCTGAAGTGGTAGCATTCCACCTTACCGGTGTTCTCGTTGCGAACCTTGATGTAACCAGCGATCTTGTGTGTGCCCACACCGCCGCCAGGGATGTCAATCTCAACGCCAGTGGCAGGACCATCAACGTGGGTGGCGGCGCCTTCGTTGGCTTCGCTCAAGGAGTCAACACCTACCTGGTAATAAACGTCAAGTTTCTGGTTCGGGTCGAAAGCGGCCACGATAACGGTGGTCTTGTAGTTGTCGCCAGAGAAGAGCACCTTGGAGTCGGCCATGGAGTGACCGGCATACTCGGCGAAGGAGAGGTTGGCAGAACCTGCGGAGGCGATGATGTGGTTCAGCACAACAGCTTCTGCGGATTTCACCTCACTGATCATCTTGCTCAGAAGGATCACCTGACCACCGGTAATCAAGTGGTAGAAGTTGTAGAACTCCCACGGCACCTCTTTTTCTTCGTGTTTTGAGAAGACCATGTCGGCAGGCTTTACCGTACTCAACTGTTTCTCCAAGTTGGGATCTCTCTGACCCGCTTCATTCTCAATGAATTTGAGCAATTGGGCATGATAATCAGTCAGTTTTTTCTTCAACTTGACACCGTATTTGTCGGGATCCGGTTTGTCGCCCGAACCCACCATAAAGGTAGTAGGTTTGTCAAAGTCTTCCTTACCATCGATATCGGATACGGGAACACAAGGGATTTCACCTTTCTTAGCCTCTTCTTTAGCTTTCACAACACCTTTTGCATTTTCGCCATCCACATCAACGGTCATTTCCCAGCGGATGGTTTCAATGTAGCGTACCATGGTATCGGTGATGGCTCTCAGCTTCTTGGCTTTCTCTTGAGCGGCCTTGATGGCAACAGTCTGTTCTTCGCCCTCGATGCTGAGCAGGTTGGTATAACGGTCGGTAAGGGCCGTTGTCACGTTCTTATTGGATTGTAACAGAGAATCGTCCACGACGTTGAAGGCTTCGAGAATGTCCTTGGACACGTTCAATGCAAGCATTGCCGTGAGCACCAAGTACATCATGCCGATCATCTGCTGACGTGGTGTTTCTGGACAGTTTTTTGCACCCATTTTCTTACAATTTTAAATTAATACTCCGTGAATAACTACAATATTAATTTATTTCTGTGCAGGGATGCTCATGGCTGCCACCATGTTACCATAGACGTTGCTGAGGCGAGATACGTTCTTGGTGAGCTTGTCGATCTCTTCCTTGTAGGTCTTGGTGTTGGCCAATGAATCGTTGAGGTTCTGTGCGTAAGTGTTGATATTCTGTTCAACCAGCTTGTAGTTCTCCAGCATATCCTTCGAGTTCTTCATCTGAAGCTCGTACATGGAGTTGATGGAGGCGAGGTTCTGGTTGAGTTTCTTCAACTGATCGTTGTAAGCGCCGGTGTCGCCCTGGATAGCCTTGGTAGTGTTCTCGTAGATGGCTGCGAGGTTGGACACAGCGGTAGAAGCCTTCTGTACGTTGGTGAGGTATTCGTCCGACACGGTGGAATCCTTCTGAAGGGCAGCGGCGGTCTTGTCGTACTGGAGGGAGAGGTTGCGGACAGACTCGGCAGCCTTGCTCATGTTAGCGGCGTAAGCGTCGGTAACGGTGGCAGCGTCGGCCAGGCCGGAGATCTTCTTGGCATTGTCAGCGAGGTTGCGCATACCCGTAGCCAAGCTTTCAATCAGTTCGGGTCCCACTTTAGCCTCGGTCAGCATCTTGTCGAGCTGCTGGGTCGGAGTGCCGCTCGGAGCACCTTTCTTCTTGGAGGTCGGGGTTTCGATTTCGTCGCCAGCGGCTAATTCAGGATAAACCAATGCCCAATTGTACTCCACGTGCAGCGGTTCGAAAGCTGACATAAAGAAGATGAGTGCCTCGGTACCCATACCGGCAATCAGCATGATACCAGCACCAGGATAGTGCATAATTTTGAACAATGCACCCAAGATGACGACTGATGCGCCCCATCCGTACAATTTGGCCATAAAGTTCTTATAGCCCTTGCTTCTTACTAATTTGTCTAAACCCATAGTAATAAAAATTTAATTGGTTAATGATTTGATTGTATTGTGTTTTTTTGTTTTCTATATTAGTAAACGTGAGATGCGGAGTTTAGGTTGTCGCCTCTCTGGCGGCCCATGTAGCTCTGCACGCAGCGGAAGCCGACGTATGAGCAGCAGGTGTCCTGATATTCGAAGGTCTTGGCATACACAGTGTTGTAGTAGCTGATATCCTTCCATGAACCACCACGGATCACTTTTCTCTTCTTCTCGGGAGTATCGGTCTTCTTAGCGTAGTAGGTGTATTGCGGGTTGAGGTCGTGGGTGAAGTTGGTAGCCGACTTGTCGAAGGCATCCTCGCACCATTCTGCCACGTTGCCGCTCATGTCGTACAAACCGAAGTCATTCGGATGGTAGTGAGCCACGATGCCGGGGTAGATGTTACCGTCGGCGATATAGTTACCACGCTGCGGCTTGAAGTTGAGGAGGTAGCAACCATTGATGTTCTGGGTGTAGGGACCGCCCCACGGGTACATCTCCATATCGAAGTCGCCTCTGGCTGCCCATTCCCATTCAGCCTCGTTGGGGAGACGGAATTCCTGTTCGCGAGCATAATCGTGAGCGGAGAGCCAGCAGTTGCGCATGTGGGTTCTCCAGTAGCAGAAGGCCTTGGCCTGGCGCCATGAGATGCCCACCACCGGATAGTTGTCAAACTGCGGATGATAGAAGTAGTTGAGGGTCATCGGCTCGTTATAAGAATAGGTGAAGTCGTGTACCCAGCACAAGGTGTCGGGATAGATGTTCACCAGTTCGTTCTTCATGAAGCGCTCGCGACCTTTGTTGAAGCTGCTCGGACGGCTGGCGAAGAGACCACCGAGGTCGTTGCCTTCCTGATCCATCTCCTTGTAGGAGGCGCCGTAGTTCGGGTTGTTAGGATCGCTGGGCTGGCTGGGGTCAATCTGGTTTCTATAGTCGCACCACCAATATTCATAGTTGAGCATGCTGATGTTCAACATCTTGGGGCTATAGTGATAGAAACGGGAGTTGGCGACGAGGAACATCGGGCTCAAGGCAGCCTGGATTTCTTCGTTTTCGGAATCCCACGGAATATCCTCTTTCCAGTTGATGAGCTTGGGTTCAACGAGTTCGCCCTCGTTCTCACCGGACTGATATTTCACAAAGTGGCCGCCATGCTTCTCTTCTTCTTCAATTTCAGCATTGCCGAGGAGGTAGTGGGCCACGGAGTCGCGTACCCAGTACACAAACTGGCGGTATTCGTTGTTGGTGATTTCGGTCTCATCCATGTAGAAGGCCGAAATGGTGACGTTCTTCGACTGGTGGGTGAAGGCGAAGGGGACATCCTGGTCGCCGGATCCCATCAGGTAGTGACCTGCGGGCACATACACCATACCATACGGCATTAAATCCAAAAAGTCGGGACGATCCTTGACGCCCACTAATTGGCCGTCGCCATCGTTCTTACACGAGGTGAGCAGAATGACGGCTACTGCGAATAATAATGCTGACTTTTTCATATCTTTCGATTTTGATTATTTTCTTAAACGAGGTTTTGAACAGAATATTGTTTAATACACGTTCTTGTATATGTTTCTGGTGGAACCATAGCCGGAGAAGACCTCCTCTTTGTAGATGTCGAAGCAGTAACGGAGCATGATTTCAATGTCACCATAGCTGCGGTCAGGCTTGTAACCTAACTTGCTGGTAGTGAAGCTGTATCCGAGTCCCATTTCCAGTCCGCGGAGGTAGTTGTTGGAGGAGTTGAAGAAGGGGCGTGCACCGAACAGCACCGACACAGCATCCTGAATACGATAGGAGAGACCGCCCCAAAGAATTCCGTTGTAGCGGGCCAGCAACATCAGGTCGAACTGTGCGGTGGCCAGGTCGGTCTTGATGAGGGCCTGCGGAATAAGTTCCCAGCTGGGATCCCACGGGAGCACCCAAGTGTAACCGCCATGGAAATAAATGTTGCGAGCCATCTTGTACGACTGCTTGTCGCCCGACAGACGGATTTTTTCAGCAATCTGGGTGACACCGATACCGGCGTTCCAGCGTTCTGCTTTATAATATACACCAGCGCTGAAATCCAAATCCAGCCATGACTCTTTGCCCGACATGCCGTTGAGGAGCGGGTCGTTTTCCTGAGTGGGATGGAAGTGGGTGGCATCAAGCTTCTGGCTCAGCATCTGCACCTGAACACCAATACCGATGCTTCCGGTGGGGATTCTGAACTTGAAGGAGTAGCCCAATTTCACGCCTACATTATTAAAATAACCGATTTTATCTTTGATGAACGTGACGCCAAGACCTCCGTGCAGCTTGCGCAGATAGGACTCCATGCTCAAATAAATCTGCTGCGGAGAGGTGTTGAATTTGGAAGTGTTCCCGTTCTCATCTTTGTAAGTGTCATTCCATCCGGCATATTGCTGTCTGAAGATGCCTGTAAAGCACAAAGTGTTGCTCTGTTCGCCTATCGCTCCTGCATTATAATAGGGAGTCGCCCATTGAAAAAGGGTAAATTGCGCGTCCTGCTGTGCAAAACCACTCATCGTCAAAGCGAGCAAAATAACCGATAAAATGTACCTTTTTCTCATATTTTGAATTTTCTGAGTTTTTATTTTAATAAAACACAAAAAATTGATAATTAGCAAGTTACTTTTTCTGTTCTCTCTATTTTGGACACGATTAATTCCTTATACTGCCCTTGATAGAAAAAGTTACAGAAAAACTTGCCTTTCTCTACTTTTTTGCGGCCCCAAAAGTACAAAAATTTTTTTTTGCATACGCATTTTGTTGAAAAAAAATGAAAATTGGCTGGCGGGTAGATGAGAAGCTGCAATGAAAAGTTGTAAACAGGGGCGTGTTTATTCCCATTGGGCATTGAAAGTCTATGGTAAAATCCAGCAAGGAATGATTTTAGAATAGCGCTTTTAATTGTAGAAAACCTGTGTGTATCAGTCTGTTATCGTTTGTTAGACGACCTTCATACTGTAAATTCAGCTGGAGGTACTCGAACAGTTTGGTCTGATAGGTGGCATTCCAAAGAAAATTGTTGCCAGTGGTCAGTCCCCCTAACATTTCGTAGGCGACGGCACTATTCTCCTGCTGGTTGTAGTTGATGTGGGTATAGCGCAGATTCAGGCTGATGGTGCCTCGCTGTTTCATGCGGAAATCGGCCGTCAGTTCGGCGGTGTACAGGTTGGCGCGGTCGTTGCCGAGACGGTTGTTCTTGTAGGCCATTTCGCAGATGGCGGTTAACGACAACTGGAACGGGAAGTTAAGGGTAATGCTATTGTTGAGGGTGTGGGAGAGAATGTCGAAACTGCGATCATTCAGGTAATCGGAGTTGCTGTTGTGCGTGTTGTTGGTGTATATTGTTTTGATAATCAGGATTTTATGAGGTGAAGAGCGGAGCGTGATCTGATGGTTGATGCTGTGGTTACTTTCCAAACCATAATAAAGGAGGTTTTTAGATTGGGCATTATAATAGGTATAATCTGCTGAAAAATAGGGATTTGGAAGCGAAAATCCTAATGAGTTTTTGAGATTGAGGTTCTGGCTGACGACCACGGAGTCGTCGAGGTTGAACTGGTAGGGATTGATGGAGCGGATGTCGTGCTGCAAAGTGTTTTTCTGGTATGCGCGGAGCGAGGTGCTGTTACTGAACATGGAGAGAAAGCGGCGGAATCCTTTCTTGTTTTTCCACACCGCCCCTGGGCGCAATTGTAGCGTTTGGGTGGTTCCGCAGTTGTGGGTGTTCACAAACTCGTTGGTGGGCAGCCATACCTTCACGTAGTCGGCCTCGCTCTGGAAGGCGGCGGGCTCGAACTCGTCCATCTCCTCAATGCCGTTCTGGTTGTAGTCGTTCCAAACGTGGGTCCCTTGCCCGGCGGCCACTTTCAGAAATGAATAACTTTTCTTCTGTTCCAGTCCACTACCCACCTCGTAATAGATTCCGAGGGTGACCGCCCCTTTCCAGAATTTTCCGTAGTAGTCGATGCTTCCTACGAAGTTGTGTTCGGACTGTGAGCGGTGCAGAGTGTCGCGGTACTGGTCGTTGCGGTAGGTGAAAGTCCCTTTCAAACGGTTGTTTTTCCAGTGCGAGCACTCAAAACTGGTCTGCGCCTCGTGTGCTATAGTATTCAGAGTAAGTGTATTATGCTGTGTGTAATAGTCAATGCGGTTGAGATATTGGAGTTGGAAAGAGTAGGGGAGCGTGTCGCCATTCTTGAGGTAAAGGGCCGCCTCGTTGAAGGCGTAGCTGTTGGCCCTGATGGTGCGGTCGGCAGCCTGGCGGAACAGGTTGTATTCGAGATTGTCGCGGACTCCGATGCTGATTTTGGGGAGGTTGTAGGAGAAGTCGTTGTTGCTTTTGAGGAAGTTGGTGGTTTGCACGCTGTCGGCGGAGAGGAGGTGGGCGGTGTTGGCGTTCCAGCTACAGCCTTGGAAG
>JAEEGF011760818.1_pt1 | contig 48525 bp, 48 predicted proteins | sample 9134171 | NCBI WGS metagenome assembly JAEEGF01 (sample SAMN16246542, study PRJNA631951) | gut metagenome | biome: gut microbiome; feature: rumen; material: AP-attached | host: Bos | place: Iran: Karaj | collected 2018-10
GTAAGATGCTTGATGAAGCTCAGGCTGGTGATAACATCGGTGCACTTCTTCGTGGTATTCAGAGAACTGAAATCGAAAGAGGACAGGTTCTTGCTAAACCCGGTTCAGTTACATGCCACAAGAAATTCACAGCTCAGGTTTACGTATTAACCAAAGATGAAGGTGGACGTCATACTCCTTTCTTCAACAACTACAGACCTCAGTTCTACTTCAGAACAACTGACGTTACCGGTGTATGTAACCTTCCCGCTGGTACAGAAATGTGCATGCCTGGTGATAACGTAGAAATGACAATCGAACTCATCCATCCCATCGCTATGGAGCAGGGTCTTACTTTCGCTATCCGTGAAGGTGGTAGAACAGTAGGTTCAGGAAGAGTTGCTTCTATCATCGAGTAATTCCGCGTTAGCAATGAGATGAGCGCATAAAGCGTAAATAATAAAAGCCACTGCAAGCTTGCTTGCGAGTGGCTTTTTTATTTGCGCTGAAGGCATTCAGCGAATGCCGTGACTGAGAAAATGCGAAGCATTTTCGAAGGGCGCGCTCATCTCATATAGAGGCGGCGACTGCCGCGATGAAGATAGCTGCGAAGCAGTTATCGAATGCTTCTCGTTGCTTATTATAGTTATTATAGTTATACTAATAAGAGTTATAGGAGCAAAAGAATGGTGATAAAGATGAAAGTTATAGAAACTATAAGCAAAAGGCACAGTTATCGCGGAACATATAAACCGGATAAAGTTCCGAGAGAAGATCTTAAAAAAATAATGCAGGCGGGGTTGGATGCGCCGTCAGGATGTAACAAACAAACGACCAGTTTGATATGCGTGGATGATTCAAACATCCTAAAAGAAATACATGCTGTAATTAATCCGCCCATAGCCGAATCAGCCCCGACGATGATTTGCGTTTTAACCAAGAGAATTAACGCATACAGAGATAAGTGTTTTGCTATTCAGGATTATTCGGCGGCTATAGAAAATATGCTTTTGGCAATAGTTGAATTGGGGTATCAGAGCTGCTGGTTTGAAGGCCATATTACAGACGATGACAGAATATGTGATAAGATTGCAAAGATACTAAATGTGCCTGAAGAATATGATTTGGTTTGCGTTCTTCCTGTCGGAATTGCGGAAAACGAACCTCTGCTTCCGAGGAAGAAGGAATTTAGTGAAAGAGCATGGTTTAACTCTTTTATGAGTAAGGAATAATATTACGGATTTATTGATATGAACAAAATTCTTGAAAACAAAAAGGTTATATTTCTTGATGTCGGTTATACGTTAGATGCGCCTGCTTCGGGCGACTGGATGCTTACAAACAAATTTTATGAAGTTGTCGGTGACAGAATAAACGGCATAGATTCCGAAGAGATAAGAAGAGCCAAGTATGTCGGAATAGATTTTCTTGAAGAGAACCATCTTTTGGCTATGATGGAAGAAGAGTATAAACAGGACATTGAATTCTATTCGATTGTATCGAAAGAACTGAACCTGGGATTGTCTTTGAAAGAACTGGAAGAAATCGCTTACGACAGAACTTACAACATGAAAAACTATATCGTTTATCCGGGAACCGTTGATGCCGTAAAAGAACTGTCAAAATCTTTTAAACTGGGTATCATCTCAGATACGTGGCCGAGCATTACTCCTCAGCTGGAATATATCGGAGTTTTGAAGTACATTTCTTTTTATACTTACAGTTGCTCCATTGGAGTCTTTAAACCTGATGAAAGAATGTATCTGGATGCGCTTGGCAAATGCGGTGTTCCCGCTGAAGAAACGGTATTTGTGGATGACAGAGTTGCTAATCTTGAGGGTGCGGCAAAGGTAGGAATTACACCTGTTCTGATTACGGTTAATCCTGGATCTGACAGGGAAACATCTTTTACGAAAATAAAAGAATTAAAAGATTTATTATAAAAGAATAAAAAAATGATAGGTAAATTATATGCCGTCGGAGTCGGACCGCGAGACCCGAAGCTTCTGACTTTAAAGGCTGTTGAAACAATTAAAAATGCAGACTGTATAGCATGTCCTAAGAGTAAGGGAGAGCCCGGAATTGCGTATAAAATTGCGGAATGGAAAATGAGCGTATCTTTTATGATCTTAAATCCATACCCGATGAAGCAGGATACTTTTCGGTTTTAATCGTAAAATAAAAGGATGAAAAAATGAAAAATATTATTACAGTTCAACACACGCAGTCGGTTCATCACACAAACGGAATGGTAGGCTCCTGGACGGATTGGGACTTAACGGAGTTTGGCAAGAATCAGGCCGACAATATCGGAAAGAACCTAAAAGAAGAACTCGCTGATAAGAAAGTGATTATGTATTCGTCGGATTTAAAACGTGCGAAACAGACGGCCGATGAGATTGCAAAATACCTCGGGGTAGAACCGATTTTAAGACAGGAATTAAGAGAGCGAAACTTAGGAAAGTGCTGCGGAAAATCCGTACAGTGGCTTCGCGAAAATATCGAGAGTGATGAAGTTACGGTTGATGACAGATTGTTCTCTGACGGAGAGAGCAGACGTGATGCATGGAATCGTCTCAAACCGTTTTACGATGAGGTAATGGAAAGTGATGCGGAAAACATCATAATCGTTTCTCACGGCGATCTTTTAAGCCTTTGGAATGCAATGTATTTAGGTCTTGATGTTGAATCATTATACAAGGTTGATATACACGGACCCGCGGGCGGAGTATCACATATGTCGGTCGGTGATGACGGAAAACACCGCGTGAGAAACATCAACGATATGTCGTATATAAAGGAAAATTAGTTTGAAAAGACACATTATGAATTTAACACCTTCTCCGCTTAAGATGATTAGGGAAGGCACTAAAACAATTGAACTTCGTTTGCTCGATGAAAAAAGAAAAGACATTTCCGTCGGAGACACAATTGTATTTAATAACACCGAAGATGAGAATGATTCTTTGTGTGTGATGGTTGAGGATTTGTATATCTTTGATTCGTTTGAAGAACTGTATGCGAACCTTCCTTTGCTCGAGTGTGGTTATACAGAAGATGATATAGATTCTGCATCTCCCGGGGATATGGAAGCGTATTATTCCAAAGAAAAGCAGGCACAATATGGTGTAGTCGGCATTAAGGTAAAGCAGATAGTCGGAATGACTGTCAAGGGCATAATTGACCGCCCGATTGGAAGTCATCACCCGAGACATCCTGAAAATGTATACCCGGTTAACTATGGATTTGTTGAAGGAATAATAGCTCCCGACGGCGCAGAACAGGATGTGTATGTGCTTGGCACCGACAAGCCGTTATGGACCTTCGAAGGAAAGGTAATTGCAGTATATCAGCGCTTCGATGACGTCGAAGACAAATGGATTGTATCACTCGACGGAAGCGATTATTCAGACGAAGAAATCCTCAAGATGATTGATTTTCAGGAGCGATATTTCAAAGGAAAGTTGGTAAGATAGGATATAAAATGAAAACATATTTAGATGACGGAAAAATAAAAGTTAGAAGCATGATTTCAGAAGATGCGCATGTCCGGATTCTATGCAGAAGAGGGCTGGAACTTATACAGCGCAGATTATGAAATAGAACTGGATACTATAGTTGTTATAGAAGATCCCTTTGATATTGATGACGATGACAATGAAATTCTTCCTGAGAGTATCGTTGAAAGAAATATGGTTTTCGTATGGAGTGATGAACTGGTTCAGGATTGTGTATCGAGCGCCATTGACCAGAAGGTCGATGCTTCGCTTGAACTGATACTGGAAGCAATAAAATATTACGATATAAATGATGATTTTATGACAATAGAATAGATTTTTGGAACATTACGGGTGTAAAGAGCAAAAGCTTCAAAAAACCCGTAATTTTTTTTATCAAGCCTCGTAAAATTACGGGCTAAATACGAAAAAACGTCAAAAAGCCCGTAAAATCCGGCATTATTCCCCAAAAAATTACGGGCTAAACGCAAAAAACTACAAAAAAGCCCGTAAATTCTTCTCGTCGCTATTTTATTGCAAGAATACGTGAAAATGTGCTAAAATAAAGCGGTATATGGGCAGGCTGGATAAAGAATCCAAATCCTGCTTGTTTTGCATGTAAAAATTCAGTGTGGTTTAGCTTTAATTTAAGGGGAATAAATGAGTCTTGCAACAGTACTGAACATGCGCAATCTGTTTAATATTCTGTTATTCGGAGTACTGGTGGTATTGGTAATAATACTGCTCGTACTTTTGTATGCGATTGCTATTCATTACAGAAGAAAAAACGAAACCGGCAGGATGAGCAACAGAAGGAGAAGATTTAACTTTGCTTTTACGCTTTCCATTACATTCCTTCTTATGCTTTTTGCCGTTATATATACTTCGCGACTCTTTTATAATGAGTCGGTTTCAACGCTGTACGGAGAGTGCGAGGACAAGGTTTCGAAAATAGCCGACAGTCTTTCGACATACCTTAACACTTCCGAAGCTGTTTTGTGGGTAACGGGAGATTCGGCGGATCAGATGTACCAGGACGGCGCGAGCACGGAAATCATTCATGATTATTTAAGATCCGAGACTTACAGTCAGCAGGTAAAATTCGATGAAAACTTCATGGGATTTTATGCGGTAATAGATGATGTATTTATGTCCGGTATCGACTGGATAGCTCCGGATGACTACAATCCTTACGAGCGTGACTGGTACAAAGCCGCGGTTAAAGCGGACGGCGATGTAGCAATCGTAGAGCCTTATCTTGATGCGCAGAGCGGCGACATCATCATTTCTTTTGCGAAGCTTTTATCGGATAAAAAGAACTCGGTATCGCTCGACGTATCACTTAACCATATCCAGGAAACCGTTGAAGAGATCAACATTAACGGCAACGGCTACGGAATGGTAATAGATAAGACCGGCGATATTATTGCGCACAAGGACGCTTCCTTAAACGGTATGAACTGTTCGGAAGTGTTTAATGACGATGCGTTCTTAAATGCCGTATTAAATACCAGAAACGGAAGAACCGAAGCGGTTATTGACGGCTACAAATATACGATTTTTGTAAACGAAGTTTTAAATCAGTGGTATACGGTTGTACTTGTTAAAAATATGGAGCTCTTCGCAGAGACCAAAGTACAGCTTATCGTAAACGTCTGCGTATACTTAATTATTTTCTTCCTCATTACGTTCTTCTATTACATGAGTTATATGAATGAGCAGAGCGCCAACCAGATGATGGAAGAGCTCATTTCAAGCAAGCAGAAGCAGGAATATGAGGCAAAAGTGCTTAAGCTCGAAAAGAGTGCCGCTGACGATGCAAACAAGGCTAAGAGCCGATTCCTCGCAGATATGTCGCATGAGATAAGAACACCTATCAATGCGGTACTCGGTATGAACGAAATGATTCTTCGTGAAACCGACAGCGAGAGCATAAAAGAGTATGCAGGCAACATTCGTTCTTCGGGACGTGCACTGCTTTCACTTATAAACAGTATCCTTGACTTCTCAAAGATTGAAGACGGCAAAATGGAGATTGTTCCCGTCGATTACAGTGTTGTCGACATGATTCATTATCTTCAGAATTCAATCGCCGAGAGAGCCGCTGCAAAGAGCCTTCAGTTTATCGTGGATGTGGATTCTTCGATTCCGAGAACCCTGCACGGCGACGACATGAGAGTAAGTCAGGTAATCATGAACCTTCTTACAAATGCCGTAAAATACACGAAGACAGGCGAAGTAAGACTGACTGTTAAAAACAGCGGTATTTCCGACGGAGACCTTTTACTTTATGTGGAAGTAAAAGATACCGGCATCGGCATAAAAGAAGAAGACATGCCCAAACTTTTCGAGTCCTTCGAAAGACTCGATAAAGAAAAGAACCGTAACATCGAAGGTACGGGACTCGGTATGTCAATCGTTACAAGACTGCTTACCATGATGGGCAGCAGACTTTCCGCAGAAAGCAAATATGGAGAAGGCTCAACATTCTCGTTTGTGATTAAACAGGGAATCGTGGACGAAACTCCGATTGACGATACATACGTAAAACTGTCGGACGGCAATCAGGCAAAGAGCGAGACTGCTTACCATGAATCATTCACCGCGCCCGAAGGCAGAATACTTATAGTCGATGACACAAAGATGAATCTTAATGTCGCAAAGAATCTTTTAAAGAAGACTCTTTTAATCATTGAAACCGCATTAAGCGGCGACGAAGCTTTAACACTTTGCGCATCGAAGAAATATGACGTAATCTTAATGGACCAGCGTATGCCCGGGCTTGACGGCACACAGACGCTTCATTTGATCAAAGAACAGTTTGAAGGCTACAATATCGACACACCCGTCATCTGCCTCACAGCGGACGCAATAAGCGGTGCGAGAGACAGATATCTGGCAGAGGGCTTTTCGGATTATCTCACCAAGCCTATCGAGTGCAGCGAACTTGAAAAGATGCTCTTAAAATATCTGCCTGCGGAGAAAATCATAAAAGGCGAAAACCAGATTACATTCGATCTTGAGAGTGAAAAAGAATCGGAAAAGGAAGAATCTTTTATCATAAAATTTAAAGACCTCGGAATAGATACGGATAAAGGTCTTTCATACTGTCAGGGAGACCTTGATGTGTACGAAAACATTGTTTCGGAATACATTAAGGAAATGCCCGAAAGGTCCGGCCGCCTGAAAGAATGCCTCGAGACTTCCGACTGGAAAAACTACTGCGTATACGTTCATTCGCTTAAGAGCACTTCAAAAATGATTGGTGCATTAAGCCTTTCCGATGAAGCCTTAAAGCTTGAAGAAGCGGCTAACAAAGAAGATGCAGACTTCATAAAAGAAAATCACGCCGAAGTGATAAATGAATACACAGATTTAGCGACAAAAATGGCAGACATACTCGGAATCGATTTATCAGAGAACGATAAAGACGAAGACATTATGGAGTTTTTGCCTGAATAAAGAAAATTATAAATCATCATATTAGGAGGATTTTAAAAATGAAATTAAGTAACATGGTTGGTGACAGATTCAAAGAGCGTCCTTCGGACTGCGTAATTGATTCACACGCATTTTCCGTAAGGGGAGGTTATATCAAATACGTTTCTAACGGTATTTATTCGCTCTACCCACCCATGAAGAGAGTAACTGCTAAGATAGAGAACATTATCAGAGAAGAAATGGATGCTGCTGATTCACAGGAAGTTTTATTCCCCGTTGTTTTACCCGGTTCACTTTGGGAAGAATCAGGAAGATTCGAAAGCGTTGGCGATGAACTTTTAAGATTTAAGGATCGTAACAATTCTTCAATGGTACTCGGTATGACTCATGAGGAAGCAGCCGTTCAGATGGTTCGCGAATGGGGCAATACCTATGCGAAATATCCTTTCTGCATTTATCAGATTCAGACCAAATTCCGTGATGAGGCACGCCCCAGAGCAGGTCTTATCCGTGTAAGAGAATTTACGATGAAGGATGCATATTCCTTCCATACATCTCAGGAAGACCTCGAAAAATACTATGACGTAATGGCAAATGCTTACTTCAGAGTATTCGAAAGAGCAGGTATCCCCGAAGTTATCTCCGTTAAGTCCGACTCAGGTATGATCGGAGGCAGCGTATCGCACGAATACATGCTTTTAGTTGATGCAGGCGAAGATTCTATCGTTTTATGCGATGAATGCGGTTACAGCGCAAATATGGAAGCTGCAGACACTACTGTAGACAACTCTGGCTGCGCACCTGCGGGTGAACTTAAAAAAGTTAACACACCCGACTGCAAGACCATCGAGGAAGTTTGTACATTCCTTAACAGCAAAGTGGAAGAGTCCTGCAAGGCAGTTATTTATCAGGCTAATATGACCGACGAGTACATCGTTGTATTCTTAAGAGGCGACTATGAAGTTAACGAAACAAAGTTAACGAATCTTTTAGGAGAAAAAGTTCATGCGGCTACAATCACTCCCGAATGCGGCCTCTGCGCAGGCTTCTGCGGACCTTACGAGCAGAAGGCTAAATGCAGGATTATCTACGATAAGTCACTCGAAGGAATCGAAAACCTCGTATGCGGTGCAAACGAAGTTGATTACCACTACACAGGACTTAATATAAAGCGTGATATAGGCGATGTTGAATATGTTGACGTTGCAAAAATCAGAACCGGAGATATCTGCCCTGTCTGCGGCAAAAAGACCATCAGAATCAGCCGTGGTATCGAGGTAGGAAACATCTTCCAGCTCGGCACAAAATACTCCAAGTCAATGGGCATGACATATACAGACGTTGACGGAACCGTTAAAACACCTATCATGGGCTGCTACGGTATCGGCGTCGGACGTCTCGCAGCCAGCGTAATGGAAGCAAAGCATGATGATTACGGTCCCATCTGGCCCATCACAATCGCTCCCTGGCAGGTACACCTCTGCTGCATGAGACCTGACAAGTCTGAATGCAAAGAGGCAGCAGACAAGATTTACAATGAACTTCTTAATGCAGGCGTTGAAGTTATCTACGATGACAGAAACGTACAGGCAGGCGTTATGTTTGCGGATGCAGACTTACTCGGTGTTCCCGTAAGAGTTACGGTAGGACCGAAGAACATTGCCAACGGTCAGATCGAACTTTCGACCAGAGACAAGAGCGTAAAAGAATTAGTCAGTGTAGACGATGCACTGAGTGCAACAAAGGGTCTCATCGACAAGCTCTTCGCAGAGATTAACGACAAAGTAAGAGACAGAGTATAAAAAAAGCCAAACGGGGACGGTTCTAAAATGGTAAAAAAAGCCAAAATAGAACCGTCCCCAATTGGTAAAAAAGGCCAAAATAGAACCGTCCCCAATTGGTCTAAAATGTTTCCCCTAAAAAGGTGGAATTCAACACGTATTTTTTTTATGGAAAGTGATATAAAATGACAAACGAAGAGTTAATGTGGAATGTGAAGGACTCTGAACAGATTCTTCATACACCCATATTTGATGTAGAAAAAAGAAGAGAGGAATCGGCCACAGGTATAAGCGGAGATTACATGGTAATCAACGCAACTGAGTGGGTAACTATAATTCCGGTGTATCAGGGCAATTTTGTGCTGGTAAGACAGTTCAGACACGGCCTTGGTAAAATCACCGCAGAGTTTCCCGGCGGTATGTGCGATGAAGGTGAGGATCCGGTAGAAAGCGCATACAGGGAACTTGAGGAGGAGACCGGATTTAAGACGGGGAAGATGACCGTACTCGGAGTATGTTCACCGAATCCTGCCATTTTTTCAAACTCTATTACGGTGTGTCTTGCAGAAGACTTAACACCGACGAACCAGCTTCATTTGGATGACGATGAAGTATTAACGTATGAGATGGTTCCCATTAATGAAGTCATCAATTCTTTTTGCAAAGGAGAATACGTAAACGCATTTATGGGTACCGCTCTGGCACTTTATATGCGCCATATGCAGGCAGAAGACAGGGAGGCTTAATATGAATACTGCTAAACGATTTTTAACCCAGTTAACCGCTGTAACACTCGCAATTTGCGTATTATTTCTATCTTCATGCGCACCGAAAAAAATAGACGGTGAAGAATATCCCGGATTCGTACCAATCGAAGAAACCGTGACCGAAAAAAAGGTTGAAGAAAAAGAAATTCCGGTTGAGGATATTGTCGAAAAAGGTGGCATGACAGATAGTGAGTTTGAAGAATTAATCAAAATTCCCGATCCTTTCGAGGAAACAGGAAAATTCCAGTTTTGCCCCGGAGCGATTCCGGAAAATTATGCCAGACAATACAGAGAAAAACCGGAGATAGTATTTGTGGCAAAACAAATGCTGACAGCCGTGTATAACGGTGCAAGCGAATTTAGTATTGCTCCGGAATACGAATTAAGCACGGATGAGGCCTGGTTGGCAGAAGAACTGGCGGCAAAGGCCTGCCCTTTGGCGGATGCCTGTTCTATTGGAGCTCATTTGGAAGATCCGCTTACCTACTCAGTAATCTACATGCCGAAGAATGATATAGTTTTAGACGAAAACGGTGATATAGATGATGAAAGATCGAGTTTTACCGACATGGATGCGGTTGAAGCAAAGAAGGTAATCGGTGATTTTACAGATTTTGTTAAGTCTTTAATAGACCGCAATATTAAAAAAGAAGATTCCGATATGGAAAAGGCTGAGAAAATTTATGAAGCGCTCGTAAAAGAAGTAGCATATCGTGAAAAAAGACCTTACGAAGATTCAATGTATATTGAATTTACAGAAGAAGGAATGGAAGCTTTAAGAGGAGAAACTACTCTTGTTGAGGATATCATTAATGATCATGCCACAAGCAAGAACAGAATTCCTTTTTTATATCAGTACATTCTGACACAACTTAACATTGAGTGTATGACAGTTACTTCATCCGGAGCATATGTCAGTCAGGGCTATGAAAAACTTGATAAAGAAATGGGCTCGGACGGACGACTTGTCTGGAATGTAATTGTTATAGACGGAATACCTTATAACTGTGATATGGCATTCGATATGATTGTATACGAAGCCGAAAAAGGTGCTAACAAAGATTATGAACCTGTAATGAAGTATTTCGGCATGAGTGACAGTACAAGAGCGCAATCATTTGTTATTACAAGCAGGGACAATCTGTATTTGTACGATCCCAACATATCGTATGAATGGGAAAATCCTCCGAGAGATATGGTTCCAGAATGTCCAAAAGATTATCAGAAGTAAGGTAAAAAAATGAATATAAAAAGAATAATAAAAACTGCATCCGCATACCTGCTTTCGGGAGCATTTGTTATTTCAATGATTGCGGGCACCGGATGTAACAATCCCAAAACAATAGAAGATTATCCCGAACCGGTATCGGCTGTAAATACCGAAACCGAAACTAACACAGATACAGATACCGATACTCCGAGTGATGAAGGTACTGAAGCTCCCAAGGCAAATGCTGTTGAACAGCTGACTCTTACAGACGAACAGTTTGAAGAATTTATTGCCATTCCGGATCCGTTTGAGAAAACAGGGCAGTTTCAATATAACCCCACGGCAATACCGGAGTACTATGCAAGAAGATTCAGGGAAAAACCTGCGATAATAGCTGTGGCCAAAGCAATGATGGAAGCCGCATATAATGCAGAGAGAGGTTTTGATGTTCCTCCGGAAGATGTCCTTGATATTGATGATTATATAAAGGCACTTTCTCTGGCGGAAATGTCAAGCCCTATAGTTGATTCCGCACAGATGAAGACCGAGGGTTTTCAGGATTATGAAATCATTTATATGCCGGAATTTGTTGTAAACGAGACTGAACAGGGCATCTTCTTTGAACTGAATACGGAACAGACTTCATATGAGCATGCAAGTCAGATAATAGATCAGTATACCGATTATATTCAGGATATTGTAAACAAAAACGTTTCAAAAGATGATTCGGATATTGAAAAAGCCAGAAAAGTTTATGAAGCACTCGTAAAAGATTTATCCTATTCCGAAAGAAATCTTGGTATTGATATGAATTATTCCATGGAAGATGTACAGGAATCTTTTAACAGCGAGGCAAGAACCATCGAAAATACTGTAGTAGGCAAATCACTTACTCAGGATAAACTCGCTTTGCTTTATCAGAGTATACTGACACAGCTTAATATCGAATGCATGACTGTTACTGCTACCGGATTATATCACGAACAGGGTGTTGAAAAACTTGATAAAGAAATGGGTGAAGTCGGATACGATACCTGGAATGTGATTTATGTGGACGGGAAAGCGTATAACTGTGATCTTGCGTATGAAATAATCACATACGAAGACGATAAAACCAAATACGGTGAACACTGTGATCCGCAAATGAAATATTTTGGCATGAGCGATAAAACCAGGGGCGAATCTTTTTCGATTTCCAGATCAAATCTGTATCTGTATGATGAATACGAGGGTATGGGAATAGGCCATCTTTCGGACATGGTTCCCGAGTGTTTGGAAGATTATAAAAAATAAGGATGTTATAAAAAAATGAATTTAAAAAGAATTTCAAAAACAGTCACTTCGTACCTGCTTACGGCAGCATTTGTTATTGCTATGTTAGCGGGCAGCGGATGCAACAAGCCCAAGACAATTGAAGATTATCCCGAGCCGGTTTCGATTAGTGAAACTACGGGTACAGAAACTGAAGCCGAGGGCAAAACCACTGTCGAAAACGATACAAAACCTGCCGAGGAAGAAGAAAAGCTGGATGAAGCTCTTTTGCCCGAGTATGATTCCTTAAGAGAAACAGGTGTATATGAATTCAATCCTGTTGCCGTAAATCCCGTTTTCAAAATGGAGATGAAAAATAATCCCAAAGTTATCAGGGCAACAAAGGAAATACTTGCTGCAGTTCACGATGCAAAACCTTCGTTTGAATTATCCGGAGATCTGGCTTGTACAGAAGCCGAATTTAAGATTGCCAGAACGCTTGCAGAACTTTCAAGTCCTGTAGTTTACTGCGTGGATTTCGAAACAGAGGATTTGGAAACTTACACGATTAAATATTTCCCTTCATATGAATCCGATGAATTTGGCGAGGAATTCCTCACAGGTTCAATAAGTGAAGATGAAGCAAAGGAAAAGATTGACGCTTACAAAGAAATCTGCGAGAAAACGATTAACGGCGCTGTAACAGACAAAGATGATGACATGCAGCGTGCAGCAAAAGTATATAAAGCATTAATCGAAAATTTTGAATTTGAATATCCCGACCCTGAGGAAGAGAGTATGGATGATTCCGAAGAGGGAATGATTACCGAATCATACGAAACAGAAGATTATGTTGTCAGTCAGATCGTTTCAGGTAAAATGCATGCATGGCAGTTTTTGGAATTCTATGAAGCCCTCATGGTTCAGCTTAATGTTAATTCCATGATGGTCGGTGCTTTAGGTCAGTATCACGAACAGAATTTCCCGCTGCTTGATAAAGCTATGGAAATTAATGACGGCGGATATGTATGGACGATAATAAAATATGACGACAAAGCTTATCACTGCGATATTCTGATGGATAAAATGGCGCTCGACAGCCAGAGAGAAAACTTTGAAGAATACGAGTCCGATATGCTTTTCTTCGGCATGAGTGATGATAAAAGAAATAAATCATTTACTGTTTATTACACCCAGGTATTTGAAGCCATCAGCCCCGTTAATGCTACGAGTGTTCCGAAATGTGAGGAAGACTACGAATTCAAGGATGATACAAAAACAGAATAAGTAAAACTAATCATAAAAAAGATGTCCGACAATCTCTGCCGGACATCTTTTTTATTTAAAACTATGTGTTAATTAATCAGATTGTATTTGTCGATTATGAGTTTCGAAGGATTGTAATTACTTAATTTTTTTTCTGATTCCTGTATGAGTTCATCGTAACTGTAATGCTTTATGCTAAATAAAGCGTTTTTGGATAAATTGTGGAAAACGAAAAAGTCTTTTGAAGGAATATAAGTCATTTTCATTGGCATATAAGTAACTGCTTCAAGGTTTTCATTTAATATAATCGTATTCTGGCTTAAGTTAATTGAATAAATCTTCTGATCGGGATAGAATACTGCTTCATCTATCGAAGATGCGGAAATATCGGATGAATTGTATGTCTGAATCAGTTCGCAGGTATCTCCGAAACTATATAATTCTATTGAGCCGTCAAAATACAATATGGCGAAAACATCAGCTCTGTAGAACACTCTGACATCATCCATATAACTTAAGATACGACTTGAAGTAAATATAGGTTTTGTTTCTTTTCCGCGGTATACTTCGAGAGCTCCGGATTCCCTTTTAACCGCATAATGGTCTTTGTCCAGTCCGTAAACCGTAAGATTCTCACCGGAAGGGATATCGGGCTTTAAAACTTCTTCGACATTACCTGTAGTTAGAGAGTATAAAAAGATGTGGCCTTCCCTGTTTCTTCCGCTGTAAACATAGAGCCGGTCATTAGTGACCGCATTTTCATCAATCGACGGACAATCAAGGGAGGGTACTTCTTTTATGAGAGAACCGTCTGAAATATTATAGATTTCCAGACCGCTGCCATAAGCGGCAAATTGTTCGGATCCGTCACCGACTAATGTATAGTTGGAATATTTCGGATCGATTGTATAAAGAACATTGTCTGTTTCTGTTGAATAGCAGTAGAGTTCCAAATTTTCATTTGTTCGAAGAATATTGGCTCCTGCATCGCTTACAAGCATTACGTTTGAAAAATCACAATTATCAATAAAAGGTGTGTCCGTAAAATCTCTGAATTGGAAAAGCGAAACATATGATTTGTTTTCAAACTTTAAGAACACTTTGTTGTTACCATAAAAGATTGTTTCGGCTCCCAATTCGGGAGCGTTGTTGAATAAATCGGTAGCACTCATATCGGCAAAACCGTCTATAAATCTTCGCGCCAGACAATCGCTGGTAATTACCCTTGCATTGTTGCCCTGAAGAGGACACACATCAATTATTTTCGAATTCGCATTTTTGTTGTCGGCGAGATCGCCGTTTTCGGAATCGAAAACATACAGGCTGTCTATTCCGGCAGCGAATACATACTTGTAATCCGAACTGGTTGTAAGGAAATTTACGCTTCCGGGAGCTGCTGCTTCCCATTCGGTCTTAAGTGTATCGAGATTGATTCGCATAAGCGTAGAGTCATTGTTTAAAAATACGTTTGTTCCGAATTCATATCCGACAAAATAAATCTCATTATCACGGGAGGTCAGCGCAGAGCAAACATCTACTGAAATATCCTTTGTTTTTATGGTGTCTGTTTCAAAATCATATACAATGATGGCTGATTTTTGGTTCAGACCTCTTGTTATAGAGAATATAAGTTTAGTTTTGTCATTACTTAATGCAACATCCTCGAATCGCTGACTGTTTATATCTTCGCCGAGATATTCATCTACAGTATGAACTGCAATAAGTTCGCTGTTTTCTTCCTTAAAAACAGCAAATCCTTCATCGGCAAAAATGGCAAACATTCCGGTATCGCCCAGACGAATTATTTCTCCGTGGAACCATAAGGAATCGAAAGGATTATCTATTTCTGTTTCGGAAAGGTCATCCAGATTTAGTCTGTATATACTTTTGTTATCATAGTAAACAATAGTATTGTTATTAATAAATTTAATGCAGTTTTCGTTATATAAGTCGGCATTGGGGATAACCTTGTAAAAGATTTCTTCTCCCGTTTCCGAGTTCCATATATGGAAATTATTGCATGAATCTATTGTGGCCAGTTTTGCCAGGTCAGGAGATACTTTAAATATTTTAATTGTGGACTCGGACTCAAAAGTTTTGTCCGAATAATAAAGATCAGGCTTGGCATAAAGCTCGAGAGATTTTGTCAGAGCATATTCGGTTTCTGTGGTATAAGGGAAGGAAGTGTCTGCAGAAGATTTGGGCATAACCTGACGAAGAGCATAAATCGAATCGAGGCTTCTTCCCATGGAAAGAAGCTTTTCTGCATTAATTGTAGTTGCCTTTGCCAGGTTTTTCTGCGATTCGGCATACTGCTTCTGAATCTGCTCGTTCTGCTCTTTTATCTGTTCGGACTGAGCCTGTATTTCGTTGTACTGCTGCGTGATTTCGGCATTCTGGTCTAAGATCATTTCGGACTGATTGATAATCTTAAACATAAGACCTAAACAAACGGCGCTGAAAAGCATTAAAGCAGCCGCAACCGCACTTACAACAGAGATAGTGCGCTTCATCGCACGCTCTTTGTGACGCTGTTTTAATTCGTCGTAATTAAGCTCGAAAATAGCCGCACAGATTCTTAAAACCGCATCATTCATAGCCTTTTTCATGGCTTTATTGTTCTTGCCTCTTACGTCTGCGGCAAGCGGCTCGAAAGTGCGGTACTGTATCTCTTTTGTTCCGTCAGGTTTAATGACTTCATATTCTTCTTTTATGAGCGCTTCGGGGAAAGATTCTTCAGGCTCGCCTTCGGCTAAAACTGCAAGAACCTTATCTCTTCCGTGAAGTTTTATAAAGGTCTCGATTTCCTTTTTGCACCATTCGGACTGAGGGAGCCTTGGAGTGCAGATAACTAAAAGATAGTCCGAATTTTCGAGAGCAAGTGTGATGGGGTCACCCAAATTGCTTGCAAGAGGAAGTTCGTCCTGGTCACGGAAAACTCTCTCTATTTTCTTTTTGCCCGTAGGGGATTTAACACCTTTGGGAAGTTTAAAGGCTTCGAGTTTTTTATGCAGATTAACCGCTACAAATTTGTCGAGTTCGGAATGTCTGTAACTTATAAAAGCATCATATTTTACGATTTTTTCAGCCATAAAATTACCTCATTAATATATATGCTATATAAATAATATTTTATTTAAAATACTGGAAATATCAAGTTTTGTCACAAAAAACGGGAATTATTTAGCATCTTATGATGTATTTTTTTAGATGCATATATGGTAAAATATATGCGTATTGGAAAAGAATAAAATGTATAAAAGAGGGAGGTTATAAAATGAGCATAGATTTAAGCACCATGCCTAAACTAGGGTTCGGACTTATGCGTCTGCCCGAAAAAGACGGCGTTATCGATCATGAGCAGCTTTGCCGAATGGTCGACAGCTACATGGATGCGGGAATGAATTATTTTGATACCGCATACATTTATCACGGCGGAAATTCGGAAATCGCCGCCAGAGAAGCGCTCGTAAAAAGATATCCCAGAGAAAGCTTTAAGATTGCAACCAAACTTCCCGCGTGGGAGATGAAGTGCGAGGATGACGTTGAAAGAATCTTTAACGATCAGCTTTCGAAGTGCGGTGTCGATTATTTCGATTTATATCTTTTACATTCCGTAGAAGACGGTTCCAACTACGAAACATATGAAAAATATGACTGCTTTTCATGGGGTCTTAAAAAGAAAGAAGAAGGAAAGATTAAACATTTCGGTTTTTCATTCCATGGCAGTCCCGAGCTCCTAAAAGAAGTACTCGACAAACATCCCGAGGTTGAGTTCGTTCAGATTCAGCTTAATTACCTCGACAGAACAAACCCCGTAGTTCGTTCAGAGGAACTTTACAACATTCTTCACGAGAGAAACATTCCGATTATCGTAATGGAGCCCGTACGCGGCGGTATGCTTGCTTCCATGGCTCCCGAAATCGAAGAGAAGTTTAAGAAAGTTCATCCCGACAAATCTGTTGCCTCATGGGCACTTCGTTTCGTCGGATCTCTTCCCGGAGTAATGACAATTCTTTCCGGTATGTCCAACGAAGAGCAGATGAACGATAATATAAATACTTTTAAGAATTTCGAGCCTCTTACAGAAGAGGAATTCGCAGTTGTAAATGAAGTTACTTCAGATGTTTTAAACATGAAACAGATAGGCTGTACGGCCTGCAGATACTGCTGCGACGGCTGTCCTATGCAGATAAGTATTCCCGATGTATTCAGAACCATCAACACGCTTCGCCGTTACCCCGATGACTGGAGAGCAAAGAACTTCTACTCGGGCGTTGCATCAAGAGGCGGTAAGGCTTCGGACTGCATCGGCTGCGGCCAGTGCGAGAGCGTATGTCCTCAGCATCTGCCCATCATAGAACTCATGCAGGAAGCTGCTTCAATCCTCGATTAGCCAATTGGGGACGGTTCTATTTTGGCTTTTTTTACCACTTGGGGACACATCTCTAAAAAGAAAAATGAATAATTGATTATACAGGAGGTTATCATGGCTTGTTTTTTAGTTCCGGGAACGGAAGCAATCGTTACCACAATCGTTACGGCGGTTGTTAAAAAGAAAGAGAATAATGATTTAAAGAAGGCATCGGTTGATGGAACAAGTGCCGCTGAAAAGATTGGCACAAAATTCTCTACCAAACTCGGATGGCTCAATAAGATGCTCTGGGGCGGCAGTGCTCTGCTTGCATTTGAGCATATATGGCACGGCGAAGTTATTCCCACATTTCCTTTCCTTACGGCAGTTAAGGAAGGCGAGGTAGGCGGAATGCTGGCCGAAATGGGAACCGCGGGCGTTACGATGGCTGTGCTTGTTACCGCTGCATGGGTTGGAATGGTAATCGTTTCCAACGTAATCGAAAAACGCCAGGCAGAGAACATGGATTCCAAGGAGATAAAGGCATGACACTTCTTATAACAATTTTTGCAGCCATTACCGTTACTTTAATCTGGTATAAAAAAGCTCCCGACAACTCAATGAGATACGGTACACTTGCTCTTATGTACTGGGGTGCTTCACTTATGTGGCTCGTGGATGCAATCTTCGAATATGCAGAGCTCGGCGCAGAATTCTTCACACCTGCAGCAGCAGATATGTTAAACGATTCATATCTCGGTCTTTGCGTAGTTGCACTCGGCCTCATTATCTGGATTGTAATGCTTTTCATAAAAGACCCGAAAGGCATCATCAGAAAAATGTTAGTTAAAAAGAATGCATAAAAGAGTCATTCGGGGACGGTTCTAAAATGGTAAAAAAAGCCAAAACGGAACCGTCCCTAATTGGTTCAATATTATGTAAACCAAAAGAATAAGAGACAAAATATGAAAACAGACTTATATCAAATCCTTGAAGATGTAAGAGACAATAAAATATCAGTCGCTGAGGCGGAGCTTCTTATCAAAAAAGAACCCTTCGCCGAACTCGATTTTGCCACCCTGGATCTGCAGAGAAAGAACCGCCAGGGAGCAGGTGAAGTGGTCTACGGAGCAGGAAAAACTCCGGAGCAGATAAAGGCCATCGTCGAGACCCTGAAAGAACACTCAAATGACGGAATTTTGATCACAAAACTGTCAAAAGAGAAGGAAAATGCCTTAAAAACAATGTTAAATGCAGATTTAACTTTTTATGAGGAAGCCCAAATTGCAATAGTTGGCAAAAAAAGAGCTGCGGACGGGCTCGGAAAAGTCGTAATTGTGACCGGAGGAACGAGTGATATACCCGTTGCGGAGGAAGCAGCCGTTACGGCGGAGTTTTTTGGCAACGAAATCGAGAGAATTTACGACGTCGGAGTGGCAGGCCTTCACAGACTTTTATCCAAAATGGACTCACTCATGAGTGCCTCGGTTATCATCGCAATTGCGGGTATGGAAGGAGCACTTGCAAGCGTTGTCGGAGGTCTTGTGGACTGTCCGGTCATAGCTGTTCCGACCAGCGTGGGGTATGGAGCATCGTTTGAAGGACTTTCGGCACTTTTGTCGATGTTAAACTCCTGTGCATCGGGCGTAACCGTAGTAAATATCGATAACGGCTACGGTGCAGGCTACTATGCAAGCCTCATAAATCATATGAATAAGAAATAAACAAATTATGTAAACCAAAATCAGCGTGAAAGGACTCAATATGAAGACACTTTACCTTGAATGTTCAATGGGTGCTGCGGGAGATATGCTCTCGGCTGCTCTTTATGAATTACTGGATGATAAAGAAGCTTTTATTAACAAAATAAATAATTCAGGCATACCTAAAGTGACGGTTAATGCCGAGCCTATGACCAAGTGTGGCATACTAGGAACTCATATGAACGTCCTTGTAGACGGTGTGAGCGAGGGAGAGGAGCATGATCATCACCACGAACACGTCCATGAGCACGAACACCATCACGAGCATGAGCATGAGCACGACCATCACCATGATCACGAACATGAACATCATCATGAGCACCATCATTCAAGCTTAAAAGATATAGAAGATATTATTGACGCTCTGAATATACCTGAGAACGTTAAAACCGACGCAAAGAACGTTTATGCCATGATAGCAGAGGCTGAAAGCAATGCGCACGGCAAGCCTGTATCGGAGATTCATTTCCACGAGGTCGGAACCATGGATGCAATCGCCGACATTACGATGGTCTGCATGCTGATGAATGAGTTAAAGGCAGATAAAATCGTTGCTTCTGAAATTCACGTAGGAAGCGGTCATGTTCACTGCGCACACGGAATTCTTCCCGTACCCGCACCTGCTACCGCGTTTATTTTACGAGGTGTTCCTTTCACCGCAGGTCACATAAAAGGTGAACTCTGTACACCCACAGGCGCTGCACTCATTAAATACTTCGCTGCAGAATTCGGCGAAATGCCTGTAATGACAGTGGATAAGATTGGTTACGGAATGGGCAAGAAAGATTTCGAGCAGGCTAACTGTGTTCGGGCATTCCTTGGAAGCACGAATGAAAAGGCGTCGCAGATAACAGAACTTTCATGTAATATTGACGATATGACAGGCGAGAAAATTGCGTTTGCAATGGAAAAACTCTTTGAAGCAGGCGCTCTGGAGGTTTATACCATTCCCGTCGGAATGAAAAAATCACGCCCGGGAATACTTCTTTCCGTAATGTGCAACGAAGCTAAAAAAGACGAAATGGTTTCGCTTATTTTCAAACACACAACCACGCTCGGCATAAGGGAAAATGTCAGCAAAAGATACACTCTTAAAAGAGAAATCGTAAAAAAAGAAACACCTTTCGGTGAAATCAGAATTAAAAAATCCGAAGGTTTCGGAGTTGTGAGAGAAAAGTACGAATACGAAGATCTCGCGCGCATTGCAAGCGAGAAAAATATTTCAATTGATGATATAATAAAGGAGATTGATAAATAATTTTCTTATAGTGTAACGGGGGTTATGGCGGTTAAAGTTGCTGTAGCCTTTTTTGATATGGATTATGAAAATGGCAAGCTCGGGATGGATGAATTTGACAAAAAATCATCTGAATATGAGCATGCGAAAGTTCTTTTTGAGGAGTTAAAAGCAGAAGGAACAAATAAATTATAATGAGAGTGTGTATTTTGATATAACGCACTAGCCAAATCGTAATTTGTGGAGGTACAAATGGAAGAGTGTATATTTTGTAAAATAGCATCAGGTGAAATTAAAGGGTTGAGAATATATGAGAACAATGAAACACTCGCATTTATGGATATTGCCAAGGATGTTGATGGTCATATACTTGTTATCCCCAAAAAACATTATAAGAATATATTGGATTGCGATTCAGAAACGCTTTCGGCTGTTATGAATACCATAAAACGAGTATCGAATCATTTAACAGAAAACTGTGGTTACGACGGTATAAATTTGCTTAACGCCAACGATGAGAGTGCTGGACAGTCGGTTAATCATTTTCATATCCATATTATTCCTCGTAAAAGTAATGATGGAATTGATGCCTGGCCTAAATTTGAAGGAGCGAAGGAAGAACTTCAAACTGTATTTGATAAAGTGAAGATGTAATCATTTAGGAGAAGGATATATAAATGAAATCAAAAAATACGGTCATGGGAATACTTTTTATCATCGTTGGTCTGGCATTTGCAGGCCTCGGTATTTGGGTTCAGTTTATCAGAAACTCAGGATATGTTCCCGTTGAGGCAGAAATAACAAAAATTGAGAAAATATCGAATTCTACGCATAATGGTGGCAAGCACAGAACAAGTGCGAACTATGTTGCATATGTACAATATGAAGTCGATGGCAAAACATATGTCGGCCAGAGTGATATATGGGAGTCCGGCATGAGTACAGGTCAGACAGTTACAATCTTTTACAATCCCGATAATCCGGCTGAGATGGGTGGAGATGCGAAATGGCTCGGTTGGTTTATAATTGGCATCGGTGGGATAGCAGTACTCGCCGGGGGTGCTATGATGATTCCAAGCAAGACACATTATTAAGAAACATTAACTTTTATATAAGATAAAAAGCAGGAGAAGACGCAGAACATTATTTTATGCGCATACCAAAATTATAGAGGGAAAAATGAACGCAAGAGAATATCTGGAAATATTGCATATAGCTGAAAAGTTGAAAGATACACCACGTCATTGCACCACTTCAAACGGCAGAGTTGAAAGTGTTGCAGAACATAGTTGGAGAATATCTCTCATGGCATTTCTTTTAAGGCATGAATTTCCTGATGCAAATATAGATAAAGTTGTAGATATGTGTCTGATTCATGATTTAGGAGAATGTTTTACGGGAGATATTCCTGCTTTTTTAAAGACAGATTCTGATCGTAAAACAGAAGGTGATCTGTTAAATTTATGGATAGAAAAACTTCCGGCAGAAATATCAAAAGACTTTAAAGATCTCTATCAAGAGATGGAAGTGCAGGAAACAAAAGAGGCCAAGATATATAAAGCATTAGATAAACTTGAAGCACTTATTCAGCATAACGAATCACCCATTTCTACATGGTCTGAAAATGAATATGAACTAAATAAGACATATGCGTTTAACACAGTGGAGTTTTCAGAGTGGCTGACGGAATTGCGTAAAGAAATCCTAAAAGACACGCTTGAAAAGATAGAGAAAGAAAAATAAAAAATTTTGGTTTTTCTAAATAACAACCGACAAATCGGAGTTTGCAGAGGAGGTAAACATGAAAAAATGGTATGACGAGGAATACGAATTCACGGTAGAGGTAATAGGCTTTCTGCATGGAGATCACACGGAACGATACTGTCGTAATGGTGAAGAAGTCGGAGATACTTACTCGTGCACCTATGGATGTCCGGTCAACAAGGATGGATACGGAATCTGCTCAAAGACCATGATGATGTTGTATCCTCTTATGGAAGCAGTAAGAAGCGGTGGAGATTTGGAGAATCTTGGCGGTGATGGCAAATACACCAAAACCATAGTATGCCCCGATGGTTGTGTAATGTTCAAATTGACAGCAAAACCATTAGGAAATGAGAATTTCCATAAGGGAGGATTCTGGGATTATCCGGATCAAACGGTTTAAAGGGAGGGGGATTTTTAAATTCTCATAAAAGATACTATTTCTTAGTTTTAATTCCTGCCACAATTCCGAATGCCAGATAAAAGAGTGTTGTTAAAATCACGAAGATTAAAACAAAGTAATTGATTTCCTCACTCCACTTAAAGAGAACTGCCGAGCCGGAAAGGATAAGCATTATAAGCGGATAAAGATAAGAGAAGCTCGTTACACCGTCTTTATAAAACTTTAGAAGCATAATTCCAAATACCGGAATTAAAACGAATGCTGCGGCAAATTCTGCGATATAAAAGAGATAAAGCTGAGGAGCCATAAGCTTAAGTGCGATATAGCACACAGGCACGGTCATCGAAAACAGTGTAAGATAAATCACAGAAACAATTGAAGGAAAAGCGTATCTTTTATCTTCGATGCATTTCTCAATACATCTTACAACCATGGTTGCGATTAAAAAGCCGTATGCCACGAACTGTATCGGAGCAATTGTCATTCCGGTATGCATCATTCCACCGTAGAGGAGAGCCATTGCAGCGATTACGATTGCTTTATAATTGTTTTCAAAATCATACAAATCTTTTGAAAAGAGTTTACCGAGCATTCCGATTATCGGTTTTATTGCAAGGACTGTACCGACGATAAGGCTTATTACCGTTACGCCGTACGCAACGTAATTAAAATAACTGCCTGATTTTAACGCATATACTCCGCCGTTGTTGAAGCTGAAAATTACAGCTAAAAGACGCTCTGCAAAGAGTATCACGAAATAGAGTATAAGTCCGATGATCTTAAGCTTGTTTCCAAGCATTCCTTTTTTCATTTCCCCACCTTCTCATAAAAGACAAAACTAGAAATTAATTACCTCGGGAGCGGCTGTAAATGATGAGAATGTTGCGGTTGCATTCTTGAAATAGAGAACTTCGGTATTGTCATCATCTTCTGAATACATTCCGCGAAGCATAGGATAAGCATCAAGCATAGCCTTCTTTGCGTCTCTGTTGTCATCACGAACAAGTTCGCCTGCAACACGAAGCCATGTACCTTCAGCGAAGCAGCAAAGCTCTACCTTGGGATTAGCCTGGATCTGCTTTGACACGTCTTTACTTTTTCCTGTCTGGATATAAAGCTTGCCGTCAAAAATATTAACAGTTCCGAAAGGTCTTACTCTGGGCTGATCGCCGTCAACCGTGGCAAGATAATAAGTTTCACATTTCTTGATAAAATCACATACTTTTTGCATAGTGTTAACCCTCCGTGTATGTTTATTTTTATTTTTATTCTTCGACTCTCCATGGATTGCCCGGATCGGAGTCTGTGGGATCCCAGTTGCGTCTCGGATCGTTACCGTCTATTCTGATGGGCTCGGGTTTTCCGAGAGGTCCGGGGTTATCCGGATCGTCGTATATTTCAATTTGTGTACCTGCTTCGCAGTTCTCATATATCCACTGTGCATCTGCAGCGCAAAGTCTGACGCATCCATGCGAACAAACTGTTCCGAGTCTGTTGTATTCACCCCAGAGTAGTGTATCGGGATAACGCTTGTAGTACATTACGGAATGGAACCAGATGTGACCTGTAATTCTTCTTGCATACTGACCTACAGTTCCTTCTTCGAACTGAAGCCATCTTGCCTGCTGACCCATTGAAAAAACTCCGATAGGTGTTGCGTTTCCTGTTGAGCAGACCATAGCTCTGTAGGGTACGGTATAGTTGCCTGCTTCGTCTTTGGAATAAATGGTGATACAGCAGGCCCTGCGGTTGATTTTGATGTAATATGTTGCATCTCCTGTAGCGATTTTAGGAGGTGCCGTAGCATTTACAACCTGGCCTTCGAATGCCATACGACCTTCTTTTTTGCCGTATCTTTTGTAATGGTTGTAAAGCTGGTTTTCGTTTGTTCCGAAAACTGCGACTACATCGGGATAAGCTGCGGCATAAAATGTCGGGTCAAAAAGAGTTTTATCCTTCATGACTTTTACTGTGCCTACAGTTTCCTGGGAACCTGTGCATACACGACCTTCCTTGCTGCCGTAATTCACATAGTGTGCCCAGAGATCCTTTTCATTGTAGCCGAATGCAGCCTTTAAATCACCATATGTATCCGCATAGTATATAGGATCGAAAATCGTGCCGTCAGGCATATTTAAAGGTGCTGCTTTTGACTCAAATTTAAGAGTCGTAAAAAGTCCGATTGTTGCCAAAAGTAAAAGAAACAATCGGAAAAAACTGAATTTTTTCATTACATATCCCCTCCACTTAACGTGTAAGAGAATTCTACCACAATTAATATAAATATACAATTACAGTTAAATATATATAATGGACTGAAAAATCAGTTTATGATATCATAAAAGCGCTTGTTTAAAACTTGAAGTAAAACGAAAAAGGGATATAAAAATGGCTGATATTGAAAAAAGACCGATACTTAAAAACAGAGTTTATCTTTACTTAACCGAGTTCTTTGCCGGAATGTCGGTAATGGCTGTAGAGCTGGGTGCATCAAGACTTCTTGCACCGTACTTTTCGTCGTCTCAGATTGTATGGACGATTATCATCGGAACCATCATGATAGCAATGGCGCTCGGAAATATTTACGGCGGAAGAGCTGCTGATAAAAACCCCAACCCCGACAGACTCTATGCGAGAATAATCATTGCGGCAATCTGGATTGCGCTTATTCCCGTGCTCGGCAAATATGTCATCGTCTTGATTTCCGGAATTCTTATCTTTGCGGTTAACAAAAATTTCCTTATCATCGCAGGTTTTGTGGCTTGCATGGTAATCTTTGTATTCCCGCTTTTCTTACTCGGAACGGTTACGCCGTCGCTCGTAAAATATACAGTCGACAATCTTGACGACAACGGAAAGCTTGTAGGAAATCTTAATGCAGCCAACACCATCGGAAGCATCATCGGTACATTTGTGCCGACTTTTATAAGTATCCCTGCAGTCGGAACATCGATAACATTTTTGATTTTCGCAGGTATCCTTTTGATTCTTTCAGCGGTTTATTTTATAACATCCAAAATCAGCATGAAGAAAATCAAAAGACTCCCTGCAAGTATTGTGATTTTTGCTCTTTGCTGTACATTCGGATGGAAGAGCAATTTCGCTTTCTGGCAGAATAATCTCCTGTATGAAGGCGAGTCAATATACAACTATCTTCAGGTTTATGACGACGACAGAGCGATTTATTTTTCAACGAACGTGCTCTTCGGAATTCAGTCCGTATATCTAAAAGAAAAAGGCCTCACGGGCTACTATTACGACTTCGCTATGGCGGCTCCTTTTATGAGCGGTGTCAATGAAAAGGATGCGCTCGACATTCTGATTTTAGGCAACGGAACAGGCACCTTTGCGACACAGTGCGAAAGATATTTTGACAAGGATCTTCACATCACGGGTGTTGAAATAGATGATAAAATCACGAAGCTTGCAAAAGAATATTTCGAACTTCCCGAAGACGTGGAAGTCATTACATACGACGGCAGAGCGTATTTAAACGCAATAGATAAAAAATACGACGTAATCATGGTGGATGCGTATCAGGACATCACAATTCCTTTTCAGATGTCTTCGATTGAATTCTTCACGCTCGTAAAAGAACACTTAAAAGACGACGGCGTGATGGTCGTAAACATGAACATGAAAAGTAATGCAAAAGGCGGTATAAACGATTATCTTTCCGATACTATCTGCCAGGTATTTTCAGAGAGTTACTATGCTGATACATCTGCACTTGGGAACCGTGAGTTTTATGCATCAAACAATCCCGAAATGCTTGATGTTTTTGCAAAGAATGTAGAACTTGAAGAAGACGAAAGTCTTTTGTTTATGATGAACAGAGTTTCAGACAGACTCACGGAATACGAGGCAGGCGACCTTGTGATGACTGATGACAAAGCACCGGTGGAATTGCTTGGTATGAAAGTTATCGACGAACTTATTCAGACAGAAATGGCTTATTACAAAGGAGTTTTCAAAGAGGGCGGAATCAAAGCCGTCATTGAAAATCTGTAAATATGACGCAGGAAGATAAATTTATCAAAATGACAACTGAGCCCATACCGAAATTAGTCGGACGTCTCGCAGTACCGACTATTTTAAGTATGCTTGTCACATCCTTTTACAACATGGTTGACACATACTTCGTGGGCAAAATAAATACTTCCGCATCGGGTGCCGTAGGCATTGTTTTTTCGCTGATGGCAATCATTCAGGCATTCGGATTTATGTTCGGGCACGGCTCGGGCAATTTTCTTGCAAGAAAGCTCGGAGAGCAGAAAAACGATGAAGCGGAGATAATAGCCAACGCGGGCTTTGCTTTTGCGTTTTCGTTTGGCATCATCCTTGCTGCAGTAGGTCTTTTAAATCTTGACAGACTTGCGTATCTTTTAGGATCTACAGATACTATCCTTCCTTATGCGCGTTCTTACATGGGACCGATTTTGATCGGTGCTCCGTGGATGATGGCATCCATAGTTTTAAACAACGAAATCAGATATCAGGGCAACGCAAAAACCGCGATGTTCGGTATCATGGCGGGCGCAGTAATAAATATCGGCCTTGATCCGCTCCTCATGTTCACATTTAAACTCGGCATTATGGGCGCCGCAATCGCGACGATTTCCGGACAGTTCATAAGCTTTATCATTCTTCTTTTGACCACGCGAAGAGCGGGCAATATAAAGATTACTCTTAAAAGAAACCCATTCGCATTCAGATTCCTTTGGGAGATTGTTTCCGGCGGACTTCCCTCACTTTTCAGACAGGGACTCGCAAGTATTTCAGGCATCATGTTAAATGTTGTGGCTAAAAGAGTCGCAGGTCCCGAGTTTGCCGATGCAACCATCGCTGGTATGGCGATAGTCGGTAAAATCAGCATGTCGCTTAACTCCTTCGTAATCGGTTTCGGTCAGGGTTTCCAGCCTGTGTGTAGCTTTAACTTCGGTGCGGCCAAATACAAGCGCGTAAAAGAAGCGTTTCTTTTCTCCGTAAAAGTTTGCGCGGGTCTTATGGTTGTTGTAGGCGCCGCCTGTTTCGTCTTCGCTCCGCAGATAGTCGAACTTTTCAGAAAAGGCGATGCAATGGTAATTGAAGTCGGCTCCTTTGCGCTTCGTGCACAGTGTGTAACATATGTTTTCGGAGTGTGGATTATCCTTACCAATATGCTTTTGCAGGCTTCAGGCAGAGCGTTTGGCGCGACAGTTATTTCATCCTGCCGCTCGGGACTCTGTTTCATTCCCGTTATACTTGTACTTCCTCTTTTCCTTGGAATTACAGGTGTTCAGATTTCTCAGGCAGTGGCTGACATGATAGCATTTTTCATCTCGCTCGGAGGCGGACTTTACTTTCTTAGAAAATTAGACAGGTCCGAAGGTTCGGTTATAAAGTAAATCAGAAAAATATGGCTTTTAAATTGCCGTAAAATCAATAGAATTTTGAACTGCCTATATTTATAATATAAAGTGAGTAAAAAGGGTGATTTCAGAACTTAACGGTTTTGGAGGGATGATATGAATATTAAGTGCAATTATTGTGGCGAAATGTTTGACGAGACACTGGAAAAGTGTCCTTCCTGTGGTGCGCCCAACAGCAATGTTAAGCGCTCAACAGTCGATCAGCCGACCACAATCGAAGAATTAAAAGACTGGTACAGATCAAAGGGACTGCCGTCCTATGAGACTACCAGATTTTTTATTGGCATAGACTACAAGGGTCCGAGAGCATTCGGTATCTACAAAGACGAGCATACAGGTAAGTGTGTCGTATATAAAAACAAAGGCAACGGTGAGCGCGCTATAAGATATCAGGGTACTGATGAAGCATATGCCGTAAATGAACTCTTCATGCGTCTTAAGCAGGAAATTCTTGAGCAGAAGTCAAGAAATCTTGACATCAGAAGTTCAGCTTACATTACTCCAAAAGAGAGACAGGCTATAGAGGAAGAAAAAGAAGAGGCTTATAAAACTTTTATCCGTAAAGAAATCACCAAAGAGGAAGCCGCGAGAGAGGCATATCTGCGTTTTAAGGGTGAAGCAGAATACGAACATAGACGTAATAAAACCATCGTTGCGGGAATAATCGTGGCAGTGGTTATCTGTCTGATTTTCGGTTACGCCACTTTTAGGGCATACGTAAAAAAGCAAATAGTCAATGCAGGTTATTACAAATATAACAACGAAGTATATTATCACGGAAGCACCGATGAGTATTCATACTGGTTTAAGTATGATACGGCCGATAATGACTGGTATTCAGAAAATGTATATGATTTACCTCTGGTCGACAAACTGCATTCACGAAAGTATTTTGTTTCGGAGGAGGATTATTCCGATCTTGGCTGTTCGGATGTTAAAGATTCTGTAGATTATAAGATTGCTGTTTATGGAACCGCCATAAGTCCGGGATATTATAAGTATGGCGACCATTACTATTATCATGCAGAAAACGACAACTCATTAGGATGGTTTAAATTCAATAATGTGAAAATGGATTGGGATTATTCCACATCTTCTAACCTACCGGAAGCACTGCAGCACCAGTATTCGGCCGTTGAATATTCTTACGATTTTACTTTTAATGGGGAAAGGTATCATCCTTTCACGGATGTTAAGCAATCCCAAGCATATAAAATCACTTATCCCGCGGAATTTGCCTCGTATCCTAAAGAAAGTAAAGATGAAGGCTATTACAGCAAAGACGGTAAAATATATTATCATAATGATTCTTATGCCTCCAAAAACTGGTATGAATACAACAGTACTACAAAACAGTGGAATCAGTCTTACCAGGTGCCGGATGATGTTGAATCCTACTCGCCGAATTATTCCGGTATAAAGGACTTTACAGAAACAGAATACTACTTCGATGCCCATCCATGGGAAAAAAATTCGGATAGTTCGGGTAACAATTATTCATACAGTTCGAATTCTAACAGCGGATCTAAAACTTCTTCCGACAGCTGGTGGAGCTCAAGTTCCGACAGCTCATGGGACAATGATTCGTCATGGAGCTGGAGCAGTTCTGATTCATGGGATTCGGGTTCGACCGACTGGAGCAGCGACTGGTAAAGATGGAGAAAAAACATGGAAACAAAAGTTAAAAAGACTCCCGTACTTTCCACACTCTGCCACATCATAAAAGATGACTGTTATCTTATGATGCACAGGGTCAAAAAAGAAAATGACATCAACAAAGACAAGTGGATCGGAGTGGGCGGTAAATTCGAATATGGTGAAAGTCCGGAAGAGTGTCTTTTACGAGAAGTAAAAGAAGAAACGGGCCTCACATTACTTAATTACAAATTCAGAGGAATCGTGACATTCTGCTATGGCGAGGACGTCGTCGAATACATGCATCTTTTTGATGCGGATGAATTCGAGGGTGAGCTTACCGACTGCGATGAGGGCGAACTTGTCTGGGTGCCCATAAAAGATGTTTGCGACCTTCCAATCTGGGAAGGCGATAAGATCTTTTTTAAACTTTTGGCAGAAAACGCCGATGTCTTTTCATTAAAGCTTGTTTATGATACCGATGACACGCTAAAGGAAGCAGTTGTTTACTGACAGCCGTAAAAATGGTAAAATATATAGTTGTGGGTATGTAAAAACCTTGGAGGTTACTTATGGAAGAGAAGAATTCAAGTATAGTCTATTATGTCCTGATAACGATCATCGTGACGGGATTGTCTATTTTGCTTGCGCCGAAGTTAATCAATGCATGTTCGTCGTATATTTATAAAAAGCAGAAACCCAAAGTAAACGTAAAATTTGATAAGAACTACGGACCCAGAATCGTAAAGAAGAGAAAGTAGGAGGCAGAAGCAGCATGGATGCTTTAATGACGGAAAATGTAGCGGAGAAAATAATGGCAGCGATCAGAGATGTTCAAAAGAATATGACCAAACTGAATATCATGGTTATGGGAAAGACGGGTGCCGGCAAAAGTACCCTTATTAACAATGTGTTCAGCAGAAATCTCGCACAGACAGGTATCGGAAAGCCTGTAACACAGTCCATTCGTAAATACGAGATAGAGGATTTCCCTCTGGCAATTTATGATACGCCCGGTCTTGAACTCGGCGGAGAAAATGCCATCGACGAGCTCCTAAAAGAATCAAAAGAAGTTCTTTCAAAGGGTGCAATGCGCGGTATTTCCGAATCGATTCACTGTATCTGGTACTGTGTTTCCACACCTTCTCATCGTTTCGAAGAGGCTGAGGTTGAGTTTATCAAGAAATTTCTCGATGAAGCTAACGAATTCTGTGTACCCGTAATCATCGTGCTTACACAGTCTTATTCAAAGAAAGATGCCAAGGCTTTAATGTCGGAAATCGAAAAAGAGAACTTAAATGTGGTTCAGATTGTTCCCGTACTTGCACAGGACGTGGATATTGACGAAGAATACGTAATTAAGGCATACGGCCTTGATACACTGATAGATATTGTTAACAATGTAATTCCCGAGGCTTTGAGAAATACTCTTGCGGCTGTTCAAAAGGCAAGCCTTAAGATGAAATTAAGAAAAGCCAACGCAATCGTTGCCACAGCGGCAGCAGCTGCAGCGGCTACCGGCGCTATTCCTATTCCTTTTACGGATGCGGCAGTGCTTGTTCCCGAGCAGATTGGTATGATTGCATCAATTACCGCAGTATTTGGTATTCCTCTCGAAAAGGCAACCGTTACGGCAATTCTTTCGGCTACAATCGGAACCGTCGGTACTACCGTAATGGGTAAAACCGTTGTTTCAGGCCTTCTTAAGATGATTCCCGGTGTCGGATCAATTGCGGGCGGTGTTATTTCCGCATCTGTTGCGGCAGCGCTTACAGCAGCTCTCGGCGAAGCCTACATCGCTATCATGATGATGGTTTCAAAGGGCGAAATGAGTGTATCCGAGCTTGATACCGACGAAGGAAAAGCCAAGATTGCCGGCATATTCAAATCAAAACTTGGCCTTAAGAGAAATGCAAAAGGCAAGCCCGTTGACGAGGAAGAAGAATAAAAAAGTATTGACTATTCTTATGTAGACGGATTAAGATATGTTTGTTTGGAGAAAAACAATGAACGCTATCGGCATAAATTCCAAATTAAACAACGGTTTCTATTACTTTATTCAGGCCTACTTTTACGTAAGCCTTTTTGCCTTTTACTTTTCTAAGAATAATTATGGGCGTACCGAATAAAGAATAGATGCTGACTAAATGTGATTATGTTTGCACTGTCCTTGTTCGGGGCAGTGCTTTTTTATGAGGTGAAATGAAATGTCTCAGATGGATGAATTAAGAGATCAGATAGAAAAAATCGACGAGCAGATGATTTATCTGTTCGAAGAGAGAATGCGCGTCAGCGCCAAAGTTGCCACTTTCAAAAAAGAACACGGAATTCCCGTACTTGATGAAGAAAGGGAAAAGATTCTTATTAAAAGAAACGTAGGCAAAGTGAAAAATCGTGAACTCGATGTTTACTACAAAGAATTCTTCGAAGGCGTATTAAATGTTTCTAAGAAATATCAGCATAAGCTGATGGAAGGAGTTAAGGTTGCTTACAGCGGAATCGAAGGCTCGTTTGCAAGTATTTCCGCGAGCAAAATCTTACCCGATGCCACGAGAGTATCCTACGGCAGCTTTTCAGAGGCGTACAATGCTGTAGAAAACGGCGAATGTGATTTTGCCGTACTTCCTATAGAAAACAGTTATGCGGGCGAAGTAGGAGCCGTTACGGACCTTATGTTTAAAGGTAATCTTTTTGTAAACGGAGTGTATGAGCTTGGCGTATCGCAGTGTCTTTTAGGAGTTAAGGACAGCTCACTTGAATCAATCAAGACGGTGGTCAGCCACTCACAGGCACTCGACCAGTGCAGCGAATATATAAAAAGACACGGATTAAAAAGCATATCCGCAGAAAACACTGCTGTTGCCGCAAAAGAAATCGCAGATAAGAATGATATAACCACAGGCGCTATCGCAAGCAAAGAAGCAGCGAATCTCTACGGACTTACAATACTTGATTACGATATAAACGAGAGTTCTACAAATACAACGCGTTTTGCAGTGTTTTCCAGAGAACGCACAATGATTAAGAGCAAATACGCAAAAGGCGAATTCATCCTTATGTTTACGGTTAGAAATGAGGCCGGCTCACTCGCTGATGCAATAGCTATTTTAGGTAAGCACGGATTCAATATGAAGGTCATAAGAAGCAGACCCGTAAAGAATGAAAACTGGCAGTATTATTTCTACACCGAGGTTGAAGGAGACCTCCAGACCGAAGAAGGTAAGAAGATGATGACGGACCTTCTGTTTAAATGCAGCAAAATCAAAATAGTCGGCAACTATGCTGCGGATATGAAAATCTAAAAAAGGAAAACAAAATGATCGTAAAAGTAAACCTTCCGATAAATGCATATGAAATAAAAATCGAAAGAGGCGTGCTTTCAAAGGCGGGTAAAGAACTTAACTTAAACCGCAAGGTTATGATTGTAACCGATGACGGCGTGCCTTCAAAGTACAGCGAAGTATTAAGTGCACAGTGCTTAAACGCAAGCATTTTCGTACTTAAGCACGGCGAGGAAAGTAAAAACCTTGATAACTTCGCTGCGATTGAAAAAGCACTTCTTGAAAACGGTTTTTCAAGAAAGGACTGCGTTGTTGCCTTAGGTGGCGGTGTAGTCGGAGATCTCGCGGGATTTGCCGCATCATGCTTTATGCGAGGCATAGATTTTTACAACATTCCGACCACTGTTTTATCACAGGTTGATTCATCGGTCGGCGGTAAGACGGCAGTTGATTTTAACGGTGTAAAAAATATCGTAGGAACCTTTTATCAGCCTAAAAAAGTGTTGATTGATCCCGATGTTCTGAATACACTTAACGACAGACAAAAGGCTAACGGATTAGTCGAAGCAGTTAAGATGGCTGCAACGTTTGATGCAGAATTATTTGAAGAATTCGAAAAGGTAGAAAGATTTGAAGATCTTGATATCGAATACGTAATCGGAAAGGCTATTCAGTTAAAGGCTGATGTGGTTGAAAAGGACGAAAAAGAAGCAGGACTTCGTAAGGTCTTAAACTTCGGTCATACATTAGGACACGGAGTTGAAGCCGCACTTCAAAATACCGATTATCCCCTTCTTCACGGAGAATGCGTCGGAATGGGCATGACGGTAATGTGTGACGAGGATGTAAAAGAACGCATAGTAAAGATACTTGATATGTTAAAGATACCTTCGACATATTCATTTGATTTTGATGAAGCACTTGAAGCGGTAACACATGATAAAAAGTTAAACGGAAAAACAATTTCCACGGTATATGTTTCAAAAATCGGAACATACGAAATGATAGATATGACACCCGACGAATTAGCCGAAAGACTTCGCAAACTTTTGGGTTAATGTATTTGAAAAGGATAAAAATATGAAGAACACATTCGGACAAAGTTTACAGACAACTATATTTGGCGAGAGCCATGGCCCTTTTATAGGAGTGGTACTTGACGGACTTGCACCCGGAATAGAAGTAAATGATGATTTTATCAAAGAAAGATTGTCTCTTCGAAGACCAAACGGTGCTATTTCAACAAAGAGAGTTGAGGCGGATGAATATCAGATTGTAAGCGGTGTTTTTAACAATAAAACCACGGGAACCCCGCTTTGCATTTTAATACCCAACACCAATACAAAGAGTGCCGATTACGACAAGACAGGAAGAGTTGCACGTCCCGGACATGCGGATTATACGGCAATGTGCAAATATCACGGCTTCGAAGACTACAGAGGCGGCGGACATTTTAGCGGAAGAATAACTGCAGCAATAGTGGCAGGCGGTGCAATAGCGCAGAGTGCACTTTCAAAGAAGGGTATTGAAATAGGATCGCATATTTACAAGCTGTCCGATATAACGGACACATCATTTGATGAGATAGATAACAATGAACTCGTAAAAGAGATTTCTGTTCTTAACAAAAAAGAATTTGCTGTAATAGATGATGTTAAATCAGAGAAAATGATGCAGGCAATTCTTGATGCCGCAAAGGATGCAGACAGTGTAGGAGGAGTACTTGAAACAGCAATCACAGGCCTTCCCGCAGGTGTCGGTGAACCCTGGTTTGATTCGGTTGAGAGTGTTCTTTCACATGTTCTTTTCTCTGTACCCGGTATCAAGGGCGTTCAGTTTGGCGCAGGCTTTGACAAGGTTTGCGAAAGAGGCAGCAGCTTTAACGATGCTTTCAGAAACGAAGACGGAAAAGTTGTTACGGCTACCAATAATAACGGCGGTGTAAACGGCGGCATCACAAACGGTATGCCGATTATCATAAAGTGTGCGGTTAAGCCCACTCCTTCGATTTACAAAGAACAGAAGAGCATAAATCTTAACACACTTGATAACTCTGATATAGCAATAGAGGGAAGACACGATCCCGCTATCATTCACAGAGCAAGAGTCGTTGTTGATTCGGTATGCGCACTCGCAGTATATGACATGCTTGCGGCAAGATTTGGTACCGACTATTTTGTGAACTAGGTGCCTGACTCACGTAGTGTGTCTGGCTCCTCAAATGGGAGAAAAAATGGAATACGGACTCATAGGCGAACGCCTCGGACATAGTTATTCAAAATTAATACATGAGCAGTTCGGTTTTTACGGATATGAACTAAAAGAAATCCCGCGTGACGGACTCGATTCTTTTATGAGAGAAAAGGATTTCAAGGGTATCAATGTTACGATTCCGTATAAGGAAGACGTAATCAAATACCTTGATTTCGTCGATGAAAGAGCACGTTCAATCGGAGCCGTAAATACCGTGGTTAATAAGGACGGCAAACTGTACGGCTACAATACCGATTATTTCGGACTTAAAACACTTCTTGAATCAAACGGATTTGATTTAAAAGGCAAGAAGGTTTTGATTCTCGGTACCGGCGGTACGAGTAAGACCGCATATGCTGTATGCAAACACATGGGCGCGTGGTTTTTAAGCAAGGTTTCAAGAAGTGCGAAAGACGGCGCGATTACTTATGAGGAAGCATACGAAAAGCATGCGGACGCTTCTTACATCATCAATACCACACCAAGCGGAATGTATCCGAATCTTGAAGGAAAACCGATTGATCTTAAAAGATTTGAAAAGCTCGAAGGTGTTGCGGATGTAATCTACAATCCTTTAAGAACAAGGCTTATCGAAGAAGCCGAAGAACTTGGAATTAAGTGCTGCTCGGGCCTTAGGATGCTTGTTTTCCAGGCTGTTGCGGCTTGCGAATTCTTCATTGATAAAAGACCTGATGATGCACTTTCCGAATTAATCATAAAAGGCCTAACCGGCGATATCGAAAACATCGTTTTAACGGGAATGCCCGGAAGCGGCAAGAGTACCATCGGAAAGCTTCTTGAAAAAGAGTTAAACAAAAAATTCATCGATACCGATGCACTTATAGTCGAAAAAGAAAAAAGAGAGATTTCAGATATATTTGCAACCGACGGCGAGGCGTATTTCAGAGACGTAGAGGCAGAGGTTATAAAAGAAGTATCGCTCAAGAAAAACTGCATTATCTCAACAGGTGGCGGTGCGATACTAAGAGATGAAAATGTAAAAAATCTTGCTGCAAACGGAAGGATTTATTTCCTCGACAGAAAGCCCGAAGATCTTGTTCCCACAGACGACAGACCTCTTGCAAACGAGAAGTCCAAAATCATGAAACTGTATGAACAAAGGCTTCCGATTTACAAATCAACCTGTGATGAAATCATTAATGCAGAGGCAGGTATAGAAGAAACGGTTAAAGCATTGCTTAAAAAAGGAGAATAAATGAAAACAATACGTGTAATAAATGGTCCCAATTTAAATATGCTCGGAATCCGCGAGCCGGATATTTACGGCAAGACCGATTATAAATCGCTTTGCGAAATGATTGAAAATTATGCCGAGGTAATCGGTGTAAATGTTCAGATAATGCAGAGCAATCATGAGGGCGATCTGGTTGACTGGATTCAGGAAAGCTACAAAGCAATTGACGGTATCGTCATTAATCCCGGAGCCTATACACACACCAGTATTGCGATTCTTGATGCTGCAAAGGCAGTCGGAATTCCAATGGTTGAAGTACATATCTCCGATGTGGATTCAAGAGAAAAATTTAGACAGGTTAGCTACATCAGAGAGGCTTGCATTAAATCCATCATAGGCCACGGAATAAACGGATATCTTGAAGCAATGGACTGCCTTATGGAAACAATAGGATAAAGCATTTGTATTAATTGTAGGAGGGGAAGCATGAGATACGAATCGAATTACAGAAATCAGTTCTTTTGGGAAAGTGACGGTCTTCCCGGAATCAGCGAAATGATGGATTTTTTCAGGAGTGAGATGACTGCGCCCAAAGCAAAAATACCTGCGACTAAAATCACGAAAGCCATTCTCATCAGTCTTTTGAGTCTGTCAGCAATAACTGTAATCACTGCCGGCATATCTTTTGCGATTATGAAGAGCATTGCTTTTACGGTTGTACTTTCAATGCTGGTTTTATTCTTTTTAATGGGAATAATGATAATTGTTTTATCCATATTGCAATTTAAAGTTTTTCCGAAGGCATGTTCAGAACCGGTTGAGGCCGAATGCATCGGATTTTCCATATCAGGTGGCAACGGAGACGGAGGCGCAGCAGGACCTACTAGATGCCCGGTTTTTAAATATTCATATCACGGATTTGAGTATACTGCATTTGACCACGTTTATGAAAATCGTGGAAACTTCCCTGCAGTCGGTTCCAAGCTTCAGATTCTTGTCAATCCCGACGATCCTGAAGAGCTGGTATGGGATTTGACAGGAAGACGTCCCAGATTCCTTATTTTATGCGGTATATTTGCAATTGTTTTAAGCGCGGCAATTATGTTTATTGTATTAAATGATAAGAACTTCATGGATTCCGCAAGAGAAGACAAGGGTGGATTGAAAGACCAGGTTATCGAAATAATGCAGGATGGAAATTAAAAACGGTTTAGGAAATAAAGATGATAAAAGAAATAAGAAAATCAACAGCAAAGGGAATCATAAAAGCACCGCCTTCAAAAAGCATGGCGCACAGATATATTATCTGCGCAGCATTGTCTGACGGTGTGAGTAAGATTACAAATGTTGATTATTCTGAAGATATAAAAGCGACAATTGATTGTATAAAATTTCTCGGTGCCAAAGTTGAAACATCAGAAACTTCTGTAATAATCGATGGCACGAATTCTATTTTTAATATGTCCAATAAATCGGACATATCAGAAATTGATTTTATGTGTCGCGAAAGCGGAAGTACGATGAGATTTTTCATGGGAATTGCCATGACACTTCCCGCTGTCAGCAATTTCTTCGGCAGCGAGACTTTAAGAAACAGACCTTTTGGAATATACGAAAAAATCTTAGGTAATAACTTTAAGAAATGTGAAGATAAAATCGTAATAAACGGACCCATATCCGATAACGATTTTGAAATAGCCGGCAATATAAGCAGCCAGTTTGTGACAGGTCTTTTACTTGCACTTTCTCTTAAAGAAGAGGGTGGCAGCATTACACTCATCCCTCCCGTAGAGAGCAGATCCTACATTAATATGACCATTCAGGCAATGCGTGAATTCGGAATAGATGTTGAGTGGGAGAGTGAGACCAAATTATTCGTTAATGCTAATCAGAAGTATGCTGCCAAAGACATCGAGGTTGAAGGCGATTATTCAAACGCTGCATTTCTTGATGCATTTAACTATATCGGCGGAGATGTGAAGGTCGAAGGCTTAAATGAAAAAAGCCTGCAGGGTGATAAGGTTTACAAAGAATGCTTTGAGAAATTAAAAGTCGGAAAGGCTACAATAGATATAGCAGACTGCCCTGATTTGGGTCCCGTACTTTTTGCGGTTGCGGCTGCAAATCACGGAGGATATTTTACATCCACAGCACGCCTTAAAATAAAAGAGAGTGACCGCGGAAGCGTAATGTGCGAGGAACTTTCAAAGCTTGGTGTTAAAACTCATATGGAAGAAAATTCCATCGAGATAGAAGGCGGACTTAATGCACCAACAGAAGTATTGTGCGGACATAACGATCACAGAATTGTAATGTCGCTTTCACTTCTTTTATCATTGACAGGCGGTGCAATAACAGAGGCAGAAGCAGTAAGAAAAAGCTACCCCGGATTCTTTTATGATATAAAAAGTCTTGGGGTTAATATAGGAGAATAACATGGAATGGATTAACAAACAAAACGTCCTTATCGTTGGTTTGGGACTAATGGGCGGAAGCTACGCAAAAGCTCTTAAAAGAATCGGCTGTCATGTTACGGCAATTGACAGAAGCGAAGATACGATTAAGTTTGCAATTGAAAACGATATAATCGACGACGGAACAAGCAACGAAGACACAAAAGAGTTCGTAGGAAATGCTGACTGCATCATCCTTGCGCTTTATCCTAACGCTGCGGTTGAATGGATCAAGAACAACAAAGAATATATTAAGGACGGCATTCGCTTAACCGATGTGACAGGTGTTAAAAGCTGTATCGTATATGCCATTCAGGATGCACTCGGAGATAAAGCGGAATTTATTGCCGCACATCCGATGGCTGGTAAAGAAACAAGCGGTGTGGAAAATGCCGACGACCGTATTTTCAGAGATGCGAACTACATCGTGGTTCCGACGGATAAGAATACCGAAGAGGCAATACTCTGGTGCGAAAACTTAGGACAGATATTGGGCTTTAACAAAGTCAGTATCTTAAGCCCCGAAGAGCATGACGAAATGATTGCATATGTATCACAGCTTACACACTGCATCGCAGTATCTCTTATGACATGCAAGGATAACGAGCATCTTAAGGATTACACGGGCGATTCTTTTAGGGACTTAACAAGAATTGCGAGAATCAACGAGAACATGTGGACCGAGCTTTTCCATATGAACAAGGATTCGCTCCTAAAAGAAATGGATTTGTTTATCGATGAGATATCAAATCTACGCAACCTAATCGCCGAGGATGATTCCGAAGCCATAAAAGAAAAGATGAGATTATCGACGGCAAGACGATCGAAATTTAATTCTAAAAAATGAGAGAATGAATAAAGTTAAGAAAGGCAAAAAAACATGAAAATGAATTTCATCAAAAAACTTGCATTACCCGTAGAGGTTAAGGAAATGTGTCCGTTAACCGGCAAGATGGGAGATCTTGTTGATACGAAAAAGGCACAATTGGAATCTGTATTTGAAGGAAGAAGCGACAAGCTTATACTTATCATCGGACCCTGCTCGGCAGACAGAGAAGACAGTGTAATCGATTACATTTCAAGACTCTGCCCGATTCAGGAAAAGGTAAAAGATAAAATCATCATCGTTCCGAGAATTTATACAAACAAACCCCGTACAACAGGCGAGGGTTACAAGGGTATGCTTCATCAGCCCGACCCCAACGAAAAGTCAGATCTTTTCAAGGGAATTATTGCGACCAGACATCTTCACATGCGTGCGATTGAAGAGACCGGTTTTGCGTGCGCGGATGAAATGCTTTATCCCGAAAACTATCAGTACCTTGACGACGTGCTTGCATATGTTGCAGTCGGTGCAAGATCGGTTGAAGACCAGCAGCATCGTCTTGTTGCCAGCGGTATCGCAGCGCCCGTAGGTATGAAGAACCCTACCTCAGGTGATATCAGCGTTATGATGAACGGTATCCTTGCAGCACAGCATTCACATTCATTCATTTACAGAGGCTGGGAAGTTCATTCGGAAGGCAACCCTTACGCACATGCTATTTTACGAGGTTATACCAACAAGCACGGCGAATCACAGCCTAACTACCATTTCGAAGATCTTATAAGACTCTGCGACGCATATGACGAGAGAGACCTTATAAATCCTGCAGTTATCATCGACACCAACCATTCGAACTCAGGCAAGAACCCGTTTGAGCAGCCCAGAATCATAAAAGACGTGCTTTACTCCACCAGACATGACGAGCGCGTCAAGAAGATTCTCAAAGGCTTCATGGTTGAAAGCTACATCGAGGACGGCTGCCAGAAGGTAGACGGTGGCGTATACGGTAAGTCGATCACCGACCCTTGCCTCGGCTGGGAGAAGACCGAGAAACTCATCTATGAAATTGCGGATTTATTGTAATTGAATAAAAATAAAAAACCCCTGCAGACCGTGATTTTACAGTCTGCAGGGTTTTTAAAAAAATTGAGAGAAGTCTTGACAGTGTTTGTCAGACTGTGTTTGAAATACGATTACAAAGAATACTCGTTTACAGCTTTAATAACGGTATTTACTTCTTCATCCGTCATTTCCGGGAACAGCGGAAGAGTTGCACAGTGCGCGGCGAGAGCTTCGGCATTCGGACAGTCACCCTCTTTGTATCCCAAATGAGCATATGCTTTTTGAAGATGACAGGGAACCGGGTAGTGACGGTTACATTCAATATCTTTTTCGCGCATGTAGTCTACGAATCGTTCGGGATCGCCTTCGACCATGATTTCAAAAAGATGGAAAACACATTCGGTATTTTCGGGATGTTTCTGTAATCTGATTAAAGGATTGTTTATTTTCTTTATATATTGATTGCCGATATCCTGTCTTCTGGCAGTCCATTCGGGAAGATACTTTAAAGATACGCTTAGTACCGCACCCTGAATACCCTCCAGACGATAATTGTATCCGATCATTTCGTGATAGTATCGTATGTTGCATCCCTGATTTTTCATCACATTGATAAAGTCGTTATGATATTTGGTTTTGCAGCTAACGGCACCGCCTTCGCCGAAGGCATAGAGATTTTTGCCGGGATAGAATGAAAAACATCCGAGTTCTCCGAGTGTTCCGACTTTCTTGCCGTCCACTTTTGCACCATGCGCCTGAGCACAATCTTCCACTATGAAAAGGTTGTATTTATCGGCGATTTTTCTTATTGCAGGAAAATCAAAGGGCTGACCGTAAAGATGTACGCCCAGTATTGCCTTTGTTTTATCGGTTATTGCCTTTTCTGCCGCTTGCGGATCGATTTCCCAGGTGTCTTTTGTACAATCCACGAATACGGGAGTGGCACCGGTATAAGTTACTCCCCATGCGGATGCGATATAAGTATTGGTCGGAACGATAACTTCATCGCCCGCTCCGATTCCCAGAGCCGCAAGGGCGCAGTGAATTGCACTCGTTCCGTTGTTCACGCCCTGTACGAAAGGAACGCCTAAGTATTCGGCAAATTCTTTTTCGAAATTGTCAGCATATTTTCCGCCGGAGAATGCTGTATCCTCGCAGCATTTTTGTATCGCATCTAAATATTCTTCTTTATGCTTCTCATAATCTCTTTTAAGATCGATTCTTTTTAACATTTATTTTTCCTCGCGAAAAGCTTTTTTAAGCCTTGATATTTGTTTCAGATAATTTTTGATTGTTTTAAAAACCTTCACCGTTGTATTGTAATCTTCGACCCATTCGACGGGTATTTCCTCAATTTGGGCACCCATTCTTTCCGCACGAAGAAGCATCTCCACAGTGTAAAACCAACCGGGATCATTCGAGCATTTGGATATGAGTTCCTTCGCAAAAGGAGTTCTTAAGAAAGTGAATCCGCAAAGTGCATCCGTTGATTTCATTCCAAGATAATGTTTGAGAATGAATACCAGACCTGCGGATGTGATTTTTCTGTACCATTTACGACCCTTGGTAGTGGATTCTTTGCTGAATCTAGAACCGTTAACATACATTAATGCAGGTCTTTCTTTAAACAAATCCACGGTTTTTTTAAGATATTTTAAATCCGTGGAAAGGTCTATATCCATATATCCGACGATATCCGATGTACATTCTTCGATACCTGTTTTAAATGCGATTCCGACCCCGCGGATATTTAGACGCCTGTACTCAACTTCGGGATATTGTTCGCAAAGCTTTTTGGCGATTTCCGGCGTTTCGTCATCCGAACCGTTATCCACGATTACGAGTTTAAAAGGAATATCTATATTCTTTCTTGCGTACTCAAGACAGGTTTCGATTCCTTTTTGAAGGCGAAGACGCTCATTTAAAACAGGAAACAATAAGGTTATATTCATACGCTTCCACCTATTTTTTCTACGGATTCAACAATGTATTTCTGTCTTCTGAAAATAAGATTAACTATAACCGAGAGATATTTTAAAATAATCGTCAGCAAAACGAATATTCCCAAAAAGCCGAAGGACATAAAACATATAGTGGAGGTCCATCCTTCTATTATCGAGCCGTTTGTAAAATGATCCCAAAAGGCATAGATAAGCGAAACGATTGTAAAAAGAAGAAAGAATGCGCTTATTCCCGTAGATAATCTTTCCAGAAAATCGGTAAAATATACGAATGAATCAAAAGCAAGATTAAATCGTTCGTATGTAGCCTTCTCTCTTTTTATGTGTATTTTTTTGTCGGGTTTGTATTTTATGGTTTCGCATTTTAAACCGCAATTTGCGTATAATGCTTTTCTGTAAGGCACAAAATCGCTAATTGATTTGATTCTGTTAATAGCACGCCTTGATATCAGACGAAAAGTGTCGGAACAGATTTTGTTTCTGTTTCTGCTGAACATATTGAAGATGCCGTAATACAAAGAAGATGTGAAACTTGAATTTCCGCTTGGTGCAACAATCGCAATGTCGGTTTTGTTGTTAACGGACTCAAATGCCTTCATGATAATATCGTTTGAGTAATCGATTTGCGGAGTGTCAAATTCGAAGACAAAGTCACCGATGGAATAATCCCTTCCGGCATTCATGCTTGCTTCCAATCCCTGATAAGACCCCATCTTAAGAACTGATATATTATCATTCGGAAAAGATTCCGAAAAATATTCTTTAACCGTGGGGATGGTATTGTCGCTACAGCCGTCGTCAACGCATATGAGTTCGACATTTTCGAAATTCTCTTTTATGGTTTTATAAGATGAATCAAAGAAATTTTTTATGTTGTTTTCCTGATTGTGTAAATATAAAACTACAGAAACAAATTTTTTTTCCATTACATTACTCCGTATATCAAATGTTTATATAAAACTTATATCAAATATTCGTCGAGGTCGTAAACGGTATTTATTTTACCGGATAAGACACTTAAGAAAACAGGCGCGTTCTTATCTTTCAAATCACCGTGGAGTTTAATTGCGGTCGGACGAGAGTCGTCTACTTCCGAACTTTTAAGAATCGGCTTCATGGAGAAGAGCGATGAATGATATGTGAATTCGTAATCGCTCTTTAAATATTTTAAAGCCAGGTGCGACATATACTCCCATGCACTTTCGGGTCTTGCCTTACATGTATTGCAGTTTGCAAGTGAAGTGCTGTTGCAGATAAAACCGCTTCCTAATAATTTATCCTGACACTTAAATGCAGGTGTTTTGTCAAAACTAACCGAGTGAGGAGTAAACGTAACCGAAGTCAGACTGTGATAATCGGTCATACCGAATGGCATAATCGAAAAGAAAGGGCCGTCCATTACGGTTATCCCCACATTCTTCAACAAATCATTGGGCTTGCAAAGTATGATTTCACAAAGTTCGTATTTTATGGGGAAAACATCATCGGGGAAGATCATGGAAATAATCTCATTCACCGAAGCGTATGTTGTATTTACAACAAATCCGCTTTCGTACTCGCCCGAGTCTTCTGTATTTATAAAGAATGAAGAATCATCTTTTTTGATTTCCGTGATATTTACATTAAACTTTATATCTATACCCGGTGCATTCTTAATTTCGTCTAAAAGATAATCCCTGAGTACGGTTGCGTCATATGTGTATTCTTCGGTCAGAAATGCACCGTCGCAGGTGTTTTTATTAAAATATTTGTCGGGGGAGATTTCTTCGCATTTGATATTTGCGGATTTGCAAAAATTCTTGAATTGTTCGGCATCCGTCCAGCTGAATACTTTTGAGGTTGCATATACCTGCTCAAAAGAGGAGTGGATGCAAAACTTATAATCTTCGCAAAATCTTGAAAAATAACCTGCGGATTTGATGGCGGTTGCCAGGCTTCTGGGATAGTGGTAACCCATATGAATTCTTGCCTGATTGATGAAGGTTGCCCTCGTAAAAGCACCTGATTCTTTTTCGAGGACAAGAACCTTTAAGCCTCTTTTTGCACAAAAAAGAGCACTGTAAAGACCGTATAAACCGGCACCGATTATAATTCTGTCGTATTTAAGCATTCAAAGATACTCCGTCCTGAAAAATATTCCACTAGATTTTACCATAAAATAGGGACTTTTTACAACAAGATAGGGATGCCTGTATTGGCGAATAATATTGCATTTAAAGGGATGTTGGGATAAAATCGATATGATTTGATTCAAAAGATGATTGTAAATATGAACGATATGGAATTAAAAAAATCTAATAAAGGTAAAAATTTGGCTTTTCTTGGCGTTTCGTTAATAAGCGTTTTTGCTTTGATTGTTCTTTGGAACGCATTATCTCCGTTTATAATTGAAAACGACAATTTTTATCTAAAGACCATTGCCTCCGGAGAAATGACCGGCTCTCCCGAAGCTCGCATGTATTACATGGGAATAATATCGGGATTTGTTTTGAGCCTGTTATATAAAATAACCGGAAACGGAATTCCGTGGTTCGGAATTTTACTTTGTCTGTCATTATCGACCGTAATGCTGCTTCTTTTATACAAATCTCTTTTGGCAACCAAAAAAATATGGCAGGCTGTCATAGTGTATCTTTTATATATGCTTGTATTCGCAGGTATTTTCTATCAGTATTTTGCCAAAACGCATTATACGTTAGCTACAGGATTTGCAGGCGCTTCCTCGCTGTTTTTGCTGTTCCTTCTAAAAGAGGCGGAAGAGACGAAAAAATACGTACTTAAAGCACTTCCTTTTCTCTTTTTATCTCTTTGGTCTCTTGGAATACGCGATAAAGCCTTTTTTATGCTGATTCCATTTTTCGGTATGGTCTTTATCGGAAAACTTTTGGATATAAAAAAGAAAACATTTAAAAATCTTCTTATTGCAGGCTTCTCTTTTGCTTTTGTTTTGGTCTTTGCCGTCGGTATTAATAAAGCGGCTTATGCAGGCGAAGACTGGAAGGAATTCAGAAGTTATACAACCGCATCGGAGCAGCTGTTTGATTACGAAGGATTCCCTGATTATGAAACGCACAAAGAAACCTATGAGAAAATGGGAATAACACAGTCTTCGTTTGAAGCAATCACACGACATTACAACATCATAATGGATCCTGAGGTGAATGACGTAAATTTCACTGAGCTTGCAAAGATTTCAAGGGAAGAACGCCTTGAAAAAGAACCGGCAGTTTTAAAAAGAACAGTTGATGTTTTTAAAACCGTTCTTCGTTACAATCTTTTGGAATATCAGGATCGTCCCATTAATATAACAGTTTATATTTTATATTTATTCGTATTTCTTCTTGCCTTGATTTCCAAGAAATACAGGGCCTTAAGAGACATAGCTTTTATCGTCGTGGCTAGAATGTTTGACTGGTTTTATTTAGTCTGGAACGGCAGATTTCCTTTTAGGGTGACGCAAATAATATATATTGCAGAACTTGTATTGCTTGTTGGAATCATTATTAAATACGAACTTGCTTTTCTTCCGGATAAAAAAACCGAGAACACGAAAAAGAAAATCGGTATAAAGCCGGTATTTATCATATTGCTTGTCGCAATTACCGCTGCAACGATAAGATTCGGCTTTCCTGTCATGAAGAAAAATTATGAAAGCATAAAAGGTTTTCACGAGATGAGTGTGTGCTTTGTCGAACTCGAAGATTATCTTTCTTCACATCCCGACAATTTCTATTTCTTTGATATGTCGCATTTATACTATACCGAGGATACGCTTTCTTTTAAAAAGAAACCTATCGAAAACTATGTGTATATGGGAAGCTGGATGCCCAACAGTCCGTGGTACAATAACAAAATGAAAGATTGGGGATTTGATACTCCGACGTCGGGACTGCTTGAAAAAGACAACGTTTATATCGTCTATCAGCAGGTTGATTTTGATACGAGAGACTTCCTGGATTATTATTTTGAAGAACATTTCCCCGGAACAAAAATAGAGGTTGTCGATACATTTGAAAGCTCAAACGGTTTTGTGTACGAGATACTAAAACCGGGTTTTCTGTTATTATATAATCGGTTCTGAAACGGAGGATTTCCGGCGTTTATAGTTCTCGGAGCCGGCATTAAAGGTATTAAGGGTTATTTTGATGCCAAGCAGCCGGATAAAAGATACAACACCGACGATGTGTGGGATAAAGTAGATTTAATGAGTTAAAAACTATTGACACATATTTTTAAGAGTGATATAAAAATATTGTTAAAACCTATGAAAAAGAGTGAGTAGACTTTTCCTCTTTCAGATACAGAGAACCGCCGGTGCTGAGAGCGCGGTATTGAAATGTAAAGTTGAATGGGCTTTTGAGGGCAAAAGGAAACGAAGCAATTCGGAGTATTGGCGCCGGGGAAGGGACCCCGTAAACAAAACCGGCATATGACAGTATGCAATGAGAGGATGCGTCTCGCATCAAGCAGGGTGGCACCGCAGGAAAGATACCTGTCCCGGCATAGTATGAATCTATGCCGGGTTTTTTAATACTTAAAAGAACTGCTGCGAAGAAATCCTTATCGTTGGAATATTGTTGAAACGTAAACAATTTTTTACAACCTGAAAGGAGACAGACATGTCAAAAGAAATCCCTTACAAAATTTATCTTGAAGAAAACGAGATGCCTAAGGCTTGGTACAACCTTCGCGCAGACATGATTAATAAGCCCGCACCGTTACTTAATCCCGGAACATTACAGCCTATGAAGGCAGAGGAACTCGCAGGTGTTTTCTGTGACGAACTCGTAAAACAGGAACTTGATAACTATACAAGATTCATCGAGATTCCCGAAGAAATCAGAAACTTCTACAAGATGTACAGACCTTCACCTTTGGTAAGAGCTTACTGCCTTGAAGAGAAGCTTCAGACACCCGCTAAGATTTACTACAAATTCGAGGGTAACAACACATCAGGAAGCCACAAGCTTAACTCAGCAATTGCTCAGGCTTACTACGCTAAGAAACAGGGCCTTAAGGGCGTTACCACAGAGACCGGTGCTGGTCAGTGGGGTACAGCTCTTTCAATGGCTTGTTCATATTTCGATCTTGACTGCAAGGTATTCATGGTTAAGGTTTCTTACGAACAGAAGCCTTTCAGACGTGAAGTAATGAGAACATACGGCGCTTCTGTAACACCTTCTCCTTCAATGGAAACAGAAGTAGGTAAGAGAATCAACGCAGCTCATCCCGGAACCACAGGTTCACTCGGATGTGCAATCTCAGAAGCAGTTGAAGTTGCAACAAGCACACCCGGTTACAGATACGTTCTCGGTTCAGTTCTTAACCAGGTACTTCTTCATCAGTCGGTTATCGGTCTTGAAACAAAGGCTGCACTTGATAAATACGGCATCAAAGCAGACATCGTTATCGGCTGCGCAGGCGGCGGATCAAACCTCGGCGGTCTTATTGCTCCTTTTATGGGCGAAAAGATTCAGAAGGGCACAGACTACAGAATCATCGCGGTTGAGCCTGCTTCATGTCCTTCCTTCACAAGAGGCGTATACGCATATGACTTCTGCGATACCGGTATGGTTTGTCCTCTTGCTAAGATGTACACACTCGGCAGTGATTTCATTCCCGCACCCAACCATGCAGGCGGACTTCGTTATCACGGCATGAGCTCCATTCTTTCACAGCTCTACGCTGACGGACTTATGGAAGCAACTACAGCTAAGCAGACGGAAGTATTTGAA
>JAEEGF011087038.1_pt1 | contig 48500 bp, 40 predicted proteins | sample 9134171 | NCBI WGS metagenome assembly JAEEGF01 (sample SAMN16246542, study PRJNA631951) | gut metagenome | biome: gut microbiome; feature: rumen; material: AP-attached | host: Bos | place: Iran: Karaj | collected 2018-10
CATAGTCTGCCTTTCAACTTCAAGTTCTGACTTAAAAAAGCGTATTGATTCAATTACAATCGGACAGACTTTTGACAAGCGTCCCGTTAAGTTTGGTGAATTAAAATGCACCGGTGCCGTAGCCGCACTCTTAAAAGACGCAATCCGCCCGAACCTTGTTCAGACACTGGAAAAAAATCCTGTATTTGTTCATGGCGGTCCCTTTGCAAATATCGCACAGGGAACTAATTCAATCAATGCTACAATGTGCGCCCTTGCCTGCGGCGACTATGTTGTTACAGAAGCGGGGTTTGCCGCAGACCTGGGTGCAGAAAAATTTATGGACATCAAATGCCGTGTCGCAGGAATCTCACCTGACGTTGTTGTAATCGTAGCCACTGTCCGCGCCCTCAAAATGCACGGCGGAATGGCAAAGGCAGATTTGTCTACACCAAGTATCGCAGCCCTTGAGCGCGGTTTTGAAAACCTTGCAGTTCATATCGAAAATATTTCCAAGTTTGGAGTTCCATCGGTTGTAGCAATCAACAAATTTGTGACCGACACAAAAGAAGAAATTGATCTTCTTTGTAAACTCTGCGAACTTAAAGGCTGTAAGGCTGTTGTCTGCGAAGGCTGGGAAAAGGGTGGTGAAGGAATGACTGCCCTTGCCCGGACAGTAGTTGATACCATTGAATCCACACCGGCAAAATTCAATTATTTGTATGCTTCCCATCTTTCCCTTGCGGACAAGGTGCGCCAGCTTGCCACAAAAATCTACAGGGCAAAGGATGTGGACTTTCCGCCGGCCGTTCTCAAAAAACTTCGGGAAATCGAAGAACTGGGCTACAAGGATCTTCCTGTCTGCATTGCCAAAACTCAAAATTCAATCAGCCACGACCCTAAACTGGCCGGTGCTCCAAAGGATTATATCTTCCCTGTGAGAGACGTTCAGTTGTACAGCGGTGCGGGCTTTGTAGTTATTCTTGCCGGAGACATTATGACAATGCCTGGCCTGCCTAAGATGCCGGCCGCGCTTGAAATTGATGTTGATGATGACGGTAAAATTTCGGGGTTATTCTAATGTTTGGATTTTTCTTAAAAAAGAATTTCAGTGATATCTGGGACAACATTCTCTTTATTCTGTTGTCAAACCTTTTTGCAAACGCAGTTGTTGCGGCCGCTTTGTATTCTCTTTACCGTCTTGATTCCATTCCTGACCTGGCAAGATACATTATCCTTGTTGCAGGCGCCGGAATCTTTATGATTTTTATCTTTGCATGGGGCGAAAACGCCGCAAGAATTGCAGACTTTGGTGTTCCGTCCTGGAAGAGTTTTTTTGCGTCCATACCGTCGTCAATTGTGCCGGGATTCAGTTTTGGTGCTCTGCTTGCGCTTCTTTTAATCGCAGCAAGAATTGCATTCAGTTTTTACTTTATCCTGTACAAAAACGGCAATATCATGGGAATCTTTCTGGCTGCCCTGATCGGATGGTTTACCTTTATTGTAATCCTTGCAATGCAGTGGTTTGTTCCGCTATATTCACTCCAGGAAAACTCATTCGGTCAGTGCATCAAAAAGGCATTTATCATCTTCTTTGACAATGCAAAATTCTCTTTTGCCTGCCTGTTGAATAATATAATTCTTCTTGCACTTTCTGTTTTTACACTGGGTTTTATTCCGGGGGTAAACGGTCTCCTCTTAACCGGTATGAATGCCCTCCGGCTCCGCCTGTACAAATATGACTGGTACGAACAGCATCCGGAAATTCTTGAAGACAAGGACATGCGTTCAGAAGTTCCATGGGATGAACTTCTTGCCGCTGACAAGGAAAGCCTTGGTCCGGTTAAATTGTCAACAATCCTGATGCCGTGGAAAAACTGGAAATAACCGGAATTTTACGGCAGATATTCGCTGTTAATGTTGCGCAGGGAGTCAAACAGCCTGCGTTTTGCGGCTCTGTCGCCGCCTGTTAATGCTTCAAGGCGGGCGCGGGCGTCTTTGCGTCCGGAATTATCCTGATACATGCAGGTGCAGGTGGTGCTGATGTAGCCCTGTTCCTTTGCGTGGGCCTTTATGGTTTCTACATCTGCATAGCAGAGCGGCCTGATTATGGAAAGCGGATACTTGGCGTAGTTTAATCGCGGTGGCATGGTAGAAAGCTCACCCTTTCCAAGCATGTTCATGAGCAGGGTTTCCAGAATATCGTCCATATGGTGGCCGAGGGCAATTTTGTTGTAGCCGTGTTTTACCGCAAAATGAACCAGTTCATTTCGGCGCTGCTGTGAACACCAGTAGCAGCTCATCTTAAAGCCCTCTTTTATACGGTTTTCTACATCCACAAAATAGTTGAGCGTGTCCACATCCCATTCCTGCATCTGGGCACGCAGGCGGGGACTCATTGTGCAGGCCTCAAAATCAGTTTCGATGTGAATTGCAGTAAAGGAAAAGTCCGCGTCCTGTCGTTTTTTGCGGTTGGCAAAGTATTCTACCAGAGCCGTAGAGTCCTTGCCTCCTGAGGCTCCGATAAGGATTCTGTCTCCGGGTTCTATCATCTTGTAGTCATAAACGGCTTTGTCGATAATGCTGAATAAACGTGGCTGTGGCATGGGGATATATTATATCAGTATGGCATATTAAGGAAGACCTTCATGTTTTTTTAATTTAACTCCATTTTGAAAAAATAAATATAACAATCCGTTATACAAGAATATCTGAACATCTAAATAATATGAATTTCTTTATTCTTCACCTGACTCACTATATAATTTATTATTAGTAACAATATAAAAAAGTGATTCAGGCGCTTACGCGTTAAGGAGGAAAAATGAGATTTTTAAAATCTACTTTTAAGCTGTTTACTACCGCGGTTCTTTTAACCGCACTGTTTAATTTTGCATCATGTAGCGGTGGAGGAGGCGGTGGCGGCTCAAAAGACAACACTGTTTACCACACAGTTACTTTTAACGCAAACGATGGAACAGAAACACCTGCAACAAGTACACAAAAGGTTGCAGAAGGTAAATCTACTGTCCTTGATACAGTAAGTTTTACAAAAGAAGACTATGTATTTACCGGCTGGGCATTAGCCCCGGATGGTGAAGTCGCTTTTAGTGACGGTGCAACAGTTGCCTTTTCTGCCGATACAACTCTTTATGCCATCTGGCTTTCGAGAGAATCAGTATATGTAATTACATACAACGCCGCTTATGATGATTATACAGGTCCAAAAATCTGCCAGTATGTTTCAAAAGAAGATAACACTATAAATCTCAGATCAAATCCTTATAGCCGTAACGGTTACGCATTTAATTACTGGGTAAATTCTGCAGGTACAACATATTTAGTCAACCAAGAAGTTACTGTTAAAAAGGATTTTAATCTTTACGCAACCTGGACAAAAATTGAAACAAGCGGAACAGTTTCCGGGGTTAAAGTTGTTCTGCATAAAAATGACGGTACAAAAGAAACTGTAACAAAAAACGGCTTGTCATATCTCACTGGAACAACTTCATACACTGATACATATACGAGACCAGGTTATACATTCCGCGGCTGGGGTGAATCTGCCGATTCTCTTGTACCGATTAACTCAACGGTATTCACTAAATCAGGTACCTATGATTATTATGCTATCTGGCAGGATAATTCAAAGTATAAGGTAATCTATACATCCGACATGCTCAGTTCGTGGGGGTCACTGTCATCCGTAGACGTAACTCTGGTGAGCAGCAGCGACGGTTATTATGAAGAATTTGACGTTACAGACGGAAAGGCAACTGCTACCTTTATTGATTGTTCAATGACAAAAGAAGGTTATAAGTTTTCATGCTGGACTTCTGGTGTTAATGAATTATATGCGGGTATGTATAAAGAAATAAGCGGAGATATTGTTGTTTATCCGCAATGGGTCAGCGATGATAAGGCATGTAAAATTACAATGCATTTAAATGACGGAACAGATGCAGCTGATATTATCAGATATGTTAAGAATAATGACTATGTATACGTATTACTGATAGACTATAAACCTGCAGCTGTTGTAAGAGACGGTTATTCTTTCTACAGATGGAATACAAAGGCCGATGAAAGTGGCGGCAGCTACGGTGATGATTTGTTTGACAAGTTTACCAGTGATATTGAAGTTTATGCAATCTGGCGTAAAAATCCTGTAGTTTACTTTTACCCTAATTATGAAGGAGCAACTCAGGAAGTATACAGCCAGAATTTTATCTGGGATAAAAGCCAGAAACTCCTTCCAAACACCTTTACCCGTGAAGGTTATGAGTTTACAGGCTGGGCTAAAAGTGCTTCTGCCACTTCCATCCAGTATAAAGATGAGGCAAGTTTCTACAGTTCTTCCACTACAGAAACTGATATCAATCTCTATGCAGTCTGGAAAGCTCCGCTGACTATTACATTCAATGCAAATGACGGAAGCGAAAATCCTGCAACTGCAACCCAGATAATTCCAGCAACAACATCTACAAAACTTAATCCAAATACTTTCACGAGAGAAGGTTATGTATTTGCAGGCTGGGCTAAAGATGCCACAGCAACTGATGTTCTTTATGAAGATCAGGCCCTGGCTTCTTTCCCGTCAGATACAACTCTGTACGCTGTCTGGAAGGATAATGTAACTGTTACATTCAGAGCAAACTTTACAGGAGCAGACCCTGCAACTGCTGAGCAGGTTATGATTTATAATCAGAAAACTGCACTTGATGAATGTCCGTGGACCCGTGAAGGCTATACATTCTACGGCTGGAGCACTTATTCAAAAGACAGCAGTTATAATTATAAAGATATGCAGGAAGTTCAGTTTAAATCTGATACAGTACTCTATGCCATCTGGAAAAAAAATATAACCCTTACTTTTAAAGCAAATGACGGCAGCGAAACACCTGCTACGTTTACAGAAGAAGTCGGATACTATACAGAATATGTTTATCCTGATTGTCCGTGGACAAGAGACGGATATACCTTTGCAGGCTGGGCATACTATGCAGATGATTCACCGAGCGTTTGCCGTACGTCAGGAACCTTTACTTCGGACACAACTCTGTATGCTATCTGGACAAAGGATCATCCGGTACTTACATTGCATTCAAATGACGGTAATGATACAACGGTTACACAGACTTTTGATTACGGTGTTGCCGCAAATATTCAGGAATGTACTTTTACGGCTCCGATCGGTAAGTATTTTGGTGGTTGGTCTAAGAGCAGCGATTCTACATATAAATCATATACTGACGGGGGAGAAATCACATTAACTGAAGATAAAGATCTGTATGCTGTATGGAGCAATATGTCATCAATTACCTATCACGCTAATTACTCCGGTTCTGCTGAAACAAAAATCCAGTATTACAGAGGATCTCCTGTAACTCTGGAACTTAATACATTTGTACGTGAAGGTTATATTTTTGCAGGCTGGGCTATTTATTCTGACGACACTGATGTATCGGATGTGCGTTATTTAGATGGGGAGACCGTTAAGTACCCTTCTTCTAACTTCTACGCAATTTGGGTGGAAGATAAAGGAAAATGTACTGTAACCTTTAATGTAAACATTGAAGGAAGAACAGAAAGTTTTACAGAAACATATCCGGCCGGTATCAAGCAGTTACTACCAGAATGTCCATGGAAACAGGAAGGTTACTGCTTTATGGCCTGGGATAGCAGCCCGTCTTTTACTTGCAGTTCTCAAAAACAGAATCAGTCAACAACTTTTGATGAAGATACCGTAATGTATGCATCATGGCGAAAAGCTCCTTTGGTTACATTCCATAAAAACGACGGAACTGATGAAACTAAAACACAGTATCTTGTTTATGGAACTTCTACCAAATTGATGAAAAATGAATTTACTGTGGAAGGTAAAATATTTAAAGGCTGGGATACCAGTGCAACATCAACTTCTGCTTATTACGATGATGAAGAATCAGTAAGCTGGTCTTATGACCACGACCTGTACGCTATATGGGCTGGAGTGTATAAAGTAACGCTTAATGCAAATGACGGCACAGAAACACCTGAAGAAATCGTAGTTGATGGTTTTATTGAGGGTGAATCAAAGTCATTACCTGCAAATACATTTACCCGGGAAGGTTATACATTCTACGGCTGGGGAACAACACCAACCTCTGTTGAACCTGTGGTAAAAAACGGCAAGTCTTATAAGGCAACTGAAGATGTAACGCTCTACGCTATCTGGCGTGAAGACTAATCCGACTATTAGACTTGCATAGACTTGCAGACCGTCTGTTAATTCAGGCGGTCTTTTTTTTTCGGCACCGGGCGCGTTTTAAGTTGAATCAAAAATTCACTTTAAAACAAAAAAAAGACCCGGAAACTGTCCGGGCCTTTCTGGCTTATCTAATTCAATACTTTGTAAGAACAAAGCACTAAACTATTTAGAAATCAGCAGTGTTTTTGAATCAAGCTTGAGGCCAGAAGTTTCTCCTGCTTTGCCGTTGCATTTAAGAACGTCTACGGCTACGCTGTCGCCTGTCTGGTTAAGGTTGATTACTGTAGCAAAGTACTTTTCCAGGTTTGCAGGTACAACTTCTGCAAGAGTTTTGCCTTCTGCAGTTGCACTTGTCCAGATAGTTACTTTTTCTGATTTTGCATATTCAGCTACAGCCTTAACATCATCTTCAGAAACTTTTGTAAAGTCGATTCCGTCCATTACAACGCCTTTAACGGCGATTCCTGCAGATGTAAGAGCCTTGAGAGTGTTTACAACTTTTGTAACTGTAAAGTTATCAAGGCTGAAGTTAAGAATTGTACGTTTAGAAACTACATCAGTTTTGAGTTCTGCTGCGTTTCCGATGTTCTTTTTCTTTGAAATTTCAGTAAAAATACCATCGTACCAAGAGATAACGTTTGAAGAGTGAAGGTCAAATGTTACGTGAACAAGCTGTTCATCCTTCAAAAGAGTATCCATACCGAACTGAACGAGAACAGAAGTTTTACCAAGTCCTTTCTTAGAAGTAACGAGGGCAATTTCTCCTGTTTTGATTCCGCCAGTAACTTCGTCAAAGAGACGAACCGGGCTTTTTTCGTAAAGATCCTGTTTTACCATATATTCTCCTTTCCGATTAATTAGCCGTTCTTCTTTGATGCCTGATAAGCTTTGATAAGTTCATCAGCAACATTGTTTGGAACGCGACCGTACTTGAGGAATTCCATTGTAAATTCTGCTTTACCCTGTGTTGAAGAACGAAGGATAGTAGAGAATCCGAACATTTCAGAAAGTGGAACTTCTGCGTTAACTGTTGACATATTGTTTTCATCAGTTGATTCGAGAATTACACCACGTCTCTGGTTGATAAGACCAAACATATTTCCCTGGAATTCAGTTGGACCTTCAATAGAAACCTTCATGATTGGTTCAAGAATTACAGGTTTAGCTTTTTCGTAACCTTCACGGAAAGCACCGATAGATGCTGTCTGGAATGCGATATCTGAAGAGTCTACAGGGTGATACTGACCATCGTTGATTGTACAGCGTACACCAACAACTGGAGCACCAATCAAAGAACCCTTTTCCATAGCGCGTTTGAAACCTTTGTCACAAGAAGGGATGTATTCGTTAGGAATAGCACCACCCTTGATTGAGTCTACGAATTCGTAGTCTTTGTCTGCGATTGGTTCCATGAAACCTGCTACACGACCGTACTGACCAGAACCACCAGTCTGCTTTTTGTGTGTGTAGTTGAAGTCTGCACGCTGTGTGATTGATTCACGGTATGCTACTTCAGGCTGGCTAACTTTAACTTCACATTTGTATTCGCGCTTCATACGTTCAACGTATACAGCGAGGTGGAGTTCACCCATACCCTTGATGATTGTCTGGTTAGATTCCGGGTCAACATAAGTCTGGAATGTCGGGTCTTCCTTAGTAAAGCGGTTGAGAGCCTTAGAAAGGTTTGCAGCATCAGACTTGTTAACCGGTTCAATAGCTTCAGAAATTACAGGGTTTGGAACGAACATAGATGTCATTGCGTAGTTGATGCCTTCTGCACAGAATGTATCACCAGAAGCACAGTCAACACCGAACAAAGCACAGATGTCGCCTGGTTCACCAACGCTGATATCTTCCATGGCAGCCGAGTTCATACGAACAAGACGTCCAACCTTGAATCTTTTGCGTGAACGTGTGTTCATCAATTCCATGCCTTTTACAACACGACCCTGGTAAACACGAATGTATGTCAACTGACCGAACTGTCCGTCATCAAGTTTGAATGCGAGTGCAACAGTCGGTTTGTCAGCAACGTTGAACAATTCAACCTGTTCCTCGTTTTTGTCGAGGTCGAGACCGTAGTTGTGAACTTCTGTTGGATCAGGGAGGTAACGAACAACACCGTCGAGAAGTGGCTGAATACCTTTGTTAACGTGAGCTGAACCACAGAATACACCAACGAACTGTTCTGCAAGAGTTCCCTTACGGATAGCAGCGATGAGTTCCTGTTCAGAAACATCTCCGCCTTCGAGAACTTTTTCCATCAAAGCATCATCAAAGTTAGCTGCTTCTTCAAGAAGTTCCTGGTGATATTTATCAGCGTCTGCCTTCATGTGTGCAGGAATTTCTGCAACGCGGATGTTTTCACCGTTGTCGCCATCAAAGTAGATAGCTTTCATGCCAACGAGGTCAACAACACCTTCGAGCTTGTCTTCAAGACCGATAGGAAGTTCAACCATGTGGGCATTGAGTCCAAGTTTGTCGCGGAGCTGTCCGCAAACACGAATTGGATTTGCACCCTGGCGGTCACATTTGTTAACAAATGCGATACGAGGTACATGATAGCGCTTGAGCTGGCGGTCTACAGTAATAGACTGAGACTGAACACCTGCTACAGCACAAAGAATCATAATAGCACCGTCAAGAACGCGGAGTGAGCGTTCAACTTCTACTGTAAAGTCTACGTGACCCGGTGTGTCGATCAGGTTGATAGTGATGTCTTTCCACTGAACCTGTGTTGCTGCTGACTGGATAGTAATACCGCGTTCGCGTTCCAGTTCCATGTTGTCCATTACAGCACCGACACCGTCCTTACCGCGAACTTCGTGGATAGCATGAATCTTGTTACAATAAAACAAGATGCGTTCAGAAGTTGTTGTTTTACCTGAGTCAATGTGGGCACTGATACCGATATTACGTACTTTAGTAATATCAAAAGCCATATTGTTACCTCTCAAAAAAAAGTATGCAATTTAAATACCGCATGAAAATTCATCTGTTGACAATAATTTCAACATAACGGTAGATTTTATCAAATATATAGGAAAATCAAGTCTTGTTCAATCACCTTTCTTTTCAAATTCCAATGAGATTTTAAATATAAGCGTTAAAAATTTTTTATTGAATTTTACCCGTCCTCCCGCGCTGATTTTTGTTGAATTCAACCCGCCGTCTTTGTAACTCTGTCTGCCGCCAAGATTAAGGCTCAAAAACCTTGTTGAACCCAGGTCGCCGTTCACGCTGAGTGATACTTCCTCTTTTGCACAGGTTGAATATATGGTCTTCGGGTAATGCTTGCAGTCCGCCGTAAACGAGGAGTAAACTTCCGGCGTATTGTGCGTGAGGGAAAGGTTTGCGCCAAAATATTTCTGCGGCGCTGAACTTTTATTCGGGGCCTTTCCGTCCAGAATCAGGTTTGCAGCAGTCCCGGTCAATTTTACAGAAGATTTCTGCATTTTGAGGATTGCGCCTCCGGTAACCTTGAGCACATCAAGAAATTCAATTTTTGAGGTGCCCGCATATTTGTGTGACTCAAGCGCGTTAAGCCCAAAACGAAGTTCTGCCGGAACTTTCCTGCCTGTGGACGAGCGGTCGAGCATGGGAAAAAATGCAATCTGGGCACCGAGTCCAATCTGCTCTGTCGTTTTGCACAGCGAGGAGTCGGCGCAAACAATGGGGGCCACGCGGGGGGCGTTTTTTGCATCCGGAACACAAAAATAAGAAAGGTCACCCAAAAAACGCCCCCGGCTTAAGCGCACTTTTGCACGAAGACTCAGGGCAATGTTGTCAAAGGGATTATTGTGCATTGTAAGTGTAAACGCACTTTTGAGAAGCGGGCACTTGAAGGAACTTTCCAGACAGGCACTCGTATAACGGTCTTTGTCAAATGCGGCGTGATTTTTTTTGAGGAGAGCTGATGAGCCTTCCAGAAGATTGGAAGAGGCGGTTAGTGCGAGTGAAAGAGCCGAGTATCTTCCAGGTTTGTGATTCAACGAAATGCTTGAAGCAAAGTTTTTGTTCCTGTCGGCAACCGATAAAAATTCAATCAGGTGAGGGCTTTTAAAAGTGATGGCGGCTGAGCCGGTCTTTCTGGTTGAACTTAAGCCCGTCTGCGCAACAGAAAGTCCCGTATCAAGAGAAAAACTTTTGGAAAGCGGCGAAAAGTTTGTTGAAATTGCGGGATTTTTGAGGCGGCTTAATGAGCCTGAGGTTGTGAGCGAGCCTGCAGAAAGGGATAGTTCAAAATCGTGCGGTTTAAAGGTAATGCGCCCCGAAGCGCGAAAGTCTTTTTCTGCGTCCGCTCCAAAAATGCGGAAGTCTAAATGTTTAAAACTAAAAACGGCCCCGTAGCCGTAAGCTTCTTTGCGGAAACTTTCTCCGTGGAGGGCGGCAGGGGTCAGGATGATTGAAAAATTCAACAGTAAAAAAAATAAAAAAGAAAATTTTCTCATACCCTATATAGGGTTTTGTTTTTGTAAAACCGGCAAAGTTGCGTGATAAAAGATTTGTTATAATTGAATTACGGGCAACCTCCCCGGGCGAAGTGTGTGCGGAAAACGGGCGGGCAAAAAAAATCCGCCGGGATGAGCGGCGGATTTTGTCAGGTCTGGAATGTTTTAGTTTTTAACAACGTAGCTGCTTGCTTTTGCAAACTGGTTAATCATCAGAATGCGTGACTGCCAGTATTCAGCTTCGCTTTTTGTTGTATAAGGTCCGACTCTTACGCGGTAGAAAAGTTTTCCTTTTGAATCTTTGTAAGTAAACACCTCATTCGGAATCTTGTTTGATTCAAGAATTGAGCGGGCTTCGTCAGCCGATTTTTTTGCTTCGTATGAGCCCACCTGAATCCAGAATGTGTCAGGTGTTGTCTTTTTTGGTTCTGCCTTAACAGTCTTTTTTGCTGCGGCTTTTGCAGTTTCTGTCTTTTTAGGAGCTGCTTCTTTTTTAGGAACAGATTTTTTTGGAGCAGGTGCGTAGTATGTGTCTGCCGGTGCTTTTGCTGTTTCTTTTGCGGCCTGTGCCTGTGTATTTATCTGTTCTGCGGTGTATGAGTTTTTAGGTGTAATTGCAGAACTTACGGCTGCAGGATTTGATTTGAGTGCGTTCAAATCGATTGTTGTTGTAGTTCCTGTTCCGTAAACAAGTGCGTTGTCTGTAATTACTGTTACGTTTTCTGCCTTGAGTGTCTGTCCGTCTGCAGAATTTGCCTGGGCGTACATCTGTTCGATATTTGTATTTGCGCCGGATGCGGCAAGTGCGGCCGGGTCCTGTGGATTTACTGCAAGCGGATTTGTATTAACCGGGGCAATTCCTTCTGCCGGGGCAAGTGCTCCTGAGCCGGCCTGTGCAAGTTCAACAGGGGCTACGCCTCCGTTACTGTCCGGTGTTACGGGTTTCTGACCGTTTGTCCAACCATCGCGAGGGTTGTAATAAGTCTGTACCTGGTCATTTTTGCTTAATGATGGTGAATAAAGAATAAGAGCTGCGCCAACTACAACGAGCAAAAATACTCCGGCAGCTGCAACTATCCATAAAGTTCGTTTTTGTTCCATGTTCCAAAACCCCTCAAGACTTTTAGTCTTTTACCGGCAAATTTTTAAATGCCGGTTTATACAAAAATTATCGGAACCTGAAAAAAAAGGTTTAGTTTTTTATTATAACAATTGGAATTTGCGATTCCCGGTATTTTTTTAGAAGGCCTTTTTGAGACTTAAAACGTTTTAATATCTGGATCAAAGGCATTCCGTCCCGCTTTTTTGCGCGCCAGAGTCTTTTTAAAAATGGTGCGTCCACAAAATAAATCAAATCGCACAGCTTTAAAAGTTCTGGGGTTTTATATAGAACAGTTGCGTTTAGAATTACGTCTTTGTCGCGGTTTTCGTCTATAAAATCTTTTGTAAGTTCAATTACTTTCGGGTAAACGAGTTCTTCCTGCCTTGCAAGAAGTTTGCTGTCACTGAACACGAGCCGGCCGAGCGCGCGGCGGTCCAGAAGCCCGTCCTCGTTTTTTAGGCTGATTCCTGCGGCCTGGGCCGGAGCAGAAAACTCTCCGATTATGCGCGACTCGAGGATTGTGATTGCTTCGTGGACAGTTTTATCAAGGTCTGTTACGGCCGCGCCTTCGGATGCGAGTTTGTCTGCAATGTAGTTTTTTCCTGCGGCCATTTTGCCGGTAAGACAGATAACCTTCATCAGTGGAATTCTCCCCAGGCCTTGCCGTATTCAATTGAAACGCGTAACGGAACTGCAAGTTTTACGGCGCCTTCCATCTTTTCTTTTACAAGTGCGATTGTTTTTTGGATTTCGTCTTCGCTGTCATCGCACTCAAGGATGAGTTCGTCATGAACCTGCAGAAGAAGTCTTGCCGTGCTTTTTGAATTGTACAGGGCGTCCGCAACATCTATCATTGCCTTTTTAACGATATCTGCGGCACTTCCCTGAATCGGGCTGTTTTTGGCGATTCGGACTGCACCTTCCTTTTCCAGATGGTTTGCAGAGTTAATTCCGCGGATGAGACGGCGGCGGCCCATGATTGTTGTGATAAAGCCTTTTTCTTCTGCATTCTGAACGTTCTTTTCAAAAAAGTTTTTGACTCCGCTGTATACCGTAAAGTAGTTGCTGATAAAGTCTTGGGCCTGTGTGCGGCTGATTTTTAATTCGCGTGCAAGACGGAATGCGCTCATTCCGTACATGAGGCCAAAGTTGAGTGTTTTTGCCGAGCGGCGCATTTCTGGTGTTACATCTTCTGCACTTACCCCGTAAATCAGCGAGGCGGTTGCCTTGTGGACATCCTGCCCTTCGTTAAATGCGGCGCGGAGGTTTGTGTCGCCGCTCAGGTGGGCGAGCACTACAAGTTCAATCTGGGCATAGTCTGCACTGATTAAAACTTTGCCTGAAGGTGCGGTAAAGGCCTGGCGGATTTTGCGGCCGGCTTCGTCCCTGACCGGAATGTTTTGTAAATTGGGGTCCTTGCTCGAAAGACGGCCTGTTGCAGTTCCTGTCTGCATGAATGTGGTGTGCACGCGTCCTTCCGGGTCTGTCATTTCCGGCAGAGTTTCTACATAGGTTGAAAGAAGTTTTGCCTTTGCACGGTAGGCGAGTATTTTTTCCGGGACCGGGTGCTCCCAGGCAAGTTCTTCGAGGACTGTTGTGTCTGTTGACCAGCCGGTCTTTGTTTTTTTGCCGTGTTTGAGGCCGAGTTCTTCAAATAAAACTGTGCTCAGCTGTTTAGGCGAGGCAATGTTGAATTCGTGGCCGACTGTCTGATAAATGTCTTTTTCGCATTCATTAATCTGGCTTTTAAGTTCGGTTCCGTAATTTTTGAGGGCTGTACTGTCGAGGTGGAGGCCGTTGATTTCCATCTGTGTCAAAACCGGAAGAACTTTCATTTCCATATCCTGATACAGCTGAAACAGTTTTGCCTCTTCAAGGGCTTTTTTAAGGTAAAGCCAGAGCTGGAGCGTAAAGTCTGAGTCTTCTGCCCCGTAATTTGCGGCAACTTCGAGATCTACGTCCGCAAAGGAAGCTCCCTTTGGAACGATTTCGTCGTATTCGGTGCCCTTGAGGTGGAGTTTTGTTTCTGCCAGAAACTCCAGTGAGTACGGAGTTTTGCCTGTTTTGTCGCTTTCCAGAACCCAAGCCGCAACCATCGTGTCTGCGATGTGAGCCTTATTTGAATTAATCAGCTGGATTACATCAAGTCCGTTGTAATAAAGAACCTTGAGGTCAAACTTTGCGTTATGCATTACGACGAGTGCGCCGCTTTCAAAAAGTCTTTTGAGTTCTGCGAGTGCTTTTTGTTTTGAGACGGTCGGCGCAAAAAGGCTCTGTGTCAGAATCAGCGGAACGTAAATGCCTTTTCCGCTTTCGTATGCAAGACTAAATCCGACAAGGTTTGCCGTCTGTGTATCAAGTCCGTCGGTTTCCGTGTCAAAGGCAACAGTTCCGGCTTTGATTGAACTGTCCACAAAGGCTGTAAGTTCGTCTATTTCGGTGCATGCTTTATACTTGCCTGTGTTTTTTACCACAGGTGCCGTGTCGGTTTCCGTGTCAGGCAGTGTTGAATCTGGCTTTGCTTCCGGCTCTGTGCCTGTCTTTGAAGAAACAACGGCTTTAGTGCCTGCTGATTCTCCTGAAGCAAAAAGTTTTGCCACGGCGGGAAGTTCCCGTTTTGTCATTTCTTCGGCCAGCGCCTTTGAGTCCAGGCTTGAAATATTAAAATCAGAAAAATCGTCCTTAAAGTCCAGGGGAACGTTTTCCTGGAGCGTAATCAATTCCTTTGAAAAGAAGGCGTCGTCCCTGCTGTCGCGCACTTTTTGCCCCAGAGCGCCCTTGATCTGGTCTGCGTGTTCGTAAATGCCTTCGAGGGTGCCGTATTCGGAAAGAAGTTTTACTGCTGTCTTTTCGCCGCAGCCTTTTACTCCCGGAACGTTGTCGGCGGCGTCTCCTGTAAGGCTCAGTAAATCAAGAAGTTTTTCTGGTCCGACTCCCCAGCTTTCCAGTACTGCCTGCTGGTCCATCTCGGCCCATACCTTTACCTTATCCGGCTTTAAAATATGAATATAATCGTTTACGAGCTGCTGAAGGTCTTTGTCACCGCTCAGAATAACGCATTTTCGGCCGGCTTTTTCGCAGGCCTTTGCGATTGTTGCAATTACGTCGTCGGCTTCAAAACCGTCCTTTCGTACGACAGGAATCCCGAGAATGTGGAGGCATTCTTCTACCCACGGAAACTGGGCCTTTAAGTCGTCCGGAGTTTTTGCGCGGGTTGCCTTGTATTCGGCGTATTTTTCGTGACGGAAGGTCGGTGTGCGGCTGTCAAACGCTGCGGCCATGTATGATGGGTTAAAAGATTTTAGAATGTTGTGAATGTTTCTGAAAAAGCCGAACAGGGCAGAAACATTCTGTCCCCGGCTGTCTGTCAGCGGACGTGTCATAAAAGCGTAGTATTCGCGGTAAATAAGTCCGTAGCTGTCCAGTAAAAAAACGGTGTCTTTGTCGATAAAATTACTCATAATTAAAATATACCTTTGATAAGGGAAAATTAAAAGATGAATTAAAGGGCTTCTGCATTTTCTCCTAAACTTTAAATTCCAGATGCCGAAAATCAAACAGTGTAATCACAAACATTTTTCTTTATGACATGGAGGGGAAAAATATGGGATTTACAAACAACCCTTACGCAGCGTACCAGAATACAAACATCAAGACTGCGAGCCAGGGAAAACTCATCGTACTTTTGTACGAAGGCGCAATTAAAAATCTTTCGGCAGCACAGAAATGTTTTACTGCAGAAGGCAAGGTTGAACCAAAGAATATCGAAAAATTTGGCAACTACATTATGAAAGCGCAGGATATCATCAGCGAACTTCAGGTAAGCCTGAACATGGAAAAGGGCGGCCAGATTGCGACAAACCTCATGTCGCTCTACGTTTACTTTAACCAGGAACTGATGAATGCAAATATCGGCAAGGACAAGAAAAAACTGGATTTTGTCCTTAATATGATGACGCAACTTTCCGGGGCATGGTCAACTGCTGCAAACAGCGGAGCAAACGCTCCGTCACGTTCATCAGAAAGTTCACTCAACATACAGGGTTAGGGAGGAATAATATGGAACTGACACAGGAACAACTTGATGAACGCATTGCAGTACTCAAAAGACTTCGTTCACTTCTGGAACAGCAGCGCGCTAAATTTGCAGAGTATTTGAACGTGCTCGAAAAACAGCAGGATAAAATTGAACTTGATGACGGAGATGCATTGATTGCACACGCTGAACTGGAACAGCAGATTGTGGCTTCAATCTCTAACCTTCAGAAAGTTATTGAACCTGTCAAGGCAATGTATAATTCAAACAACGGACAGGGACTCGCAGAGCAGGACAAGGCTGGTGTCAAAGACATCCAGAATGAACTTGATGCACTGCAGAAAAAAGTTCTTTTGCAGAACGAACACAACCGTGCCCTTCTGCGTGTCCATCTTGATAAAATCCGCAGGCAGCTTACAGAAGTTCAGAGGGCAAATCCGTACAACGGACGCCGCTCGATCTACGCTGAACGCTATCCTGTGGCAACAACCATCGCAATCGAAGCATAACAAACGGGTGTACTAAGCGTCGTTTTGTCCTCCGGGGGCGTCTCTTTTCTTGTACATTGACTAAAAATTGTTTATATTTATAAAAGCAGATTTTTATTCAATTTTGAGGGTTAAATGAGCGACGAACCTAAAATTCCACAGGACCAGAACGACACTGTTCCGGAATCTAATTCAACAGAAGATTCTGGAAAAACTACCGAAAAAAAAGACAAGTCCCCATCAGATAATACTCCGGCAAAAAAGCCGGACTCAAATCAATCAGGAAAAAACGACGATATTGATCCTTACAGTTTTTTCCGTCTTTCCATCGATGAACCGGACGGTAAGGATTCAAATAATAAAGACAAAAAAGGACGCAAATTCCCTTTCTTTACGATGCTTCTCGTAACAGTCCTTGCGCTTGCCTTTATTAACATGTTCATGTTCAAAAAACCGGACAATTCAATTCCGTTCTCTGAGTTTAAGGCTCTTGTAGAAAACGGCGCCATTGTAAGCGTAGAGATGAGCGAAAACAGTTTTGTCGGTCTGGGACCTGCAGAATCAGAAGAAGCTTCTCAGAGCGATGACGCAAATCCGCTTGCACCGCAGCTTCCGTGGTTAAAGCATAACGGCACTGCACAGACACGAAAAGTGTACCGCACAACCGGCGTTCTGATGGAAAGTTTTATCAAAATGCTGGATGAAAAGGGAGTTTCCTACAGATTTGTTGTAAAAGAATCAAACTGGTTCTTCCAGCTTCTGATGAATCTCATCATTCCGTTTGGAATCATCTTTATAATGTACTTCTTCCTCTTCCGCAAAATGGGCGGAGGCATGGGCGGCATGGGTTCAATCTTTGGAGCTGCCGGAAACCGCGCCAAGGCCGTTGAAGAAGGCAAGGTAAAAACAAGATTTGCCGACGTTGCAGGCGTTGACGAAGCAAAAGAAGAACTTGTCGAAGTTGTAGACTTCTTAAAGCAGCCAAAAAAATACACTGACATCGGCGGTAAAATTCCTAAGGGAGTTCTGCTCGTTGGTGACCCTGGAACCGGTAAAACACTTCTTGCCCGCGCAGTTGCCGGCGAGGCTGGTGTTCCGTTCTTCAGCATCAGTGGTTCTGACTTTGTAGAAATGTTTGTCGGTGTCGGTGCAAGCCGCGTACGTGATTTGTTCCGTCAGGCCCGCGAAAAGGCACCTTGTATTGTATTTATCGACGAAATTGACGCGCTCGCAAAAAGCCGCGCAAACGGATTCAGTTCAAATGACGAACGCGAACAGACTTTGAACCAGCTCCTCGTAGAAATGGACGGGTTTGACAACGAAAAAGGTCTTATCATTCTTGCGGCTACAAACCGCGTAGACGTTCTTGACCCTGCGATTCTCCGCCCGGGCCGTTTTGACAGACAGGTTCCTGTAGAAAAGCCTGACGTTAAGGGCCGCGAAGCAATTCTCCGCATTCACGCAAAGAACGTAAAACTTGATTCTGACGTTGACTTTGTATCGGTAGCTCATGGAACTACAGGTTTTGCCGGTGCAGACCTTGCAAACGTTGTAAACGAAGCTGCCCTTCTTGCAGTCCGCAATAAACGTAAAAAGGTTACGATGGAAGACTTTAACGAAGCCATCGATAAGGTAAGCATTGGTCTTAAAAAGAAGTCACGCAAGGACAATAAAAAAGAAATGCGCCTTGTTTCTGTACACGAAACAGGACACGCCCTTATTTCTGCCTTTATTCCTGACCACGAACCGGTTAACAAGATTACCGTAGTTCCGCGCTCTCACGGAATCGGCGGTTTTACCCAGTACCGCGAAGCAGAAGAAAAGAACTTTATGACCAAAAAAGATCTGATTAATGAAGTTGATTCTCTGCTCGGTGGACGCGCCGCAGAACAGATTGTCCTGGGTGATATTTCTACCGGCGCTTCAAACGATATTGCGCGTGCAACTGACCTGGTAAAACAGATGATTACCGTTTACGGTATGTCAGAAAAATTTGAAAACATGACTCTTGGCAAGGGCGTTCTCGGAACACGCGGCGGCGAACCGAATCTTGTCCGCGAATTCAGTGAAGACTCACAGAATTACATCGACAACGAAATCGCCCGTGTGATGAAGGAGCGCTACACACACGTTGTGGAAGTTTTGACCGAACACAAAGATCTGCTGGATTATATTGCAAGACGTCTTGAACAGATTGAAACAATGGACGGAAAAGAATTCTACGAAATTGTTAACGGTTCAAAACATTGTGATGAAATTATTGCTAATTCGTCGTCTGTCGTTGACGGTAATGCTCAATAATTCTAAAATTGAGGGAATATGAAAAAGATTTTGTTTTTTACAGCCGTTTTGCTTTCGCTTGCAGCAACGGCGTTCAGTCAGGGAATTTTAACAGCAGCCGCATTCTTTCAGACTGTATCCGCCGAATACGGCAAGATCAATGACTACGAAGCAAGTGTAGAAATTAAAGCCGCCAAAAACGCAATGGAAGGAAAGGTTTCTTTTAAAAGACCGGACCTTCTCCGCATTGACTTTACCCGCCCGGAAGAACAGGTAATCTGTTTTAACGGTGATACCCTTACAATTTATCTTCCGGGAAACGCCGCCATCCTCAACCAGTCAGTTGAATCAAGCGGTACAAACAACGGTGCAGGTATGGCTACTCCTCAGGGACTTGCCCTCATGAGCCGTTATTATTCAGTTGCATACGAAACCGGACAGGATCCTGTTCCTCTCGAAGAAGGCAGCGAAGAAAAGGTTGTAAAACTTGTTTTGAGCCGCCGCAACACAAGCGAGGCATTCCGTTACATCAATCTGAGCATTGTTCCGGAGACAAAACTTATCCGTCGGATTCAGGCGGTAACTCCTCAGGGAGAAACTTTCCAGTTCGACTTTTCTAACTATGTAATAAATCAGGGAATTTCGGATCAGAGGTTTATTTATGATCCGCCTTCTTCTGCAAACAACTACAATAATTTTCTATTCTCGGAGCAATAATTTATGGAAAGCTACGGTGAGATTTTAAAAAATAAAAGAGAAGAAAAAAATCTTGATTTCAGTACCATCAGCCGTGATACTGCAATCGCACAGAACTATCTTAAAGCACTCGAAGAAGAAGATGCTTCGGCATTTTCCGGAGAACCGTATCTCGTAGGCTTTTTAAAAAATTACTCGGAATATCTCGGCGCAGACACAAACCGCATCATGCAGCTGTACCGCGCAAAAGTTGTTCAGGAGTCTCCTGTTCCGGAAGGACTCATTGTCCACGAAAAACCAAAGTATGTCCTTCCGCTTATTCTTGGAATCGTAACAGTGCTCGTAACTGTCGGTGTAATAATCGGCATTATGCTTGTCAAAAAATCAAATCAGAATTCAGAAAATGAACTTGCACTTGCAAAGAGTTCAACTTCAAAACGATATGAGCTTTCAGAAAAACCGCTCCAGGCACGTTTTTACAAGGGCGACCAGATTGTCCTCGGAACACCGTCTGGCGATCTGATTCTTACAGTTTCCAATACACAGGGCAAATTCGGCCTTGAAACTCCTGCCGGAGTTCAATACATCGAACTGAGCGAAGAAATTGAAATTGACGTTGATGGAAATTCAACTCCTGAACTCATTGTTTATGTTTCTGATGTTTCAAATGAAGTAATTGAACGCGGGGCCGAAGCACGCATCCTCGTCAAGAACGAAACTGCCGTTGCAATCGGAGAAACAAAGACTTCAGAAATTCCTAACGCTGAAGATTTGCCGCAGAACCAGAACCGCACTGTTATTCTTGAAGACACACGCGCTTATCCGTTTACAATCAATGCAAGTTTCCGCGCAGGCTGTGTATTCCGTTTTAGACCGGACCGCAAGGAAACAACTGAAGACTACTTTACAAACGGTGATATCGTAACGATGACCGCTTCAAACGGTGTACGACTCTGGATTTCAAACGGTAATACCGTAAAACTTCAGGTAATCGCAAATTCTCACTCTTATGACCTCGGTGTTACAAAAGCCGGACAGGTTGTTGTAGAAGACATCCGCTGGATTAAAGACACAGACGGTAAATACAAACTTGTAATAAATGAACTCGAGTAAATTTTTTATTGATCAGCATGGTTGTGCCAAAAACCAGGTTGACGGCGAACTCATAATTTCTTTACTCCAAAAAAAGAACTGGATTCAAACATTTGACGCCGGCGAAGCAGATTTGATTATTGTAAACTCATGCGGTTTTATTGAATCTGCAAAAACCGAAAGCCTGAATGCAGTTATGTCTGCACGCCAGATGTATCCAAAGGCAAAAATTCTTCTGGCAGGTTGTCTTGCTGAGCGCTATGCAAATGATTTGCGCGACAGCCTTACCGAAGCCGACGGATTTTTTGGAAACGGCAAACTCGACGAAATCTATAAAATTCTTGACCCGCTGATGAATGACGAACGCCCTGTTCTTGTTCCTGAGCAGAAAGGTGTCTGCTGTGGTGACAGAAACCTCCTCTTAAACTTTCCGCGAAGCGCATTTGTTAAAATTACGGAAGGCTGCAATAACCGCTGTTCCTTCTGCGCAATTCCGATTATACGCGGTAATTTAAGAAGCCGCCCTGCAGAAGAAATCGTTACAGAAATAAAGGAACTTGTTTCCAGGGGAATTTACGAAATTAATCTCATCGGTCAGGACCTCGCTGCCTACGGAACCGGCGCCACAGACAACTGTTTTGGTGACGGCAGAACACGCCTTCCGAACGGAACTCCGGGTACAGAAGTTGCCGGCGGAACGCTTACTTCAAATACAGAGTCAGGTCTCTGCCGTTTAATGAAGATGATTTCTGCAATCCCGGGAACTTTTGCCGTACGTCTTCTGTACATTCATCCGGACCACTTTAATAAAGATATTCTGCCTGTAATCAAGGCTGACAAACGCTTTTTGCATTATTTTGATATTCCTTTCCAGAATGGGGATGACCAGATTATCAAAGCCATGAACCGTGTGGGAAGTACCGCGATGTACAGGGATTTAATCAGCACAATTCGGACTGAACTTCCTGACGCCGCAATCCGTACAACGCTTATGACGGGCTTTCCGGGAGAAAAGGTTTCTTCGTTTGAAAGCACAAAGGCCTTTCTGCGCGACATAAATCCAAACTGGAGCGGCTGTTTTTCATACTCAAAAGAAGACGACACACCGGCCTACGATTTTAAGAATCAAGTCCCGCACAAAACTGCTGAAGAGCGCGCAAACGAACTCGTAAAAATCCAGGCGGAAATTACAAAAGAAAAGCTTGCTTCTTACTGCGGCCAGGAATTTGACGTTTTAATCGAAGAAGTTCTTAATCAGGGCGAGGATAATCCTGACGAAGGGCTTGCGATTGCACGCGCATGGTTCCAGGCGCCTGAAGTAGACGGAAGTGTGGTAGTCCGCTACGATTTTTCTGATGAAGTTCAGAAAAAGGCAGTGAAGGTCGGCCGTCTTGTCCGCGTAAAAATCGATGCTTCAACCGATGTCGATTTAAACGGTGATTTTATCGCCGACAGCCCGTTGAATAATTCAATTGCAGATAATTCTTTTAAATTTGCACCTGATTTGATATAAAAATTGTGGAGGTATTTTATGAAAAAACTTCTTATGATAGCTGGACTTGCGGCAGCTGTCTGCGCCCTTGTTTTTACCGCATGCGGTTCATCTTCTGTTGCCGCTGCTTCTCAGGTTGCTGACCCTTCCATTACCTTTGTTGTTCTTGATTCAAATCCGACAACCGGTTATTCATGGACCTGCAGCATTAAAGATTCAAATATTATTTCACTTGTTTCTGACAACTATACTCAGGACGAAGCTCCTGCCGGAATGACAGGCGTTGGCGGAAAGCACAGATTTGTATTCCAGGGAAAGAAAGCAGGTTCAACAGAAGCAACACTTTCTTACGCACGTGCAAATCAGAAGGCTCAGCAGAAACGCGTTTACAAGTTTACTGTAGGCCAGGATCTTTCTACTTCTCTTGAACTTACTTCTGCTGAATAAAGTTGGAACTCGAAGACGAAATCTTTTCCTCATATCAAAACTCATCCTCAAACTCCCTGAACGGCGCTCTGTCTGAAAGAGCCAGGGAGTATCTGGGTGTTTTAAACGATGAACAGAAAGAGGCTGTCCTTCATCAGGGAAAGTCTCTTTTAATTCTTGCGGGGGCCGGTTCCGGCAAGACCCGCGTAATCACGACAAAAATTGCATATTTAATCGGCGAGCGCAATGTTGAGCCGTATTCGATTCTTGCAGTGACTTTTACAAAAAAGGCCGCAAACGAAATGCACGAACGCGAAGTTGCCCTGGACAGCCGTGCAGAAAGCTGCCAGATACGTACATTCCACTCATTCGGTGCCTGGTTTTTGCGCATGTACGCAGAACAGGCCGGGGTTGCTCCGAGCTTTACCGTTTACGATGATGATGACATGGTAACTCTTGTTTCAAAGTCAAATCCGTCTTTAACGCGCGCCCAGGCTTCAAAGTTTGCCCATTATATTTCGCTCTGCAAGGATTATTGCATTTTGCCCGGCGATAATAATATCAGTCAGATTGTAAGTGACAGCGATTTTGTTGAAGTATACGAAAATTACCAGAAGCGCCTCCGCGAAACCGGGAACGTGGATTTTGGAGACCTGATTCTGCTTCCGTACCTTGTGTTAAAAACTCACCCGGAAGTCAAAGAGAGAATCAACAGACGCTTTAAGGTTATCATGGTGGATGAATATCAGGACTCAAACGTTGCACAGTTCAACCTGTTAAAATCGCTTGCAGGCCCTGACACCTACGTTTGTGTTGTAGGTGATGATGACCAGTCAATTTATAAATTCCGCGGGGCTGAAATCCAGAACATCCTGACCTTTAAGGACAGTTTTCCGGATACCCAGATAATCCGCCTGGAAAGCAATTACCGATCAAAGGCAGAGATTTTAGCCGTTGCGGACGACGTTGTAAAAAATAACGAAGGCCGTCTCGGAAAAACTCTGCATGCAGAACGCGGGGCAGGTAAAAAGCCTGTTTTAATCTTTTTGCCGACCCAGGACGAAGAAGCTTCTTTCTGCGCGGATCTGGTAATTCAGACGCATGAAGCTGGAGTTCCGTACAGCGACTGGGCTTTTTTGTACCGTACAAATGCACAATCCCTTACTTTTGAATCTGAATTTCTGCACCGTAAAATCCCTTACGCGGTTGTAGGTTCCTTAAAATTCTACGAGCGGGAAGAAATCAAAGATATGCTTGCCTGCCTGTCCCTCCTTGCCAACGGCCGTGACGAAATTGCATTCAGGCGTATTGTAAACAAGCCGGCCCGCGGAATCGGCGAAACAAGTGTTGATAAAATTGTAAACGCATACCGCTCACAGTTTTTAAATCCTCAGCCTGACGGGGACAGAACCGCTTTGGCATCATCCGACTATATTCAGTGCGCAAGGGAAAACGCAGGTCTTCTGACTAAAAAGGGGCGCGATGGCCTGCTTAAGTTCTGTGAAATGTTTGAAGAACTTCAAAAGACGCTCGATGATAATTCAACCAGAAAAGAAGAAAATCTGGCCGCTCCAGAAGATGTCAAGAAGCCCAATATAATCGACAAACTTTCTATCCTTGTTGAACAGGTTGCAGAAAAGTCCGGCTTAAAGGAATATCACCAGGCTCAGGATGAAATTTCAGGAACCCAGCGCGTGGCAAATATTCAGGAACTTGCAAACAGCGCCGTTTTGTACGAATGTACAATGGACGGTCTTCTTGAATTCCTTGATCATATTGAACTTGACCGCACTCTCGATACAGAAACTGACACCGATAACGACCGTGTAACTTTAATCACTCTCCACAACACAAAGGGACTTGAGTTCAATCGGGTTGTTATGACCGGAATGGAATATGGAATTTTTCCCCGCCCTGAAAAAAGCGGAGATGATCTGGAAGAAGAGCGCCGCCTTTGTTATGTTGGAATTACCCGTGCTAAAAATGAATTGTATATGACCTGCTGCCAGAGCCGCCGCATGTACGGCCGGCTTGAGTACATGAGCCCGAGTCCCTTCTTAAAGGAAATTGACCGCGACCACATAAAGATTCTTGGACATGAGCCATCTTCATTCAGTTCGTCGGCCTTCCACGGAGGCGATTACGGTGCGCTGGGCTTAAGTCATCCGGACATGGAAAGCGACCCCATCCGCAAAAAATACTGCAAGGGAACCAGAGTCTATCACGATGACTGGGGCTACGGTGTAATCAATTATTCAACTTTGACCGAAGAGGGAGAGTATATCGTCAGTGTCGGCTTTGAGTCCGGCGTTACAAAAAAGTTTCTGCCAAAGTACCAGCAGAAGCAGCTGATGGTGGTAAAAGAATGAAAAAGCTTCTGCAGATTCTGTTTTTTTTATTTTTTTCAGGATTTGTTTTTGCCTCGGATAAGGATGTGATTTCTGCTTATACACGTCAAAAAATTGAAGAATTTGTAACGGAGCGGATTAAATTAAAGAGTGCGGAAGAAGAAGCTGCCCTTAATTCAATCGAAGAAATTAAAAACGAAGCTTTGTCCGGCTTAAAGGAAAATGCCGTAGACTACGAACAGGAAGAATGCATTTTACAGAGCATTTATTTTACCGAGTTCTACGAGCACGCATTAAATTCAAAAGGCAATCAGGACGACCTGCGCGATAAAATGAAAAAGCAGATGGAGCGCAACATAAAGTTAATCGAAAAACGCAGCCAGAAAAAACTTAGCGCCTGGATGTACCTTGTTACGGGCGATGTAACTTCCTACTACATGACGCGCTCCCTTGCCGCAACATTTTTGTACGGCTTTAAGGTAAAATCCTTTTACGAAAAATCAATCGAACAGGATAAGGCATTTTCTTCCGGTTATGTAAACCTCGGAAACTGGCTTTTTTATGCTCCGGGAATTTTTGGCGGCGGAAAGGACAAGGCCCTCAAAAACTATAAAAAAGGGCTCAAATACGCTGTAAATCCGGGCGAACAGTATCTTGCCTTTATTGCCTTCAGTCAGATAAATTACGAAAATAAAAAGAAAGATATTGCCGAAGAATATCTCCAGAAAGCGCGCGAACTCAATCTCGGTTCAAAGGGCATCGACTTAATCGAACGCTGCAACAAAAAGGGATACTCAAATTTTCAGTATCTGCGCAACCGCTCCGGCATCGATGAAGAGCTTGAAGAAGAGTAGATTAGTAGATTAAAAGTGCTAAATTCGTTAAAATAGTCGCTATGAGTGAACACAAAACCGTAGATCAGACTACACTTGAAAACCTGTTGTATTTGTCACGACTTTCTCCGGAAAGTACAGACATGGCTACTTTAAAAAAACAGGTAGACGAAATTATCGGATATTTTGACATCCTTTCCAAATACGATGATTCAGAAAATCCTTACGATGCTTATCCTGCAACAAAAGCAGAAGCCCTCCGCGAAGACGAAATCGTACAGGGCCTCGATATTCCTGATGTTAAAAAGGTTACCGACAAATTTATGGACGGTTACTTTCAGGTACCAAAAGTTCTTGGGGAGGGCGCATAATACCATCTTAAGGATTTATGCATAAGGCAGACTATGTATTATACAATCAGAGAAACTGTTGAAGCACTCAAATCAGGCGCAACTACAAGCCGTAAACTTGTTCAGAGCGCAATTGATACATTTGAAAGTGATAAAAAATCAGACAAACCATTAAACGCTTTTCTCGAAATTTATGACGATGTTCTTGAACTTGCTGACGAGGCTGATAAAAAAATCTCAGAAGCACGCGCAAATGGTTCTGTAGACAAATTGTTTGAAGAAACTCCGCTTCTTGGAATTCCTTTTGCAAACAAGGACAATATTTCCTGCAAGGGAAAAAGACTTACATGTTCAAGCAAAATTTTGCAGGGCTACGTTGCCCCGTATGACGCAACTGTAATCGGCCGCCTTAAAACTGCAGGCGCAATTCCTCTCGGACGCTGTAACCAGGACGAATTTGCAATGGGTTCTTCAACTGAATATTCAAGTTACGGACCTACACGAAACCCGATTAACCGCGATTACGTATCAGGCGGTTCTTCCGGCGGTTCAACTGCGGCTGTTGCCGCAAACCAGGCTGTATTCGGCATTGGTACAGAAACCGGTGGTTCAGTACGTCTTCCTGCAAGCTACTGCGGTGTTTACGGATTAAAGCCGACTTACGGCGTTTTGAGCCGCTGGGGAGTTGTCGCATACGGTTCTTCCCTTGACCAGGTCGGAATCATCGGCCGCACTCCACAAGACATTGCAACTCCACTTGCCGCTATGGCAGGCGTGGACTTTTATGATGACACAAGTGCAGACTTACCGAATGTAGATTCAATCAAAAATCTCAAGGCATACAGTGATTTTTCAAAACTTAAGGTTGCCGTTCCAAAACAGTTTGAACAGGCAAAGGGTCTTGATGCTGACGTTAAAAAGGTTTTTGAAGATACAAAAGCATGGTTTATTTCAAAGGGAGCAAAAATCGAAGTTGTAGACCTTCCTGTTCTTGAAGCATCTATTGCTTCGTACTACGTAATCGCCCTTTCAGAAGCCGCTTCCAACCTGAGCCGCTTTGACGGTATCCGCTACGGTGCACGCGTTGACAACGGCAAAGGTTACGACCAGCTTTATGTTGATACACGCAGCGAAGGTTTTGGACCGGAAGTTAAGCGCCGAATCATCATCGGAAACTACGTTCTTTCAGAACAGTTCTCCGGAACAACATATAAAAAGGGTATGAGCGTCCGCGCACGTATCCAGAGGGAAGTTGCTGACTTATTCAAGTCTTACGATTTGATTTTGTGTCCGACCTGTCCGACACCGGCCTTTAAGCTTGGCCAGAAAGTTGATGACCCGCTCGAAATGTATCTGAGCGACCTTTATACAACTTTCGTAAACCTTGCCCGAATTCCTTCAATCTCTGTTCCTGCCGGACAGAATAAAGACGGAATGCCGGTTGGAATTCAGTTTGCAGCAAAGATGTTTGACGAAAGCAAAATTCTTGAGCTTGCTCAGGCATGGGAAGAAGACCACGCAGGCTGTGGAATTCCGTTGAAGGGAGACAACTAAGATGGCTATAGATAAATGGGAAATTGTAATCGGCTGTGAAATCCATACTCAGCTTTTAACAAAAACTAAAGCATTCTGTGCCTGCGAAAACCGCTACGGCGGTATGCCTAATACACGCGTTTGCCCGGTTTGTCTCGGACTTCCGGGAGCAATGCCACGCATTTCAAAGGGTTATGTTGAACTTGGCGCTGTTGCAGGTCACGCATTGAATTGTAATATCGCGCGTTTTACAAAATTCGACCGCAAACACTATTTTTATCCTGACCTTACAAAGGGCTATCAGATTACTCAGTATGATATTCCTCTCTGCACAGACGGGCACGTTGATCTTCCGCTCTGGCATTACTCAAAGGATGAACAGCCTGGCGGACCAAAATGCCGCGATAAAAACTTTAAGGGTGAACCTTGTATTATCGACGGAAAGTACCGCCGTGTAAGAATTGAACGCATTCACCTTGAGGAGGACGTTGGTAAGTCACTGCACCTGCAGGGCGCCCACTCTTACATTGACTACAACCGTTCAGGAACACCTCTTATCGAAATCGTAACAAAGCCTGACATGACAAGCCCTGAAGAAGCCGCTTTGTTCATGCAGACTGTTCAGGAAATACTGCGTTATGTAAACGTTACTGCAGGTAACCTTGAAGAAGGTAACATGCGCTGTGACGCCAACATCAACCTGAATGTGTGGGAAGACGGTAAACTTTATCACACACCGATTTCCGAAATTAAAAACCTTAACTCATTCAAGTCGATCCGTGACGCCTGTACCTATGAAGCTCAGCGCCAGTTAAAGGAATTCCAGGAAGACCGCCAGGAATTCAACCCTGGATTTAAGGTAACAATGGGCTGGGATGAAGCAAAAGGTCAGACAGTAATTCAGCGTACAAAGAACTCATTTGTAGACTACCGTTTTGTTGTTGAACCGGATATTAAACCGTTCTCTGTTTCTGAAGAACTCATTCAGCGTGCATTGAGCCGCGTAGGTGAACTTCCTGAAATAAAACGCCAGAGATTCAAGAAAGAATACGGTTTGTCGGACTTTGACGTAGAAACTCTGACAGGTTCACGCGCTCTTGCATTGTGGTTTGAAGAAGCCGCAAAGGGTGCTAAAGACGTTAAAAAGGTTGCAAACTGGATTCTTGCAGAACTGCTTGCCGTTTTGAACGAAAAGAATATTACTATCGAAAAGGTAAATATTACTCCAAAACACATTACAGAACTTGTAAACGCAATTGCAGACAAAAAAATCACTTCTGCGCAGGGTAAAACCGTATTTGCAAAAATGATGGAATCTGCAAAACTTCCTTCAGAAATTATCAAAGAAGAAGGAATGGAAACTGTAAGCGACACCGGTGCAATCGAAGCAATCGTTGACCAGGTAATCGCTTCAAATCCAAAAGCCGTTGCAGACTACAAGGGCGGTAAAACAAACGTTGTAGGCTGGCTCATGGGACAGGTTATGAAGGAAAGCCACGGAAAAGCAAATCCCGGCGTTGCAACAAAACTTGTTCAGGAAAAACTTTCAAAACTGTAATTTACTTTTGAGGAAAAACGACTGTGGCGGACAAAGTTTTTGAATTGTACAAAAAAATCTATTTGCGCTACGGAGCAATCAAGCGCTCACGCGGAAATTTTTTGTACACTAAAAAAGAAGTCCGCCTCGTTGATATGTTCCTTGAAGGCGGCCGCGCAATCCTGGGATGGGGCAGTGATAACTGCAGCGCCTTTACGCTTGTTAAAAACGTAATCAGCCGCGGCCTTACAGGACCTTTTTTTACAGAGTTCTCTCCTTTTACAGACAATACAGATAAAAAAACTCCGCTCAGCCGTGCCGTAACACAGCTCTTTGGCAGCGACAGAACAGCCTTCCTTGTTCAATCCAAACAGACCGCTCTCCAGCTTGCAGTTACAATGAGTAATGATTCAACAAGTGTGTTTACTCCGTGGCTTTCCGACGGGGTAGACTGGCGTACGGTTAAAAGCATTGTACTCAAGGCTCCTTTTGCATGGACGGGAGATTTCTGGATAGTTGCCGCAGATGATTCAATCGTAACAAAAGACCTTATTGAATCAACAGCGTCCTGCCCTCAGGTTAACGCAGCCGTAGAGCAGGGGATCGTCCGTTCAATTTACGACCTGATTAAGGCACTTCAGTTTAGAAGCGAAAAAGACTGGTTTTTGTATGACAAGGTTCTGACAAAATACTGGACCCGTAAAGGACCATATCTTTATCCAAAAGTTGAACAGGATGAATATGACGCCTTTGTTGAACACTGCCTTGAATGCGCTCTTGTAATCAGCCCGATATATCAGGTTCCGAGCATTGTGCCGTACGGCGCAAATCCCGGAGTTTTCAGTGCACTGGAGAAGAATCCGTATGGTTCAAAGTGAAATCGTATTCTACATAATCAGACTTGTTCTGGGTGGAGTTGCAGCCTTTCTGGCAATCATGCTCTGGAGCCGCACCCGTGACGCTGCGTGGATGAGCCTTGTTGCAGGCGCAATTACCGGTTATGCAGGCATCGTTTACGAAATGCTCATAAAACTCGGAATCGCATCTGCTTCTTCCCTGATGATCGGCGGAATCAGCCTGTCGACTCTTTTGTTTGCTGTAGTTCCAACACTGTTTTTTATTCTTGCATTTATTCTTATGCTTTTAAGGACACGTTAAATTGACACCAACCCAATATTTTAATCAATATCTTAAAGACACCGGAAAAAAGCCCGACAGCGTTACTTATTCCGGGGAATTAATTTTTGATGATACCGGCTTTATCGGAAGCGAACAGGTCAGAATGGTTTTGAACGGCCAGAAAAAGGCTGCCTTTACCGCATTCGATTACTTTGACATCAACCTGGAAAAGATTCCCGTTGCAGGCTCCGAGTACATTGTAGAAGATACTTCCGAGAGGCCTTGTGGAATTGTCCGCGTTAACGATGTTAAGGTTCTTCCGTTCAGCGAGATTTCCTGGGAACTTGCACAGCTTTCGGGCGAAGATGAAAATCTTGAAGAATGGCGTGAGAGAAACATGGAACTCTTTCTTGAAGAAGGGGATCTGAGCGGTTTTGAATTTAATGAATCCAGCCTCGTTGTAGTTGAAATATTTGATCTTATCTACAGTAAGCCCGCCGAATAATAATTTTTGTTATTTTTCTTCATTTTTCATAAACCTGTGATATAATTTAAAGTGAGTTTTGTAATTAAACAGAACTTCTTTGCGTATGCAGAGTTATTAAAAAAGTGTGTCGTCACTATAACCGGCAAAAAAGGAGAAAAATATGGCAAAAGGACACAAAAGTATTGGTCATTTATTGCTTAAACTCGGTCTCGCTGCTTACTTTATCGTAACAGCATTGTGCCTCTTTGGAATTGGCGCTTCTATTAAATCTATGCAGTACGCTGGAGTTATCAAGAGCGTATGCGGCGGCGGAACTCTGGGCGACATCGTTCAGATTGTAATCGCTGTATTTATGATTATCGCCGGTGTATTCTTTGCAATCGATATTTTCAAAGATCTCGGTAAATGGGACAACAAAGTAATGCTTTGCGCAACAATCGTATGGATTGTATTTGCAATCATCGTTGATATCATTTCAAGCACATGGGGTGTAAAACTTATCGGTTCTTCACCACTTACATGGGTTTTGAACGTTGCAAAAGATCTCCTTATCATTGGAGCTATTCAGTCAATCCGTGACTAATACATTGTTCTAATGCAATAAGCCCGTCTGAGAAATCCTCAGACGGGCTTTTTTTATGTCTTTTTGACCCCAATGCGATTCGAACGCACGACCTTCCGCTTAGGAGGCGGATGCTCTATCCAGCTGAGCTACGGGATCGAATTCTGGTCTTGTGACAGATGTCCTGACCTTTATTTTTATACTATAACAGAAATGAAGAGTTTATACAAACGGAGTTAAAAAAAAACAGGCAGAAAACCCTGCCTGTTTATGTGTGCTGTAATGCTGTTTAATAATTCTTTAATTAAACCGGGGTGTATTCACTTAATGTGTATGTTGCATCATCCGTGTCATCGGCTGCATCACCGCCATCAGTAATGTTAACGTTATCCACGCTGTCAACGGTAATAGTATTTATACAGTCTTCGCTTTCGGCTGTCGAACCGTCTGTTGAACTGTAAATTCTGAGAGGTGTAGTGTCTGTTGTTCCAGAATAGTATTTACCGTCAATATCTAGAGTAGACCAGCCTGCGACATGCACGGCATACAAATTTGAATTCAGGAATTTGTTTGTGTCATTGAAATATCCGTGTCCTTTGAGGTAAATTTCACATGGGTTTGCTGTCGTTGCTTCAATATTAGAATTCATTACATCTACAAATGTATTGGTATTTATTGTATCAAGTGTAGAGTCCAATAAATCATCAATGTTTAAGTTTAAGGTACCGCTAATAATATAAACTGCACCTGTAGCGCAGACATAGTTATTATAAAATGTACAACCGGTTATATTCATTTCTCCACCAGTCGCCATGGTGATAATGCCGATATCATCATTTCCTGCAAAGTTGGTTACAGTACAGTTTTCCATTGTAAATGTACCGGTAAGACTTAACGGATTTGTTTCCAGATCTCCTTCGTTTACGGAATGAGAACAATAGAACAGCAGGCACTTAAGGTTTGTACCATCCAGGGCTACAGAAGAAAGTCCGAGGTTTGCATGATCTTCAATGCTGAACATGTGATTTTCGAAATCTTCTCCTGCATAGATGGTCTTTATGGAACCACCGTAGTTTCCTGAGATAACTATGTAAGCACTTTCCGGAACCGTGAGCGTTTCTGAGAGGGTAATATCATCTTTCAGAATAATGGCAAATTTAGTATTAGTACCTTCATACATTTTTTCTCTGCATTTTTCGAAAGCAGCAGAAAGAGACATAGGGTCATCTTCAAGACCGTTAGCATTGTCGGCAGCTGAATTTGAAACGTAGTATGTTAGGTAATCTTCCCATGGATCCACTACAGGGTCTGGGTCTGTGTCTGGGTCTGGTTCCACGATAGGGTCTGTGTCTGGGTCACCCTCGTCGTCTCCTCCAGACCCGCCGTTATCATCATTTATCACGTCGTCGCCACTGTCAGTTGTTTGACCTGGTGTAAAATCAAATACGTTAAGTCCCGGGTTAACAAACCTTGTAAATTCAAATTTTTCAGGTTCTTCTTTTTCATTGAAGTTGATAAGAAGAGTAAAGGTTACTTCCTGATCAAAAGGAACTGAGTTAAGCTTGAGTGAAACTGTTGAAAAATCAAAGCCGCTGTCAGGCCATGTAAGCTTTTTCAAATTATTTGAATATTCTTCTGCTAACTTTTGGATTTCTAAGAGAGCAAGCGGATTGTCTGTAGAAAAATTTTCTAAAGATGCTTCATCTAGTGCTCCGCTGGAAAGGTCGAAACCTAAATTTGCCATAGCTTTATAATAGTTGAATGTAATTTTTATTAAAGATTTGTAGTAGGATTTTATTGAATCCAACTGTTTTGCAAAGGGATAAACCTTTTCAGATTCCTGTCCGAAGTTTGTCTTTATCTGAATCCAAAAATCCTCATTACCGCTAACACTCGAAAAATCTGATGAGGTATTTATGATTTTATCAGCGAGAATATCGCAGGCCTGATCATCTGTTAAACCGTAGTCGGGACCTGTTAAGGTAGAAATAATCCGGTAATAAATAAAAAATTCTTCTTCTTCCGAAATCTCTGAAGAAGCAAGCATATCGTCTATAAAAGAATAATCGTCGTTTGTTGGAGAAGAGCCGGTTTCTCTTGCCATGGTTCCTGAAAGGCTGGCTTTAACTTCGATGTCAGCAACTTTCTTGTTCGGCTGGAACACGTTTGAGCAGGAAGTGATGAGCAGGGCTCCCAAAATTACTGAGAATAAAACAGAAATTCGATTTTTCATGGTCTGACCTCTCTTGTTTCTTACTTTAGCTGCTAGAAGTTGTAATAAACTCCACGCTGTGCAAATCCTAAGAAACCCTTATCTTTAGGCTTAAATTTCTTATAGTTCTCTCCGTAATGGCAAAGCAGAATTTTACTTTTTGTTGACTGTGGCAATGTGGCGATTTCTTCGTACCAGGCATGTACCCCGCCCGGGTAAAACTGGCAGTCGTGGAAGATGTATTCAATTTTGTAATTGGATTCCATCCAGCTGATTAAATCCGGATCAAATTTTGTGTCGCCGGTAAAAAGAATCCGGTCATCAATCAAAACTCCCAGTGAATAAAAACATTCTTTCCAGTCATTTGTGTTTGACGGAATATGATTTGTCCTGAATATTTTTACGTCGATTGAACCTATCTTTGCGTGGTACATTGGCCGCGGAGTATCAGAAAGTTCAACCGGTTTAATCTGGTCAAAATAATCTTCAAAGGTCATAAATTTGCCCTGGGCGCTTTGTTCGCCGTAAGAACAGCCTCCCTTGAGGCTTTCGTTCCACAGGATTTCTTTATATTCATCAGTGATTACGATTCGTGGACGTGTTTTGGCAATATAACGGCCTGCAAGAGCAAGTTCTTCAAGTCCGCCGATGTGATCCGCGTGACTGTGGGTTATCAGAACATTTTTTATCGTTACTAGCGGCGTGTTATAAGTCGTAAGTGCATAAGGGCAGATGTTCCCGCAGTCAATCAGAAGGTGATCGTCGCCTTTGATAATCAGAACATTGTTCTGGAAGTCAACCTTGTTGAATGCACTTCCTGTTCCGACAAAGAAAAACTGCAGTGTACCGTCATTGGTGAGATTAATTTTTTTCTTAAATTTCGTAATCTTCATTTAAAAAATCCTTAAATTTATTATAACCCCAAAGTGTTATAAAAACTATCAGAAGATTATAAAAAAATGTCATTTTTTATAGTAGGGAAGTAAGCCCGTATACGTCATTTACACCGTCTACGAGAATAGCTCCCATGCCGAGTTCCAACGGCAGGGCGAGGTCTATGTCGTAGCGGTCGCCGATGCTGATACAGTTGTTGAATTCAACCGGGGTGTCGAGGACGTTTTGTGCCGTTTTGAGGGCAAGTTCAAAGATTTCTTTTGCGGGTTTGGACTTTTTTGTTGAATCAAGTCCGATTACTTTTTTTATGTAGTTCTGGATTCCGATGACCTGGAGCGTGCGGGCGGCAGGCTCAACCGGGTTGTTGGTAACGCAGATTATGTAATATTTTCTTGAAAGCGCGTCCAGTGTTTGAATCAGTTTTTCGTCCCTGGAAAGGTATTTTGCAGGATCAAAAAGAGTTTTGCGCCACTGGATGCTCTGTTCAATAGAAATGCCAAAGTGGGTGAGAAGGTTTCCGAGGCTGATTTTTTTGCCTTCGTGAGTTTTTGCCCATTCACTTCTAAAATTGCGTACAAGTTTGCGGCCTTCGTCGTGGCTGATTCCGCGGATGTCGGCAAAGTGCCTTACCTGGCTGTCAATCTGCTCTTTTGCGTATTCGGGATTGGTGTACAAAGTTGAATCAATATCGAATATTAAAACTTTTGTTTCATCCGGAATTCTGTAAACTTTCATGGCTGTACTGTCTGGCGGTTACAGGGCGTTTAGTCGTGATCCGCCGGCACTGTCGGCATATAGGTTTTTGCTTTTTTTACAAGCGCAAAGGCGGCTTCTTCGATTGAGTCGTAGTAACCGAGTGCAATGCGTGCAAGAACGTTGTCGCCCACGAGTTCGGCGTCAACACATTCTGTTACGCTGATAGGGATGCAGAGTGTGTCGCATTTAACCTGTGTCCACTTTTCGTTTAATGCCTGGCCGCCTGTGATTGTCATGCTGCGCGGGAGCGGAATTTTTGCTTTCTGCGAAGCCTGTTTTAAGATGTTTACGGCAGCCCAGAGCTGGTGCGTTACATCGTGAACTACTGTCAGACCTTCGTTTTTGAGTTCTTCAGAAATGATTTTTTCTGTTCCTTCCTTGTCCCAGTCAACGAGGAGGGCAACGAGGTTTTTATGTGTGATTTTTTGTCCGATTTCTTTTTCTACTTTGTCTTTGAATATTGCAAAGCGGCTTCCTGTATCAGGAATCAAAACGCTCGCATTCCACATTCCAGGGATGATTGACGGAAGGGTGCGGATGTTGGGTGCATAAATCGGTTCGCTCGTACAGAGGTTGATTCCTTCGCTTGAACCTGCACGGTCGCACATAAGACCGTTGTCCAGGGTATCTGTGCCGATTAAGGCTACGATAAAGTCAGGTGCGCCGCAGAAAACGAGGGTTCCTTCCGTGAGCCCTGTGAGTTCGGCAGCCTGTTTGTTAACCTTTCCTGCAAGTGCGCCCGGTTTTACAAAAGGCGGAAGTTTTGCAGTTTCATCAGCGCTGAAGCCTTCTGCCTTTAACTGAGCGTCAGTCCAGTAAATCTTTTCGTAGCGTTCTTCCGGAAGGATTGTCACTCTGGCGCCTGTAAGGCTGTAAATCAAATATTCCGGTCCGCTGAATACGGAAGAAGCTTCGTGCCATTCAAGCGGGTATGTTTTTCTAAAACCATCGATTCGATTCAAAAAAAGCGAATCCTTATCCGTTACCGTAGAAGGCACCGGACGGCTCCACAAAAGTGTAGTTCCGTCTTCGCTTACGATTGTAGGGCCGTTTCCGCTGATACAGATTGCTTCGATTCCAACTTCCGGCTGCTTTTGCCTGAGTTCGTCCAGACATTCTTTTACGCCTGTCATCCATTCAAGAGCAGCTTTCTGGCTTGTAGTGTTCCTGAATGTGTAGCGTGCAAAGGCAAGGCTCTTAGGCGAGTCTTCCATGTATGCGGCCTTAAGCGATGAAGTTCCAATATCGATGCAGAGAACGGCGTCTTTCATTGATTCTAGTCTTCTTTCTTAATCAATTTGTCGATGATAGTGCGGTTATCAAGCAAATCGCTCAAGCTCTGGTCGTGGTGGATGCGTGTAATAACGTTGGCAAAAAGGCCCGAAACGTTTGTACTGATGAACCACTCCTTTTCCTTGAGGTCCGGGTGATATACGGCGTTTGTACCGATAATGCGGTAGAAAAGTCCGTCTTTGTATGCCTGATCAAAAAGTTCAATTGCGTTGCCTGTAAAGAACGGAAGTGAGATTGCTGCGATAACTTTTGTAGCTCCCAGGTCGTGGAGGAATCCCATAGCCTTGAGCAGTGTACCGCCGGTTCCGAGCATATCGTCTGCGAGGAATGCAACCTTGCCCTTTACGTCGCCCAGGAGCTTGATGCTCTTGATGTTTGTATTTTTAGCGTCCTGTGTAACGACCGAGTAGTCACGCTCCTTGTAAATCATTGCCAGTGGTACTTTAAGTCCTGTTGCGTAGAACTTGTTGCGGTCGATTGCACCTGTATCCGGGCTTACAACAACGAGGTCTTCCTTGTCCGGACCAGAAAGATTAACTACCTTTGCAAGTTCACGGATAATCTGGTAAGAAGCGTGAAGGTTATCAAGGTAAGTTGTATTGAATGCGTTAACGATTTCCCGGGAGTGAATATCAAGTGTGATTACGCGTGTAACGTGCTTCATTTCGTAGATGTGGCAGAGAAGGGATGCTGTCAGGCCCTCGCGGCTCTTCTTTTTGTGCTGGCGGCTGTATGGGAATGCCGGAAGAACGAGTGTGATTGATTTTGCGCCGGCCTGCTGAACTGCGTCGATTGTTACGAGCAGAGTCATTACATGGTCGTTTACAGAGAAAGTAACTGTGTTTTTTCCGTCATTCATCTGAATCGGAAGGTGGTTTTCTGCATCCTGGAAGATGTAGATGTCCTTTCCGCGTACACAGTCCAGAAGTTCGGCCTTAACTTCGCCGTTGGCAAACCATGTAAATCTCGTATTGATTTTAAAATCAGGTGCGCGGTACTTATCTACTGCCCCGCGTACAACGAGGTCAGAAGTTACCATGTCGTTGCGGTAGTTGATATCCTGAACAAGCTTGTCTTTTTCAAGGTTGTAGCGTTTTGAAATAACATCGTTTTTGAGAGTAAAGCGGTGTTTGTACATGTGGCGAAGGTGTGTGATAACTTCGTCTGCAAAAGATGCTCCGCCCGGGCAAGCGATAATTCCCAGGTTAGTCGGTTCAGAATATGGCATTTGAGTTCCCCGTTAATGAATTTGATTTTGTACGCTAATAGTAGCATTTATGGGGTATATGGTCAATTATTCCGCTATATATAGGGCACTTGAACCTAATTCTACTTTTATCTACAATCAACACAATGAAATTGACTGTGATGGGCTCTGGAACAAGCCACGGAATCCCCGTAATTGCCTGCGACTGCGATGTCTGCAAATCAAGTGATATTCACGATAAAAGACTCCGCTGTTCCGTTTATGTAGAAGCGCAGGGAAATACCGCCAGGGATCCGGACGGCCAGGTTTACCCGACAACAAATCTTGTTATTGATACGGGCCCGGAATTTAGAATTCAATGCTTAAAATACAATGTCAAAAGACTTGATGGCGTCCTGATTACTCACAGCCATGCAGATCACTGCCACGGACTCGACGATTTGCGCATTTTCAGTTTTAAAAAGCCCAATAAAAAAGAAACTCCGGGCGACGGGCTTCCGATTTACTGCAATTCAAATACACTCAACGATTTGATTTATCGATTTGCCTATATTTTTAAGGTTAATAACCTTGGCGGCGGAATTCCAAAGCTGAATCTGCTTCCGACCGACAGCTACAGCGAAAAAAAGCCTTTTTCAATCGGAACAATCGAGGTTCTGCCGGTGCCGATGATGCACGGCTATCTTGAAGCAAACGGTTTTGTCCTGCGAGATACAACTCCTGACGGTGCCGAGCACGCAATTGCCTATCTGACAGACTGCAGCCATATTCCAGATCTTTCCCTTGAATCAATCAAAGCATTCTGCGGAAAGCGCGGCAGCCCGGAGCACCTGATTATCGACGGGCTCAGAAAGACAGAGCACTGGACCCACTGCAATTTTGACAAGGCGCTTTTTTACGCAAATCAGATCGGGGCCGCACACACCTGGCTTACACATATTACGCACGAAACATTTCACACGGATGTCCAGAATTATATCAATGCGCACCTTGCAGAATATACTCTGCTGAATAAAATCGTCCGTGCTGGCGGCTCAGTTGCTCCTGCTTACGACGGTTTGCAGATAGAAGTGTGAAATTCAATAATTTGAATAAATTTGCGCTAAATGTCGTTGACACAAAAAACGCTTTTATATATATTATAAAAACTCACGTGTAATTTATTCGAGGTAGGTATATATTATGTCAAGAATTTGTGATGTATGCGGAAAAGGTTCAATGTCTGGTAACAAAGTATCTAAATCATACAACCACACACGCCGCACTTGGAGACCTAACCTTCTTAAGGTTAAGACAGAAGTTGGTGGAACAACAGCAACATTGAATGTTTGCACACGTTGTCTCCGCAGCGGATTTGTAACTAAAAAAATCAACGTAACTCCTGCTAATGCTGGTGCTCCAAAAGCCGAAGCAAACTAATTAGTTAATTACGTATGCTAAAAACCCGTCGATAAAGTTTCGGCGGGATTTTTTTTGCCCGCCGGTGTTTTGCCTGCAAAAAAGCGTGGGGGAGGGCAGAACCTATTCGCCGTAGGTGCGCTGAATTTCCAGTATCTGGTCGCGGAGAACTGCCGCCTGTTCGTAATCCAGTCTTTCGGCACATTCCGACATTTCTTTTTTGAGGGCTTCGATGAGTTTTTTGCGCTGTTTTGCGTCAAAGAGGTTGGCCTGCTTTTTGATTACAGAGAGTTCTGTTTCAACGGTTTCTTCAGCGTCGTCACGGGCGCGTACGAGAATATCCTGAACCGCCTTGCTGATTGTGTGAGGCGTAATGCCGTGTTCTTCGTTGTATTTCTGCTGAATTGCACGTCGTCTTGCAGTTTCCTGGACAGTTTCTTTGATTGAAGGCGTGATTGTGTCTGCGTACATTACAACGATACCGTTCTGGTTGCGTGCGGCACGTCCTGCAATCTGCATAAGGCTTGTTGTTGAACGCAAAAAGCCGATTTTGTCCGCATCAAGAATTGCGATAAAACTTACTTCAGGAAGGTCGATACCTTCGCGGAGGAGGTTGATACCAATCAGAACGTCGATTTCGCCGAGGCGCAGGCTCTTTAAAATTTCAACGCGCTCAAAGGTATCAATTTCCGAGTGAATGTATTTTACCTTTAAGTTAAGGCCCAGAAGATAATCCGTCAGGTCTTCTGCCATTTTCTTTGTTAAGGTCAGGATCAGGCTGCGTTCACCCTTTTCGATACGGGCCTTTACTTCGCGGTAGATGTCTCCCATCTGACCTTCGCTCGGGCGGACTTCGATAATCGGGTCTAAAAGACCTGTCGGGCGGATAATCTGTTCAACAACCTGGCTGGACTGCTTGATTTCCTGCTCGCGCGGAGTTGCGGTAACATAAATTACCTGATTCATCTTTTTTTCAAATTCTTCATATTTGAGCGGGCGGTTATCAAGGGCGCTCGGCAGACGGAATCCAAAGTCTATCAGATTCTGCTTTCGGCTTCTGTCACCTTCGTACATTGCACCAATCTGCGGAACTGTAACGTGGGCTTCGTCAATCAGGCACAAAAAGTCGTCCGGAAAGTAGTGCAGGAGGGTTGCCGGCGGTTCACCGCGTTTACGGCCGCTGATTGGACCGGAGTAGTTTTCGATTCCGCTACAGTAACCCATTTCCTTCATCATTTCGATATCGTATGTTGTGCGCGTTTTCAGGCGTTCTGCTTCTATCATTTTGCCGGCCGCAAGTAAAGATTCAACCCGTTCGTCGAGTTCGCCCTGAATACGCTCTGTAGCGCTCACCAGGGCATCGTGAGGCACGACGAAGTGCTTTGCCGGGTAAAACTGCATTTCGTCCAGAAGTTCCTCTGTTTCGCGCGTTATGACGTTAAAACGCCTGATTGAAGCTACTTCGTCAAAATCAAGTTCAATGCGGTAAGCGGTGTCGGTTTCCATGTAAGGAGGATAAACTTCAATTACGTCGCCGCGGATTCTGAAGTTGCCGCGGTCCAGGACCATGTCGTTTCTCTGGTATTGAATTGAAGCAAGCTCGCGTGCAAATTTTCTCGTATCAAGGATTTCGCCTTTTTCGATATGAACACGCATTCCCTTGTACAAGTCCGGCATACCAAGACCATAGATACAGCTGACTGTTGCAACAACGATTACGTCACGCCTTTCCATGAGGGAGTAGGTTGCCGCAAGACGGAGTTTGTCGATTTCGTCGTTGATGGATGCGTCTTTTTCGATATAAAGGTCACGCGCCGGAACATATGCTTCAGGCTGGTAATAATCGTAATAAGATACAAAGTATTCAACCGCATTATTTGGAAAGAAAGACTTGAATTCGCGGTAGAGCTGGGCAGAAAGGGTTTTGTTGTGGCTGATGATAAGTGTCGGCCTCTGAACCTTTTCGATAATTTTTGCCATCGTAAAGGTTTTTCCCGAACCTGTAATTCCCTTAAGTGTCTGGTATCTGTCTCCGTTTAAAAATCCCTGTGACAGCTTTTCTATTGCCTGGCCCTGATCTCCGGAAGGACTGTACGGGCTAACTACTTCAAACTTGCGCATAAGGCAGATTATAGCAGATTTTTTTTAATTGTGTTCTGTTTTGTGAAGTTTTTTTATTGCTAAAAAGGCAAAAAGTAAGGTAAAATGTTATATTAACTAAAAAGGTTATCTGTGGAGGATACTTTATGAAATTTTTTACAAAATCTAATATCATTGCCTGTGTTTTACTGGCTTTGACTATTATTGTACAGCTTATCCCATTTACAAATTCGACTTTGCTTCAGTCAGAAGTAGAAGATCCTGGAAAGACTTGGGCAGAAATCCCGGTTGGTCTTGCCGGAAAATCAAAGTTCGACTGGCCATCAGAAATCAAATATGGCGATTTTAAGGATTGGGAACCTGAAGTACAGAAAAAAAATCCACTTTATGGCGAAAAAGAAGTTTCTATTTTTACTTATGTCTGGAATCCGGGCGGAGCCCTTTCAATGCACAAAGTAAACGCTTACATCTTTGTACAGGTTTTGTTCATTGCTTTCGGAATCATCGCATTCCTTGCACACAGCTCACTTGTTAAGTCTGTAGTTGCATTCATCTTCGGTGCATCTTACATCTGGGCTTTTGTAACAACACTTCTTCTTAAAAGCGCTGAAGAACTTGTTCCATACTTGCCGACAACAATCCTTCTTGCTGTAATGGCAGCTGCTTGTATCGCTGTTGGAATCCTTTACATCCCAGAATGGAAAAAGGAAAAGGCAGAAAACGCAGCTCGTAAAGCAAGCCTCTAATCATTAAGCAGTTTTTTATACAAAGTCCGGAATTAAACTTCCGGGCTTTTTTTTTCGATTATTGAATATGAAAAGATTTTCTTTTGCAGTTTTGTTCATCTTTTTACTGTTGAATATATCCCGTGGCCAGGATGCCGGCTATAAAACCGTAACAGTGCCCCTTCCTTACGGCGAAAAAGAACTGTATTCAACTTTTTACTGCTTTAACGATTTAAAAACCGGGGAACAACTTGCCAAAGAATTGTATGGTGTATATGATTTAAAAAAAATTCTCAAAGCCGGGCGCTTTAAAAAACTGATTCCGATTCCGGTGGGCTCCGGCCTGACCGCCTATAATTATTCAATTATGACACACGGACATGAATTCTGGTTTTTTGAAAACCGTGACGACGGCTGGCTCTGGGGAACCGGAAGATATTAAAAAAAAGGAGACATGACATAAATGGAATACAGACAGTTTCACGACAAAGACAATAAATTCAATTTTCAGACAATGGTTTACTTTTGCGAGGCTAACGACAACAGACAGCTCTCGCTCTATGACCTTCTCAAAATCAGTTCGGACGGGGCTGTAGAAGACTACAACCAGCGCGGAATGAGCCGCGAAGTTCTGCTCGAAAGCGACTACGCGATTCTTGTAAGCCGTGTTTCATACCGCTTTCACCGCATGCCGCGCGAAAACGAGGCAATTGTTCTTAAAACCTGGGAAGAAAAGCCTGAACCGCTGCAGCTTGTCCGCGCCTACGAGTTTGAAAGCATGGACGGCGAAAAACTTATCAGCGGTTTAAGTTCGTGGCTGGCAGTTAACCCTAAAAGCCGCCGCATAATTCCGACAAAGATGTTTACAATGCGTGAGGCACCTGATTTAGTTACTGAACACGACTGCCTTAAATACGGCAAAATTGCTCACCCGGAAAACCTTGAACTCATGGACGAGCATATTGTTAAATATTCGGATCTTGACGGTAACGGACACACAAACAATGCACGCTACGGTGCCTTTGTTGCAGACGCACTTCCTGAGGACCTCCGCCACCAGACTTTTAAGGACTTCAGATTGAATTATGCAAAGGAAGCGATGCTCGGTCAGAAGATAAGCATTTACGGAGCACGCGATAATGAAGCAAAAAAAATCACCTTAATCGGAAAGACCGAAGAAGGCGTTTCTTTTGAAGCAGAATTGTACTGGTAATTAACTTTCCGTCTAAAAAGGCGGAAAGGGCAAAAAAAAAGAGAACCGGAAGGTTCTCTTTTTTTTATCAGACTGAACTTAGTTACTGAACTAAGTTCTCGAACTAAGTTCTCGAACTTAGTTCTTGGCGCGTTCTACGAATGATCCGTCGCGTGTATCGATTACGATACGATCGTCTGTGTTACAGAACAATGGAACTTTTACTTCCATACCTGTGTCCAGAGTAGCTGGTTTTGTTGATTTACCAGATGTATCACCTTTAACACCAGGTTCGCAGTATGTAATTGTACGTGTTACGTTTACAGGGAGACGAACACCTACAGGGTTTCCGTTGTAGTATGTAACTTTGATTTCGTAGTCATCATCAGGAGAGATGTAACCTGCGTTGTCGCCGAGGTAATCTTTATCAAGAGTGATATCATCGTATGTTTCCTGATCCATGAAGTGGTAGTCGTTACCATCGATGTAAGAAAGTTTTACATTTTTTTCTTCGAGTTCAACTTCTTCGAATTTTTCGCCTGCATCAATACCGAGGTCCTGTGTTGAACCTGTAAGAATATTCTGTACGCGAAGATTTACTGTAATACCCTGGCGTCCACCTTTCTGTCCAAGTTTTTTCTGTACGATGAATGGTGAGTTTTCAAACATAAAAGCTGAGCCAACTTTAATTTCATTTGTTGTAATCATTCCGCTGTTCCTTTAAAAAAGAGTTTTGCAATTAAATGCATTTATTTATTTTATATATTTTTATATTTTTCTTCAAGTAGAGTACTTTCCGGAATTTTGCCCCGTGTAAAACTGATGAATTGAGTTTACAGTGATTTTATGTAATTTAAAAGATTTGTTCCTAAATCCCCGTTCAAAAGCAGATTTTCTGAAAAATGCGCAAAATCCCGGGTAAGAGAGCCTTCGTAAGAAGCCATAAATAATTGAACAAGGGAGGACTTGTCGAGCCCTGCGTCCGGTGTATTGTAATTTAACCACTCCTGCCGGAGTTTTTGTCCGAGTTCAGCATCCCGGATGTATGGAACAAGCCTGTTCAGTACGGCTTCTACTTTGACGAGCTGGTAATTATCTTCCTGAACGTATGCGTGCCAGAAAAATGGCTTTGAGCAAAGGCATGCGCGTGAAAGGGAGTCTTCGCCGCGGATAAAGTTAAAGTCAGAGCGGCACAAAAGAGAGTCCCATTCGGCCTGTGCCATAAAGGGAAGCGCTGTAAATTCAAGTTTTGAGCCCGTAGCTTCCTGTGCTTTTTTTACGTAAGGAAGGCTTTTTCCGTCTGCTGCAAGAACTTTTACCCTGAACTCAGGATCCTTTTGTTGAATCAGGCTCTGGAATTCAATAAGGGCGTCGAAGACCGCCGTAAAATCCCGCTCGTAAGAAAAAAGTGTAACCGTAAAATCATGCACATTTATGGGAGCGGCTTTTGCTTTTGCAAGGGAATCCATAAAGGACCTGTCCAAAATCATTCCGCCGGTTTTTGCCGTAAAGCCAGGCATAAAGTTGACCTTTTTTACAAGGGCACTACGGGTTCCGCTTTTGAGACAGTGGAATTCTTCCGCATAGTCTTCTGCAGTAAGATATTCAACATTGATTATCTGGTAGAGTTTTGTGTTCTGTTTATCAAATAAAATTTCTTCCAGGAAGTCAGGCCGTCCGCACTGAAAGCACTCAAGAATTACGCCAAAGTCCGGCAGATTCCCGTTTAATTCAATAAGCTTTGTAGTGGTGATGTTCCAGTCGATGATGGTCCAGCTGGCGCCGTTGTATTCTATTTTCTGTATCAGGCTGTTTTTGTCCACCCGGCTGTTCATGGCGGCAAAGGATTCTAAATTTGAGCAGATGATATTCAATTTAATTGTTGAATCGATTTCGCTTATGGCACGGGCAAGCCGGTAAACCACGCCGATGTCGCCAAAATTATCTACAACTTTGCACAAAAGTGTAATTTCGTCAGTCTGCATAATTCCTCAAAATTAAAAACGGATTCCGAACTGGAAGTTTGGTACGACTGCAAAACTTGAATTTGCGTCTGCGTGTCCTGTCGGAGTGGCACGGTAGCCGTCGCTGAATGCGGCGTCGTTAAAATCGTAAATATGACCTTCCAGAACGATGGCCGCAAAAAGGCGTGTCTTGTGTTTTGGCATGAATGAAAGTGAGATTCTGGCGGCAGGTACAAGATTGTAACGGCTTTCATCTCCTCCAAGAAGCTTGTCGTCCATAATAAAATAGAACTTTGAAAAGAGTTCAAGATCAAGAAGAACAGGTCCCCACAAAATGCAGCGGGTTCCGAGGCCGGGGCTCAGTTCGAGGGAACGGAACGGTTTGATAAAGTTGTGACTTGCAAGAATGCTTCCGTAAATAAGACGGTTTCCGAGGTGGACTCCGCCTCCAAGTTCGCCGGAAGTTGCGCCGTAGATTTCGCCGGTTATGTCAAATGTAATTGCCTGACGGACTTTGCCGTCTTTTCTTAATTTGCGCGCCTGTGAGCCGTAAATCTTTTTTGGATTAACCGTTTTTTCTTCAAGTGTGTTTGCGCCTGCGGTAAATTTATAAACCCTTCCCGCATACGGATGAAAGGCTTCTTTGTCAAATTCTTCAACAAGGATTCCGGCGGCACTGTAGTGTTGAATTTTTGCGCTCATGTGGGTCGGAATAACGCTTTCCTTGGAAATAATTACGCTGAATTCATCATTTGCAGGAAGCCCTACCTGAACTGAATCCTGCAGAAAAGAACTTGCCGCAACAGGAAGATTTACCTTTGAAAAATCAACCTTGCCGTCCATGATCGAAGCAATTGTCTTTCCCTCTTTATCAAAAACCGCGTAATCACAGTTGCCCTTAAAAATAACAATACCCGTTCCTTTTTCGGAAAAAACGTCCTTTTCGTCCAGGGCAAGCATCCACGAAAGATACGCTTCCATCGCGTGCATGTCGAGGAACGCGTTTAATAATTCATCCTTGCCGTAGCCGAACTGTTTTGTGAGCCACTGTGCAATTATTGAATCCAGAAAGCCTTCTTCAGCCTTCTGTTTTTTATTGCCCGAAGAAAATATTTTAATCAGAATGGACTCGGCACGCTTTCTAAAACCGAGAACGCCTGTGTAAAAGCTGTTTACGTTTTTGTTGTAGCTTGTTGCAATGGCCGACACCTGAATCGGCAGAAAGGGGCCGGTCTTGAACGGCTGGTAATCACGCAGCAGAAATTTGTTGTAATAAAAACTCATTTTCGGGAGCAGAGTGCCTTCAAACAAATCTTTGTCGCAGTTCCATGCGTTGACGAGGGCGCGTGTGTTCCCGAATTTCTTGAATTTCCACTTGTCGTAATTCATCGGAACTGTCGGAACGATGTCTTCTGCGCTGACGATATTCCAGATGTAGCCGTACTTCTGGTCCCAGGCGTCATTTTGTGTCGTAACGTTTGGAGTTGCAAAGGTGTAGGCGTAGACCCTTGATGATTCAAAAATATCTGAATTTAAAAACCAGCTTGCAAGCAGGTTTGCGACCGCAGCACCGCGGCTGTGACCTGTAATCAGAAAGTAGCAGTTATCGATATCGATTCTGTTTTTTAAGAGGTACGAAATCAACGCGGTATGAACCTGCTGGGTTGCCCGCATAAAACCTTCGTGGTAAAGGTCCTGCTTCTGGGTTCTGTCGCTTACATTGACGTTGGAAATCCATTCGTTTGCGTTTAACGGGGTTCCGCGGATTACAATAAAAATCAGATTGTGCTTTCCGGTTGAACTCTGGATTTGTTTTGTCGCAAAACTGAAGGCGGTCTGGTCGTTTCCCCAGAGGCTGTCTTCATAATCTACATCGTAATGAAATTCAACAAGGTTATGGTCAAAACCGAGTGCATCGTAGCATTTTGATAGTTCGTTGTCCGGATTTGAGGAGTCTGCATCTACGTAGGCAACTTCTGCAAAAACTGCGGCAACACGGGCAAGGCCGTGGTTGTAGGAATGTGCGGAGTTTTTGCCAAACCAGGATTCGTCCCATTCAAGCTGGACAGGCACACTTTCATCTCCGACGGTAGAAAAACCTTTGATAGGGAAGGTTACCGTCTTTGCAAAAGCAAGTGAATTAAGCAGGACTATGGTGGCAAAAAGACTCAGTCGTTTCATTTTTTACAGCTGTGTTCCCCGGTCGGTTGAATCTACATCTGCGCCGTCGAGCTGGATTTTGAGTTTTTTGAATTCTCCGTCGCGCATAACGGTTACGGTAACTGTATCGTTAGGGCGTTTTGATTCAAGGGCGCTGGTGTAGTCTGCGTAAGTTCTTACGTCAATATTGTCGATGGCAGTGATAATATCTCCGCCAAGATAAATAGTTGTCGGGTTAAATCTGCTTCCGTACTGAACAGCCTTAGTTCCGCCGCGGAGCCCGCCTTTTTCTGCGTTGCTTCCGCTTTCAACTTGGCTGATGAGAATTCCATAATTAATGCTTAAGCCTGCGTAAGAGGCGATATTTGATGTCATCTGGACAGGGTAAATATTCATTGTACCGCGTCGGACTTTTCCGTACTTGAGAAGGTCGTTTACAACGCGTCGGGCTGTGCTTACAGGAACCGCAAAACCGATTCCAGCAGACGAGCCCGAGTTTGAAATAATCATTGTATTGATTCCGACCATTTTTCCGCGTGTATCAAGAAGCGGTCCGCCGCTGTTGCCCGGGTTGATGGCCGCATCCGTCTGAATCATATTGCGGATAATTACGTTTTTGCTTTCCTGAATCGGGCGTCCGAGTCCGGAGATAATTCCGGTTGTCATTGTGCGTTCAAGGGCGAACGGGTTTCCGATGGCGATAACCTTCTGTCCTACCTTGAGTGCCTTTGAATCTCCGAAGTCGATTGTCTTGAGCTGAACGTTTTCCGGCGGGTCAAATTTGAGGACTGCGATATCGCTTTCAACGTCCTGACCGATTACGCGGCCTTCGTAGCTTGTGCCGTCCCAGAGCGAAATGCTGATTTTATTTGCCTTGCTGATTACGTGAACGTTTGTAACAACGTAACCACGTTTGTCGATGATTGAACCTGAGCCTGAGCCGCCGTCCTGAACAACCGGTTCAAGAAACCAGTTGATTCCCATAACCTGGGTTGTGATGTTTACAACGGCTTCGTTGCATTTTTCGTAAACGTAAATATTCTGTTCTTCGTCCTGAGTGTACTGGGAAGAAGCTGCTGCAGTTTTTGTTACCTTTGGCTGTTCAACCGGGGCGGATTCAACAGAAGTTTCTTCTTCAGGAATTTCCTGTGCTTTAACTTCTGCGGCTTCGGTCAGAGTTTCTGTGATTTGTTCTTTATTTGAATTTGTTTTTTTTGAAACAAAAACGATTGCGAGAGTTGCGGCTAAAGCGCCTGCGATAATGCTGAAAAAAGCTGTTTTGAATAACTGATGTCTGGTGTATAAATTCATAGTAAAAATATAACTAAATTTACCTTGTGGAATCAAGTCTGAGCGTTTCAGTTATGCGGTCAGAGACAGATGGAGGACCGTAATATTGAATTGGTCCCGGAAAGCGGTAATCTGTGTTAACTGCCCATTCATCGCGGTGTTTTTCAAATTCCCTGAATGCGGGGGCGGTAATGTCTACGAGCGATTTTGAAACTACAGGCTTTAACTTTCCCTTTCGTGTTTCCATT
>JAEEGF010062060.1_pt1 | contig 48467 bp, 37 predicted proteins | sample 9134171 | NCBI WGS metagenome assembly JAEEGF01 (sample SAMN16246542, study PRJNA631951) | gut metagenome | biome: gut microbiome; feature: rumen; material: AP-attached | host: Bos | place: Iran: Karaj | collected 2018-10
GATCGTCACCGTCCGATAATTCAGCGTCCCATCGTCGTTGTAGCCGGTCGCGACGATGCTCTCTGCGACCTTGTAGCGGTTGTAGCTGGCCTCCCGGTAGTAGACCAGGACATTCTCGCTGTTATACTGCCGGATCCTCACATGGTTGCCCCATTTATCGTTCTCGTATTCGACGCGAGAACGGATCGTCCCGTCCTCGTCCCGCATTACCAGGCTGAGCAGGGCGCCGTTCTTGTCGCAGGTGAAGCTCTGCGTCCCGGTATTGTCGGGGTCGTCGTTCCGGACAGATCCGCTCTGCCCGTCGGCGGCGTAGAGATAGGTGTAATGAACCGGGTCGTCGTCGTACTGATTTTCCCCATAGCTGCTGCTATATGTATAGCTGTGCGTATAAGTGTAGGATACCAGCCGGAAATGGGGCGTGGTGTAGGATACCAGCCGGAAATGGGGCGTGCGGAAGACGAAGAACCAGAGACCCAGGGCGATGAGGGCCAGGGCCAGCACGGCCGCGGCGATGATCCAGGGGGCCTTGCGCTTCTTTTTGGGAGGCTGCGCGTCCACCAGCTTCACCGGCGCCGCGCCGAAGGCCTGCATGGGCCGGCCGCACTGGGTGCAGAAGGCGGCCTCCGTCGGGTTCTGCGCGCCGCAGTCAGGGCAGATCCACATGTTTCTCTCTCCTTTTCCGTATAATGCTCATCGCACAGAGAAAACAATCGGGTTTTCGATTGTTTTCTCTGCCAAATGACACGTTTGGCAGAGAATGATTCATGGAATCATTCTCGCGATGCTCATTGCAATGAATATATGGCGCAGCAGTTGTTCTGCTGCGCTGAGCAGCAACCCTGCTCGGCGGAACGCCTTACGGCGTTTCGCCATCATGTAGTCATTATAATGATCATCGGATGGCAAAAAGCCAAAAAGCTTTTTGCCGCGCCGCATTGCACCGATCAGGGGGCTTTGACGTACAGTTCGATCTCGCTGATGGCCGTGTCCTCCCAGGCCGCGCTGTAAGCGTCCAGGATCTCCAGCCGCACCCATTCGGTGCGCACCGGCCGGTTCAGCACCAGATAGACCATGCCCATCCGATCCTCCAGCTCCGCCTCGCAGAAGCTGCCGTCGGAGAAGGACAGGCCGATCCGTTTGGGACGGCCGTTCCTGCTGAACGCATCCTCATTTTTCTGGTAGCCGGGCGCAAGGCCGATACAGATGATCTCCTGCTCCCCGTCCAGCCGCACGAGGATGCTCTCCCCGATGCCCATGCCGTCTGCGTTTTCCTGCCAGGAAGTCCTCAGATCCCCGTCCAGCGCCTTGTCCGCCGAAAAGAGTTCCCCGTTGTAGGACAGCTCCGAGCTTGCTTCCGCCTTGTTCTTGGGAATCACCAGCTTCTGTCCGTCCTCCGGGCGGGCGTCCAGCACGGCGACACTGGGCTCCGGCGTCGGCGTCGGGGTCGGCGCGGGCGTAGGCGCGGGCGTGGGCGCGGGCGTCGGCGCAGGCGTGGGATCCGGTGTGGGTGCAAGGGTCGGCGTCTCCGTCTCAAGGGCAGGCTGCGTAGAAGGTTTCTCGCCTCGCGGCCACAGAAGAAGGAGCAGCGCAAGCAGCAGCACCGCGGCACCCCCGGCCATCAGGAGGATCTTGCTGCGGTTTCGCTGCGGCGCCCTCTCTCCTGTGCGGGACACGCGCCGCTCATAGACGCCCACCGTGGGATCCAGCTCCCCGGCCCGGGATCGATTCGTCCTCTGCGCATCTTCAAGCGTTTCCCCGCCCGGCGCGGCATCCCTGTGGAAAACGCCGATCGTGCCGTTCTCGACCCGGGCTTCCCGCAATGGATCGCCCGGACGCCCGGCGTTCAGGAGGGCGGCCGCGGCGAGTACATCGCTGGCGGTGTCCTCATTCTCTGCGTTCTCTGTCCGATCCGGGCGGTTCACGGCGGGCTTTTCCGCCCGATCCGCAGTCGCCGCGGCCTTCCCTTCCGCGTTCCGCAGCCGGAATGCGGCATTCTCCAGATCCCGCAGCATCTCCTCCGCGCTCTGGTAGCGCTGCTCCGGATCATAGGCGCAGACTTTCAGCACGATCCGCTGCAGCTCCTGGCTGCCGTGTGCGGGGGCGGGGATCGCCTCTCCCCGGAAGCGGCGGCTGCGCGCCGCATCCTCCTCCCGGGAAGTGGGGATCGTCGGCGGCAGGGGCAGGAAGGGCGTGCGCCGTTCGTTCAAAAGCCAGTACAGCACCAGGCCCAGAGAGTAGAGATCCGCCTTGGCTCCATAGGGCTGGTTGTTATATACCTCCGGCGCCATGTACTTGTAGGTGCCGGTCTTTGTGCCGCTGGTGGTGCGCTCGGCGGTCTTGGCGATGCCGAAGTCCCCCAGCTTATAGGTTCCGTCCGGTGCGACAAAAATGTTGGCGGGCTTGATGTCCCGGTGGAGCAGCTTCCACTTCTCGCAGAAAACCAGCGCGCCGCAGATGTCCCGGCCGATCTTCACCACCTGCTGCTCCGAAATCGTCTCTCCCAGCGCCTTGGGCAGCGCCGTCAGCAGCTCCATCTTGATATAGATGTCCCAGCCGATGCCGTTGTCGTGCTGGACATAGCGCACATCATCGCAGTAGACCACATTGCTGCAGCCCTTCAGCTGCGCCATGGCGGAATACTCCCGCAGCATATCGTGGAGGTATCCCTCGAAGCGCTCGGTGAGGCTTCTGTCGTCGTAGCCGTCGTTTCTGAGCTCTTCCAGTTCGCTGTTGTTCTGGGGGATGCAGATATGCTTCAGGGCGGCCTTCTCATGATGGCCGTCCAGATTCCGCTGGATCTCGTATACCGCGCCGAAGCTCCCGCGCCCGATCAGGCGCACGACCTTCCACCCCGGCCAGACAACTGCAAGACTGATGTCGGACATAGTCCTTTCCTCCCAAAGTCCTTGTTTCGTATGATCCAATATATGAACGCCGGAAACACATCAAGCGGTTCTCCGTGTCAGGCCACAGTGAACCGCTGATCGTGTTCTATTTTTCCGTTTTAGTCCCGATCGGCATAGCGATAAACCGTGCGGGTCTCCACCTGTCGGGTATCGGTAGCCGTCTCGGTGCCCTGGATCCAATCGCTCCACTCGCCCCAGTCGTAGTAATAATACACGGGGGCGCTGATCTTCACGCGGCTGTGATAGACCGTGCGGGTCTCCACCTTCGTGTCATCGTCCGCCTCGGGCTCCTCCATGCTCCACTCCGACCAGTCGCTCCAGCGATAGAAAGAGTAGACTGTCTTTTCTTCCAGATCACTGTAGCTATACACCGTGCGATAAAAGTAATCTGTGTAAAGCCGGTAGGTGTCCCCGTTGCTCGTATAGGACGTATAGAACGCCCCGTCCGCGCCGTAGTCCATGGTATCGCGCCAGTCGCTGCTGGAGGTGGCATAATACCAGGTGTAATAGGATCCGTTCTTATAGACGTCGAAGTTGGCCAGGTACTGGGTTTTGGAAGAGGTCTTGCGGCCGTCCTTGTAGCCGGGCTTCTCCGTGCTCCAGGCATGCCACTGTCCGTAGTCCTCCACCGTCTCTTTGCCGGAGAGGGTCCATCCCTCCAGGTTTTTCTGATCGGAGGTCGTCGTCTCCTTGCTCTGGGTGCGGTACTGCACGCCCATTTCGACCTGGCGGTTCTCGCTGGCCTCAATGGGCTCCGTCTGCCACTCGCTCCAGTCGCTCCAGGCGGCAAGCTCCATAGCCTCATGATCGATCTCGCCGACGACCTGGCTCCTCTCCGTGGTGGAAACCAGGGTATAATCCCGGTACCGGGACTCCGTCCCCGTCTCGATCTTCCGCCCGTCGATCTCATTGGGCTTCACCGTGCTCCACTCCGACCACGCGCCGTAGCGGGGATAGAGGAGGAAGCCCAGCAGCGCCGCAATGCCGAGCACAGCCGCAAGGATGCCGATGATCAGGCCGGTTTTCTTCTTTTTCGGTTTTTCCCCGTCCTGCTCCGGGACGGCTTTCACCGCTTGCTGCTCCGGCTTCTTCTTTTTCTCTTTCTTTGCCTTCTTTGCAGGCCTGCCTGTCTCTATCTGCTCCGGCTGGGCATATACCCCAACCGTAGAGTCTTCCGCGTAAAGCTGCTCCTGGCCGACAAAGCGGACGGGCTCCTCCCCTTCCGCGGGAAAGGCCGCCGCTTCTGCAACGCCGAAGCTGATGCCCACCGTGCCGGGTTCCTCCTCGTCTGCGGCAGAGCCGATCCCCGTGGGGAAGCCCAGCCCATAGGCATTGCCGGGTCTCCCCAGCTCATCCAGCTCGCGGAGCATGTCCTCCGCGCTGCGATAGCGATCCTTGGGGTCGAAGGCGCAGGCCTTCAGCACGATCTGCTGCAGCGCGGGGCTGCCGTGCAGGGGCGCGGGGATGGGCTCGCCCTGGAAACGGCGCAGCCGGGCGCGATCCATGTCCGAGGACTTGGGCACGGCGGGAGGATCCGGATAGAAGGGCAGCCGGCGCTCGTTCAGCAGCCAGTACATCACCATGCCCAGGGAGTAAATGTCCGCCTCGTGGCCGTAGGGCTGGTTGTTATACACCTCCGGCGCCATGTAGTTGTAGGTGCCGATCTTGGTGCCGCCGCTGGTCTTTTCCGCAGTTTTGGCGATGCCGAAGTCGCCCAGCTTGAAGTCTCCGTCCTTGGAGACGAAAATGTTCTGGGGCTTGATGTCCCGGTGGATGATGTTGCGGTGGCGGCAAAGCACCAGAGCGCTGGCCATGTCCTTGCCCAGCTTGATGACCTGTTTCTCATCTGCCACCAGATCCAGGCTCTTCATCATCGGCGTCAGCAATTCCATCTTCATATAGATGTCCCAGCCGACGCCGCTGTCTCTCTGGACATAGCGGATATCATCGCAGTTGACCACGTTGGTGTGACCCTTCATCTCCACCATCATCTGGTATTCCTTCACGATGTCCGCGAGGAAGCTCTGATAATGGGCGGTGATGCTGGCCTCATCGTAGCCGCTGCTGTAGAGTTCTTCCACGTCGCTCTGATCCTGGGGGATGGAGATCTGCTTCAGCGCGGCCTTTTCCACCTTGCCGAAGAGCGTTCGCTGGATCTCGTAAACAGCGCCGAAGCTTCCGCGTCCGATCAGGCGCACGGTTTCCCAGCCGGGATATACGGGGTAAGCCTCTTTTCCTTCCATGTCTGCTGCCTCCTCAAGTTTTCTCAACCCCGATCGGCGTAACGGTAAACCGTTCGGGTCTCCACCTGCACGCTGTCGCTGGGGCTGCGCTCACCCAGCAGCCAATCGCTCCAGTCGCTCCAATCGTAGTAGTAATACACGGTCGCTTCCACTTTATCTCTGCTGCGATAAGCGGTGCGGGTATCCACCTGCTTGTTTTCCGTCTCCTCCACGGGAGTATTGCGCCAATTTCCCCAATCTTCCCAGCGGTAGAAGACGTTAACGGTCTTCTTCTCGGTATCCTGATAGCTGTATACCGTGCGGGTATCGTAATAGGTATAGTACCTGTATGTGTAGGAGCCGCTCTTATTGCTCTTGTAGAGCGAACCGCTGCTGCCGTAATCCTGGGAAAAACGCCAGTCGGAGCTCGATGTGGGGTACTGCCTGCTCCTGTACACGGAATTATTCCGATAGACCTTCCAGTAGGCGCGGTACTGGGTCTTCGAAGAGGTGGTGCGGCCTTCCTTATAGCCGGGCTTCTCGGTGCTCCAGAGCGTCCAGTTTTTCTTTGTTTCCACGGTGCGGGTGCCTTCCAGCGTCCAGCCTTCCAGCTCCGCTTCCTCGGAGGTCGTCCGCTGCTTGTTGCTCACGCGGTACTGCAGTCCCGTCTCGACCTCCCGGGTTTCGCTGGCCTCGATGGGGTCCCCCTGCCAATCGCTCCATTTGCTCCAGGCGGCAAGCTCCACCGCCTCATGGTCGATCTCGCCGACCACCTCTCTCCGGTTCGTGGTGGAGAGCATGGTCTGCTCCCGGTAGCGATACTGGGTGCTCGTCTCGATCCTCCGTCCCTCGATCTCATCCGGCTTCACGGTGCTCCACTCGGACCAGGCGCCGTACCTGGGATAGAGGAAATAGAACAGAGCGCCCGCGACGCAGAGAAGCGCCGCAAGAATGGCGGCGATCAGGCCGACCTTTTTCTTTTTCTTCTCAGGCTCCGCCTTGCCTTCTTCAAAGGAGGCCTCCCGTTTTGCTTTCTTCTCGGGTTTTTCCTTCTTGGCCTTTTTCGCTTTCTTCTTCCCCGTTTCGGGGCTCACCTTCCCGTAAACGCCGACGGTGGATTCCTCCTCCGGGCCATCGACCGGAGTCACGCCGGTGGAGAAGCCTTCCGCCTGCTCATTTCCGGCAGTCTCCGGCACGCCGTATCCGATGCCGATGGTGCCGCCGTCATCTTCCGGGGTGGAAACGCCGGTGCTCCAGGAGGCCTCTCCGCCGTCCGAAACCGGGGCATTTTTACTCAGGCTCCCCAGCAGCACGCCGGCTCCCGCCGCGGAAGCGGCAGCTCCGCCCGCAAGGAAGGCTCTGTTTTTATCGATCGTCTCATCGCCGGTATTCTCCTGGCCTTGCAGCTCCGCCGCCACGACCCCGGCCGCCTGCTTTACGGCCTCGGTTTTGGGCTGGGCCGCCATGAATTCCAGCGCTTGCAGATCCTTCAGCAGCTCCTCTGCGCCGGAATAGCGATCCTTGGGATCGAAGGCGCAGCATTTCAGCACGATCCGCTTGAGCTCCTCGCTGCCTTTTGCGGGCGCGGGGATCTCCTCGCCCTGGAAGCGGCGGATCCGGGCGCGATCCATATCGGAGGAAAAGGGAACGGCGGGCGGCGCGGGATAGAAGGGCAGCCGCCGGTTATTGAGCAGCCAGTACATCACCATGCCCAGGGAGTAGATGTCCGCCTCGTGGCCGTAGGGCTGGTTGTTGTAGACCTCCGGCGCCATGTAGTTGTAGGTGCCGATCTTGGTGCCGCCGCTGGTCTTCTCCACCGTCTTGGCGATGCCGAAATCGCCCAGCTTGAAATCCCCGTCCTTGGAGACAAAGATATTCTGGGGCTTGATGTCCCGGTGGATGATGTTGCGGTTCCGGCAGAGCACCAGGGCGCTGGCCATGTCCTTGCCCAGCTTGATGACCTGCTTTTCATCTGCCATCCGATCCAGACTCTTCATCATCGGGGTCAGAAGCTCCATCTTGATGTAGATGTCCCAGCCGATGCCGGTGTCCTTCTGGACGTAGCGAATATCGTCGCAGTTGACCACGTTGGTGTGGCCCTTCATCTCCGTCATAAGCTGGTATTCCCGCACGATGTCCGCCAGGTAGCTCTCATAGTGGGCGGTGATGCTGGCGTCATCGTAGCCGGTGCTGTAGAGCTCCTCCACGTCGCCCTGATCCTGGGGGATGGAAATCTGCTTCAGAGCGGCCTTCTCCACCTTGCCGAACAGCGTTCGCTGGATCTCGTAAACAGCGCCAAAGCTCCCGTGGCCGATCAGACGCACGGTTTCCCAGCCGGGGTAAGCGGGGAAATTGGTCTCCGTATTCATTCCTGTTTCCTCCAAATTTTTCTTGTATTTTTCGTATCAAGCATATTTTCTGTATGTCATCATCCAGCCGCGTTTCTTATGGGGTCTGTCTCCATTTCGTCTCATGCAGCGCCGCTTCCCGCAGGCGTCAGCATGGTTTTCTGTTACTTTTCCGCGATGAGCACTAAGCTTTCGGGCGGTTTTTCGGGGCTGTAATCCTTTGCCCCGCACCTTGAGCATATCCAGTATGGAGGAGCGGCGCCATATCCAGGGTATAGTAACCAATCATGTCCAAGTTTAGCTACAATGTCTCGCTTATCAATGTCGCCGCATCTGGTACAAGTGTAGGGCGTGTAGCCATCTTCCGTGCAGGTCGGAGGGACAGTCTCTCCTTTAACATAGTCATGTCCAAGGGCTTTCCCGCCGGGCTTTTCTTTGCCGCAATTCTCGCAGATTTCCGGCTCTGTACAGGTCGCATCTTTCCATTTATGTCCAGTCGCCGGTTTCCCACCGAGTCTTTCTGTTCCGCATCTTTCGCATTTTTCCGGATCCTCGCAGGTCGCGTCTATCCATTTGTGGCCAAGGGCATCTCCCTCCGTCTTGCCGCAGGCCTTGCAGGTCCTTGGCTCCGTGCAGGTGGCGTCCTTCCAAGCATGCTCGCCGAGATCGCCCTGTGTTGCGCCGCAGGTGCTGCAGACCTGGGGAGCGGCGCAGGTCGCCTTCTCCCAGTGATGCCCGTCCTCGCAGCCGATCGCATCTCCGGTGACCGCGAAGGCCTCGTTCTTATGCCAGCCGGCGCGGCCGTTATAGGTGACGAAGAAGTAATAGAGCTCCGCTTCGCCCGTCCCAGAAGGGATCAGGCGTCTCGCCACGACCAGAACTGTCTCGTCATGGTCAAGCTTGCCGAGGCTTCCGTGCCCCTGCTCCGGTACCGGCAGGATGTCAAAGCCGGTGGCGTCCATCAGCATAGGGAATTCGAAGAACTCACTATTCTCCGGCAGCTCCAGCTCCGTGCCGACTTCGCTTGTCATCCTGTAGTCGATGGCGGGATCCGCAGCGGCGGCCTCAGCCCCCGCTTTCACGCTCATCTCCGTGTACGGGACGCCTTCATAGGCGATGGGATCCTGGGTCTCCCCGCATCTCAAGCAAACACCGGCATGGGTAAAGGTGGCAGGCTCCCAGTCATGGCCGAGGGCAGCACCCTCGGTCGCGCCGCAGACCAGGCAGGTCTTGGGCTCCGTGCAGCTGGCCGGCTGCCACTTGTGCCCCAGCGCGCTTCCATAGGTCTCGCCGCAGACGCTGCAGGTCTCCGGCGTCTCGCAGGTGGCGGGCTGCCAGCTGTGTCCCAGCGCTTCCCCGCGGGTCTTGCCGCAGATGCTGCAGGTCTCCGGCTCCGTGCAGGTGGCGGGCCGCCAGCTGTGGATCGTGAAGAAGCAGACCAGCAGCACCAGCACAAGGGCCGCCGTGCCGATCAGGATGCGCAGCTTTCCAGCTTTTTTCCGTCCGGCCTCCGGCGCATCCTCCGTTTTTTTCTTTGGGGGTGGATAGATTCCCAGGGTGTTTTCCGTGTCCTCCGCCGTAGAGGCGTCAGAGAGCGGTTTCGTGCCGGGGACTTCCGCCAGTTTTGCTGTCTGTTCCCCTTCACTTGCCGGAGCGAGTCCCGCCTTCAGGGTACTGTCCTGTGCTTCCGGCTCAGGCGCCTTCTCGGGGAGAGGCGCGCGCTTCGGGGCAGCAACGGCGGCTGCGATGTTCCCAGGCTGCAAAGTCGGCTCGCTCTCCCGGTTGCGGATGCCGAAGCTCACTCTTTCCAGATCCCGCAGCATCTCCGCCGCGCTCTGATAGCGTTCCTTGGGATCAAAGGCGCAGGCCTTCAGCACGATCCGCCTGAGCTCCGGGCTGCCGTGTGCCGGCGCGGGGATCTCCTCGCCCCGGAAGCGGCGCGCTCGCGCCTCGTCCTCCTCGCGGGCGGTGGGGATGTTTTTCGTAATGCGCAGAAAGGGCGTCCGCCGCTCGTTTAAGAGCCAGTACAGCACCAGGCCGAGAGAATAAATGTCCGCCTTGGGGCCATAGGGCTGATTGTTGTAGACCTCCGGCGCCATGTACTTGTAAGTGCCGGTCTTGGTGCCGCTGGTGGTGCGTTCGGCGGTCTTGGCGATGCCGAAATCGCCCAATTTACAGGTGCCGTCCGACGCCACGAAAATATTGGCGGGCTTGATGTCCCGGTGGAGAAGGTTTCGCTTCTCGCAAAAAACAAGGGCGTTGCAGATGTCGGCGCCGAGCTTCAGCACCTGCTCCTCCGAGATCATTTTCTCCACCGAGCGGGTCAGGGGCGTCAGCAGCTCCATTTTTATCAGGATGTCCCAGCCGATGCCGTCTTCGTGCTGGATATAGCGCACATCGTCGCAGTAGACCACATTGCTGCAGCCCTTCATCTCCACCATCAGGGAGTATTCCCGCACGATGTCCTTCAGGTAGCCGCGAAAGCGTTCGGTGATGCTCTCGTCATCGTAGCCGTCGCTTCTCAGCTCTTCCAGTTCCGCATCATTCTGGGGAATGCGAATGTGCTTCAGCGCCGCCTTCTCTTTGCGGCCGAAAACGTCCCGCTGAATCTCATACACCGCACCGAAGCTTCCGCGCCCGATAATCCGCACAGTCTCCCAGCCGGGATAGACGGGGAAATGATTCTCCGCTGCCATGCTCGTTTCCTCCAACCGCGTTTCTTATTCTTTATATTTTGATATAGTTTTTGCTTCTTTGAGTAATAAACGAATCTCGGGCATGAAATAATAAGATCTCATCTCCACTTGAGCAAAGGAAAAAAATATTTTTCAAATCAAGAAAGACCCTGACTCCTAAGCTTCGTCAAATGATTTAAAAAGATATTTGAGAATGACTGCGGGTTTTCATATACTATTTTTGTACACCATATGCAGAACCAATACTTTTTTCCATGCACTTCCATTTCCATCCATTTGTGATTATTTGGATCTTTTTCTCCCTTTGTGTGGCAGAGCCGGCATTCCGCTTCCTTAATGCAAGTTCCCGGTTCCCAATCGTGAGGACCAGGTTCACCTTCCGATCCGCATATTTTACATTTAGCTTTCTGCTGGCAATTTTCCCCCTCTTCCCATTCATGCTCTCCTAACTCCCCTACCGCTCCACAAATCCTACATTTCGCTTTCTCCTGGCAGGTTCCTGGAATCCAATCATGAGCGTCAGGATCAGCTTTTCCCTCTGTCATGCCGCAGACCTTGCAGGTCCTTGGCTCTGTACAGGTAGCAGGTGCAAAGTCGTGGTTGCCGGGCTTGCCCCTGGTCTCCCCACAGACTTTGCAGGTCTCCGGTGCCTGGCAGGTGGCAGGCTGCCAATCATGGTCGCCCACAGTGCCCTCTGTCTTGCCGCAGACCTTGCAGGTTTTGGGCGCCTTACATGTCGCAGGAGCAAAATCATGCTCGCCGAGATCGCCCTGTGTGGCGCCGCAGACGCTGCAGACCTGGGGAGCGACGCAGGTCGCCTTCTCCCAGTGATGCCCGTCCTCGCAGCCGATGGCATCTCCGGTGACCTTGAAGGCCTCGTTCTTATTCCAGCCGGCGCGGCCGTTATAGGTGACGAAGAAGTAATAGAGCTCCGCCTCGCCCGTTCCGTCCGGCCCGGTGGGGATCAGGCGTCTCGCCACGACCAGGACCGTCTCGTCATGCTCCACCCGGCCGAGCTTTCCATGCCCCTCCTCCGGGATCGGCAGGATGTCAAAGCCGGTGGAATCCATCAGCATCGGGAATTCAAAGAATTCACTGTTCTTCGGCAGCTCCAGCTCCGTTTCGGTTTCGCTCTTCAGGCTGTAGTCGATGTTGAGATCCGCGGCGGCCTCAGCCCCCGCTTTCACGCTCATCTCCGTGTACGGGACGCCCTCATAGGCGATGGGATCCTGGGTTTCCCCACATCTCCTGCAAACGCCGGCATGGGTAAAGGTGGCGGGCTCCCAGTCATGGCCGAGGGCAGCACCCTCGGTCGCGCCGCAGACCAGGCAGGTCTTGGGCTCCGTGCAGGTGGCGGGCTGCCAGTTGTGCCCAGGCGCGCTGCCCCGGGTCTCACCGCAGACGCTGCAGGTCTCCGGCGTCTCGCAGCTGGCAGGCTGCCAGCTGTGTCCCAGCGCTTCCCCGCGGGTCTTGCCGCAGATGCTGCAGGTCTCCGGCTCCTCGCAGGAGGCGGGCCGCCAGCTGTGGATCGTGAAGAAGCAGACCAACAGCAGCAGCACAAGGGCGGCCGTGCCGATCAGGGCTCCGATCACGATGCGCTTGCGCTTTTGCAGTCCATTCTGCGCAGCCGCAGGCGCAGCAGCTTGCTTTGCAAACGGCATGGCGTTCACCGCGGCGGGAACCTCTTCGTCCCGGGTCTCCTGGATCCGGCACAGGATGACAGTCACATTGTCCCGGCCGCCGTGCTCCAGCGCGGCGTTTACCAGCATCCTCGCGCCGATATCCGCGCTGGGCGCCTGAGTCATGATGGCGGCGATCTCCCCGTCGTCCAGCATATCGGTCAAGCCGTCGCTGCAGAGCAGATACTGGTCTCCCGCCTGCAGCTGATCCTTCACGATGTATGGCTCGATCAGGTATTCCTCCGGATTGATGCCCAGATGCTGGGTCAGCGGAGCCTTCCGGGTGCTCTTCCCCTCGCGCCGCTCCACATGATCCTCCGAGAGCTGCACGAACTGACCTCCGCGCAGCCGGTAGGCTCGGCTGTCGCCCAGGTTGTAGGTATAGACGCTGCTGCGGCTGAAATAGAAGCCCACCAGCGTGGAGCCCATGCGCTCGGTGCAGAGCTCTCTCTGTCTGGCCACAACGGCGTCGTTGATGGCCAGGCATATCTTGTTCAGACTCTTACTGTCGGGGGGAAGGCTGCTCTGCAGCTTAACCATCATGGACTGCATACAGTCCGCCGCGGCAAAGGATGCAAATTCGCCGAAGTTTTCGCCGCCCATGCCGTCAAATACGGCGACACAAACGCCCTGGTTGATGTTCTTCGTCATGACCAGGGGATTCGGCAGGCCGTTATTTTCCGCCTCCATGCGCTTCCCGTCGAAGTAGAAATTGTCTTCGTTATTCTTGCGCACCCTGCCGGTGTTGCACAGGCATGCAGCATCCAGTTTGTAAGCCATGTTCCGTCCTCCTGTAGATTCCGTTTTCCGGTTCTTTCGTGGGTGTAAGTCTCTCATATTCCTGTGTCAAGCGGGGGATCCCGACGCTGTTCAAAGCTGCCGAAAACCGCAGCGGCCTGGCCCAGCGCAGCATTCCCCCAAATTTACCATTTTGTATCGTATCACAAAAAAACATCTACTGCAAGGATTCTGTTAATAAATCGTAAACTTTTTTGCTGCGGGATCCTCGCTCTGTCTGCGCCGGCGCAAAATTGAATGTAATATAAAGAATACGTTGCCGGGCGGCGGTTTTTTTGCTATAATCCAGGAGAAAAACAATAAAGGAGGGTTCCGCATGAATATAAACATGGTAAAACGCAACGCGCTGCTGGCGCAGAAGGTCATCAAGGGGCTCCAGTCCCGCAACATGTCCGGTTACTACGCCGAGAGCCGGGAGGAGGCGCTCCGGCTGGCGCTGGAGCTGATCCCGGAGGGCAGCACCGCCACCATGGGCGGCGGCGTCAGCGTCCACGAGATCGGTCTGGTGGACGCGCTGAAGCAGGGCAACTACAAGTTTATCGACCGGGACGCCTACGAGGACAAGCGGGCGGCCATGCTGCTGGCCTATGACGCGGACGTGTTCCTGGCCAGCGCCAATGCCATCACCGAGGACGGCGTGCTGGTGAACATCGACGGCAACGCCAACCGGGTCTCCGCCATCGCCCAGGGGCCCAAAAAGGTCATCCTGATCGTGGGCATGAACAAGGTCTGCGACGATGTGGACGGCGCCATGAAGCGGGCGCGCAACGTGGCCGCTCCCACCAACGCCCAGCGCTTCGGTCTCTCCACCCCCTGCGCCAAGACCGGCTCCTGCATGAACTGCAAGTCCCCCGACACCATCTGCTGCCAGTTCCTGATCACCCGCTTCTCCCGCCACACCGGGCGCATTCATGTGATCCTGGTGAACGACAGTCTGGGCTTCTGAGGGCGGCGCGATGTGGTTTGTCATCATGGGCGCGCTGATGCTGATCGCGCTTTTGTGCTGTTGGTATCTGCTGCGCTGTGTTCACCGCTTCCCGGTCTTTCAGCGGCTGGGAGAGAAAAAGAAGGCGCTGTCTTGGCTGCTCGCCGCCCTGCCGGTGCTGGCGCTGGGGCTCTTCGCCCGCATCAACGTCTTCGCCCTGATGGTGGTGATCCTCCATGTGGCGGCGGTCTTCCTGCTCTGCGCCTTCCTGGGCTTTTTGATCCGGAAGCTCACCAAAAAGGAGATCCCCTACTGGATCCGGGGCTCGGCGGCCATCCTGCTGGCCGTGGTGTATCTCGGCATCGGCTGGTATAACGCCCATCATGTGACGGAGACGCACTATGAGATCCAGAGCGCAAAGCCTGTCTCCCAGGAGCTGCGGATCGTCCTGATCGCGGACTCCCACCTGGGCATCACTCTGGACGGGGAGGACTTTGCCCGCGAGATGGAGCGGGTGCAGGCTGCAAACCCGGATATTGTGGTCGTTGTGGGGGATTATGTGGACGATGACACGCTGAAAGCGGACATGGTGGAGGCGACCCGCGCATTGGGCGCGCTGGAGACCACCTACGGCGTCTACTTCGTCTACGGCAATCACGACGAGGGCTATTACCAGTATCGGGACTTCAGTGCGGACGAGCTGCGGGCGGAGCTGGAGAAAAACGGCGTCACCGTTCTCGCTGACGAGAGCCTTCCCATCGGGGAGAGCTACACCCTTATCGGCCGGCGGGATCGCTCCATGCGCGGCCGGGCGGACATGGAGACGCTGACGGAGGATCTGGATCGCTCCCGCTATCTGATCGTTCTCGACCACCAGCCCAACGACTATGACGCCCAGGCCGCGGCAGAGGTGGATCTGGTGCTCTCCGGCCACACCCACGGCGGGCACATCTTCCCCGCCTGGATCGTGGACCGGCTGATGCATTACAATGACCAGCGCTACGGCATGGAGTGGCGGGGTGAGAGCTGCTTTATCGTCACCTCCGGCATCTCCGGCTGGGCGATCCCCTTCAAAACCGGCTGCTTCTCGGAATTTGTGGTGCTGGACATCGCAAACGTCGGCTGAGCCCGACACAGAAAAACGCAGAGGTGTTCCCTCTGCGTTTTTATTATCCATTGTTGACAAGCTTTCCGAATTAGGCGTATACTTTCATTGTAAGAATTACACAAAGCCACAGGTGTGGAGAGAAAGGGATCGATATGAAAGATTTTCTTCTGAACACCGGGCCGATCTGGGTCTGGGCAATCACCGTCTTCCACGCGCTGATCCTGGTGCTGGCGCTGCTGGGCTATCGCAAGTCCCGTCAGCCGCTGTTTTTGCTGCTGGCGCTGCTGTGCTTCGGTCTGTGCTACGACGCGCTGATCCAGGCGCTGGGCTCCGCGCTGGGCGAGGGCTCCGCGCTTCGCTTCCTCAGCCGCTTCCGCTATGTGTTCCACGGGGCGCTGATCCCGCTGCTCTTTCCCATCTGCGCCTATGCGCTGGACTTTAAAAAGCCCTGGAAGCTGGCCGTCTGGGCGCTGACCGGCGTGGTGATCGCCCTGGGCATTGCAGAGGGCTTTGCCACGGTGATGATCCCGGAGGAGACGGCAGGCATCCTGCGCATGGCGTCGGACAAGGCGGCCACCCCCGGCTGGGCCACCGGCGTGAGCATGCTGCTGGCCTTCGGCACCATCATCCCCGTGATCCTGGCGGGGATCGTCGTCTGGATCAAGCAGAAAACACCGCTGCTCCTGCTGGCGGGCTTTCTGATGTTCGTCTTCGCCGCCCTGGCTCCCGCCACGGGAAACCTGGATCTGAACTTCCTCATCACCATGGTCGGCGAGGTGTTCCTGGGCCTGTTCTTCCTGCTCTACACCAGGCGGAAGGCAGCGAAAACCCTGTAATCAAAAGAAAAATGACAATATACGAAAGTGAGGAACAAACATGAGCAGCTTCAAAGACCTTCGCATCGTAGACAACTTCTACCAGACCAGCTCCTATTTCCCCATGCCCACCGTCATGATCTCCACCCTGGCGGAGGACGGCAGCACGTCCGTCGGCTCCTACTCCCTGTGCTTCCCCTACTACATCGCCGGCAAGGGCTACTACGCCATGGTGCTGGAGGCCCGCAACTCCTCCAACACCGCCCAGCATCTGCTGGCCGGGCGCAAGACCTGCGCCATCAACTTCATGCCCGAGGGCAGGGGCTATCACAAGAAGATCGTGGCCCAGGGCTGGCCCGGCGACACCCCCGCTGAGAAGATGAAGGACTTCGGCTTTACGCTGGAGGACGGCCTGTGCATCGCGGAGGATCCCTCCACCCCGCGGCCCAAGGTGGTGGCGGAGGCCTACCAGGTCATGGAGTGCACCTGGATGAGCGATCTGGAGAACGCCGAGGAGGACATTGGGCGCAAGCTGGTGGACGGCTGCTATCCGCCCCCCTATAAAAACTTCAACGGCATCACCACCCAGTACGGCGCCCACTTCATCCTGCGCATCGACAAGATGCTGATGAAGCCCAAGTATCACCAGAACATCATCGACGGCGTGAAGGGCCGCAACTGGCCCAACGTGCTGATCTGCCACGGCTATCGGGACAGCAAGAACTTCTGGTTCGCCAAGACCCCGCGCCTGGTGCCGGAGCTGCTGCCCATCCGCAACGCCACCCTCTCCTCCGTTCGCTACGCCGCCGACCGCACCGACCCCAACGTCCACTTCACCGACGACGCGCTGGAGATGATCCTGAACGTGCCGCGCATCTTCCTGCCCACGGTGCTCAAGGGCTGCGTCAAGTGGGCCAAGGAGCACGGCGTCACCGAAATCACCGCCAAGGAGATGCAGATCATCAACGACAAGCGCGCCAAGGAGAAGGGCAAGGGCTGAGGAGGGCGCGATGGAACAGGAGATCTATGAATTCACCGTGCTGATGGGCCTTGTGGACTTTGTGCCGGTGATCCTGTATCTGATCAGCCTGGTGCTGCTGCAGCGGGATCTTTACAACAAGATGCCCAAGTACGCCTTCGCCTGCTTTGCCGCCGGCACCATCAACGTCTTCACGGCGGGCTTTCTCAAGGCCCTGTGGAAGACCCTGTATGCCGCCGGGATCTGCGATTTCCAGGTGCTCAACACCCTGTTCCTGCCCATGAGCTCGCTGGGCTTCCTGCTGGCGGGCCTGGGGATCGTCCTGACGTTCGTCGGCCGGAAAAACACCGTGCTGACCCTGGCCGCGCCGCCCCTGTTCAGCGGCAGCATGGTCTTCGTGGCCATGATGGTGCTGGGTCACGGCGCTGTCTGCGCCTGTCTCGCCGTGCTGGCCGGCAAGTTGAAGAAAAAGGCGCTGATCCCCGTGTTCATCCTCTGCTTTGTCGCCTATTTGGGGATGGGATACCTGTCCTCCCGGGGCGACGACAGCGCCGCCGCCAACTGGCTGGAGCAGGGCGTCAACACCCTGGGCATGCTTCTGCTGCTGGGCGGCACCCTGGGCCTGCACAAGGCCGGCCTGCGGGAATATAAAAAGTAAGCGATCATATGATTAAATAAGGAAAGAAGGCTAAGTGTTATGACTCCTGAAGTTACGGAAGTTGTTGAAGTTTCTGCTGCATATCCCGGTTGGTTTTTCTTCCTGCTTTTCGCCCTGGCCATGGTGGTAAGCTCCATCGGCTTTAAAAACTACGTCTGGTTCATCTCCCTGGGCTATGGCTTCTCCATTGCCGCCGCCGGCGTCCTGATGCTGATCCTGTTCCACAAGACCTTGACGCTCGGCACCATCATCTGCTGTGTGATCTTCTTCCTCTACGGCTGCCGCCTGGGCGGGTATCTGGCCTATCGCGAGCTGAAGAGCAGCTCCTATAAGAAAAACATGGTGGGCGAGATCAAGGACGGCAGCAAAGTCCCCATGGGCGTGAAGATCGCCATCTGGGTCACCTGCGCCCTGCTCTACGCCACCCAGGTCTCCCCGGTGTTCTTCCGCATGTGGAACGCCCCCGCCGGGGTCACGGACAACGTGATGGTCTTTGTGGGCGCCGTGATCATGGTCTCCGGCATCACCCTGGAGTCCGCGGCCGACATTCAGAAGAACAAGGCCAAGAAGGTCAACCCCAAGCGCTGGGTGGACACCGGCCTCTTCCGCATCGTCCGCTGTCCCAACTACCTGGGCGAGATGATCTTCTGGACCGGCGTGCTGCTCTCCGGCATCGGCGGCGTTATCAGCTGGTGGCAGTGGATCCTCTGCGCCGTCGGCTACTGCGGCATCATCTTCGTCATGTTCTCCGGCGCCCGCCGTCTGGAGGTCCGCCAGAACAAGCGCTACGGCAAGGATCCCGCGTACCAGAAGTTCGTCAGGACCGTGCCCATCCTGCTGCCCTTCGTCCCGCTCTACAGCGTGGAGAAGTACAAGTGGCTGGTGGCCTGATACAAAAAAGGCGCACATCGAAACCGATGTGCGCCTTTTCAAAAACAGTCCGGAAAGAACCACACAAAGAACGATACCCCGTACCGCAAAAAGGTACGGGGTATCTTCTGCCATCTGGCTTACTGCAGCTCCGGCGTCTCGGGGAGATCGTGCTTGACGGGCTCCTCCTGCACGACAGGCGCCTCGGGGGCGTTTCTCTTCACGCTGTCCACGCCGTTGAGGCAGCTCTCCAGCTTCTTGTAGCCCTCGCTGACGGCGACGATCTGGCCGTTGCGCGCCTTCAGGCGGAAACGGAACTCGCCGGCCTTGTCGGTATAGACCTCGAACTTGGGGTGGGTGAGCGTCTCGAAATTCTCCACAGTCTGGTTCTCGACGCCGCCCAGGCAGCTGCTGCGCACGCTCTCGATGCCGGCGAGGCAGGCAGCCTCAGTGGAATAGGTCTCGCTGGTGGCGATGACCTGTCCGTTGGTGGCCAGCAGATTGAAGCGGAAGCCGGCCTTGGTGGTTTTCCATACAAATTTACCCATAGTTTTCCCTCCTGTTAGCTTGTTTGTTTCGACCTTGCATGATTTTACTATACCGCGTTTTTTGAAAAATGCAACAGAAATTTGGAGTTTTTGCGGGAAAGGCGGCTCATTCCAGCCCGTAAGGCCAGCCGATCAGGCTGCCGATATCGTAGATGCGCTCATAGCCGTAGTTCTCCAGCTTGTGGGCGGCCACATTGCTGCGATAACCGGAGCGGCAGTAGACCAGCACCGGGGTGGAAAGCGACCGGATCGCGTCCAGCGCCGCTTCGTCCGTGAGCTCGTCCACGGGCAGGAGCACCGCGTTCACCGCGTGGCCAGTGATATACTCCGCCTCCTCCCGCACGTCCAGCAGAACGGCCTCCGGCTCCGCGTCCAGGATCGCTTTCGCCCGGGCGAAATCAACTCTCTCGATCATGCCATGTTCTCCCATTCGTTCTCCAGGATCTTCGCAAAGGCCTCCAGCCCCCGCTGATCCTCCGGGCGAAAGCGCCCGGTCAGGGGGCTGTCCAGATCCAGCACGGCCACCGCCTCTCCCCCCACGAGGATCGGCACCACGATCTCGGAATTGGAGGCGCAGTCGCAGGCGATGTGCCCGGGGAAGGCGTGCACGTCCTCCACCCGCTGGGTCTTCTTTTCCCGCGCCGCCGCGCCGCAGACGCCCCGGCTCAGGGGGATCTCGATGCAGGCGGGCTTGCCCTGGAAGGGCCCCAGCACCAGCCTGTCCCCCTTGCGCAGGTAGAAGCCTGCCCAGTTCAGCCCCTCCATCCCCTGCCAGAGCAGGGCGGAGGCGTTAGAAAGGTTTGCGATCTTATGGGGCACGCCCGCAATGAGGCTTTGCAGTTGGGCGTTCAGTTCATTGTAATTTGTCATATGCATCACCACGTTGATTATACCGGTTTTTTCTTGCTTTTACAAGTCCGATCCCGCATTCTCGTCGAAAAGGCTCATCTGCCGCTCCCGCTTTGGCAGCTCCCCCAGGTAGCGGAAGCAGTCCTCCGGGGTGGAGAGGATGCCGTTTTCCCCGCAGGTCTTGTGAAAGAGCCGCAGCAGCGCAGCGGAATTCGGGCTCGGCAGCTCGTAGGCGTTCCCGTATTGGCGGATGTACCTGCTCTTGAGCCCCGGGAAATGCCGATCCAGAGCGGCGTAGAAGTATTCCCGGCTCCCCTCCCGGAGCGTCATCCCCATGCCGAAGCAGACGATCCCCTTCACCCCGATGCGGACGCACTCGTTCAGGATCGCCCGGAGATTTTCCTCCGTGTCGTTGATGTAGGGCAAAATGGGGCAGAGCCAGACGACGGTGGGGATCCCCCGCTCCCCCATCTGCTCCAGCACCTGGATCCGCCTTTTGGTATTGCACACATTTGGCTCCAGGATCTTGCAGAGGGCGTCGTCGTAGGTGGTGAGCGTCATCTGCACCACGCATTTGGACGAGCGGTTGATCTCATCCAGCAGATCAATGTCCCGCAGGATCCGGTCGGATTTGGTCAGAACGGCGGCGCCGAAGCCGTAGCGCAGGATGATCTCCAGGCATTTCCGGGTCAGGCCCAGCTGCTCCTCGCAGGGCAGATAGGGGTCGGACATGGAGCCCGTGCCGATCACGCACCTTTGCCGTTTGGCCCGCAGCGCTTTTTCCAGCAGCTCCGGCGCGTTCCGCTTCACCTCGATATCCTCAAAGGGGTGGGTGAACTGGTAGCAGCGACTCCTGCTGTCGCAGTAAACGCAGCCGTGGGAACATCCGCGATAGATGTTCATTCCGGAAGAGCCTCCGCTCCCGGTCAGGATCCCTTTCGCGTCCACAAAATGCATGGCGTGATCCCATCCTTTCGGTGCAAAACGCGGGCTGCAAAGAAGTCACTCTCCCTTTGCAGCCCGCGGCCCTTGCTGTTTCAACTTCACTCCAGACGGACAAGGCGATACTCCTTCGCCCCATCGCCGTTTTTTTCAGCATCTGTGGAAGGCGTTAACGCCGCCACGGCACGGGCGATTCGATCCAGCTCTTCATCCGAGAAATCGGCCAGCGCGTCAAAAAACTCGCCGAAAATGGTATTTTGCAATTTCTCGGAATGGGCGGTATAGAACAGCTTTCCCTGTTCCGTCGGTTTCAGGATAATGTTTTTATTGTTCCCCACCATGCGGTACTTGGCAATCAAGCCCAAATCGCAAAGCGTGCGCGTGATTTTGGAAAAGGAGCTGGGCGGAATTATCAGCCGCTCGGAAAGCCTTGACATGCTGGAATCGTCTGCCTCATGTTCGATGATATACTCCAGCACTTCCCATTCCAGGATGCTAAGCGAAAGCTGCTCCTGGAATTCCGTCTTTGTGTTCATCACACGGGCAAATGCGTTGCGATGCCGTACAAGCGTTTCAATCAGGCGGCGATAACGCCCCATCCAATCTACCGTAGTCAAAACAGACCTCACTTTGTTTTTTCTACAGCTTAGCCGATTTTCGCTTTTTTGTCAAGTCAGTGCGGGGCATCTTTCCGCCTGGTTCAGCCCAGGAACAGGCTTCCTCGCGTCATGGTGTTGGCGCAGGTCATGACCGTGTAGAGCAGACCGAAGAGAATGCCCGCCAGATAAATATTGCCGGTTTTTTTGAACAGCTTGCGGCTCAAGATCGTTGCCGCGGGAATCAGAACCACCAGCGGGAAAAGATTATACACCCGCATGGGGTTCCAAACGAAGCTGCCCTTCAAATCCAGGGTGATATATTCGATGAGGATCATGCCCAGGATGCCGATTACGTTGCCCACACAGGTCAGCGCCACCGACTGCCATTCCTTCATGCTGTCCAGACGGTTGAAGCCGTTGACCACGGCAGAGTTCACCAGATAGAATACAAGGAAGGGCAGCATGTAGATCAGCGTAAAGACCAGGTTCTCCGCGGTAAAGACCTTGACCGCCACCATCCAGAAGCGGAAGTCCGTGGTGAAGGCCCAGTCAGCAAAGAAGGTGATCATGTAGACGCCGGTGATGATGCAGATCGCCAGCAGGATCGTCTTCCACAGCTTTTTCCCGCCGATGCGCAGCCCCAGTTTCTCCGGTGTCATGCCGTTCTTTTTGCCGCTCACGAAGTAGGAAACGGCCATGACGAGGGCGATGCACAAGCCAACGATCCCGGTCCAGACCGCCAGCTCATTGGTGTTGGTCTGGCCGAAGAAGTGATTCCAGACATGGGGAATGTCGCTTATATAGGTTTCGACAGTGCCTTGGCCGATCCACCAGAACATGATCGGCATCACCAGCAGCGGCGGAATCAGGCAGGCAACCAGGAAGCAGATTCGGAAGATCCACTTGCCCTTCTTATCCTTCGGGGCTGGATTGGCCGGAAGTGCCTCCTTTGTCTCCAGCTCTGAGAAGAACGGCGTCTTCATCAGGAGCGTGGCAAGGGGCACCAGGAGCAGGAAGATCCCCACAAGTCCCAGCAGATTAAACAGTTCCTTCACAAACCAGACCTGGTTGGAGGGAGCGATATACTCGTGTCCCTCCGGAACGCCGAAGGCCTTGTAGAAGAACTCCACACAGTCGTAGGCACCGGCGTAGGAGAAGGAGTTCAGGGGATGGATCTGGTGGGGTACATAGATCACGCGGAAGCATTCCTTCCCGTTTACCTCCCCCACATAGTACTTTCCGTTCTCCACGTCCTCGTTTTCGCCCACCATATTGCCGACCTGATTGATAAAGAGGCGTGCGCGATCCTCGCTGAGATAATAATGGGGATTTCCCTCGTCGTTGGTCCAGAACCATTCATCGTTGTAGGCAGCAACCAGACCGTAATTGATGTCGATGGGAATAGGCTCGTCCATATTCACCGAGCCGTTACTTCCCTCATGAACGCCACCCTGAACCAGGGCGTCAGCGTCCAGACGCTCCGTGCTGGGATACAGCCCCCAATAGGTGTGATAAGGCTCGCAGCCCATATTCAGCACTGCAGAGATCGGGTTCTTGCCCAGTCCCATATACTCCCGGTTCAGATAGTAGGTCACTGTGTCGTTGCAGTGGAAGCCGCCCATGGAGTGACCCTGCAAGCCGATCCGATCCATATCAATGTAGTCCAGTGTCGCCATCAAATACTCCAGCGTGTGGATCATGCAGGTGTAGCGATCCGTGGAGTCGATGGTTCCGTTATCTCCGTTCTCCACACTGGACAGGCCATGGCAATAGGAGTCGATGGTGCAGACAATGAAGCCCCTGCGGCTCAGCTCCACATAGTTTTGTGCCTGCATCTCCTTGCTGTTGTAGCTGCCGTGACAGACCAGGATCAGCGGCAGCTTGTGCTCCGCGGAGGCGTCCTTCGGCGTATAGAGCACCGCGTTGACCACCTGCCCCTCGGGTGCCGCGATATTGATGCGCGTGACGCGAACCCTGCCGAAATCAGTCTGGATGGCAGAAGTCGCGATCATGCTGACAATCACAAGCACCAGCGCAAGGCAAAGCCAAAATTTGTACGAGCGTTTCTTCTTCATGTTCTCCTTCCTTTCTTCCCGCCCCTCTCAGCGGCGGATTCCTGTCTTCCTTCCCCCGATTCTTTCTTGCCGGAGCTTTTTATCTCTGTGTGAATAATTTCGCTCCTGTAGAAATATTATACGAGAAGCTGAGATTTGACAAGAGCTGAATCTGCCAAATCTTTTGGCTCGTTTTTGGGGAAATTGCCGAAACAGCAGCCGTCCGGCAAAACCTCTCTCCTGACTCGTATCAACGCAAAACCGACCCTCCCGAAGGGAGAGCCGGTTCAGTCAGTTGGCAAAGCGTCATCTGTTTGAAAGGAAGCAGCGCTGCCGTCATACAAAAATCACCGTGAAAACCGAAGTTCTCACGGTGATTCTTCTTGCTATGGCGCCAGGATCTCCTTCAGGGTCAGGTCCCGGCCGGTGAGGGGCAGAAGCTTTTTGCCCTTGCACTTGGGGCAGCTCAGATCGTTCAGGTCGGCGATGAACTGCTCGCCGCAGTCCATGCACCGGGCGGTGCCCGGGAGCTCTTCGACGACGAATTCCGTCTTCTCCAGCTCCGTCCCGTCCGCGACTGCCTCCCAGCAGTCCTCCAGGAACCTGGGCACCACGCCGCTGAGAGAGCCCACCTCCACGGTGATGCGCTCCACCTCGGTCAGCTCTTCGTCCTTCATGATGCCCCGGATCATTTTCAGCAGGGCATCGCAGATTCCCAGCTCGTGCATTACTTGGTCACCGCGCGCTTGACGATGTTGCCCGCCTTCTTCACAAGCCCGGCGGCAGCCTTGATGGGCATGGTCTCAAAGGAACCGGCGTGCCAATCGCGCACCTTCTTGAGATGGATGGCGTCGAACTTGCAGCGGGTGGTGCAGATACCGCAGCCGATGCAGAGGTACGGATCCACCTTGGTGGCGCCGCAGCCCAGGCAGCGGGCGGTCTCCTTGCGCACCTGCTCCTCGGTGAAGGTCACGCGGGCGTCGGCAAAGGTCTTGGCCTTCTCGGCATTGTAGCCCCGCTCCTGGCGGTGCTCCTTGTCGTAGCTGCCCACGGTGAGCTGCACGTGCTCCTTGTCCAGCGCGCGGTAGACGCGGCGGTCACGGCCCATGGTGAGGGTCTGGCCGGGATGGACATAGCGGTGCAGGGAGATGGCGGCCTCCTTGCCGGCGGCAATGGCGTTGATGGCAAAGCTGGGGCCGGTGTAGCAGTCGCCGCCCACAAAGATGTCGGGCTGGGCGGTCTGGTAGGTCAGGGCGTCGGCCTCGGCCAGGCCCTTCTTGTCCAGCTTCATCTCGCCCAGATCCAGCTTGCCGAAGTCCACACGCTGGCCGATGGCGCCGATGACGGTGTCCACCGGGATCTCCTCGAACTCGCCGGTGCCCACGGGCTTGCGGCGGCCCTTCTCGTCCGGCTCGCCAAGGGTCATACGCTCCACCTTCAGCGCCTTGACCTTGCCGTCCTCGCCCAGGATCTCCACGGGGGCGCAGAGGAACTTGAACTGCACGCCCTCTTCCTTGGCCTCGCCCACTTCCTCGGGATCGGCGGGCATCTCAGCCTCGGAACGGCGGTAGATAATATAGGTGTTCTCGGCGCCGAGACGCACGGCCGTGCGGCACACGTCCATGGCCACGTTGCCCGCGCCCACGACGGCGACGTTCTTGCCGACCTTGACCTCATGGCCCAGGTTCACTTCCCGCAGGAAGTCCACGCCGCCCAGCACGCCCTCCAGCTCCTCGCCGGGGACGCGGATCTTGGCGCTCTTCTGGGCGCCGATGGCCAGATAGAAGCCCTTGTAGCCCTGCTCGCGCAGCTCCTGGATGGTGACGTCCTTGCCGACCTCCACGCCGCACTTGAACTCCACGCCCATCTCGCGGATGATGTCGATCTCCGCGTTCAGGGTGTCCTTCTCCAGGCGGAAGTTGGGGATGCCCATGGTGAGCATGCCGCCGGGGACCGGGTTCCGGTCAAAGACGGTGACGGGGTAGCCCTTGAGGGCCAGGTAGTAGGCGCAGCTCAGACCCGCGGGGCCGGCACCGATGATGGCGATCTTCTCGGTGAAGGGCTTGCCGGTCTGGTTGAGCATCTTGGGCACGGTGCGGTGCTCGCTCTGCAGGTCGTGGTCGGCGATGAAGCGCTTGACTTCGTCGATGGCGACAGCCTCGTCCACCCCGCCGCGGGTGCATTCGGCCTCGCAGCGCTTGTTGCAGATGCGGCCGCAGACGGCGGGCAGGGGGTTCTCGGTCTTGATGAGCTCCAGAGCCTCTTTATAGCGGCCCTGGGCGGCCAGCTTCAGGTAGCCCTGGATGGGAACGTGGGCGGGGCAGGCCACCTTGCAGGGGGCGGTGCCGGTGGGAACCACGTCCTCCCGGTTCTCCCGGTAATCGGGATTCCAGGCGTTCTTGGCCAGCAGTGTCTCGGAGAGCTTGGTGTACTTGGCGGGGGCGATGTTCACGGTGGTGCAGAGCTTCTGGCCCAGCTTCAGCGCGTTTGCGGGACAGACCTCCACGCACTGGGCGCAGGCCACGCACTTGGCCTCGTCCACTTCCGCCTGGAAGTTGGAGCGGATGGCGTCCCGGGCGCCGAACATCAGACCCACGCGCAGACCGAAGCAGGCGCAGGAGCAGCAGTTGCAGATGGCGGCGCTGTCGCCCACCTCTTCGATGTTGGGGATGTCGTGCATGAGGCCGTTGTCCTCGGCGCGCTTGATGATCTCCAGGGCCTCTTCCTTGGTGATCTTGCGGGCACGGCCGGAGCGGATGTAGTGCTCCGCGCCCTTGCCCATCTGGATGCACATCTCCTCGGCCAGGTGGCCGCAGCCGTCGCCGATGGAGGTGCGGGAGGCGCGGCAGGAGCAGGGAGACACGGAGAAGGTGTCATACTTGTCCAGATAGTAGCTGAGCTTCTCATAGGGGCTCACGCCGGGCAGATCCTTGATGGCGCTCTCCACGGGGACAACGCGCATCAGGCCGTAGCCGTTGGGGATCAGGGGAGACATGGTCTCCATGCGGATGCGGGTGTACTCCTCAAAGGCCTTGCCCACTTCCGGATGGGTGTTCAGCAGCTCCTGGTTGTTCACCAGCATCTCCATGATGCCGGGGGCGAAGATCTGCATGAAGTACACGTCTTCTCCCAGCTTCTCATCGTAGGTGCAGCGGAAGACGCCGATCCAGGCCAGGTGCTTGGCCAGCTTCTCCACCTCTTCCACGGGCTTGCCGACCTTCTTGGCCAGGTAGCCCACGGTGCGCTCCTTGCGCAGACCCGCGGCGATGGCAACATCGGCCTCATCGTCGGTGACGATGCTGGCCAGGGAATAATACTCGGGGGCGTTCTCGTCGATCTTGTTCACAACGCCGGTGAGGCCGCCGACGATATGACAGAGCTTGACGATTTTCGGTCTCAGTTCAGCCATGATATGATTCTCTCCCTCAATATTTTTTCATATAGCGAAGCAAAAATGTGCGCTTATAGGTAGTATACAATACAATTCCGGATTATGCAAGGACAGAAAGAAAGGAAGGAAGAAGAAACCTACAAGAAAGAAAGGAAGGAAGAAGAAACCAAGAAAGAAAGGAAGGAAGAAGAACCATTACTTCATTCCTTCCTTTCCTCCCGGGGATGCATCTTGCTCCGCAGCAGGAGCAGCGCCGCGCCGGCCAGCACGATCCCGATACCAAGGAGCTTCTTGGCCGTCAGCTCTTCCGCCAGGAAGAAGACGCCGATGAAGCAGCTGAGGATCGGCATCAGCAGCAGCGCCAGCTTTACCTCCCAGACCTCGTGGGTCTTGAGATTGCGGTAGTAGAAGAAATAGATCCCCGTCTGGGCAAGGCCGCCCAGGGCGACCAGCCACCAGAGCGTGCGCAGGCTCCCCCAGTCGAAGCCGCCCAGATCCCCCGTCACCCCGGCGGAGGCGGCGAAGAGCAGCAGCACCACGCCGTTATTGTAATAGGAGATCATGTCCGCGTCCTCGTGGTACTTGTCCTGGGCGCGCTTGATGATGAAGGCGTTGGCGGTGACGCAGGCGGCGGAGAGCAGGAAAAACAGGTCGTAGCCGTTGAGGGACATGCTGCCGAAATCCACGCCCAGCACCAGCAGCACACCCAGCAGCATGACGAGGGTGCCCAGCCAGTCCGAGGCGTAGAGCTTCTTTTTATACAGGATCACGGTGACCAGATTCACCATCAGCACGTCGGTCTTCAAAAGCGCCGTGCCGGTGGAGAGGCTGCCCCCGGCGTAGCCCAGATTGGCAAAGAGATCCAGCAGGAAGCCGAAGACGCCGATCATCAGCAGGATCTTCACCGCCTTGCCCTGGTGGAAGAGCCGGGTAAAGCTGCCGTCCAGCAGCAGCTGCAGCGTGAGGAACAGCAGCGCCGCCGTGCGCAGCAGAAAGCCCGCCAGCAGCGGCGATCCGGTCTCCCCCACCAGCACCTTGCTGGCGGCGTAATAGATCGACCAGGACAGGATCATCCCGCCGAACATGCCGGCGGTTTTCAACGTGCTTTTCATGCCAGGGCTTCAAACATCTCCCGCAGCGCCTGCTCGTCCAGGCTCACGGGGTTATTCTTCATCAGGGGGTGGGCGGCGCAGTCCCGGCAGAGCTTCGCAAGATCCACGTCCCCCAGGTCGGACAGTCTGCTGCGCAGGCCGCCCAGCGCCTTCAGCGCCCGGATGCGGGCGGCAAGCTCGTCGGTATCCTTGAGGCCAACGGCGCGGCACAGATGCTCCAGCCGCTCATCGGCGTTGATCTTCACCAGGCTGTCCAGGGTGAAGGCGCAGGCCTCCCCGTGGGGCAGGTGGTAGTCCTCGGAAAGCGGATAGCTGCAGGCGTGGCTGGCGGCAGTCTTGGGCAGGGCAAAGCTCAGTCCGCCCAGCAGCGCGGCATAGGCCATGTTGCCCCGCGCCTCCAGGTCGCCGCCGTTCCGATAAGCCCGCTCCAGATTCCCCAGGATCAGGCGCACGGCCTCGATGGCCATGAGGTCGGGGATGGGCTGGTGATTCCGGCTCCAGTAGCCCTCCAGGGCGTGGGCCATGGCGTCCAGCCCCGTATTCATGGTGGTGCGGGGCGGCACAGAGGCGGAGAGCAGCGGATCCACGATGGCCGCCGCGGGCATGAAGGCCGGGTTATTGATGGTCTTTTTCTCCGTCCCATGGCTTACCACGGAGACCTGGGTCACCTCGCTGCCGGTGCCGGCGGTGGTGGGCACGGCCACCACGGGGAGCCGGTTTTGGGCGTTCAGCGGGCGCTTGCCCTCGTAGTAGTCGATGGGCTCGCCGGGGTTCGGCGCAACGGCCGCGGCAAACTTGGCGGTGTCCAGGGAGCTGCCGCCGCCGATGCCGATGACGCCGTCGGCGCAGTACGCCCGGCAGAGGCGGGTGGTCTCCGTGATGCCGGAGAGCTGGGGGTTCTGCTCCACCTCACCGAAAACGGCCACGATGCGCGGCTCCTCGGCCATCAGCCTGGAAGCATCAGAGGCAAAGTGCCGTCCGCAGCAGAGCACCGCCCGGGTGACGCCCAGCTCGTCCAGCACCGCGCCAAGCTTCTGAAACTCGCCCTGGCCGAAGAAAATTTTCACCGGCTGGGCATAGATGAACTCATTTATCATAGATCTTGTCCTCGATGGCGGAGACCTGCAGGGCGAACTTGTGCATATTGGCGGCGCGCCAGTCCTCCAGATCCTGGCACCAGTCGGTGGCCAGGAAGGTCTTGGTCATCTCCACAGCCATCTCGGGGCCCACGATCCAGCCGCCCATGCAGAGGATGTTGGCGTTGTTGATGGCCCGGGCCATCTTGGCGGAGTACACGCCCTCGCAGGCCACGGCATAGACGCCCTTGAACTTGTTGGACACCACGCACATGCCGGCGCCGGTGCCGCAGATGAGGATAGCCCGGTCGTAGGTACCGTTCTGCACCAGGGGGGCCACCTCAGACGCCACCTGGTAGTAGGGGTGCACCTGGTTTAAGTCCACGGTGCCCAGATCGTCAAAGTCCGCGCCGGACTCGGTGAGATACGCTTTGATGGCTTCCTTGGCGGAGAAGCCGGATTTATCGCTGCCGATCGCAATTTTCATTTTAATCTCCTTCCTTATAGGCTCCCCTGCCTAAGGGGAGCTGGCTGGCCGAAGGCCAGACTGAGGGGTTCTCCTTTCATCTTAGGCTCCCCTGCCTAAGGGGAGCTGTCATCCGTCGTCTCACGGAAGACGGATGACTGAGGGGTTCTCCTTTCAATATAGGCTCCCCTGCCTAAGGGGAGCTGTCATCCGTCGTCTCACGGAAGGCGGATGACTGAGGGGTTTTCCTAAAAAACGGGCGACCGCAAGGGTCGCCCCTACATTTGCGGACTGAGGGGTTCTCCTTTCCATATAGGCTCCCTCCCCGAGGGAGCTTAAGCGGGCGGCTGATAGCCGCCCCTACGGTGCAAGGCGCAAAAGGAATGCGGAACCGGAGGCAATTCCGAATTCCGCATTCCGAATTCCGCATTACTTCAGGCTGACGGCCTTCTTCGCCGTCTCCACGATGTTCTCCACCGTGAGACCCATGACCTCACGCAGATAGGGGATCTTGCCCACCTCGCCGAAGCGGTCTTGGACACCCACGGCGCAGACGGGGATCTTCTCCTGGGCCAGAGTCTCCAGAATGGCGGAGCGCAGGCCGCCGATGACATTGTGGTTCTCCACGGTCAGCACCGCGCCGGTCTTCCGGGCGGAGGCGATCACCGTCTCCCGATCCACGGGCTTGATGGTGTGGACGTTGATGATCTCCGCGTCGATGCCCTGCTCGCGCAGAAGCTCGGCGGCGTCCAGGCAGTCCTTGGTCACCATGCCGGAGACGAAGATCGTGAGATCCCTGCCCTCGCGGAGCGTGTCGGCCTTGAAGAGGTCGAACTTGTAGTCCTCGGGGAAGATCACGGGCTGCACCTTACGGAACAGGCGCACATACACCGGCCCCTCATAGGCGTTCAGCACGGGCATGGCGGCGCGCAGCTGCACTTCGTCCACCGGCTCAAAGATCACGATGCCGGGGATGGAGCGCAGAACGCCGATGTCCTCCATGCTCATGTGGGTGCCGCCGTTGAGCTCGGCGGAGATGCCGGGGTCGGTGCCCACGATCTTCACGTTCTGCCTGGCGTAGGAGATGGAGATGGCGATCTGGTCGCAGATCCTGCGGGTGGCGAAGGGGGTAAAGCTCTCGATCCAGGGCTTGAAGCCGTAGCTGGAGAGGCCGGCGGCGATGGAGGCCATGTTCTGCTCGGCCACGCCGCAGTCAAACATCTGCCTGGGGAAGCGATCGTACAGCTTGCGGGTGCCGCTGGCCTTACTGAGGTCGGCGTCCAGCACGACGACGTGCTTGTCCTGCTCCATCATCTGGGCCAGGCATTCGGCGTAAACAGCTCTCATTTCCATAGCTTAGTCCCTCCCCCGAATTTCCGCGATGGCGGCCTGGGCCTGCTCCTCGGTGACATTGGTGTTGTGGTTGCCGGCGCCCAGATCCTCGATCCACTTGACGCCGCAGCCCTTCTTGGTGTTCAGGATGACCATGGTGGGCTTCTCCCCGCCGCGGCCAAGCTTGGCGTGCTCGATGGCGGCCTCCACCTGATCCAGGTCGTTGCCGTCCTCCACGTCGATCACGTTCCAGCCGAAGGCGGCCCACTTCTCCGCCAGGGGGGCGACGTCGTTGACCTCGGCCACAGGGCCGTCGATCTGGAGCTTGTTGTAGTCGGTAAAGGCGATGAGGTTATCCAGCTTCTTGGCGGCGGCGAACATGGCCGCCTCCCAGATCTGACCCTCCTGGCTCTCCCCGTCGCCCACGATGGCATAGATCGTCGCGCCGTCGTCCTCCAGCTTGGAGCCCAGCGCCACGCCCACGGCGCAGCTGAAGCCCTGGCCCAGGGAGCCGGTGGTCATGTCGATGCCGGTGGTGAGGTTCATGTCGCAGTGGCTGGGCAGGTGGGTGCCGCTCTGGTTCAGGGTCAGCAGCTCCGCCTTGTCAAAGTAGCCGCGATTGGCCAGGGCGGCGTAGATGGCGGGGCCGGCGTGCCCCTTGGAGCAGACCAGCCGATCCCGGCCGGGCATCTTGGGATTCTTCGGGTCGATGTGCATCTCCTTGAAGTACAGCACCGTCAGCAGCTCCGCCAGAGACAGGCAGCCGCCGATATGCCCCACGCCAAGATGGCCGATGGTGGTCATGATGTCGCAGCGAATATCCTTGCAGATTTCTCTGAGATCTTGATTCAAGTTCAAGTCCCTCCTTTGTGTGTTATAGGCCATAACAGTAAAATTGTACGCCCCCGCGGCGACTTTGTCAACCGCAATCTCCTTGACAGCAGGCGGGCTTTGGTACTATGATGTGCGGGAAGACAAAATATACGCAAGTGAGGTGCCTTATGAAAGCATTTACGCCTGTTTACGTCCCGGTGGGCGTGCCCACCTTCCATCTGGAGAGCGCGCAGGAGGCCTTTGACAAGAGCAAAGAGCTGCTGCGGGAGATCGACCCCGCCTTCCTCTGCCCGGAGGAGATGCTGCTCGGCATCGACAAGCTCCGCGCCTGGCTGGATTCTGTGCAGCCGGATCTCATCGTGTTCCAGAATCTGACCTTCGCCAACGCCGCCTACATGGCCGAGGTGCTGCGCCGCTTTGACTGTCCGGTGCTGCTCTGGACGCTGCGGGAGCCGGTGATCGACGGGGGGCGGCTGCGTCTCAACTCCCTCACCGGCGCCTACTCCGCCGCCAACACCCTCCGCGCCTTTGGCGATCGCCCCTTCTCTTACGTGTTCGGCTCCCCCGAGGAGCTGGATCTGGAGGAGGCGGTAAAGGCCGCGGTGTCCGCCGCCAGGGTCAGGCACGCCATGCGCGGTCTGAAGCTGGCCGCCATCGGCCACACACCCCAGGGCTTCGGCTTCGGCCGGGCGCTGGACGGGGAGCTCATGAGCGTCTTCGGCGTGGAGCTGGAGGCCATCGAGGCCCGGGAGCTCATCGACAAGGCCAAGAGCTACAGCGACGAGGACTGCGCCGCCTTCCTGGAGAAGACCGCCTGTGCCACCTGCGGGCTGGACAAGACCCCCGAGCGCAACCGCCTGGATCACGCCCGGCTCTACAAGGCCTACAGCGACTATGTGCAGGCAAACGGCATCGGCGCCCTGGCCAGCCGCTGCTGGCCGGACTTCTTCACCGCCTACGGCACCCCGGTGTGCACGGTGCTGAGCATGCTGAATGACGACGGCGTGGCCGCCGCCTGCGAGGCGGACGTGTACGGCGCCCTCTCCATGTGGGTGGGCATGCAGCTGAGCGGCGAGCCGGTGTTCTTCGGCGACCCGGTGAGCCTGGACGAGTGGGAGAACACCATCACCTTCTGGCACTGCGGCGCCGCCGCCTGCTCCCTGGCCCGGAAGGACACCGGCGCCGAGATCGGCGTACACCCCAACCGGAAGATCGGCCCGGCCATGAACTTCGGCTGCGAGGCCTTCCCGGAGGCCACCATTTTCCGCATCGGTAGGGAGCCGGACGGCAGCTTCCGCTTCTTCCTGGCCACGGGCGAGGCGCTGGACAAGCCCCGGCAGTTTATCGGCACCTCCCTTGTGATCTGCACGGACAGCGACAGCCGCGAGATCGTGGAGAAGAGCGTGCTGGACGGCTTCGAGCCCCACTTCGTGGTGATGAAGGGCAACCACGTCAAGGCCCTGGAGGCCCTGGCCGGCATGCTGGGCTTCCAGGTGTACAAGTACTGAGCCTGTAGGGGCGACCCTTGCGGTCGCCCGCATAAACAGAACCGGATCAAAAGCTTGGGCGAATACCCATCCCACCACGGATGCGTATTCGCCCTTTTTCTTAAATTCCGACGACGGGCGACCGCAAGGGTCGCCCCTACTGATTTAATTTCACAGCTCCGCCGCGTCCCGGAAGAGGTTTGCGAATTTTCCGTCCTTGCGGTAGAACACGGGGGTCTGGCCCAGCGGGGCGGGCACGGTGTGCTTCCGTCCGCCCTTGTAGGTCTTCCCCGTCCAGAAATGCACCCACTTGCCCCGGGGCAGCCAGACCTTGCGCTTCACGGCGCCCTTCTTCAGCACCGGGCAGACGAACATCTCCTCCCCGAAGAAATAGGCGTAGGGATCCCGGCTTTCCTCCCCGTCCATCTCCTCCCAGAAGTCCGGGCGCATGGCGGGCAGCCCCTCGGAGGCCAGGTACACGCAGCGGGCGATGTAGGGCTTGAGGGCCTTGTGGATCCTGGTGAGGCGCACGGTGTAGTCCCGCACGTCCTCGTCATAGGGCTGGGCGTTGGCAGCGGGGCGGATGGACTCGTGGCTGCGCATCAGAAGGGAGAAGGTACACATCTCCATCCAGCGCGTCAGCAGCTCCCCGTCCCGCTTGAGGCGCAGGAAGGAGAAGAAGCCGCCGATGTCACAGTGGAGCATGGTCACCCCGGAGAAGCCCAGGGAGAAGCTGGCGGGCATCACGCAGGGCATGCCGTAGTCCCGGGTGGTGTCGGTGTGCTGGTCGCCGTTCCAGAGGATGGGGGCGTAGGTCTGGATGCCGGTGTAGCCGGAGCGGGAGAAGAAGAAGGCGTCCTTGGCGCCGTATTCCTCGATGGCCTCCCGGTTGACCTTGGCCCAGAGCACCGGCCAGAGATTGTGCAGCTCCGCAGGGTCGCCGTCGTGGAGCACGCAGTCCACCGGCAGGTATTCCCCGAAGTCCGCCATCCAGCCGGAGACGCCCAGCTCCAGCATGTTCTTCTTGATGAGCTGGTCCTTGATGTAGCGCACGGCCTCGGGGTTGGTCAGATCCAGCATGCCGGCGTCAAAGGTGGTGGATTTGATGTGGTAGATGCTGCCGTCCCGTCGGGTGATGAGGTAGCCCCTGTCCTTGCAGTAGGTATAGAGGCGGCTGTCCCGCACCAGGTAGGGGTTGATGTAGGCCAGGAACCTGACGCCCCGGTCGTTGAGCTTGCGGATCATGCCGCGGATGTCGGGATAGAGCTTCTCGTCCGCCTCCCAGTTCCACCAGACCTGGTAGCCGGTCATGGTCTTGTTGCAGCCGCACCAGTCCTGGCTCCAGACGCCGCAGATCTCCGCCCCCGCGTCCAGCAGGGAGAAGGTCTTGCGCAGCACCTCCTCGGTGCCGCCCTGGGCGCCCAGGATCATGCCGTCCAGGCACCAGTCGGGCAGATACTGGCGGTTTGGGATCTGGACGGAGAGCAGCGCCGAGAGCTCCTGGAAGCTGCCCGCTTTCTGCAGAGTCAGCGAGGCGGGGCAGCGGTCGTACTGGAAGCGGTATTCCTCCTCGCCGAAGTCCGCCCAGCCGTCGGAGGCGGTGTCGAAGCGGATGAGGCGGCCGGAGTCGGTGACGAACACGGGCATGGGGGCGTAGGTGCCGATGCTGGCGGCCTTCTTCTCCCGGTACAGTGCCCGGGGCACCAGCGCCTTCTCCAGAATGGTGGTGGCCTTGATGTGCTCGGAGACGAAGTTCTTCACCCGCTCGCCCCGGAGGTTCACCTTGCGGTACTGCTCGCCGCCGCCGAAGACGCACTCGTCCTCCATGGCGGGCAGGGAGAACTCATAGGCCCAGCCCTCCTCGCCGGTGAGCAGCAGCTCCACGCCCCGGGGGCGGCTCTCCGCCTTCACGCGCAGGCTGTGCCCCTCGTCGGAGAAGACGATGTCCTCCCCTTCCCGCTTCACCTTGGTCAGAGGGATGCGGGCGGTCTCCCGCACGGTCTCCTTATAGGTGCCCCGGTTCTCCTGATAGCTCTTCTCCCGCTTCACGGCGGTGGCGAAGGGGCGGTCGACGGTGTGGCTGGCCAGCAGGACCTTGTCCTGCTCCAGCATCCAGGATCCGGCGCGAACTTGCGATTGCAGCATGGTGCTATCCTCCTGTTGTCTTTTTCTCTATTGTATCGGCTTTTCGTCCATCCGTCCAGAGGCAAGGGAAAATTTTTTCCCGCCCGGGGAGCGACCCCCGCCTCCCTCCGGCCGACCGCGCCCGCCGTTTCCCGGTATGTTCCCCAAAATATTTTATTTTCTTTCGAAAAATGATGTACAAAATGACGAAAAGCTGCTATAGTATGCCTTGGGTCTCATGACCCGGATGATAACAAGCCTTTTTTAGGAGGAGAGCTATGGCAAGAACCGCGCAAGAGATCATGCAGATGATCAGGGAGCAGGACATCCAGATGGTGGACTTCAAGGTGGTGGACATCGACGGGCAGTTCCGCCATGTGACCATCCCCGCCGCCCACTTCAACGAGGACACCATGGTCAACGGCATCGGCTTCGACGCCTCCAACTATGGCTACGCCGTGGTGGAGAAGAGCGACATGGTCTACATCCCCGATCTGGACAGCGCCATGATCGAACCCTTCAGCAGCATCAAGACCCTCTCGATGATCGGCAACGCCATGATCATCGACTACCCCAACAACCGCCCGCTCAAGCAGTACCCCCGCAACATCGTCGCCGCGGCGGAGCAGTATATGAAGGACACCGGCATCGCCGACACCATGCTGATCCTGCCGGAGTTTGAGTTCTATCTCTTCGACGAGATCGGCTGGAAGGTGACCAACAACGCCATCGGCGTGCATCTGGACACCAGGCAGGCCTATTGGAACAGCGACACCGAGGGCAGCGGCTGCGTGGTGCCCTTCCAGAAGAATTACCACGTGGCAAAGCCCCTGGATCCCAGCTACGAGTGCCGCAGCGAGATGTGCCTGGAGATCGAAAAGGCGGGCATCCCCGTGAAGTACCACCACCCCGAGGTGGGCGGCGCCGGCCAGTATGAGATCGAGCCGCTGCTGATGCAGATGTCCAAGATGGCCGACGGCAGCATGTACATCAAATACATCATCCACAACGTGGCCCGCAAGTACGGCTACAGCGCAACGCTGATGCCCAAGCCCGTCTACGGCGAGGCCGGCAGCGGCATGCACGTGCACATGCTGCTTTTGAAGGACGGGGAGCCCGTCTTCTCCGACGATAACGGCTACTCCCATCTGAGTAAGGAGGCCCACTGGTTCATGGGCGGCCTGCTGCAGCACATCGCCTCCCTCTGCGCCATCACCAACCCGTCCACCAACTCCTTCAAGCGCCTGGTGCCGGGCTTCGAGGCGCCGGTGACCGTGGGCTACGCCACCTCCAACCGCAGCGCCGTCATCCGCATCCCGGCCTATGCCAAGAGCCCCAAGCTGCGCCGCTTTGAGCTTCGGAATCCGGACGCCACCTGCAACCCCTACTTCTGCTACGCCGCCATTCTGATGGCCGGGCTGGACGGGATCCAGAAGCAGATCGACCCCCACGAGAAGGGCTGGGGCCCCTACGACATGAACCTCTTCCACCTGCCCGAGGAGGAAAAGCGGAAGCTCCACCACCTGCCCACCTCTCTGGATCAGGCGCTGGACGCCCTGGAGCAGGATCACGACTATCTCACCGCAGGCGGCGTCTTCCCCGAGGAGCTGCTGCAGAGCTTCATCAAGCGCAAGCGGGCCGAGTGCCTGGAGCTCAGCCAGATCCCCCACCCGGCGGAGTTTGAGAAGTACTACAATCTGTAAGGATTCTGATAAAAGGCGACACCCCCGGAGCGATCCGGGGGTGTCATCACGCCCGCCCCTACGGAGCGGACGGAGGTTTCCCATCCGTGTCATTGCGAGGCCAGTTCGCAAACTGGCCGTGGCAATCCGTCTCCTTCGTCCCCCGTAGGGGCGACCCTTGCGGTCGCCCGCCGACCTGCGCCCGTTTCGTACAAACGGGCCGCCGAGGGCGTCGGCCCCTACGGAGCGGACGGAGGTTTCCCATCCGTGCCATTGCGAGGCCAGTTCGCCTTGCGATGATAGGATATCGGCTGCGTTTGCCCAAAGCGGATCCCCCGGAGCTGGGCTCCGAGGGATCCTTGTTTTTTCATGGCGCTTCCCAGATTACCTGCCCGTCCAGGGTGATCTGCTGAACATTGTGAATATCCACGGCTCGCTCCCAGCCGATGCCGCAATTCACCGTCCCGTCCTCCAGCGGAGCGGCCACGGCGCCGGGCAGGGTAAGACTCGATCCGTCCGCGAAAACGATCTGTGTCTCCCGGATCATCCGATCCTCCGCATGGGCCCAAGCGGACAGCTCTTCCTGATCCTGGGCGGCGAAGCTCTCCTCCATCCCCGCATAGCGCAGCCGCCATACAGCGGCTGTGGGGCTCAGCTCCAGGGCCACAAGCTCCAGCTCCCGGCCGGTCTCGGGATCCCGATAGCGGAATCCCCCCAGGTCAAAGACCACCATCTCCCGGTCTGTGGGGTGGAAGGAGACCCTGCCGAAGCTGGGCTGACTGTGCAGCCAATCCCCCAGGCTCTCCTCCCCGGCCTCCGCCTGCGCCTGGGGATCCCAGAGCCAGACGGTCAGTCCCACCCGCTCAGAGCCGGTCTGCCGCTGAAGCTCCCGGATCTGGGACAGGGGGATCTCGATCAGCAGGGTGAGAGTCTGGTTCTCGGCGTCGTAGGCGTCCTCCAGAATGGCGGCGACGGTCTCCCCGTGCTCATGGACGACTCTGCCATCTCTCAAACGGGGGCTTGCCATACCGAAGGCCTCTTGTCCGTCCACCCGGAAGCCCTCCAGCTGCCACATGAAGAGCAGGGGCTCGGTATAGCGATCAAGCTGCTCTCTCGTCACAGGGGAGACGTCCACGTATACCTTTTGAAACGAGCCGTCCTGGATGGCGGAGAGGAGGACGAGCCCAGGCGCATTCTCCTCTGGCAGCTCATATTCCACATAGCTTTCCGTGTGGCTCTCGCTGATGTTCAGTTCTGCGCGCAGCTCCTGCTGGCGTGCCGCGTGGATGCTGCCGATGGCATAAGCAGCCAGGCCGAAGGACAGCATCAGTGCCGCGGCAAGGCCAAGGGTGACGATCCTTCTGGGACGGACAGAAAGACGTTTTTCCCTCATATCTGCGGCGCTGTTCTCCGCTTCGATCTTGGCCAGCACCCGCGCCTTAACGCGCGCTGTCAGCTCTGCATCTTTATTTCCGATCATCACATCCTCCGGGAAGCAATCCTCCGCCAGTTCAGCAATACTCAGCTTCACAGCAAAGCCCCCTTTCCACTAAGATTTTTTTGAGCTTCTCCCTGCCGCGGGAGAGACGGTTCCGCACGACGGAGGGCTTCACGCCCATTTCGGCCGCGATCTCGTCGGTTTTCTGGTACAGATAATAGTAGCGGCGGAAAATGGAGCGATCCGGCTCGTCCAGGGCGTCCACCGCCTCCTTGGTGGTGCGGATGGCCTCCCGCCGCAGCGTCTCCGTTTCCGGATCCTCCGCCGTGAGCTCCAGCGCGTCCTCCTCCAGGGGCAGGCTCAGGTGCAGGGCGCGGAGCTTGTCCTTAGCACGGTTGCGCGTCACGGCGGCAAGCCAGGGACGCAGCTTTCCCTCCTCCACATCGGCGGCATTGTGCCAGAGGGACAGGAACACGTCGGAGACCACCTCCTCCACGTCCTCCGCCTGCAGGGGCGGGTCGATGATATTCCGCACGATGGCGGCCACATAGGGGGTATAACGCTCCATGAGCTCGCCCAGGGCGGCGCTCTCCCTGTTTTGTATCCGACGCAAAAGTCCGGCTTCCTTCAAGGCGAATCCCTTCTTTCTAATGCCTTTCATTCTTAAGAACGCAGGCGAAGGCAGTTTTGTCGCGCAAAAAAATGAAACTTTTTTCTCTGCGACAATGGCTGCCGGGGCGGCGTTCTTATGGGCGAAAGGAGGTCATCCTATGACCAAAAAAACCATCATTCTGATTCTTGTTCTTTCTATTGCACTCTCCTTTGCCGCATGCGGCAAGCCTACGGAGATGCCAACCGGGGAGAGCGCCGGGGGCGAGAGCGTCCCCGGTTACATCCCCTCGGAGATCAAGATCCCCGCGGAGCTGGGGATCCTGGAAACCGCCTGGGACGCCCAAGGGGACACGCTGATCCTCTGCGGGCGGGGCGGCAGCGCCCTGATCGGCTGCTATGACACCGGAACCGACGCCTGGACGCTGCTTTTCTGCGACATCTCGGCACCCCTGGCTCCGCGGGCCATATCCGCCGCCGGAAGCACGGTCTGGGCGCTGCTGGAGCAGCAGCCCAATGCGAGCGGAGAGCGGAGCTATCTGTTGTTCTTCTGCGACCGGGCGCAGGGCAGGAGCGGCACCCTGCTGGAGATCCCGTTCTCCGGCGGAGAGAGCAGCGAGGCCTCCGGCCTCTACTTTTCCGGCGTCTACGCCCTGGATGAAAACCGGGCGATCCTCTGCGCCGGGGAGCAGGGCTACATCGTAGACCGGGAGATGAACCTGTTGGAAAAGCTGGAGCTGCAGGGCTGCAGCTTTCAGAGCAGCCTGCGCGCCGGCCCGGAGCGGCTTTTCTACGCCGGGCGCATGGAGGGGCAGAGCTACGTCTCCGGCTGCAGCAGCTTTGATGCGGAGACGCTGCGCTTCGGGTCGATAAGAGAGCTGGAATTCAACGGTAGCTTTTTCAGCGAACGGGGTCGCTGGCTGAACAGCGTGGACGGCGCTCTTTGCGAGATCGACCCGGACACCGGCGCGGTCAAAGAACGGCTCTTCCGTTGGATCGACGTGGCGCTGAGTCTGGACAGCAAGGGTGGCTACGCCGTTCTGGAAAATAGCGCGGGAGACTTTTTCTACCCCGTCATGGGCGGGAGTTCTCTCATCAAGGTCACGCCCGGGCTGGTAAAGGAGCGGAATACGCTGGTGCTGGGCAGCTTTGGCTCCGCTCCGGGCGGCCTCTGCGACCCGGAGACCGGCCTTTCCCGGGATCTGCTGAACGCGGTGATCCGCTTCAATCACACAAATCCCGACTACAAGGTGGAGCTCCGGCGGCTGGACTGGGACGATGAGAGCCAGCGGGATCGCCTGTTGATGGAGCTTGCAACGGAAGGCGGCGTGGACATTCTGGACACCGCAGGTCTCCCGGCGGGCAGCCTGGACAGCGGCCTGCTGTTGGATCTGCTCCCCTATCTGGACGCCGATCCCGACTTGAGTCGGGAGAACTTCATCCAGCCCCTTTTGAATGCCATGATGCAAAACGGCGCCCTCTATGAGCTGACGCCCCGCGTTACCCTACTCGGCTTTGCCGGGCACCCGGATCGTTTCTCCGGTAGGGAGGCCTGGACGGTGGAGGAGGCGGAGCGGCAGATGCAGGACATGCCCGAGGGCTGGCAGCTCTTCCCTTCCTGGGAGGATCGGGAGTTTTTGCTGGACATGCTGGCCAAAATGGCCACGGCGGAGTTTATAGACTGGGAGGCGAGCAGCTGCAGCTTTGACAGCGAGGGCTATAAAGCCTGGCTGCAGCTGGTGAAGGACGCGCCTTACAGCACGGAGTATTCTGAGGACCCCCAGCTGCTTTACCCCTGCTGGGATCTGGCCGGGAACACCGGGGCAACGATCCGCATGGCGCTGCAGGACGACTATGTGTACTGCGGCTTTCCCGGCACAGGCGGCAGCGGCTGCTATTTCATTCCCCTGGGCACCGGCCCGGACGCATACCGATCGACCCTGGGTGCCGCGACCCGACTGGGGATCATGGCATCCTCCCAGCACCCAGACGGGGCCTGGCAGTTCGTGCGTCTGCTGCTCCTGAGCGGCGGGGAGAGCCACATCATGAACGGCATCCCCGTGCTAAAGGACAGCTTTGAGTCTGCGTTGGAGGCAAGTCTCTCCGATCAGAGTGTGCGCGGCTACGACAACTTTAATGCCGAGGATGCGGCGCGGCTCCGGGCGTTGGTCTACGGGACGGACAAGCTGGTGCACTGCGACGAGGCACTGCTGGACATCCTCAAAACAGAGGCCCGAGCCTATTTTGCGGGTCAGATCAGTCTGGACGAGGCCGCCTCCAGAACCCAGAGCCGCGCCAGCCTCTATCTTGCCGAGCAGCGCTGAGCATCTACCCACAACACATAGATCCCCCGGAGCTGGGCTCCGGGGGATCTGTCTTTGTATGCGCTTTTCTCATTCCCCGGCCAGGTCGATGCGCTTGTCGCAGATCGAGAGGGCGGCGGGGCGGTGGGTCACGATGAGGACGGTCTGATCCGTCATGGCGCGCAGATTTTCCAGCACGCGCTTTTCCGTCTCCGCGTCCAGGGAGCTGGTGGCCTCGTCCAGCAGCAGCACGGGCCGGTCGGAAAACACCGCCCGGGCGATGGCGATGCGCTGCATCTGCCCCTCGGAGAGGCCGGCGCCGCTCTCGCCCAGGGGGCTGTCCAGCCCCTTGTCCAGGGCGGAAACGAAATCCTCCGCGCAGGCGACGCGCAGCGCCCGCCAAAGCTCCTGCTCCTTCCCCATGCCTTCCGCGTCCCCGAAGGCCACGATCTCCCGGATCGTGCCGCTGAGGAGCTGGTTGCCCTGGGGCACATAGGCGAAGAGCCCACGCCAGGAGGCGTCCAGCGGCAGCTCCCCCGCCCCGGTTTTCAGATAGCGCGCTCCGCTGTCCAGGGGGTAGAGGCTCATGAGCAGCTTCAGCGCTGTGCTCTTGCCGCTGCCGGAGTGGCCGGTGAAGGCGACGAATTCGCCCTTCTGCACCTCCAGCGAGAGCTGCTCCAGCACCACGGGCATGGGGGTATCCTCCTCCCCCCGCACCGGCGGCTGATAGGTGAAGCAGGCCTCCCGCAGACCCAGGGCGCGGAAGTCCTCCCCGTAAAAGCGGCGGATCTCCCCGTGGCTCCGGGGAGAAGCCTCGTCCTCGGCAAAGCGCTCCGGCTCCATGAGGCGCTCGGCGCTGGCGATCATGCCGTAATACTCCGGCACCAGGCCCGAGATGTTGGAGAAGGGCGCCTGGATCTGCCCCACCAGCTGCAAAATCGCCATGAGGGTGCCGTAGCTGAGGGTGCCGTTCAGAAGCCCGATGGCGCAGTAGACGGCGGCGCCCAGGTAGGCCCCCTGGATCACCAGGCCGAAGCCCAGGTTGCAGAGGTTCGAGATGTGGTTGCGGCGCATGCGGGCGGCGCGGTGCTTCTTCATCCGCTCCTCCGCCAGCTCCCCGCTGCGCTCCTCCACGCCGAAGCTGCGCAGCACCAAGAGGCTCCCCAGCCGCTCCTGCAGGAAGATCCGCAGGGCGCCGTCCGCCTCCTGGATGCGCTTGTGCAGCGCCTTGAGCACCCGGCGGAAGCTGTAGGTCAGCGCCATCAGCAAAAGTCCCCCGGGGATCAGGATGGCGGCGAATTTGGGCTCCAGGATCAGCAGCGCCGCCAGCGCGCCGATGAGGCGCACCAGCATCCCCGCCAGATTCGGCAGCAGGTTCACCAGGGCCTTCGAGACCACGGCGGTGTCGCTGGTCAGGCGGTTCATCCACTCGCCGGAGTGGACGGCGGTGACGGAGGCGTAGTCCTTCCGCAGCAGGCAGGAGAACAGGCGCTTCTTGAAGCGGTTTTCCAGACTGGAGGCGGAAAACTCCCGCAAAAAGCGGCTCAGCGCCCGCAGCAGCAGCTGCGAGAGCACCAGCAGCACCAGATATACCGCGCTGCGCCACATGCCCTCCCGGCTGTGGGCCACCGCCGCGTCGATCAGATCCCGCAGCAGCACGGCGTAGAGCACCCCGCTGCCGCCCAGGATGGCCTGGGTCAGCACCAGGAGGCCGATATACAGTTTGTCCTTCCCCGCCGTCCGGCTCAGCCAGCGCAGCGCGGTCTCCTGTTTTTTCATGGCTCAGTTCCGTTTCAGCAGTTTTTTTGCCCGGCGAACCACATGCCGCGCCCCGTCCCGCAGGAAGAACAGGCCCATGCGGACCGGGTACAGGTCGCACCAGAGGTGGACGTAGCGCCGGTAGGCGGGATCCTCGGGGGTAATGGTCTTCCCGTCCCGCACCACCTGGGTCAGGACGCCCAGGATCTGGCTCTCCTTCACGCTTTCGCCCTTGCGGCAGTTGTCCCCCGCCACATAGTAGTCCCGCTCCCGTACCTTGAGGATCCGGTGCAGCACATACTTCTCGCCCCGCTTGAAGAGGATCACGTCATACTTTTTGCAGCGGGCCGGGCTCTTCTTCTCGATGACCATCAGATCCCGGTTCTGGCGCAGCAGGGGCATCATGCTGACGCCCCTGTTGGTAAAGACGATGCTGCCGGATCGCGCCAGCTCTTCCTCGAAGCTCGTCATGCCAGGGCACCGATCTGACGCAGCTGCTCCACCACCCGGTGCACGTCCTGACGGATGGTCTCCCGCGGCGCGTCATACTGCTCCAGCATGGCCTCCACGATGGCCTCCTCCGTGGTCTCCTTCTTGAGGCAGTTTACGATAAAGGCCGCGGTCTCGTTGGAGCGCACCAGGCCGTGAAACTGCTTCGCGGCGGGGCCGGCCGCCACCATCATCTGCTCCTTGCCCACGTTGTGGGTGATAAATCCGGGTTTCAGCTTCATGTTTCTTCCTCCTGCATTCCTTGATAGGATATGATCGCCGCCTCGGGCTCCATATTGCAGCCCAGGCGGTATAATCCAACGTTTCTGCCCAGGCGCTCCAGCAGCGTCAGCACCCGGGGGATCTTCTCCGCCTGCTCCGGCTGATAGCACTGCTGGAAGAGCATGGGAAAGGCGTCCTCCAGCGTGATGCGTTCGATGTGATTTCTCTCGTCCCGGGTGAGGACGCAGAGCGCCTTCAGCGGGGCGGAGAGATTGCCGCCCAGGCGGTGCTTGCCGTTCCAGGGGGTGCCGTAGGCGGTGACGCCCCCCTCGCCCACATGGAGCAGGGGCTTGTCGTCGTTGATCATCACCGCCCGCTCCCCGAAGGCCTCACGCCAGAGGCGGGTGTGGGTGCTCTTGCCGGTGCCGCTCTTGGCGGTGAAGAGATAGGCCTCGCCGTCCACGGCGATGACCGAGCCGTGAAACAGCAGGATGTCCCGCTCCACCAGCTCCTCCGCCAGCTTCCGGTAGACCGCCAGCATCTCCAGATTGCAGTCTGACGAGCGGGAGGAGGGCAGCCCCTCCAGGGCGCGGTTTTCCGCATCGAGCCGCCGCTCCCGTTCGATGTCCGCCGGCTGCATCTCCAGACTCAGCTCCGGCTCCTCCGCCGAGAGCCAGTCCCGCAGAAAGTGCCGCAGCTCCGGGTGGATCGCCCGGATCCGCAGCGGGATGTCCGCCAGCTTTACCGTAAACTCAGTCATCCGCTTCTCCGTTCCATTCGGCATAGATTTCCTGGATCTGCCCGTCCAGCTCGTGGATCCTGGCGTCCAGCTCCGCCTTCTCCTGCAGCCACTGGGCTCTGGCCTCATCGGCGCCGTTCAGCGCCGGGTCGTGCAGATCCCGGGCCTGCTGAAAGCCCGTCACCACCAGCTGCCCCTCGTCCAGGAAGGGCTGAATAAAGTCCAGCATGTTCTGAAAAGAATCGGCACGATACGCCTCCCGGCCCTCCGTGAAGCGCAGGGTATAGCAGTGCTGGCCGCCTTTGTTCACCACGCTGCGGATCTGCTCCCGGACGCCGTCGTAGTTCCAGGGGTGGGCGCCGGTGAGCCAAAGCTCCCCCTCCACCTCCCCGGCGATCAGGGGGCGGAAGCTCTCCCCATGGTGGACGGCCACGGTGTAGCCGCATTCAAGGATCTGGGGATCCAGCGCGGCGTCGTAGCGATCCTCGGGGAAATACACGGTCCTGGGCTTCTCGATCCCGGCGGCGGCCAGGCGTGCGCTCATGTCCCGATCCCAGGCGGCGAAGTCATCGCCCCCCTCATAGATCAGGCAGGCTTCCCAGCCGGCAGCCAGGAGCCGGTCATAGTCTGCCCGGCTGATTTTCCCCGGGTCATCGGGCAGATTGCCCGCGGAGAGCCCCAGCACGCCGGGGAGCTCCCGCTCCTGCAGGGCGGGAAAGGCCTCCGTCATCAGCAGCGGATCCAGCTCCAGGAACAGCAGCTGCTCCGTGGCCAGGGCGTGGGAGAGCCTGTCCACCTCCGCCTGGCGCTGATCCCGGCGGATGGTCAGCCTGTCCCGCTCCAGCTCCAAAGGCTCGGCGCGCAGCAGGATCTCCTCCCGCTGGGCTCTGGTCGCCCGGGCTCTGAGCTCTACAAATATCAATCCAAACAGCACCAATGCCGCCACCAGCAGGATCAGCGGCGTGTGCCACCAGCCTTCTCTTCTCATCGTCTCTGCTCCCTGTGTCCTCTCCGTGGGAATTCCTTCCCTTTTATCCCAGGGTATTATACCAGAATCCAAAATGCCGGTCAATCGCCCGGGGCGCTTAATTTTCGCCATCCCCGCGCTTTTCTTCCCCTGCCCCGTTGACCTGCGGGCGCTTTTATGGTATCTTCATCCTGGATTTTTATGATCCCGGAGGATAAAAAAATATGTATGAAATGATCAAGCAGCAATTTGCTTCCACTTTTTCCAGAAGCCCGCGCTTCGTGTTTTCCGCCCCCGGCCGCACCGAGCTGGGCGGCAACCACACCGACCACCAGCTGGGTCGGGTGCTGGCCGGCGCCGTCAGCGTGGACACCGTTGCCGCCGTCGCCCCCAACGGGGAGGACGTGATCCGCGTCCAGTCCGAGGGCTACCCCCTCTGCGCCGTGGCGCTGAAGGAGCTTACGCCCAACGAGGCGGAGTATGGCAGCACCCTGAGCCTGATCCGGGGCGTGGCCGGGCGCATCACCGCCCTGGGACACAAGGTCTCCGGCTTTGACGCCTTTGTCTCCTCCCGGGTACTGCCGGGCAGCGGCCTCTCCTCTTCTGCCGCCTTCGAGGTGCTGATCGGCACGATCATCAATCACCTGGACGGCTGCGGCCTGGACGCCGTTCAGATCGCCCAGATCGGCCAGTATGCCGAGAACGTCTACTTCGGCAAGCCCTGCGGCCTGATGGATCAGATGGCCTCCTCCGTGGGCGGCATCGTGACCATCGACTTTGCCGACCGGGAGCACCCCGTGGTGGAGCCCCTGGACTTTGACTTCGCTTCCTGCGGCCACGCCCTCTGCATCGTGAACTCCGGCGCCGACCACGCCGACCTCACCGATGAGTACGCCGCCATTCCCCGGGAAATGGGGGAGGTCTGCCGCGTCTTCGGGAAAGCGCATCTGCGTGAGGTGGACGAGGCGGAATTCTACGCCCGCCTGCCCGAGGTGCGCGCCGCCGCCGGCGACCGGGCGGCCCTGCGCGCCATGCATTTCTTTGACGACAACCGCCGGGTCTGCCAGCAGGTGGAGGCGCTGAAGGCCAATGATTTCGCCCGCTTCCTCAGTCTGGTGAATGAGTCCGGCCGCTCCAGCTGGCTCTATCTGCAGAACGTGGTGCCCACGGGCAGCACCCGGCACCAGGAGCTGGCGCTGAGTCTGGCGCTGGCCTCCCGGCTGCTGCAGGGTCGGGGCGCCGTGCGCGTCCACGGCGGCGGCTTTGCCGGCACCATCCAGGCCTTTGTGCCCCTGGAGCTGCTGGACGGCTTCAAGGCCGGCATGGAGGCGGTGCTGGGCGCGGGGAGCTGCCAGGTGCTCTCCATCCGCCCCCAGGGCGGCGTTCTGCTGGAGGAGGTGCAGGCATGAAGGGCTATCTTGACGCGCTGGTAGATTACGCGCTGGAGCACGGTCTCATCCAGGAGGGGGACGAGCTCTGGGCTTATAACCGCCTGCTGGAGGTGATGGAGCTGGACGAGGCCGAGGGAGACGCCGTGGAGGCGGAGCTGCCCGCAATTCTGGGCGCTCTTACCGACGACGCGGTGCGCCGGGGTCTCATCGAGGACAACATCACCGCCCGGGATCTCTTCGATACCAGGCTCATGGGCGCCATCCTGCCCCCGCCCCACGAGGTGCGGGCCATTTTCCGGGCGCTCTACGAGCACAGCCCCGAGGCGGCCACCGACTGGTACTACCAGTTCAGCTGCGATACCAACTACATCCGCCGGGATCGGATCGCCCGGGACCGCAAGTGGGTCTACCCCTGCGAGTACGGGGATCTGGACGTGACCATCAATCTCTCCAAGCCCGAGAAGGACCCCCGGGCCATCGCCGCGGCGCGCCTCGCGCCCCAGTCCGGCTACCCCAAGTGCCAGCTCTGCGCGGAGAACGAGGGCTACGCCGGGCGCATGAACCACCCCGCGCGGCAGAACCACCGGATCATCCCCCTGGAGATCAATGGCTCTCCCTGGTACTGGCAGTACTCCCCCTATGTGTACTACAACGAGCACTGCATCGTCTTTAACGCCCAGCACACCCCCATGAAGATCGACAGGGCGGCCTTTTTGAAGTTCTTCGACTTCGTGACCCAGTTCCCCCACTACTTCGTGGGCTCCAACGCGGATCTGCCCATCGTGGGCGGCTCCATCCTGAGCCACGACCACTTCCAGGGCGGCCGCTATGAGTTCGCCATGGCCAAGGCCCCGGTGGAGACGGAGGTCGCCTTCAGGGGCTTTGAGGACGTGAAGGCCGGCATCGTCAAGTGGCCCATGTCCGTGCTGCGCCTCACCGGGGCGGATCGCTTCCGCCTGGCGGAGCTGGCGGACAGGATCCTGGGCTGCTGGCGGGGCTATACCGACGAGAGCGCCGTGATCTATGCCGAGACCGAGGGCGTGCCCCACAACACCATCACCCCCATCGCCCGGCGGCGGGGCGAGGATTATCAGCTGGATCTGGTGCTGCGCAACAATCTGACCACCGAGGAATACCCCCTCGGTCTCTACCACCCCCACCAGAACCTGCACCACATCAAGAAGGAGAACATCGGCCTCATCGAGGTCATGGGTCTGGCCGTGCTGCCCTCCCGCCTCAAAACCGAGCTGGAGGAGCTGCGCCGGGCGATCCTGGCCGGGGAAGACCTGCGCCAAAACCCCCTCACCGCCGCTCACGCCGACTGGGCGGAGGAGCTCATGGGCCGCTACAGCTTCACGGAGGCCAACGCCGAGCTGCTGCTGCACAAGGAGGTCGGCGCCGTGTTCCTGCAGGTGCTCTGCGACGCGGGCGTCTACAAGCGGAACGAGGAGGGCAAGGCCGCCTTCCTGCGCTTCGTGGACGCGGTCAATCAGATCGGTTGACGATAATTTGTATTATTGCCGTTATGTAAACTATAACCCTTGAAACAGACGCCCTGCCGCACGGCAGGGCGTCTCAGACTGTAGACAAAGTTGGTTTCTGTCATCGCGAACCCGTAGGGACGACCATTGGTCGTCCGTCTGTCGGACACGCGTCTGCGCTTCCCCCAGTGCGCACACTGGGGGTGATGAGGGAGAAGCCTGCCGCTTCGGCCTGGCAAGTCGATGGGGTAATCCTCTCCCTCACCTGTCGCAAGCGACAGCAGAGCTGGGAACGTCGCACGCTGCCCGCGCGTCGGGATCCTCCCCCGCTGGGGGAGGAACAATTGGAGCACCGGGGACGGGTCTGTGTGTCCCCCGCACAGTTCCGTCCTCTGTGCGAGACGGCGGGAACTGGCGCAAAGCCCCCCTCGCCTAGAGGGGGGTGCCCCAGTTCGCAAACTGGGGCGGGGGGATACGAGGAGGAGCTACTCTCCGTTCCGACGGAGCCGGAGGACGAAATATCCCCCAGTCACCCTCGCGCTGCTCGGGCGACAGCCCCCTTTAGGCAAG
>JAEEGF012219920.1_pt1 | contig 48447 bp, 45 predicted proteins | sample 9134171 | NCBI WGS metagenome assembly JAEEGF01 (sample SAMN16246542, study PRJNA631951) | gut metagenome | biome: gut microbiome; feature: rumen; material: AP-attached | host: Bos | place: Iran: Karaj | collected 2018-10
CATTGGAAGACATGCTTGCACGAGTCTTATCGTTCTCGCTTTCCGCATACCAGGAGCAGTGCGGCTTGCAGGCGTCCCAGTAGCGGGTATTCCAGCCGCGCGGGGCCGTGGCGCTAATGTCCTTGGTATATTCGGCCGGAGGCGGGCCGTAAGAGTCAATAGTCGGGAATCCTTTCTCGTCGAGTTCCGGTTCCGTATTCACGGAGCTGCTGGAAATTTCGGGAACCACGTCGGCACTGGAGCCCGGAATCACCGAGCCGCTTGAAAGCATCACCGCGGCGCTAGAAGTCGGGTCGTTCGGATTCGCCGAAGAACCGGGATTCACCGTACCGCTCGAGCCGGGATTCACGGAACCACTGGAACCCGGAACCGCATTGCTCGAAGCAGGCGTTGCCTCGGACGAACTAATCGGGTTGTCAGTCTCGCTCGTACCCGGGTTATTGCCCACCGGATCAGTGGCCTTGTCCAAAGTAGAGTCGTCGCCGCAAGCGCAAACCATGGCGACCGCACTGGCCGCAAGCATCGACTTGAACAGTTTACGTTTCATAGCACCTCGTTACGTACGCAGGACTAGTAGGTCTTAGCCTTGTCGGCAGCCAGCTGGTCGGGGTCGCAGTATTCACCCTGAGCATTGGGAGTTCTGGAGCAGGCATCCGTGGTAATGAATTGTCCATCCCCTTTATAGTTGTCCCACTTGTCAGAGTAAAGGATATTGGTTTCAAGTTCCAGGCTGAGAGTTGTCTGGTACTTATCCACCAAATACTGGGGGCATTCCACTTCTTCCCAAACGAAGGAAGGATTGTCCGCAGCCTCGAAGAATGTGGCGAGCCACTTGCAACCACGATTCAGGTGAGGCCATACAGTGGAGTCAAATACGGCTTCGCACTTTTCGATTACGCACTCCTGGTATTGCTCCTTGGTCACTTGCCAGTAACCCAGTTTCTGCATGCAATAGGTCAAAACGCCACCGTTGTTGCTACCGAGTTCTTCCGGAGACTTGCCAATCTGCGTAGAGAGTGCGTTGAAGATACCGACACCGCCACCGGGAACAAGCAAGTCGAACTGGGTGCTTGTAGGATCGACATCATGACCGATGTTGGAAGCCATGACAATCATGTGCTTGCCCTTAAGGGCTATATGCGTGTCCTTTACATCCGGGCCACCGTCACCCTTATTGTTGGTGCTGCCATCATACTGCAGGTGGTAGCACTTGCCGCAACCCTGGTTGCTGGGGCCAGCCACAAAGCCATAGGACAAGGTATCGTTCACCTGGATGGGAGCCATGTCTGTACAAGTGAAGGAACCTCCAGCGCCAACTTCACAGGAACTGGGCACACCTTCCATGCCCCACCAGTACTGTTTCAGGCCCCTGCTCAATGTGAACGTGGGAATTTCAACGTCATGGATGTTGCAGTTCCTTACCGTGTAGCCTGCTGCTGCATACGCGGCCTGGCTGGAAGTGTCAACGTTGTCCATCCAGCTGCAATGGGGCTTGCAGGAATCCCAATAGCGGGAGTTCCAGCCCTTTTGGGTCGTGCCTGTAGCCAGAAGGTTCTTATAGGACGCGACAGGATATTTCTTGATATCTTCTTCGGGGTTGCCCGTGGGTTTTACTTCCTCGCTGCTGGAGCTTTCGGGAACCACGGCACCGCTCGATGTCGGGTCGATGCTGGTGCTGGAACCAGGGACTACCGCGCTGGAGCCGGGAACAACGGTGCTCGAACCCGGAACAATCGCGCCGCTCGATGTCGGGTCGATACCCGTGCTGGAGCCCGGAATAACTGTGCCGCTCGATGTCGGATCGCCCGGATTGCTTGCCTCAGACGAAGAGCTGAGCTTTACAGGTAAACCGGTATCAGGATTGATGCTGGCATTTGCAGCACAGGCGGTAAGGTCAGCGAGATTGACATTCTGTGCAAGGGGAGCGCCTGCCAAGTCCATGACGATTCCGTCGGCATAGTAGCCAACTACGGTGCCGGCAAGATCGGTCACGTTACCGTCGGCATAAATGACCCAGTTGTTCAAGAGCCACGCGTCCGCCATTACGACAGCCTTTGCGCAGGCGTTATCGGCAATCGGAGTTGCAGGATTGCTCGAAGCGGAATCGTCGCCGCAAGCACAGACAAGCGCGACGGCGCTCGCCACAACCATAAATCTCGTAAAACGATTTTTCATAATGCTCCTTATTTATACGCCCTTAAAAATATATTTATGGTGCGGATTACGCACGCAAAAAAGTTATTTGAAACATTATAATGTTCCCAAACTGTGCCCGTACGTGCGTCATCTCACAGGATTGTGCGACTTTTCGCCACAAAAAAGACCGAACGAAAAAAGGCGCCACTTCGTGGACGCCTTTTTAAGGTTACAGGTTGTAGGTTATAGGATTTAGGAAAAATATCAACTAACAACCAATGACCAACTACTAATGACTAGTCGCGGAACTTCACCTGCTTGGTGCCGGCGACGACTTCGCCGATCTGCACCCACTTCTCGCCCTTGGCTTCGAGGTGAGCAACGACTTCGGCCTTGTCGGCGGGGTCAATGAACACGAGCATGCCCATACCCATGTTGAAGGTATTGTACATCTCGTCCTTCTCCACGGAGCCAGCCTGCTGGATGAGCTTGAAGATCATCGGCGGGTCCCACGTGGTACGGTCGATGATGACATCTACGTTGTCCGGAAGGATGCGCGGGATGTTGCCCTGGTAGCCCGAACCCGTGATGTGGGCGAGGCCCTGGATAATCTTCTTGTTGCAGAGGTCGATAAGGCTCGGATAGTAGCTGCGGTGCGGCGTAGCGAGCGCTTCGCCAATAGTCTTGTCCATGCCATCGACCAGCGTATCGACCTTGTAGCCCGCCACATCGAACAACACTTTACGAGCAAGCGAATAGCCGTTCGTGTGAAGACCTGTAGAAGGGAGACCGAGGATGATGGTACCCGGCTTAATCTTCTTACCGTCGATGATGTTTTCGCGTTCCACCACGCCGACGATGGTGCCCGAAATATCGTAGTCGCCCGGACCGTAGAAGCCCGGCATTTCAGCCGTTTCGCCACCGATCAAGACGAGGTCGTTTTCGCGGCAAGCCTTGGCCATACCGGCAACCAGCTTGTCCATAACGCCCGGTTCCAGGCGTCCGGTAGCCACGTAGTCCAAGAAGAACAGCGGACGTGCGCCCTGCACCAGGATGTCGTCACAGCAGTGGTTCACGATGTCCTGGCCCGGCAGTTCGTGGGTGCCCATTTCGATATCGACCTTGAGCTTGGTGCCCACGCCATCCACGGAGCTCACGAGGACGGGGTCCTTCATGCCCAGGTGATTCAGCGTAAAGAGGCCGCCAAAATTGCCGACGTCGCCGAGGACGCCTGCGTTAAAGGTGGTACGTACGGATTTCTTGACACCGACCATTGCTTCGTCGGCACGGGCCAAGGACACTCCTGCGTCTGCGTAATTCATCTTTTTTCCTTTGCCGCTTATTGTGCGGCACATTGTTGAGCCCTATTTTTTCTGGGCGCCTTGTTTTTCATCAATATTTCTGAGAGCATCCAAGATGAGGCTCGTCGTATCGGCCTGCTGGTTGATGTTCACCACCTCGGGCATCAAGTGGGTGTCCAACTTGAACAGCGAGTCGTCGCCCCACGAGAGAACCTTCTCGAGGGCATCCGGACCTGCCAGTTTGCCACACTTGGCACAGCAGATACGGCCTTCACGGAATGCCACAAAACCGCGTTCGCCGTGAGATTCACAAACCACGGTACCGGTGATGCGGCTCTTTTCCATTGTCTGGGCAAAATCGATAAACGGAAGCACCTTGCCGCTCGCCAAAAGGGAGAGACGCTGGAATTCGTCAAACGCCTGGTTCTTCACGCGAAGGTTGTCGGCAACCACCTTGTACAGGTACACCATGATGTTCGGGTTCTTGTCGAGGAACTTCACGAACTCGGCCTTCGGGATCTGCAACACCGTGCAGCCTTCGTCGTCGGCAATGATAGTATTGCTGGTGAGCTCGTTACAAAGAATGGACATCTCGGCAAAGCAAGCGCCGCTCTCGATGTAGGCGAGCACATTGTAATGACCGTCGGGCAAAAACTGACCGCACACGCGGGCACGACCACTCTGCATCACGCAAAAACAGTCGCCCTCGACACCACCTTGAATAATCACTTCGCCGGCATCGTACTCGCGAATCTGCGCATTCAACAGTAAAAAGTCGGCACAATCCCTAGGCACCTGTTGCAAAAAAGGCACTCTAGATTCATAAGTCGAGGCGATCCAATCACCAATTCCAGTAGGAGCTTTCATAATGTTAGAAATTATAAATATTTCTATACCATTTGTAAGCGGGCATTGGCGAATTGACACCATTATAAGCCCCTATCTCCTGATACAAGCACCGGTTCATGTTTTCCAACAGCTCAGCAGGTCGAGCCACAGCCCCCTCGTAAAAATCGTTGCCGTCGCCAGGGCCCTTAATCCCGTCATTTTGGCACACGCGTTTTTCCCTGAACGCCTTGATGTTCGCGACACGCGGCTCCGCAGCCAATATTTCGTCGGGCTTCGAGAACATTCCCGGATTCACCCACACGTCGGCACTGTCGGCAAGGGCAAGCACCTCCTCGAGCGACAGGCGCAACTCGCGGGTCGTGTCACCTGCCCACAGGTAAAGGCCTCCCGCATCTTGGATTAGGGTCGCGGTAAAACTTTTGCCCCCGGGTGCGTACCACACGCCACCATAGGCCATCCCGGCCAAAACACGCGGACGCTTTTTCTTTTTTGGTGGAGCGCGGCGTATATAAGTCTTGGCGTAATGAACCGTCTCTGCCTTAAAAATCGAGTCCGCACGGCGCACCATCGCCCCGTCCCCTTCGTCGAGCATCATTCCGAACAACTTAATCCACTCTGCCTTGGCAAGCGGGTTCTGTTCTTGCCACTCCGAGGTAAGGATCAGCGGGAGTCCCAATTTTTGCAGGTGTTCGTAATCGTCTTTGCCGCCGCCGGTCGCAAAGGTCATCACCATGTCGGGCTTGAGGTCCGCCACCTTCTCGAGCGAAAGCGCAGGACCGTTCCCCACCTCGGCGACCTTGCCGTACAGGCTGCTGTCGACCACGTACTTGCCCTCGCCCACACCCACAATGCGGTCCGCAGCTCCGAGCCTTGCCATATAGCCAATTTGAGCCGACGAGAGCACCACCGCCCGCTTGACGGGCTTCTCAAACACAATCTCCTTGACCAGAGTATCCCCACCCACAATCGACATGATCTGGGCGGCGGGCTTGCCGCATGCCGTCCCCAAACGGAAAAGCTTGCTATACTGGACTGCCTTGAACTGCCCGTCGTCACTACACGAGGGAGTTTCCTCACCCGAGCCACAAGCACCCAAAAAACATGCCGGCACACACAAAAGCGCCGCCAAAACGCAAAACAGCCCCAACCTGGACCCCAGGAACGGGCGCAAAAATGTTCGTAAACTGTTGATTTTTAACATCTTATGAATTTTTCCCCTGCACATTTCCCAAAGATAATGTATTTTATACATCGGAATTTCCTTATTGGGAGTCTTGTATGAAGACAAAAATAGCTTTCTTGGCCGCATTGGCATGCGTCCTCACATTTGCAACGAGCGCCTCCGCCGAGAGCGACAACGGTTTTTACGAAAAAGACCACGTTCGCGGATTCATTTCCATTGGCGGCGACTACCGCGGCATGTTCAGTGAATTCCAAAAATATGTGAACCAGACCGCTTTCGTTAACGGTGCCCACAGGTCCACCCCCGCAGGGGACTCGGTCGAGCAGGATTACGTTGGCACCCTCAAGTACTCCAAGTTCGAAGACTACTTCATTGGCCTGCACGTCAACATGGGTGCCCAGTACAAGCAGTTCCTGACCTGGTTCGATATCAACTTCATGCCTACCCAGACTTCGAAGCGTCCGAGCGCAACCTACACCACCGTCTCCGAGGACGGTTCCGACACCCAAAAGTTCCCGCTGTACGATGTCCGCTGGTTCACCTACGGCGCCGACTGGATGTTCGGTTGGAAGCTCTTTGGCGAGAACACCATCATCAACCTGATTCCCGCCGTCGGTATCGGCTTCAACCTCATCAACTTCCACTTTGCCTCCAGCTTCGACATAGAAAACATTGATAAACCGGGTACCTACGCCACTCTCCGCGACCGCTACTACAGCACCATGGCCTCCTCGGTCAACGCAGAACTGGAACTCCGTCTTGAATTCGGCCCGATCGGCATTGGCGCCTACGGCGGCTACCGTTACGTGCGCTACAACGAACTCAACGTCGAAGGCAACAGGCTCGAAACCGCCTACAACATGTACGACACCGACAATGTGGGCGACACATGGTTCATTGGCCTCCGCCTTACCTGGATCTTCCGCAGCGACTGGCAAAAGAAGCAGGACGACAAGCTTTAATCCAAGCGTTTTTAACAAAGACGGCTTGCCAGGTGCAAGCCGTTTTTTTGTTGCCTCTAGGCCGTTTGCCTAAATCCCGTTGGCGCTTTTTCAAAGAGCCCTACCTCGCCCGGGTCCACCGGCGGGTGGGCGTTCGCCACCTGCTCCATGGCCACGTAGTAGTCGCATTTTTCCCGCAATCCCTCGTCCGTCTTCCAGCAAATCCAGCGGTCGTCCTTGGGGTAGGCAAAGTTCCAGCCCAGCACCAGCGTGCGCACCCCGCAGCAGCGGAGCATCTCGGGGAAAGGCGAATACTGCGCCTGCGTACTGAGCAGCACAGCCACGTCAAAATGCCCGTAAGAGGCAAACATCATGGCGTCGTCCATGAGGCCGATGTTCGGCGTATGACGCCCCAGAGTCGCCGTCTCGGCATAGTGGATGTTGAAGCCCACATGGCGCAGCTCGCGCTCAAAGCCCACAATCCCGTTCCCTCTCCTGTATTTGGACTTCCGGTACGGATGATAGTAGTGGCACTCCATAACCACGCCGCTACGCTCTTGCGCGAACAGCTTTACGGCTTCGCGGCGCGTCCAGCTCTTGAGCCCGCGAAAGTTCAAGCGCGTGTGGTAAGGGTGGAACTGGCGGTAATATTCGTTCACCTTCTTTAAGGTGAAGCCGTCTATAAAGAAGGCGATGCGAAGGACTTTTTTAGTAGGCATATAAACTCCGTTTTTAAGGTGTCTATTCCTTAAAACGGATTTTTGCCCAGGATTGTTCCTAAAAAAATTTAGGGTTCTTCAAAAATTACAATAGTTTACGTTTTTTGAGATCATCCATCAAGGAACCGGGCATCCAGCTCTCAATGGCCCTGTACTTGGGGTCGTCCAGCTTGGCGCGCTGTTCGGCGGCCTTGTCCTTTTTGCCGGCGTCATGGTAAATGCGAATGAGGTTCAGCACCGAGCACCAGTAACGAATGGACGCGCCCTTGCGCTTCATATAATCGGCTGCGCTCTTCTCGTAAATATCGGCGGCCTCATCGTAACGCTTGAGGCGGTAAAGCATGTCGGCCTTGATCTGGAGCATCACCGGGTGGTTGGGCGCCTTGGCAAGCCCGCGCTCGGCAAGTTTAAGACCTGTATTGAAGTCCTCCTTGTCGTAGTGCATCCAAATTAACGGCGTCAAAAAAAGGGGCCAAAAGCGAGTTGATTTTTTGGAGGCACTGTCGAGCACCGCCAGGTACTCTTCGCGGTGGTCCGACTTAAACGGCACCCAGCTAAAACTCTTGTCCACATAGTAGGCATAAATGGCGTAAAAGGCGCGGGCCTCCTGGTCCTTGGAATCCTCGAACATCTTGGCGGCAGATCGCGTTTTGAGCGCTCCCGACACGGAGTGCCCCGTTTCACTTTGTACGTAACCCAATTCGAACTTGCGAAGCGCATCCCACATGCCCTCAGACTTGCATTTTTCCAACTGCTTGCCCGCGGTAAACAGGGCGGCCGTATCGCCGAGGTCATCGTAAATGCTAATGCGCACAATGTTCTCGAGAACGCAACCTGCCCCCTCGTTATGGCTCCGCAACGTTTTTGCCGTCGCCATCGCGTCGCCATACTTGAGCGCCATCGTCTGGGCGGTCGCCTTCGAAACGAGTTGCGAAAGCGAATCGGGCAGCGCAAGCGTGAGGTTTTCGGCAAAGGCGAAACCCGACAGCATAAGCGATATCAACAAAAAACGACACAGCATGATGGTCAAAGATACAAAAACAAGGGACTTTTGATAATCCAAAATGGAATAAAAGGACGCCAACATCGCCCAGTGCCAAAATTTGACTCAAACCAGACGTTCAAATTATTGACCCTCAACAAGTTACACATTCATCACAAAACGTTCATGAGCCCAATAACGGCGCGGGATTGCAAGCATTCCGGAAGTTTCAAAAATGGGGTATGATTTTTATCACTTGCCTAGCAAAAGGGGCAAAAAGTATAATGTGTTTAAAGGATTCACCTTGGAGGTCAATTATGAAACTGCTCCATAAAACATCCACGCTTTCTTTTTACCTGATCCACACGGGGTTTCAGACTTTCAAGAGTCGCCTCCGTGAAATCCTCAATGCCACCAGCGGAGTGAACCTCGAAGACGTCCTCGACGACGACCGTTTGGGCGTTTATTACCGCAACGGGGACTCCCCCGAATTTGTGGCGGCGGCCATCATTGGCCCATGCGTTGACATGGACGACGAGGACTTCGCCGACGTCGGCTAGTTACTTTTTGGAGTCGCCTTCCTTAGACTTGGCTTCGACACTCGGGATTTTGCACCCGTCCATCGTCTCGAACTTGCCCTTTTGCACCGTCACAATCTTGGTGTTGACGTTGGCGCCGCGTTTGAACTTGATGTCGCCATAAACGCCCTTGAACTCATCGGCGTTGTTTAACGCGTTGGTCAGGCTCTCGGGCTTTTTGGCAAGCGTCGTGAACACGATGTTTGCGGCGTCATAGCTGAGGCCGCTTACTTTATCTTCACCCGGTTCGGCACCCCAGCGTTCCTGGAAGGCCTTGGAGAACTTGTCAAAGGCCTCGGCGTTGCCGTTCATGTCGAGGGCGGGCACGCTAAAGAACGAGCTGTCGACCAGGCGCTTACCGCGAATCAAAAGTTCGCGGCCGTACCAGCCGGAGGCACCGAGCATCACGCCCGAAATCTTGTTGAACGCCACCTGGCTCACCATGGCGCCGGCATCGCCCGGGTTCGTCGCCGGGATAAAGATGCCCGGGATGTTGAACGTGGAATCGCTCATGTAGAAACGGCGTTCCTTGGGGCTCACAGCATCAAGGTCGCTAGCGCCGCGGGCAATGTTCCTGCGGCGGTTTTCCTGCTTAAAGCGCACATCGCGCAGCAGGTCAAATTCGGTCTTGTAGTCGGGGCGGCCCTCTTCGTAGTTGCGGAACGCCACGATGTTGCCGCCGCGACGCTCCACGGCACGCGTAAAGCTCGTGGTCATCGAGGAGCCGTAATCGCCCAGCGGGCTCATGATGGCGAACTCGCGGATGTTCAAGCACTTGGTGGCAAAGTCGGCAATGCTCTGCGCCAGGTTGTCCATGGTGATGTTCACCTGGAAAATGTTCGGGCCCATCTTGGCGATGCCGTCGTCGGTGGCCGTCGGGGTGAGCATCGGGATGTTCTGGAAGTTGCTGCCGAGCCAAGCGGCCACGGTCGCCGCCGGGGCGCTCATGATGGGGCCAATCACTGCGATAATGCTGTCTTGGTTGATGGCCTGCTGCGTGCGCATCAGGGCCTGCGCTGCGTCGGCACGGGTATCGGCAATGCGCACGTTCACTTTTTTGGTGAGGCCCGCCTGTTCCTGCGCCAAGAGCACGCCCTGGATGGCGGCGGCGCCAAATTCGGCAAAGTCACCCGAGAGCGGCGCCAACACCAAAACCGTCGGCATGCCGGCGCCCTGGTCCTCGAGGGATTCCAGGCCCTTTTCGGCGGTCTTCGAGAGGTTCTCGGCAACGCCGCCCTTCAAAACCTTCTTGTACCAATAGCGGGCGGCCTTGTAGCGCCTTGCGTTTTGGCTTTCGCGGCCCACCTGGAGCTGCATCCAACCCACAACGTCCTTGTCGACCGGGTACTTTTCGAGCAAGGCCTGCAACTGGTCGGCCGTCATGAGGCTCGCGGCCAGTGTTTGTACGGCCACTTCCTTGGTGCGGCTGCGTGCCGCCGGATTCTTGGTGTAGGCCAAAATGCGGAGCATCGCCTCGACGCCCTCATAAACGGAACCCTTCTCGACCAACAAAATGGCGTGCGCCAGTTCCATACGTTCACGGTATTCCGAAGAAACGTGATATTCCAGGAACTTAGACGAGAGCGAGAGGGCCTCGTCGCGCTTGTGTTCGCGCAGGTAGCATTCCGTGAGCATCACGGAGGCTTGGGCGCCCGCATGGGTCTTGAACTTCGCCTTGGAGAGCTTTTGCAGCGGGGCAATGGCGTCAGCGCACTTGCCGTCGCGGATTAAGGCTTTTGCCTGCGCCACTTCGTCCTGGGCAAAGAGCGGTGTAGAAAGGAGGGTTGCAACGAGAAGGGGTAAAAGACGTTTCATATTCAATTATTCTTCGGCAGCGGCCTGCACCACGTCGTGTTCTTTCTTGATTTGTTTTTGCATCGTTTCGGGGAGCTTGACCCAGTCCATCACATCGACACGGAATGGAAGCCCGCTCTCTACAAAAGCCTTCTCGACCGCAACCATGTCTTCAAAAGAGATGGGGCTTTGGGTGAGCACCACCAGTTCCAACTCGGTTTCGGGAGTCAGGTCCACGCCCGTCACGCGGGCGCCAAAGGCCCAAACTTCCAAGCCCTCGAAGTGAAGACTCAAAATACGCTGGACCGTTTCCAGTTGATCGTTTTCTATGCAAAGAGCCATAGCGCACCAAATATAGTTAATAAGAGGGGGCACCCTAACGACCCAGAGCCGTCATCGGCACCCTTTTTCACCGGTTTTTGGATGCATTTATTGAACCGCCCCAAAAAAGACCCCAAAATACCATATGAAACACATCGTTTCATATAGCTCGAAAAAACATGAATTTGTTCATATTTTCTGTTTAAAATAAGAAAATAGTCACTTCTTGCATCTACCCACTTAAAAAAAGAGAACTTAACTTTGAGTTATCAATCACAGACAAAGGAATACACCTCATGAAAAAACTCTCTCTTATCTCTATCATTGCCATGGCAGCCGCATTCACCGCTTGCAGCGACGACGAATCTTCGGGTGGCGACGCCTGCCTCTTCAAATACGAAGACGGTAGCCAGATGTGCATCGACGGCGATGCCTCTACGGTAGACCTTCTCTGCGGCGGCTCCAGCACAGGCGTTAAGACCGAATCCGTCTCCAGCTGCCCCTCTGGCGCTACCGCTACTTGCCCTGACGATGGCATGGGAATAACCAATTACTATTACGAAGAAGGCGCCACCTGCTCCCTCTTCTAATAATAAACGAGTTTAACAACTAACAACCCGTACACCCAACAAAGCCTCCGGACCCATATCCGGAGGCTTTTCGTTTGTAACCACTAAAAGCGGGCTCTAAAAATCAGTCCTTGAGGCAGCGGACCGGGGCGTACACTGTACGCACATCCTGTTCAAAGCATCCGCGAGCAGTTCGCCCCCATCCCCCAAAGGTATAGGCACTATAGGGTTCCACGCTCCCATATATAGAAGTTATCCATACAGCTCCAGTCAACGTCGTAAGCGAATCACTAAATACAATGCTATCGCCAGACACCTTGGCTCCACCCACTGCTTTTAGGTTAAAGCCGTACAAATCGAAGCCTTTGCAATAGTAATCATAATCTGTACTCATCAGGGCGTTGCACGTGGACCCTATTCTTGCATATAAGGAATCAGTCTCCTGCATAGAGGGAATGTGCCAACCCTCTGGGCATACGCCCTGGACCTTGGTCGTAAATTCACAAAGAGGCTTTTGCGCACACACGGCATCCGTAGAGCCCACCGCCGTGGCCCACTTGTATAGCCTGCCATATTGAGTGCAGTTTTCTTCGTCGTTATCGTAGCAAACGCTGTTTTCGCCGCCATTGTAATTCAGGTTCTCCGCCATCCAAACCTGGTCGCCGATCTGGACCGTTTTGTACACATGCCCGTCACGGGCATCCACCAGGGAATCCAATGTCACTGTGGCGGGGTCCAACATGTCCATTGGCGAAGTCAGTTCGGTCACCCCCTTAATGCAGCGCACCGAAAAGGCATAATTGCCAGGTCTAAATTGCCTCCGCCCTCCATTATCAAAATAATCCCAATATTTTGTCACCGACACAAGGTAAGGAAAACGCCCATCGTTCGAAGCGCTCCACAAGTATCCCTTAATATCCGTATCAAAGTATCTAACTGGAATTACAGAATCTACCCCATTGTTCACCGGGACTTCACCAGCCCCTGCAGAAAGGAGGGCGAAACCGTAAGTGTCGTCTCCCATGTGGTCTACCGACTTCAGGCGCTTGGCCTCCAGGCTGTCGTCGCCGGCATAGTGGAACAATATTTCGAAGTCGTCAAAGTTGGGAAGACGCCAGCCCTCGGGGCACACCCCCTGTACATTCATGATGTTATAATACACGATCCCTTCGCCATAGCCCTTGGTGACGTCACTAAAAAGGCCAGCACTGTCTATGGCCGCCGACCACATGTAAAGCCGCCCGAACTTTTCGCAGTTGGCAGGGTCGTTGTCATAGCAAAAACTGGACGAATCCGAATTTGTCGTCGGCACCGTGTAGGCGTAATTCAAGTTCTCGGCCATCCATTCCTGGTCGCCAATCTGGACTGTTTTGTACTCGTGGCCATCACGTGCGTCCGTAAAACTTGAAATGCGTTTTTGCGCAGTCGTTGCCGAGGTGTCGGCGGTATCGTTTACACTGGTGTCGGCAGTGTCAATGACGGGAACGTCGTGGCCCATGTCCTGCAAAATACCGAGACCCTGCTGTTGCAATGTCATGGCCACATCCTTCAGGTAAGTGGCGGCAGAATCCTTAGGCGTCACCGTCGTGACGCAGACCAAGTGCAGTTCGTCGCAAACATCCAGCCCAAACTGGTCCGTAAACGCACCTTCCTTTTCGGTGCAACTCGCCTCGAAGGCACTAAGGCCCGCGCGGCACGCCGACTCGGCCGAGTCGCCGCTGTAGAACACATCCAGACGCTCCTCGACAACAGCCTGCATGGCCTCACGCTTTAGCAAATACGTATAATAGCTATTGATGTCGGCAGACTGCACCGTCAATTGAACCGCGTTCTCCTTCTCGTACAGATTCACCACAAGGTTGGCAGAGTCGGCGGCGGTATCGCTATACGAATAGAACTCCTTGGCATCGGTATTGAATACCACCTCGTACCAGCTCGCCTCCACCGTCGTATCGGCGCCGCTGTAGTTGCGCTTGGCGGAGTCCACCGCAACGACGGGCTCCCAGGTTTGGAGGACCTTTTCGTAAGCGACGCTGTCGAGGGTAGCATTCTCGTCTTCGGTGTAGCCCGAGGCGACCTTCTTTTCGGAACTCTCGGAACACGCCGAAACGAACAGCAATGCGGTTATCCAAAAAAAGACGAATCCAAGCAAGAACGTTTTATTTTTCATTGAATATTTCTTTGGTTACAGGGAAAAAATGCAAGTTTAAACGGTAAATGCGATTGCCGTTCTCGGCGTTCGCCACAATGGAGGCAATCTTTTTGCGGCAGGTGGTAAGCTCCTCGACAACGCGTTCGTAGGTCTGCTTGTTCGCCGCCACCGTGAGGCCCGAAAAATTGCGTTCCGACTTGGGCAGCTCATCGATAATTCGCGCCCCCAGCAAAGCCATTTGCTTTTGCATCATGCGAATCGCCTTGGGAATCGCATCGGAGGAGCCCGCCACGGCCTTGTCGGTCTGCTCGTAAACGTTATGGCCCGTACGGGTCAAAAAACCGGCCTCCACCAAAAAGTCGAGCGACTGCTGCACATCAAAGCGCGTCACGCCGCCATAGAGCAAATTTGAAATCTGGGTCGGCGATGCCACCGCGAGCATCGGCGCCATCTCGCGCAATATCGGATTCCACCATGTGTCAAAATAGCGGTAGGCCGATTCGCCCACAATGCGGACCTTGTTCTCTTCGGCAATGGCCTGCATTTTCTCGAAAGCAGCCGCCCTCTTGTTGACATCGGGCTCATCGCTGAACGCCACCATGGCGCGGAAATATTCCGTCTGGATTTTGGCGAGTTTCATGGCCTTGGCCACCTTGGAGAGGCCGACTCGGCTAAGGCGCGTCTTACCGTCGCAAACCAGCTTCAAGTATCCCGATGAGGCAAATCCTGCGAGCTTTGCAAACGCCCGCCACGAAAATGCGGAACTAGCCTTGCGCTCCGCGTAAAAATCTCGCATGTAGAGACGATAGTCTTGGTAGTCTGTTATCGGCTTCATAACTCCTTGCCAGCCTCATGTTTCATCCCACCTCTACAAATATAAGTTTTTCAGGCAAAATTGGTATTCAAAATTAAAGGCTAAAACCGGATGAGCCACATTTCGGTATCGCTGCCGACTCGCACAGGCGGGCCCCAGCAATCGATACCGCTGGAAACCAGCCACTTGACGCCATCGAGTTCACCCAGGCCGTAAACCAATCGCCAGACCCACTTGATAACGATGGTGCCCGGGAAAAACTGCCCATTGTGCGTGTGACCCGAGAGCGCAAAATCGGGGAGACGCCCCGTGTGCTCCTTCTCGATGCCCTTGGGCTGGTGGTCCAGAACAATCCAAGGCAAGGCATTTTCTTTGGGCGCCAGCATCTGTAGTGGCACGCGAGAAAGCTCCCGGATACGGGCTACCTGGAAATCGGTGCGCCCGGTAAAGCAAGCGTGCGGCATGCAGGCGGTGGAATCGTCCAGCACAATAAATCCGTTCTTGCGCAGCCACCCGTTCGGGTCGCTGCCACTCCGCTCCATGTATGCCTCGTGATTCCCGTTAATGGCAATGGCCGCGACACCGGCCGTCTTTGCAAACTGCTGTATCAGCGAGTCGTACCCCTGTTCCGTGAGCACCGAGTCCATCACATCGGCAAAGTCGCCGCCAAACAGAATGTAATCCGGTTTTATGCGGGCGGCGTCGGCAGTCATCCGCTCAATTTTATGACAATCAAAGAGCGGGTCAATGTGCAGGTCGCTAAAAAAGAGGGCAGTGAAGTTTTCGCCGGGCAGGTCCACGCTCGCCTCGCGGATTTTGTAATCGGCATTGTGGGCGTAGCCTACAAAACACATCACCGCCGTCACCACGACGGAAACCGCAAGCAAAACACGCGCAGTCAAAATCGAGAAGCGCTGCTTAAGCGGCTTGCGCACAACCGCGCGGCGCACCCCGCGCGCCACCCACCACAGCATGTACAAAAGCAGCGCCTGGCATAGCCACACCGCCATGAACGCTTGGATGATGCTCGCCCACAAATGCCCGCGAAAAACAAAGCTCACCGGTAAAAGCACCACGGTGAGGCCCGCAATAATGCTCCCCTTGTTGCCCGGCGCAACTTGCCGCACATTCAAAAAAAGGAACAGCACCCCGAATACCAGAATAAAAAGGAAAATCATTTTTCTCCGGGTGCTTTTGAACGGATGTTAGAGTTTCGCCTTCACTAGGGCAAGCAATTCCTTGTGGATTTCTTCGGGGTCGCGGTCGGCGTCTATGGCGGCCACGCAGTCGTAGTCGCGGGCCGCGGCCAGGTAGCCCTGGCGCACCCTCTCGAAAAAGTCGGCCTTCTCCTGCTCCAGGCGGTCAGGCGCCTCGCCGCGTTTGCAGGTACGGGCACGGCCGCGCTCCACACTGATGTCGAGCACGACGGTGAGCTCGGGAAAACAGCCGCCACAAGTCATTTCGGTGAGTTTCAAAATCAGGTCGGTGTCGATGCCGCGGGCGTAACCCTGGTAGGCAAAAGTGCTCCAGGCAAAACGGTCGGCAATCACGATCTTGCCCGCGTCGAGCGCCGGCTGGATCACTTCCTTAATGACCTGGGCGCGGGCCGCGTTGTAAAGCAAGAGTTCCGCCTTGTCGCTCATGATGCCCTTGAAGGATGGGTCCAAAAGGAGCTCGCGAATGCGCTCCGAAATTTTGGCGCCACCTGGTTCACGGAACTTGACGACCTCGTAGCCGTCGCGGGCAAGCGCCGCGGCGAGCATGTCGAGCTGGGTCGTTTTGCCCGAGCCGTCAATCCCTTCAAGGCAAAAGAAACGCTTAGCGGTTTTCATATGCAGAGGTCAAATACGAGATGTGAAGTGACAAATCTCTCATTCCACACTACACATTATTCCACGTCCTTCCCGTGGCACTTCTTGTACTTGAGGCCGGAGCCGCACCAGCAGGGGTCATTGCGCCCGAGCTTGGGGCCGGCGGCCTGCTGGGCACGCTGGCGTGCGGCGGCGACTGCCGGGTTCACGCGGCGGGCCGGACGGGTACCCGGCAGAGCCGACTGCGGCATGGGGCCGTTCGACTGTTGCTGCTGTTCAGGCGTAATGGCGTTGGTCTCCGAGGCGGCGGCCTGGCCAGCCAAACCGGCGGCCTTGGCACCCTCGGCGCTCATCTGCGGTTCAGACTCGGCAGCTTCGCCGTTGGCGGGCTTTTTCGCGTTGTTCTCTGCGGCACCATTCTGCTCGGCGGCCTTTTGGGCGGCAGCCTTTTCGGCCTCGACCTGTTCCGGGGTCTTAAGCTGCAACTGGTCCGGAGAGACAGTCACGCCGTTCGGGAGCGTAATGCGGATGTTCAAAATGCGGAGGGCCGTGAGGGTCGCGATCTTCTCGAGGCAACTCTCGAACATCTTGTAGCCTTCGTTCTTGTACACCATCAGCGGGTCCTTCTGGGCGTAGCCGTGGAAGCGGATGGCGTCCTTCAGCTGGTCCATGGCGTACAAGTGTTCCTTCCACACCTGGTCAATGGTCATCAAAAGGAAGCGGCGTTCAATGTTGCGGAAGTCAGCATCGGGGATAATCTTGGTGAGCTTCTCGTAGCGGGCCTTGCACATGCCAATCACTTCGTCCAGCACCTGCTCCGGAGTCTTTTGCATGGCCTGTTCGAGCGTCAGGTTGTATTCCATGCCCAAGGTACGCTGGATGTCGGTGTGCAAGCCTTCGAGGTTCCAATCCTCGGGGTAGCTCTTGGCAATAATGTAGTTGCTCACCTTGATGTCGCAGGCATCCTCGATGCGGTTCATGATTTCTTCGCGGATGTCCTCGCCGTTCAAAATGCGGCGGCGGAGACCATAAATCACCTTGCGCTGTTCGTTCATCACGTTATCGTAATCGAGCAAGTGCTTACGGATGTCAAAGCTCTGGCCCTCGACGCGGCGCTGGGCACCACGGATGGAGCGCGACACAATCGGGTGGGTAATCACTTCGTCTTCGCCCACGCCAAAACGGGTCATGAGGTTCTTGACGCTGTCGCCACCAAAAATACGCATCAGGTTGTCGTCCAGGCTCAAAAAGTACTGGCTGGAACCCGGGTCGCCCTGACGGCCCGAACGACCACGTAACTGGTTGTCAATACGGCGGGACTCGTGGCGCTCGGTGCCGAGCACGTGGAGGCCGCCCAGTTCCGTAACTCCCGGTCCAAGGGCAATGTCGGTACCACGACCGGCCATGTTCGTCGCGATCGTCACGCGGTCCTTGTGACCGGCATACTGAATAATCTCGGCTTCGCGACCATGGTTCTTCGCGTTCAAAACATCGTGCGGGATGCCTTCCTTTTCGAGGAGGGCGTGCAGGTGTTCGGACTTTTCGATGGAGGCCGTACCCACGAGGAGCGGCTGGCCCTTGCTGTGGCGATCCTTGATCTCGGCGACAATCGCCTTCCACTTGGCGCCTTCGGACTTGTACACCATGTCTTGCAAATCTTTGCGGATGCACGGCTTGTTGGTCGGGATCACCCAAGTGTTCATGTTGTAAATCTTGATGAATTCCGTCGCCTCGGTCTCGGCAGTACCGGTCATACCCGAGAGCTTCTTGTACATGCGGAAGTAGTTCTGGAACGTGATGGTCGCGAGCGTCTGGTTCTCGCGGCGGATCTGCACCTTTTCTTTGGCCTCGATGGCCTGGTGCATGCCGTTACTGTAGCGGCGGCCTTCCATGAGGCGGCCCGTGTTCTCGTCGACGATGATAATTTCGCCGTCGCGAACAATGTAGTCGACATCCTTCTCGTAGAGGTACCAGGCGCGCAGGGCCTGATCAAGGAAGTGCACCCAGTCGGCGTGTTCGCCGTAGAGGTTCTGGATACCCATCAGTTCCTGGATGTGGTTCACACCCTTCTCGGTGAGCTGGATGTTCTTGTCCTTCTCGTCGACGCCAAAGTCCCTGTTCTTCACCAGTTTTTGGGCAATTTCGTTCGCCTTGGCGTACTTGTCGGTGGCGTCCTCGGCAGGGCCGCTAATGATGAGCGGCGTACGGGCTTCGTCTATCAAGATGGAGTCCACTTCGTCCACAATGCAGAAGTTGAGTTCGCGCTGCACCAGCTGGTTGGGCTCCACAGCCATGTTGTCGCGCAGGTAGTCAAAGCCGAATTCGTTGTTGGTACCGTAGGTCACGTCGCTGTTGTAGCTAATGCGACGCTGCTCGGGGTTCAAGCCATTCACAATGAGACCCACCGTGAGGCCCAGGAACTTGTAAACCAGGCCCATCTGCTTGGCGTCACGGCCGGCAAGGTAGTCGTTCACGGTCACCACGTGCACGCCGTGACCGCTAAGGCCGTTCAAATACACCGGGAGGGCAGCGGCGAGGGTCTTACCTTCACCCGTAGCCATTTCGGCGATGGCACCTTCGTGAAGCACGAGGCCGCCAATCATCTGCACATCGAAGGGCATCATGCGGAAGGGCTTCACCGACTCGGGGTACAGCTCGCGGACCTTCGCGTAGACGGCGGCGGGCATGTAGACTTCCCATTCGTTTTTGCCGGCGTCGAGTTCCGCCTTGGCGGCATCGGTATATACCTGGAGCTCGGGGCCGAGCTTGCTAAAGTCAAAGTTGTTCTCGGGCTTGAAGATGTTGAAAATACCCAGACGGCGGTCGCACGCCTCCTGGCAAACGGCAAAGGCCTCGACCTTAATGTCTTCGAGCGTGGCGCCGTTCTTGAGCTTTTCGCGGAATTCCGCGCTCTTGGCGGCAAGGGCGGCATCGTCCAGGGCTTCCAAAGCCTTGCGGGCTTCGTGAATCTGGGCAATGACCGGGCGGAGTTTCTTCACCTTACGTTCGTGCGGTGTACCGAAAATCTTGTGGAGTACTGTATCTACAATGCTCATGGCTTTCCTTTTTTAATTTTTACGGGCTTTAATTTAGCAAATAAAGCCCACGCCAGTGGGCGCGGCTCACCGTAAAAACGACGAATTGCAGCAATCGCAAACGAATTCGGCAATTTCCCGAATGCAGCCGATGCGGCTCCCCAAAAGCCCGTGCTCCGCAGGGAACTCGCGCAAGCGATGGATTGCCGTGGTCTCGCCCGCCTTGAGCCTCCCCCACAGAGGGTCAATCATGACCCCCCTCTTTGTAATGGAGTCGCGGGTCCCCACGAGGAACAGCACATTCCTGTTTTTAATTTGTTCGTATGTCGTTGCAAACCGGAGGGCGTCCCTGTGGCTCGAGATATCTTCAAAAATAGCCTCCACGCCATCACTCCGCATAATTTTACCTTGGGTGAGCAGGTTTTTTAGCACCTCGGCTTGGCCACTGTCCAAATAGACCGTGGGGTCGAACGGCGTAATCATCACGATGCCCGCAAGCCACGGCAAGTTTTTGCCCGCGTGGAGCGCCGTGCAGCCGCCCATGCTGTGCCCCGCCAAGAACACCTTGGTCGGGTCCACGTTATAGCGCCCGCAAAAGTCGGGAGTGCGCGCGTACTCAGCGAGGTTTTTCGCGTCTTCGATGCAGTTCGAGAGGAGGTACTTGCCCTCGCTGCCCCAGGCGCCGCGATGGTGCGGGACCATCACAACGCAACCTATGCGGCAAAGAGCGTGGGAAATGTCGTCGTTCCTTGCCGATCCCGGGAAGCCGTGGGACAAAATGACGCAGGGGCGCGGGTCCTTGAACTCGCTATCGGGCCACATGATTTCGCCGTAAATGTGGCTCCCGTCGCTGACAAAGTCCAGCGTATCGTAATCGGCGAGCGCCCCCAACGCGGGCACTTCCTTGTCTTCGAACAAATATTCCAACTTCAGCATGTTCCCTACTTTTTTGGCAAGAAATATAGATTTATTTCGCCCCATTTTTTTTATAGATTTCCCACCATGAAGCACATTGCCATTTCATCAGCTTTTGCGACCATCGCGGTCGCCACTTTTTGCGCCGCAGGGCTTGGCACCGCCCCCCTTGCCCAAACCAACGACAGCCTGATGCTAGCCCACCACGAATGGACCGCCAGTGGGTACAGCATTTACCCGGAACCCGGGCGCAACGGGAGCAACACCAAGCTCACCAAGGCGCCTGCCGGCTACAAGCCTTTTTACATCAGCCACTACGCTCGCCACGGGAGCCGTTTCCACTACAGCGCCGACGATTACCACTACCTCTACAACACACTCGCCAAGGCCGACTCGGCGGGCAAATTGACGCCCCTCGGCAAGTCGGCGCTCGAACGCACGCGGTTCTTGAGCGAGCACGCGGCTCCGCGCACAGGCGACCTCACGCAGGTGGGCGTGGGGCAGCACCAAGGAATCGCCAAGCGCATGGCAAAGAACTTCCCCGAAGTGTTCCGCGGCAACGGTGGCAAAGGCAAAAGCGCGCCGCACGTGGACGCCTTCGCCAGCACCTCGGGGCGCTGCATCGTGAGCATGGCCGCGTTCGTCAGTGAACTGCGCGCCAATGTGCCGAATGTGGACGTACGCCTGGAATCGGGCAAGAGCCTAATGCAGGGAATCAACACATTCGACTTCAAGTACACCAAGGACTACGCCGAGACCGAAGCCTATCACAAGGAGAGCGACAAGCTGTGGAAAAACATCAGCTTTGCGCCGACCCTCGCCCGCATCTTTAGCGACAGCAACTACGTAAAAAAGAACGTGAACGCCTCGGATTTTTACAACAAACTGTACGAAATCCACGGCAGCATGCAGGGGATGGACGCGCAGTTCTTCGAGGGCACGCAACCATTCAATTTCAACGACCTTTTTACGCCCGCCGAGGAACTCGCCCGCTGGAAGGCGCAAAACGCCTGGTGGTACAGCGTGCTGGGTTCGTGCCCGCTCACCGGCGAACAGGGCGTCACCTACGGCAAATCCATTTTGACGAACATTTTGGACGAAGCCGACAAGGCCGTCACAGGCGCTTCGGGTACCGCCGCGAACACCCCTGTGGCGACGCTCCGCTTTGGGCACGACACCGGAATCCTCCCCCTCGCAGGCCTCATGCAGCTCCCCGTGGCAAACGCCCGCGTGACCGACCTCTCCAAGTTGCACGAGCAATGGACCGACTTTAAAATCATCCCGATGGCGGCGAACCTGCAAATTGTATTTTACAAGGCGGGCGCCGGCAAAAACGCAAAGCCCGTCCTGGTGAAAGTCCTCTACAACGAGGTGGAGCAGGAGCTCCCCGTACCCTGCGGGTACGCGCAAGCACAAGGCGCAGGCGCCAAGGCAAACTGCCCCGCCGCCCCCTATTACCGCTGGGACGACTTCAGCGCCTTCTACCGCAACATCGCCAAATAGTATCATTCATATACAAATGAGCGCTACTAAAAAAATTTTCGCAAAAACATTTGCCTGGGCGACCTGCAACCTGCTGCACACCCTCGGTTGGAAGCGCCGTACTGTACAAACTAACCTCCTGTATACAAACAACATAGCGCCCTTACAAAAGACCGCCCCCATTTACAAGGCTACCCTCAAGAACCTCACACGCCACGTGGGGGAATTGCTCTTTTGCTTTGGTACGTACAAAAGATTGCCCAGCGATACAGCCGCCTACCCTTGCCAAGTTGACGGCTGGAACTTTGAATTCGCTCCCGGCGCCGCCGAAGTTTTGAACAAAATGCGCGAGGGCGGCATCTTTCTCACCGCGCACTACGGCAACTACGAGGCGATTGGCCCGTGGCTATGCCGCCTGGGAATCCCGCTCGTCGCAAGCTACGCCCCCATAAAGCCCCGCTGGCTCAACCGCATCCTCGAAAAACGCATTCGCGCCGTGGACGGACGAAACTATTCCATTGACGCCCAAACCCCGCGCGAGTTTTTGCGACTCATCGACGAGCACCAGCTTTTTTGCCTGATTGCCGACCAAGACAGCCGAATCCCGAGCGCCCTCGAGGGAGAATTCCTCGGGCAAAAAGTACACAACAACCCGGTACCCGGCTTTTTGCTCAAGCACCGCCCGCAAACGCCCGTATTTATTTGCTGGCTCGACGACCAGGGCCCCGCGCGTGTACTGCACGCCCGGCAGGTCACACCGCAAGGCGGCAGCGCCCTCGGCATTTTCAACAACTGGCTCGAAGGGCAAATAAAAAAAAATCCAGCCCTTTGGTACGGCTGGACCCATCGTCGCTTTTACAGCGTCAATCCCGGTATTTACAAGTAACCGGCCCCCGCATTAGCGGAAGGTGTAGGTCTTGAACGCCCTGATGATGAGGCCGTTCTTCATGGTCACAATGACTTCCACGTTCGTGGCCTTGCCACGCGACAGGCGCACCGTGCTGCTGTAGCCGATGCCCGCTTCAACAGGCACATACTTGGTTTCGTAAATCTTCCCGTCGACACGGACCTTCACCGACTCGATTTGCGAAGGATCGTCGCCCGGCACGTTCTTCACAGCAAACACCACTTCGGGGTAGGCGGCGGAACCCTGCGAAACCCTCTTGCGGATGTCCACCTTGGTACCGCCCTTGAAATCGACCACCACCTGCGTTGGCGGGAAGCAGCCAAAGCGGTTCCAGATGACGCCCACGGCGGGGTCGTCGTTCTGCGCCACCAACTTGTAGTTGTGCGCACCCGGGAAAAGCTTCATGACATACGAGCCATCCCTATCCGGGGTGAGTGTCTGTACAAGGCTGTCGTCCATAAAGAACTTGAGCGTTCCCTTGTTGTCTTCGAAACCGCGGAGGGTGTAGTTCACCTTGCAAGCGTGGTTATCGACGTCGCCAAACGCCACCGTGCGGTTCACCTTGTAGGTCGTGTTCAGGCGGCCGCATTCAAAGCTGGAGCCCTCGGCAGAGCACATCGCCACGAACTTCTTTTCGCCAAGGGCGCCCGGAGTCCATTCGGGATGGAAGCGGATGGGGCTTCCCTCGGACTTGATGGTTTCGGCGCCAATCGTGACGCTCAAGCCGGCAGAGCATGCGGCCCTGATGGTGACGGTATTCGTGTCGACCACTTCGGGGAGCTTGTCGAACTTGCATTTGTACTTTGAACGCAAATCCTCTTTCTTTTGTTCCATCTTTGTATCCAAGATCTTTGCCGTAGCTACAATATCGGCATCGGACTTGGTGGTATCATCGACCGCTTCGCCGATCTGCTTCACAAATTCCGGGTCGCCAGCGTTCTTGGCCTCGCCCACAATCGGGTCCTTGCCCTTGCGGAACGCCACGAACTGCTGCGGCTTGACGCTCACTTTCTTGCCGTCCTGCTCCATGTCCATGGAACCGCTGTTCAGGGAACCGATGGCCTGGCCGCCCTTGGTCACGCCCACCGTACCGTCGGTACCGCGGATCGAACATGTTGCCGTCCCCGTCTTGATCTTGAACGAGCTGTTTTCGCCCTTCTGCTTTTGCACGTCAAAGCGGATCTGACCTTCCCTGACCTCGATGGCAGAAACCTGTTCGCCGTCCACCATCAAGAGCTGTGAAAATTCCACCTCGGAGAGTTCGGCAATCGAAACGATGCTGCCATCGGGAAGAGCGATGGAAACCGTGGACTCCTCGTAAGTCTTGATCTTGTCCTTTTCCTGGACCTTGCCGTTCACGCGGAGGTGGTTCCAGCTGCCAGCGCCCTTTTTTTGGAACTGCACGTCGCCAATGACCAGGCGGACCTTGCCGCTCCTGGGGGCGTCGGCATAAACCGACACGACGGCGAACGAAAGCATAACCGCCAATACTTTGAACTGCTTTAAAAGAGGCATATACGCTCCTTCATTTTTAAAACACCAAAACCCGTGCCGCAAGGCACGGTATTATACACTTTAAAGCTATAAAAACCTTTGCAAAAATGCAATTGTTACAAATCACACCGAAGTGCGTAAATGTCAAAACTAGAGCTCTGCTGCGGCGGCCTTTTCGATTTCGCGCTCGCGCAGCACCTGGTCCACCTTTTTGCGGAATTCCTCGTCCTTATAGGCCTCAAACAGCCTGTGCTCACCCTCGATGTAAATGGCGAACGCCTTCATGTAGGCGATGTAGCTCGCAAAACCGCAAATGGCGCCAAAGGTGAGGACCGCCACCGATTCCGAGGTCAGAGCGGCGACAATCCCGACGAGGCACAGCAACGCCCACCCGTTCACGAGGTTCTGCGGGACGAGGGTGAAACCGATGCCGCGGCGGACGAGTTCGCCCTGCTGTTTGGCGACCAGGTCACGGAACACGAAAAAGTGGAGGACTGCAATATAGGGGACGACCCCCAGGAGGACGGCGACCACGGGCGAGAACTGCGTCGTGGTCAAAACGCGCAGGTTCTTGACGGCACGATAGGTCCACAAGAGCCAGAAAAGCGCCTCGACGCTCACCGCGATGGAACCGACAAAGCCGAAAAGCAAAATGAAAAGGACCAAGGCCAAAAAACCGAACCCGCCCTGGAAACTGTCGGGGGTGGGATTCTCCATCTGGAAAATTTCGCCGTAGCCAAGGTACATGGCGCCACACAAAATGGCGGTCAAAATGCCCAGCACAAGGCACACTTTCATCCAAAAAAGGGTGCGCTTTCCGCGTAAAGTATTTTCTTCCATACAATTTCTGCTTTTTAAATTTGTTGATAAACTGTTGATAGATTAATTCGTCTCCCCTGGAGTTATTACCATGTTGCACAACCTATCCACATATGTACATTGATTGTTTCACGTGAAACACACTATTTAACGGCTTTTGTTGAAATGGTTCCAAACTTTTCAACCATTCTATCAACTATGGTAATAGGTAGGCTCTATTGGTTGGCGTTTTTGTGAATTAGAAGTGTATAAATTTATCAACATTAAATGAAGCCGCAGGCTAGAATTTTACGACCCTCGGCTCCTTGTTGTAATCGAAAGTGTAGTACGAGGCCACGGCGTCCTTGAAATAGAGGACCTCAGTCCGGTCGTCGTCAGGCTTGAAGTAAGCCGAAAGGGAGGGGAATTTTGAAAGCAGGTCGGCCTTCGCCTCGTAACGTTCATCGCGAACAAGCGTACCGCTAACGCGCACCCACTCGTCGCCGACGGGGGAGATGGCACAAATCTCGACCTTGGGGTTTTTCTCGATCTGCTTGGAGACGTTCTTGAACTTGCCCGTCATGATGTAGAGCTTGCCCTCGAAGATGTTGACCGCAGCAAAGGGACGTACACGGGGCTGGTCGCCATCTATTGTCGCTATGAAAAAATAGCCGCAACTGAGAATAAATTTTTTCAGTTCTTCCATAATAGCCTCTCCTTCTTCCCTTGAAATATAATAAACAAAAAGGGCCAATCGCGGCCCCTGTCAAAAAAAAATGATATAATGCATTTACTAGAACTTGATGACCTTCGGGGCGGCCGTAAAACTGTAGATGGTGGCCGTGGCGTCCTTGAAGTAAAGGACTTCGGTGTTGTTGTCGTCGGGGGAGTACATCGACTTGAGTTCCGGGTAGTGCTCGAGCATGTTGACCTTCGGTTCGCGGCGGTCGTCGCGAACAAGCGTGCCGGCGACGCGAATCCAGGAATCGCCCGTCGGGGCGGTCGCGCTGATTTCGACATTGCCGTTCTTCTGGATCTGCTTGGAGACGTCCTTGGACTTGCCTGTCTGGATGTAGAGCTTGCCTTCGAAAATCTCAATGGTGCCGAATGGGCGCACGCGGGGCTTGTCGCCATCCATGGTCGCCAGGTAATAGACGCCGCACTTCTTGATGAATTCCTTTACTTCTTCCATTTGAAACCTCTTGGATAAATTTGACATAAATAAGATACAAAAAATCAAGCCAGAGTTTATTCCATTTTTCCTATATTATTATAGTGTAGGGCTCACCACAAAGGCTCATACCCCAAAGTGGCGAAGCCACGACCTCAAACCCCATAACTCTTATGATTATCCGAAAGGCAACCGAATCCGACTTTCCGCAGATGCTCCCAATTTTCCGTCAGGTGATTGAGGGGGGAGACACATACGACTTCGAGGAAACCGCCAGCGACCAGGACGCGTTCGACTACTGGTTCGGCAAGGGGGTCACGAGCTTTGTCGCCGAAGACGACGACGGTTCCGTTTCTGGAACCCGCGGGAAGGTCCTCGGGTTCTACAAGATTATCCCGAACCACCGCGGCCGAGGCAGCCACGTCGCCAACGCCAGTTTTATGGTCAACAAGAGCTTCCGCCACCCCAATGTTTCACGTGAAACACAACCGAGGTTTCCAAGCAAAAATGGGCTTGCTGGCGAGGCGTTTGAGACCAAACAAATGGAACACTCATGTTCTGATTTGGTTGGTCGAAAAACAGCCCAAAGCATTAGTCCCAACATCAGAGGAAAGGGTATCGGTCGCAAGATGGGCGAGGACTGCATCCGCCAGGCAAGGGCGATGGGGTTCCGCGCCATCCAATTCAATTTCGTGATTTCCACAAACGAACCTGCCATGCACCTCTGGAAGAGCCTCGGGTTCAAGGAACTCTGCAGACTTCCCGGCGCCTTCCACCACAAGACCCTCGGGTACGTGGATGCGGTCATCTTCTTTATGGAACTCTAGACCGTCTCGCGGTAAATCTTCAACATTTCATCCCCAAAGCAACAGAAGATCACCTTCTTGACGTTCTTCGCGGGGAATTCGCGAACAGTCTTCACGGCGATTTCGGTCGCCTCCTTCCAAGGGTATCCATAAACCCCGCAGGATATGGCAGGGAAGGCGACCGTCTCGCACTCGCTTTCTTCGGCCAGGTCGAGGCAACTCCTGTAGCATGATTCCAAAAGTTCCGGCTCCCCATGTTGGCCATCCCGATAGACTGGCCCTGGGGTGTGAATAACAAACTTGGCCGGAAGCTTGAAACCGGGAGTTATTTTCGCCTGGCCCGTCTCGCAACCGTTCAAGGGGATGCACGCCCGCAAAAGTTCCGGACCAGCTGCCCGGTGGATTGCACCGTCGACTCCGCCGCCCCCCAGAAGAGAGCAGTTCGCCGCATTCACGATGGCATCCACCGCAAGCTTCGTGATGTCGCCCTGGATAATTTCTATCTCGACCATATCCTACCTCCACTATAATATATATATATTTAACACAACCCGGCAAAGCAATTTGTTTCACGTGGAACACAGCCAAGGTCCCAACATTCTTTACTATATTTCCTAACATGAAAAAGGCTCTCTTCACCATTCTTTTCCTCACCATATATTCCCTTGCACTGGATTGCATCAATCTTGCAACCTATGGACCCATATACACTCTCCCAAATGCAAGACCAGATAGCACATTCAATATGAGCATGCAAAGTACTATTGACGCAAATGGAGATACCATAAAACAGCCTTATTATTATACATCCAAGACTATCTGGAATGGAGATGTCGCTGAAAAAAGAATTACTTACGAAGGCAGCAATCTCGACTCGCTAGAAGTTAAAACGACAAATACACTCGGAATAAGCGTTCAGCAAGATGGTGACGAAATCTTTTATTTAGAAAGTAGCGATGAACTCAAGACAGAAGAAAGAACATCCACCATCAAGGATTCTTCCTGGATTTCCAATTCTAGGAAAGGGTATGAAGCTGGCGAATATTATACATCCGCAAATAGCGTACATAGATTTATTCAAGAAGACACCCTCTTTATCCGAAAGACATACACGACCAGCACTAGCGGCACCTTTTCGCGTCGAACCTATTACTATTTTATCATCCACGATCCCGACAACAAGGATCAGTGCATTGAGAAAAGCTATTCCATAAATGATGACGGAACTATATCTGTGGACGATGAAATCCAAAGAATGTTTACTATTGAAGAAACTGCCGATGGTTTTGCGATAGCGACAAAAACACCCAACACCACACCTACCCAATATTTCTACGTTTACAACGAAAAAAAGACCACATCAATTCACCGCAAGATCCGCCCGACATTCGTCCCCGAAAAGGCAAGACACTTCGACCTCCTCGGTCGCCCCGCCAAGGGAAGGTACACCGTGGAATTTTTGAGGTAAGTTCACAGCATTTCAACATTTATCAAAAACTTATCCACGGATATTTTTAAAAAGTGAAAGGGCGCCGTTGTCGGCGTTCTCTTTTTTTTGTGAGATATACTAAATTGTTTGGACACTTCGTGTCCTACATGCTCATGCTCGGTCATGCCGGTGTGCAAGCACCCCGTCGCGACACTCGCTATCGCATGTTTCACGTGGAACCTAAATGAGTTATAGAGAAAACAAAAATCAGCAGAATCTCTTGAACCAGTTCCTATCGGAACAGGGTGTTCAGTTGTCCGAAGATGTTTTGGGCAAGCTCTATGACTTTGCCGACCTGGTGGTGGAGACCAAGCAGTTCGGCAACCTGATTTCGGCGAAGGACTCCGAAAAATTCCTGAGCCGGCACATCGCCGACTCACTCGTTCCCTATATATATATAGTGAAGGAAAAAGCAGGTCTGGATCCTTCGACTTCGCCTAACGGCGGAGTTTACCCTGAGCCTGCCGAACGGGCTCAGGATGACAAGTCCCGCTGGGCTGATATGGGTGCGGGTGCTGGTTGCCCGGTTTTTCCCTTGGCCATCGTGATGCCCGAAATCCAGTTTTATGCAGTCGAACCGCGCCACATGCGCGTGGAGTTCATGAACTACGCGAAGGAAAAACTCGGACTCAAGAACCTGACCGTGGTGGGCAAGCGCTTCGAAACTTCGGGCCTTGCCGACCTGGACTTTATCAGTTGCCGCGCCCTTTCGACTTTCGAAAACGACTGGGAACGCGCCCAGCCAGGCCTCAAGGAGGGCGGCACCTTCATCACCCTCAAAAGTTTCAACAATATTGTTCACCTGGAAAACGACCCGGCAATACACATATATAAATATGTGTTGCCGAACGAAGAACAAGATTACGCCTTAGTCACTCGAGGTAATGAATGAGTAAAGTGATAGCAGTATGCAACCAGAAGGGCGGCGTGGGAAAGACCACGACGGCCGTAAACCTGGCCGCAAGTTTCGCCGCCCTCGAAAAGAGGACGCTCCTCATCGACATGGATCCGCAGGGAAACGCCTCCCAGGGTCTCGGATTCCTGGAATCCCAGGACACCGACATCCACGAGATTCTCGACCTCGCCGAGAACCCCGACAATGTCACCTACGAAAACATCCAGCCCGCCATCCTCGACACCTCCCTTGACTTTTTGAAAGTCATCACCTCGGGACCGGACCTCGCCGTCATGGAAATTGAACTGGTGAACGCCATGAGCCGCGAACGCCGACTCGAACGCGTGATGAACGTATTGAAGCATAACTTCGAGTTCATCATCATCGACGCACCTCCGAGCCTGAACCTCCTCACGCTCAACGTGCTGACCGCCGCCACCAGCGTACTCATCCCGGTGCAGTGCGAATACTATGCCCTGCAGGGTATGACCGAACTTTTCAAGACAATCCGCGAAGTTCAAAAGAACCTGAACGCGAACCTCAAAATCGAGGGCGCACTCCTCACCATGTACGACGCCCGCCTGAGTCTTTGCAAGCAGGTCGCCGAAGAAGTCCGCGAAAACCTGAGTAACACAGTTTTCCAGGCAATGATCCCCCGTAACGTGAAACTCTCCGAAGCCCCTTCACACGGAAAACCTGTCATTCTGTACGACGTGCAGAGCACGGGTTCACAGGCATACATGAAGTTGGCAGAAGAAATCTTGAACAAGGAGAAGTAATTTTATGGGTAAGCAAGCATTGGGCCGCGGTCTCTCCGCCATTTTCGGAGCTCACGGAGTTTCCAACAATCCTATCAACAATCAGGTCGCTAATTCCGGCGAACAGGTCGACAAAAGCAAACAGATTGTGGATATCAACCTGGACTTGGTTGACCCGAACCCGTACCAGCCGCGCAAGACGTTTGACGACGACAAACTCCAGGAACTCGCCGAGACCATCAAGAAGCACGGCCTCATCCAGCCGATTGCCGTCCGCAAGGTGGGCGGCCGCTACCAGATCATTAGCGGTGAACGCCGTACCCGTGCCAGCCGCCTCGCCAAATGCGCGACCATCAAGGCACAGATCTACGATAGCCTCGATGACAAGGAAATGAACGAATGGGCACTTATCGAGAATATCCAGCGCGAGGACCTGAACCCCATCGAAGTAGCCCAATCTTATCAACAATTGATTGATAATCACAGCTATACGCACGAAGATTTAGCCAAAACTGTTGGTAAGTCACGCTCCGCCATTACGAACGCGCTCCGTTTGCTCAAACTTCCCGCCCAGGTGCAGGCCTGGATCCAGGAAGGCAAGCTGTCCGGTGGCGCCGCACGCGCCCTCTGCAGCGTCGAAAATCCCGAAGCCCTCGCAAAGCGGGTCATCGAGGAAGGCCTCAACGTCCGCCAGATCGAAGCCATCAGCCGCGGTGAAAATATAGATCAGACGGGAAACGAAAGACGAGAGACGAATGAAGGCGAGGACCAAACCAAACCCGAAGTCGAATCGAAACCCAAACGCGAACTGAGCGCCGACATGAAGAACTTCGAGAGCCGTCTCGAGACCTTCTTTGGCACCAAGGTTTCGCTCAACCCGAACGGCGCCGACCAGAGCAAGGGTACCATTGTCATCAACTACTACAGTATGGACGACCTGACCCGTATCCAGGAACTCATGGAAAACCGCTAACGGTAGCATTGTGAAAGGCAAGTACTACACTGTCCAGATTATTCCCGAAGACTCGCACGAAATCAAAAGGTTCAAGGTTTCGACGAAGTGGTTCGTCATTGCCAAAATAGCACTGGTGGTCTTTATCCTTGTAGCAGGCGTGTTCATCTACAACCTGGCAAAAATCAACAAGATTATCGCCACCTACGAAAAGATGCGCGTCACCAACGCACAGCTCATCAAAAAAGACAACAACTACGAGGAGATGTTCTCGCGTCTGGATTCCTTGTGGATTCTGGAGAACCGCATCCAGAACATTTTCGAAACCTTCATCGAGAACGATTCGGCGAAAATCAACAGCATCATCGACAGGAACCGTTTTGCCCATATTCCTGCTGAAAAAATAGATGTTGATTACGAGGGTGTCCATTCTTGGCAACCCCAAGAAGAAAAAATCAAGCTCGAGCGCATTCCTAGCATTGTCCCCGTGGTCGGCCTCAAGAGTAAAAAGTTCAACCCCGACGAGGGCCACTCGGGTGTAGACTTCTCTGCGGCGGCCGGGACTCCTGTTTTTGCGACAGGCAGCGGCGTGGTCACCTTTGCCGGTCCCAACGGAGACCTAGGCAACAACATTGTCATTGATCACCAGAATGGTTACCAATCCAGTTATTCACACCTGAAGGACATCAAGGTCAGAAAAGGCAGGAATGTGAACAAAGGTAATATCATAGGTACGGTCGGAAGCACCGGTAATACGAGCGGCGCCCACCTGCATTACGAAATTATCAAGGACGGCGCCCAAATAGACCCGGACACCTTCATAGACTATTAATCACAAGAACAAGGAGTAAACCATGGCTGTAAAAGGCGAACAGGAAATCACCCAGATTGGCAACACCGTCACCATCAAGGGCGACATTTCCGGCAAGAGCGATGTGCGCATCGCCGGTAACGTGAACGGTAGCGTCAACATCGAAGGCGAGCTCATTATCGAAAAATCCGGCTATGTTGAAGGCGAAGTCAAGACGATTAACGCCGTTGTCGCCGGAAGGGTCAAGGGAAACATCGACGTGGCCGAAAAACTCGTTCTCGAAAGCTCCTCGCAGTACGTAGGCAACATCAAGACCAAGCAGCTCATTATCCAGGAAGGAGCTGTTTTCCAGGGTAACTGCCAAATGGGTTTGCCTCAGACTGCCGTCAAGGAAGCGCCTAAGGCTTAATCCACCACTATACTATTATTTATAATTATTTATATATAAAGATATAAGTAATAGTGTTGTTGATAGTGGATTGTGTTTTTTTGGTAAAGGGCTTAACTGTTTGGTATTCAAAAAGTTGGCTTTTTTACCAGAAAAACTTGAAATGTCAAAGTTTTTGAGTTAATTCACAAACTTTGACGTTGATAAATGTCAAAGTTGGATTCTTGACAATTGACAACAAAGTGTTAACGACCTCATATAGAAGATTTAGTACAAATTTAGACTGAATTGTTGATAAACGTCACAAACCACTAAAATTTATCAAATTTTTCAATTTTTCGCATTTGATATATCTATATTTAAACGAAACTGATGGCATCGAAAGTAATTAAAATAGGACAGATATCAGATCTCCATATTGGTGAAGATGAAAATCTTGTGCAAGGAATAGATGTACGCGCCAATTTTATGAAGGCGCTCAACGATTCCTCTATGCAGGATTTGGACCTTCTTGTACTTTCGGGTGACCTTGCCAACGAAGACGCAGAACCGGGTGCTTACAAGTACGTTGCCGATTCAATTAAGGTGTGCAAAACCCCTGTGTGCATTATCCCCGGAAACCATGACCGAATCGAAGTGATGCAAAAGTTCTTTGATTTGGAAGTGCACAACGGAAAATGCTATTACCGTTACGATATCGCTGGCCGTTCGATTTTCTTTATTGACAGTGCATGCGGTGAAGTTTCGCGTGACCAGTTGGATTGGCTGGAAACCGAAGTTCCAAAGGTCAAGGGCGAGGTGCTTTTGTTTATGCACCATCCGCCTGCATTCTGCAACCACAGGTTCATGGATTTGCGATTCCACTTGCGCAACATGGTCGAGGTTCGCGAAACCTTGGAAAAATTCGACAATTTGCACCATGTATTTTGCGGGCATTACCACAGTGAATTCGAGGTGACCACGAATACGGGTCTCAATATTCACGTGGCGCCGGCGACGCAAATGCAGATTGACCCTAATACACCGTACTTTAACCTGAAGAGCTCTGCTCCTGGCTGGGTAACCATCAACTGGGGCGAAGATTTTGTTGAAACTGAGGTGCAATTCTAACTTTTTTGAGTTGATACCTTGAAAAAAGTGCCTTTCGTTGCTATATTTGCCCACAATGGCGGTTTAGCTCAGCGGTAGAGCACTGGAATCATAATCCATTGGTCCGGGGTTCAAATCCCTGAACCGCTATTAAAAAAAAGAGGCGCATATGCTAAAACGGATCTTAACAGTTTCACTTTTGGCTATCGTCTCTTTTTTTGTTTCCTGTTCTCAAGAAGAACAAGTGACGCCCGATATCGTCGCAAACCAGTCTGCAGTTCCCAAGTCGGTTCCCATTGTTCAGGTTGACGCATTCACTGCGCCGTCCAGCCCCGTGGTGACTGCCGACCAGGCGAAGCGCTATGCCAAGGCGAGCGCCGCCCTCATTGAGCTTGGCGTGCGTTGGACCGACCGTATTGACAAGGCGCAGGATGCCGAGAAGGTGCAAATTCTGAATGCCTACAATGTGGCACGCGATCAGCTTTGCGCCCGCGTGGGTCTTGCCGGCATTGCCGAATACAACTGGATTACTTCCGTGGCGCTTCCGAACCCGCAAAATAAGGCTACATTCGAAGCCGTCGGCGTCCAGGTTCCCTAATCTCGATTTAGAATGTTGATGATACGCTCGCATTGTTGCGGGCGTTTATTTTTTTAAAAAACGGTTTGACACTTTTTGACATTTGTTCGATACTATATTTGAGATGATGAAGTTTTTCCATTTAGCAGATTTACATATTGGCAAGCGTGTTTGCGAACACAGCATGCTCGAAGACCAAAAGCACATTTTGGGCGAGATCGTATCTATGGTGCGAGACGAACGCCCCGATGCCGTGCTCATTGCGGGCGACGTTTACGACAAGTCGGTACCGAGTGCCGAGGCCGTTGGCGTTTTAGATGACTTTTTGGTGCAGCTCTCGGCAACGGGCACCCAGGTGTTCGTGATCAGCGGGAACCATGACTCCGCAGAGCGCATCGCGTTTGGCGGGCGTCTTATGGCGAGTCATGGAGTGCACATGTCGCCCACGTACAATGCCCAGTTTTTGCCGGTCACGCTCAAGGACGAACTAGGCGAAGTGGACGTGTGGATGCTCCCGTTTGTGAGGCCTGCCGAAGTGCGCTCCTTTGAAACCGCCGAGGGCGATGGGGATTCTTGCGTAGAAGGTGGTGCTGCGTCTGTCATCGCGAATTTCACCGATGCCATCCGCGTTGCCGTATCGCACATGCAATTTACGCCGGGTCGACGCAACGTGCTCGTGGCTCACCAGTTTGTGACGGGAGCTAAGGTCGACCAGGGCGGTAGTGAAGAGAACGTAGGCGGCCTTGACAATGCTGACGCGAGCGCGTTCAAGGGTTTTGATTACGTGGCGTTGGGGCACATCCATAGACCGCAAAATATTACGGGCGACGCAGGCCAGGTCATTCGTTATTCTGGAACGCCGCTCAAGTATTCGCTTTCTGAGGCGACCCACCAAAAGTCGGTGACGGTGGTGGAGTTGGGAGCCCAGGGCGCAAGCGTTCGCGAGATTCCGCTGAAGCCGCTGCACGACGTTCGCGAGATTCGCGGGACGTTTGCAGAACTTGTCTCGCCGGAATTCCGTACGGCGCAGGTGGCGGCAGGTAATAAGCTTGATGACTACGTGTACGTGAAACTCACCGACGAGAATGACGTTCTGGACGCGGCGCAGAAACTGCGCGGAGTCTACCCGAACTTGATGATGCTCGATTACGACAACGAGCGCACGCGCAGCCAGCAGATTGCGGTGGGCGTGGAAGCGGTCGAGAAAAAATCGCCGATGGAATTATTCGTGGAATTCTTCTGCGAGATGAACCGTCGCGAAATAAACGGCGAAGAAAGTGAATTTGTACAAAGTATCATCGAAGGAATCTGGGGAGACGAAAGATGAGACCGACCAAGCTGATTATTTCTGCATTCGGACCATACGCGGAACGCACCGTCATTGACTTGGATAAGCTCGGCAAGAGCGGGCTCTACCTGATTTCGGGCGATACGGGCGCCGGCAAGACGACGATTTTCGATGCGATTACATTTGCGCTGTTCGGGCGCGCGAGTGGCGACAACCGCGACGACGCGAATCTGTTCCGCTGTACGAACGTGGCTCCCGAGACAAAGACCGAAGTGGACTTGACGTTCGAATATGCGGGCAAGGAATACCGCGTGGTGCGCAGCCTCAAGTATAAACGCCCCAAGGAGAAGGGCGAAGGGGACACGACCGAAGCGGCTTCGGTCACCTTCTACCGTCCCGAAGCCAGCGGCAGGCAGGGCCCCACGAGCTTCCCGGTAACCAAGGAAAAAGACGTTGCGGCGGAAGTGAAGAAGATTATCGGCATTGACCGCGACCAGTTTACGAAAATCGCGATGATTGCGCAGGGTGACTTTATGAAGCTCCTGCTTTCGACGACGGACGAGCGCAAGAAAATTTTCCGCAAGATTTTCAAGACGGACAAGTTTGGCGCCTTGCAGGACGAACTCAAGAGGCGCGCCTCGGAAATAGAAAGGCAGTGCGGCGATAGCGAAAATGCGGCATGCACGATGGTGGCGCAGTTGCAGTGCGGTGAAGGTTCGGCGCAAGTAGAGAATCTGGAAAAGGCGAAGAACCTTGCCGCAGCAAGGCAGGTGCCCGACTGGCAGGGTGTTTGCAACTTGGTGCAGGCGATTATTGACGAAGATTTTGCCGCGCAAGCCGGCATGAAGGAAGAGCTTGACCGGACTGACAAAAAATTGGGCGTGCTGAATACGGAAATCGGTCGCGCCGAGGGCGTGGAAAAAGCGCGCAAGGGGCTTGACGACGCGAAGGGAAAACTCGAGAAGCTCATGCCGCAAATGGAGCCGTTGAAAAAGGCCGTCGATGTAGCAGAAGCGACAGTCCCTGAATGCGAAAAGTTACAAGAAGCCATTACGACCCTGAACAACTTTCTCCCGGAATATGCCAGGCTCGAAAAAGTTCGTGCCGAAATAAGTAACAAGGAAATGGAGCTTGCCCGAAACAAGGATACGCTCAATAGGCACAAGGTAATTTTCAAGAAGCAGAGCGATGATTTCCTGAAACTGGAGGAGGAATTCAACGGGCTTTCGGATGCCGGGGAGAACAGGGCGAAATTTGAGGCGCAGAGAGAAAATCTCAAAATGCGCAAGGAACAGCTCTTGCGCGCGGGCGAGTTGGTAAAGGAACTTGACGATGCCGAAAAAGCCTTCCGCGATGCACAGGACGAATACCTCGATGCAGACAAGAAGTATAGACAAAGCAACGACGCTTATGAAACAAAGAATCGCGCATTCTTGAACGAGCAGGCGGGAATCCTAGCGGAGACTCTCGAAGAAGGGTACGCTTGCCCGGTATGCGGTTCCGTGGACCATCCGCACAAGGCGTGCAAATCGGCAGAGGCTCCGACGCAGGCGGAAATCGAGGAACTCAAGAATATGCGTGATGGCTTGCTTGACGGTCGCAATAAAAAGGCGGACGGTGCGGCCCGCGCGAAGGCCTCGCGCGACGCCAAGCAAGTCGAACTCGAGAAAAAGCTGGCGGAACTCTTTGGCGACTGCCCTATCGATAGCGCCAAGGAAAGAATCCGTACGGAATTCGATGCGGTGAAGGAATCGCTGCGCGATACCGACAACAAGCTCAGTGACGAAATCAAGAGGGAAGAACGCAAGAAGAAACTGGATACGGACATTCCGGAATTCAGGAAACTTCTGGACAAGAGTCGCGAAGAAAACGATTCCCTCTCGAGCAAGATTTCTGCAGCGGATGCGGAACTCCAGACGCAAAAGAAGACTCTTGTGGAATCGCTCGGCAAACTTCCGTTCATAAGTAAGGCGGATGCCGACAAGGATATCCGCGAAAAATCTGTTGCGCTTTCGGAATTGCAGGTTGCTCGCAAGAACGCTGCCGATGAATTTGACAAGTGCAAGACGGAGATGACTGATTTGGAAGGCCAAATCAAATCACTCTCATTGCAGCTCGAGGGAGCCAAGGAATATGACCTTGTGGCCCTGAAGGCGGAACGCGATGGTGTTTCGGCTGCTCGCAATGCCTTGAACGAAAAAATGAACCGGGTTGTTTCGCGCCTGTCGCAGAACAACAGTGCGCTTTTGCAAATCCGCAAGATAGTGGATTCTTTGGGAGAACTTATCCGCAGGCGCGGCTGGATAAGGAACCTTTCGGATACGGCGAACGGTACGCTTACGGGCATAAGCAAGGTGATGCTTGAGACTTACGTGCAGACGTCGTATTTTGACCGCATTGTGAGCCGCGCGAATACGCGCTTCCGTATTCTCACCAACGGGCAGTACGAACTGGTGCGTCGCATGGACGCTTCCAATAACAAGAGCCAGAGCGGGCTCGACTTGAACGTACTCGACCATGCGAGCGGCAGGCAGCGCGATGTGAAGACGCTCAGCGGTGGCGAAAGCTTCTTGGCTTCACTTTCGCTGGCGCTTGGCCTCGCCGACGAGGTGCAGAGTTCGGCAGGCGGCATCCAGCTTGATACGATGTTCGTGGACGAGGGATTCGGTTCGCTTGACGACGAGAGCTTACGGCTTGCCATCAACACGTTGCAGACGCTCGCGGGCGATAACCGCCTGGTGGGCATTATCAGCCACGTGGCGGAGCTAGAAAAGAAGATCCAGAAAATCGTGAAGGTCAAAAAAGACGAAGCCCACGGCAGCACCGTGAGCATCGAGGTCTAAGGTGGGCAGGCCCTGTGGCCGCCGCTTTTACTGTTCTTCAAAGCCGAGGCAATCCATTACCTCGTTGTAGTTCGACACGTTGTATTGTCCCCACTCCAGAATCAGGCTGTCCAATTTGCTTTCGACGCATTCCGCCTTGCCAATGTCCTTGCCTTCGTAATGGTAGCTGCAGGTTTTATCACCCTTGGCAATTTCGGCGTCCACTACAAAGATATAATTGAACTGGTTGGTGTATATCTTGGCGTCCAGACTTTTGAGCGTGGCGCCGTTGGAGGGCGTAACCTTTTCTTCGGCTTCGCTCATAACGCTTTCTTTATCGAGGACCATGGGGACGCGCCCATGGTCCAGTGAGAATAGAATGGCGAAGGCGAGTTCCGTGTTCATCAAATTGTAATTGGGGTTGTTTGCAAAGCGGCGGGTCAAGGTTTTGCCGTCAATAATCAACTCTTCCGAGAAGAATCCCATGGACTGGGTTTCGTCGCAGCGAACGCCGTCGTCGTTTAGCCAGCAGTGGGTATCGTACCAGTGGCCTTCCAGTTTGCCACCCTTGGGGCCGGTGAAAATGATGGCATTGCGTTCGTATTCGCCGGCGTCGCCCTTGCCAAAGTAAAAGAAAAGGGAGTCGTTACGAATAAAGTATTTATGTTCCATGCTGTAGCCGCGGGATTCATCTTCCCAAATCAGCATGTTGTTTTCTTCGTCCATTTCGCAATCGCCATAGGTGACCCGGTATGTGGTCCGCAAGATGCCGTCTTTGTTGGAGGTGATGTTGTACACCACGTCTTCCTTGGTGCTGTTGGTGGTTGAAGAGGTTTGGCTGCCGTTGTCGTCGCCGGAGTTCTCGGCGGGTTCGCTGCTACTGTCATCGCCACAGGCGGCGAGAGTAAAAGCCACCGCGCAGGCAATCGCCGTAAAGCGGATACATTTTTTGGGACGAGCGGAATAGTTCATCTTTGCTCCTTTGTAGTGCCTAACACCCGAATTTTATATGCTATAAAGATATATATAAAAAACGCAAGGGATGTCAAAACCAAAAGAGAAATGCACTGGCTTGCGGTTGTTTGCCGCGCGGGCTAGCGCTTTAGTTTGTCGTAAACGGCAATTTGGCGCTCGATGATGCCATCCCAGGTGAAGCAGTCGGCAATGCGCTTGCGGGCGCCGTCCAGGAGGGCGTTCACGAGGGATGGGTCCGCTTCAAGGCGCTTGAAGGCGTCGGCAAGCGCCTGCGGGTCTTTTTCGGGCACGAGGATTCCCGACTCCCCGTTGACGATCACGTCGGGAATGCCGCCGACGTCGCTGGCGACAACCGGGAGGCCGAGTTCCATCGCCTCGATGAGCACGACGCCGAGGCCTTCCGTGTCGCCCTTGCTATCGACGATGGCGGGCAGCACGAACACGTTTGCGTTGCGGTACTCGTTCTCGAGGTCGGCGGGGCTCAGCTTGCCGGTGAAGACCACCGGGGCGGGAGGCGTAGCGGGTTGCGTGCCTGCCTGCGTGTCGGAACCGGACTGCGCGGAGGCTTGCGCCTTGAGCTGATCGGTGAGATCGCCCACGCCTACGATGCGGATTTCGAATTTGTTTGTGGGCAAATACTTTGCCGCCTCGATAAGGTAGGTGATGCCCTTGCGTTCGATGTGGCGGCCTACAAAGAGGATTTTGAACTTGCCGTTGACCGGGTGGGCGGCGTTCGCGGCCTTGCCGAGCGTTGTGCCGTAGGGGCTCCATTCCACGTTCACGTTGCGGAGAGCCTGGATTTTGCTTGCGGTAAAGCTCGAGTTGGCGAACACGGCCTGGGCCTGGCCAATGGCGAACTTGAGCAGCGGGCGCACCCACTTTTTTTTGCGGATGAGGAGCAGTTCGGCGCCGTGGAAGTTCAGCACCAGCGGGATGCGGAACAGCTTGGCGGCGCCCAGCGCGATGTAAGCGTGCGGGAAGGGCCAGTGGGCGTGGATTACATCGGGCCGCCACCGGCGGCAAATGGCCAGGCACCTGAGGAACCCGCTGATGATGTAGGGGATGGCGAGTAACTGCAGCCACGGCTTTTTGGCCATTTTGCTGGGCGCCCCCTCCTCGTGGGTGAGCATCTCCCAGCCGGCGGGTGCGTATCTGAAGCGGTTTACCGGGACCTCGTCAATCACATGGTCGCGCAATCCTTTGTACGAAGGCGCTAACACTTGCACCTCGACCTCTGCCTTTTTGAGGTGGGCGATGGAAGTGCGGAGCCAGGGGACTTCGGCGTCTTCGGGGAATCTCGGGTAAACGGAACCGATGACGAGGACTTTCATTTTAGCTGGCGGCTTCGTTGGGTTGGATGCAGGCCGGGTAAACAATGGGCTTCACGGAATCGGTCAAAATCGACGAAACGGCGATAAAGCCGGCTTCCTTGGCGGTCTGCTCGATACGGCCTTTTACGCGGTTCCAGCCTTCGATCTTCGAGTCCAAAAGCAAGAGCCCCAGGCCGGATTCCTTTTCAAGGAAGCCCAGGATGTCGCTCCCGCGGTTGTTCTTGGAGAGCGATTCCAAAAAAACGTTCCAAAAAACAAGTGTGTTGGCTTCGCTCAGGAGGGCGCCGTTTATGGTCTCAAAGTCAAATTCAAGATAAACAAAAGAGCTCTTTTCTTCATCGCTGCGGATGATTTCTTCTTGACAACGCCTTTCGAATATTTCTTCTGTATAGATAGAAATATTGTAGTGGTGTTTTCTAATCAAATTGAAGAGGGTTTCCTTCATCATCGGCTCTAATTTAGTCTATTTTTATAGCATGCAGAGATTGTTGAAATTAAAAAAGGTGCTCAAGAATAGCTTTTTGGTCTCTTTGGCCGAGGGTTTCAAGGCGGCCAAGGCGACCGGTGGCAAGTTCCGCTCGCTCACTGCCGACGAGGTTGTTGCCCTCGAGAAGAACGGCAACCGTTGCGAGGACTGGAGTCACGTGCTGGTTGAGCCGAACTTTACGCCTGAGCGCGTCCACAATTCTGTGTTTATGGGCGATGTTCGCCTTCCCGCTTTTTACGGGACGCTCCTTTTGCCGGGTGACGTCTCGTTCCCGACCGGCATTTACGACAGCCTGGTCCACAACTGTTTTATTGAGAATGCGCTCGTCTACAAGGTCGCGATGCTCAGCAACGTTTTGGTGCGCAGCAGTGCCGTGGTGCAAAACGTGGGTTCCTTGGTGAGCAGTGGCAAAATCAACTACATGATCGGCACCGCCATGACCGTAGGCAACGAGATGGGCGGCCGTTCGGTCCGCGTGTTCCCCGACATCACCACCGACCTCGTGGACCTGCAGCTCTTCCATAAGCCTGAACCCGAGGTGGCCAATTCGTTTGACGAAATGCTCAAGCAGTTCTGCGAAGACGTGGCTTTACCCTTTGGCGTGGTTGGGAAAGGCGCTGTGGTAAGTAATACCAATATTGTCAGGAACAGCTGGATTGGCTCGCATGCCCGCATCGAGGGAGCCGCCAAGATCCGCAATAGTGTCATTTTGAGTTCGCTTGAAGACTCAACCCACATTTACGATTCCGTGATTCTCGAGAACTCCAATGTGCAGATGGGTGTGAAGGTCCATACTGGCGCCGAGGTCCAGGGATCGGTTTTAATGAGCCGTGCAAAAATCGGCAGCAAGGCCATAGTGAAGTCCTCGATCATTGCCCCGTGCTGCCACATCGAGGAGGGCGAGGTCAACAGTTCTTACATGGGTCCCTTGACCCAAATGCACCATCACTCGCTTTTGATTGCCGCCTTGTGGCCCGAGGGCTGCGGCAACTTGGGTTATGGCGCCAACGTGGGCAGCAACCACACGGGACGCATGCCCGACCAAGAGGTGATGCCAGGCCAGGGGATGTTTTTTGGGCTTGGCGTGAACATCAAGTTCCCGGCGAACTACCGCGAGTCCCCGTTTACGCTTATCGCGAGTGGCGTGACCACGCTCCCGCAGCGCCTCAAGTTCCCGTTCTCGCTGATCCGCCCGGGTGACCCGCAACTCATGGGTGTGCCTGCGCGTTTGAACGAGATTGTGCCCGGCTGGAACTATGCCCGCAATGCCTACGCGCTCGACCGCAACGCTTACAAGTATTCTTTGCGCGGCAAGGGTCTTGTGCCGTCGACGTTCTACAGCTTTTTCAATTCCGATACCGTACGCCAGGTTTTTGACGCCTATAACCGCCTGCAGGTGACGCAGGTGAGGGACGTTTATACCAAGGAGCACGTCGACGGCCTCGGCGAAAACTTTATGCGTGAGCGCGTGCGTCAAGATGCTCTGCACGCCTACAACGAATACCTGCAGCGTTTTGTGTTCGACCAGATTATCGCGCTGGTCGAGAACGATTCTTCGCTCGCTTCACAAACGCCGCGTGAACTCCGCAAGCTGCTTACGGGCGACATGATGCGAGAAATCACACGTGTGGTGACGATTCCCGAAACACTCGACGAGGTGGTGAAACAGTATCGCCAGCTCGAAAAGGCTTGGTTCGAAAAAGTGACTCACGGCTTGGATCGCGACAATGCTCGCGGTTGTGCCATATTTGACGATTATGAGGCTGCCCACCCTGTAGACAAGGGCTTTGTGGATTGGGAAAAGGCACGATTCGAGGAATCGGCTAAGCGCCTGAACGCCGTGCTCAAGAACATTGGGTAGTTTTTGGGCCGCTTGAAAACCTTGAGTCGCTAAAATGGAATCGGTTTCTTTGCTCATAACATTACTTTGTGCGGAATTCCTGGGCCGCGTGTGGCTTGAAATTCGCGAAGTGCGGCTCACCATGAGCCGTGGCGGTGTGTTCGCTCTGCTCCGCGTCATCCCCCTGGTCAACGACATTGTGCCGCTCCCCGAAAATCGCCGTGAGCCAAGCGAAACGGAGTTCGTCAAAAAGCACGAGGAAGCGCACAAGGTCATGCACCACGGTATTTTGAGGAACATCGCCAAGCTGATTCTCGCCCTGATCGCTATCTGGTTCTTGGCGGCGCAGCTCATCCGTGTGGGCATGCCGCTGTGGCAGGGCATTTTATGGCTGCATGTGGTCGCCATCCCCTTCCGCGTGCTGTTCCACTTGTATTGCTGGAACCAGGAATACGAAGCCGACGCCTACGCTCACAAGGAACTGGGCAAGCAAAAGACCAAGGTCGCCATGAGGGAACTCGCCGAGTGCGAAATTCCGTATACCCACTTTTTTGCTTTGATGTACCGCGAACACCCTACCGCCGCCCTCAGGAGCAAGCGGCTGCTGAACAAGGTCATCAAAAAGTAAGTCGCCCTGAACATGGGCGAAGATCCAAAGGCTAGAAGGACCAGAGCGAGATTCCGGCAGAAACGGACCAGTTACCGCCATTGAAGTCAATGAGCATGTTGGTCACGCCAATCTGGAAGTCCATAGTGTCGGAGTACTTGTACGAAATCCCGAAATGGTTCGTGAAAAGAATCGGCATGTCAAAGCTGAACAGCATGTTCGTTTCGTTGATGGTGATGGACTTGTGCGGCCGGTAAACACTGCCGTTGTAGTTGAACGAAATGGAGCCCAAGAAGAGGCTCGCATAACCGCCCACACCTACGTGCAAAACGAGTTTGTCCTTTTTCTCTTTGTATTCAATGTCCATGAGGGGGTCGCCGTTTTCGTCCTTGCCCTCGGCGACCTTGTAGCCCAGGTAATCGTAGTTTTGGTAGGTGAACCTTTGGAACGAGGTGACGCCGAGTTCAAAATACTTGGTGTTGATGCCTAGGCTCGTACCGCTGTAAATGCCGTTGTAGATGCCGAAGCTGATCTGGTAAACGAAAATGTCGCCTTTCACGAACTTGTCGATGGAGCCGTAAATGGGGAGGTAAGAGAAACGGTAATCGGCGTCGACTTCCATGTCGTCCCAGTCGCCGTTGTTGTCGGGGTTAATGCTGACGCGCTTTGACGGACCATAAAGCGCGCCGCCGCGCAGGCGAGAGCCAATGGTGTTTTTGGGAAGCTCCCTGTTGGCCCCCTCGACGTTTGGCGATGAATGTGCTTGGAAAGTCGCGTATTGCGTGTAATCCAGTTCCACTACGGCAAATGCGCTTGCCGCACCCAAAATAACTCCCATCCCTATTTTTTTGAGCACACTGAAATCCATGTGCAAAATATAGTGTTCTTGTTTGCAAAGTGTGGACGGCGGCTTGTTGTACGGCACAATAATTTGGGGGCGCGGGTTCGCTACTTCCCTCGGGTACGGCCACAGGTGAGCAAAAGCGCGTTTACGGCGAAGGCCGCGATGAGGAGCGCGTCGCTTGTATGTGCCGGGAGCTGCACGCCTTCGCCAAGGGCGGGTAGCAGCTTGCCGGCGAGCGCGAGCAGCCCGCCTGCAATAATGGCTGCGCCCACGAACACGGGCTTGCTGCGCAAACCCGAAAGCCCCCACAATATGGGAACGGTAAAGGCGCCGGCATATACCGCTAGGCCGAGCAGGAGCATCCCGATGACGTCGGTGAACTGGAGCGCAATGAGGGTCGCCACAATGCCGTTGCAGAGGATAATCACGCGTGCCTTGGCGAGCGGACGTGCAGAAGGTTTGTTGCCGCTGCTGCGGTTGAATAGCCCGTACACGATGATGGAGCTGCTCAAAAGAGTGGTGTCGGCACTGCTGAGGACCACGCTCAAAAGCGCAAGCGCAATGAGCGGGAGCAGCGGTGCGGGCACCACGGCCTGCGCGATGGCGGTGATTCGGGCGCCCTGCACGTTTCCGAACCCGGTGCCGAATGCCGCCAAGAACCCGATGATGGCGGCGACGGGCACGAGCACGACGGCCGCGGTCAAGATCGCCGAGCGGGCGGTGCGGGCGTCGCGGGCGCAAAAGATGCGGCTGAACATGTCGGGCCCTGCCGTGAATGTGGTGCCGTACGTGAGCAGCAAGAGGAACAAGTCGAGCGGCGAGAATCCTGCATTGAACGGGAATGCGGGCGCTTCACCGCGGGCCAAGTTCTCGCCCACGGTCCCGCTCCCCAGGGCAAATCCCGCCACCGCCAAAAGCCCCGCTATAATCAGGATTGCCTGCAAAAAGTCAGTTCGCAAAATCGAGAGCTGCCCCCCGGCGACTGTGTACAAAATGAACACCGTCGCCGAGACCAGCGCCGCCATGGTATAGCTCATGGGGGTAAAGCTCTGCAGCAGTTTTGCCGCCGCAATGATCTGCGCTGCGACAATGCCTGTCCACGCCAAGGGGATCACGACGCTTGCCACCAGGCGCGGCCCCTTTCCGTACAGGTTCTCGATCAGGTCGGGCAAGGCGTATTTGCCCAGTGCATAGGCTTTGCGGGCAAACGGCAGCAGCGCCAGGAGTCCCATCGCGCCCACCAGCATGAACCACGTGGCGGCTCCGCCCATGCGGGGCCCTGCGTCAATGGCGCCGATAATGGCCGAGCCGCCAAGAATCGTCGCCACAAGGCTCCCCGCCACTGCACACGCGCTCGCGCCCTTGCGCGCCACAAAAAAATCCGGAATGCTGTTGACGGCTCGCGCGCTGCGAACCGCAATAATCAAAAGGGCTGCCAAGTACAAAATCAAAATAACAGACATCACCACTCCTTACCCATTTAAAAAACGTAGTTGACCATACACATCACCGCATTCAAGTGCCATTCGGCGCCCACGCGCTTGAGCATAAGTTCCTCGTTTGATTTGTAACGGCGCTTGTTGAACTTGCGCTCACGCATAATGGGCGCCATCACCACGCCGTTCCAGTTTTCCATCATCTTGAACATCACCGTGGGCGTGACTCCCACCATCAAGAATTTCGGGTCGTACTCCCAGTAGATTTTGTCGAATTCGTACTCGTGCATAAACCTGCTCGCCTTTACCGTGACCATCGCCATGTACAGGCGCTCGAACGGCAAAATGTACATGAGCGTCCCCGAGAGTTCGCCGCGGTCGCCGTTCACGCGCGTGTCGGTGCCCGCCTTCCACGGCTCACCATCGCTTGCGCCGGTGTAGGTGGAAGTTTCGCGGCTCACGCCCACCTTCAAAATGATCTTGGTCCAGTCGCTCTTGGGCAAAAACATCATCAGCGGTATGCTGAGACCTGCCTTGTAGGTAATGCTGAACGCTGCCTCGGTCATAAAGATGTCCTGGTCAAAAGTGCGTTCTTCAGGGTCGTATACGCCCATGAATGTGCTGGTGCGGCCATAGTTCCATGCCGAGCTCACCGAGCCCTTGACTCCCGCCTCCAAGAGGTGGATCAATTGCAGGTCGGTCCCGAGGGTGGCGCCCACGTTCACCGGCGTGAGGCTTGCGTTCGCGTCGCCCGTCACCGTGAGGAGCTTGCTAAAATCCTTTTGCAGCTTGGTGGTCGAGCTCAGTGCCGGCGCTCCTATCGAAAAAAACGGCCAGTTGTGCAGGGTCTCGGAATTGCGGAGCCCGTGATGCGTAATCAGCACTCCCAAAAGCGTAAACACGTGGTTGTGCGTTATGCGGAACGAGGAGCCCGGCGCGATGGCGGCCTTGCTCGTGTCCGGCGGAGTTTCAACCTTGCTTGAATCCGGCGTGGTACCCGCCGCAAACGCGAACAGGGCGCTGGCGAGTACGGATACCAAAATGGTCCGGAGATGATTCATACCTTTTCAAATATAGTTTTTTGTATATTAGCGTACCGAGAGGTCTATATGTCCTGCGAATTTTTTGATAAATCGGTTCTTGAAAAATCCAGGGCGGCACTAGTCGCAGCCCTATTTTCCGTTGTTTTTGCAGCCCCTGCCCTTGCTTTCGACATGTCGGTCAAGGCGCAGGTCGATAACGCCCAGGTTTTTGTGGGCGACATGTTCAACTATGAAATCGCCGTCACCGCCCCCGAGAATGCCGTCGTTGACTTGCCCAGTTTTGTGGGGAACCTCGGCAGCTTCGAGGTCAAGGAGATGAAGAACGAGAAGGTCACCGAGGGCATGCCCAAGGGAACCGCCAAGTTCACGTGGCTGGCGACACTCAACACTTTTGTGAGCGGTGACTTTTTGATTGCCCCGCAAGAGGTGAACGCCATTGTCGGGACCGATACCGTCAAGACGCACACTGACCCCGTGGCGGTGAAGGTCGCAACCCGCACCACCGGCGAGGAGACCGATATTTTAGATGTCGAAGCGCCGCTCGCCGACCCGCGCCTGCCGCAGTGGCTCTACGTTGTGTTTGGCGTTTTGGGCGTAGGCCTGTTGGTTTTGCTGGGATGGTTGTTGCACAAGAAGTTTGCCAAGGGTGGGCTCGCGCCTAGGCTTCCTCCCTACGAGGAGGCGGTACTGGCTCTCAAGGAACTTCGCAATAGGAACTACCTTGCTGAAGGGAACCAGGGCGATTACTTTATGTCACTCGGCTTTATTACGCGCCGCTACATCGAGCGTCGCTTTGAGACCGACATTTTGGATGCGACCGTCGCCGAGCTCAAGAAACGCATGGCGCATGTGGCGGGGCTCCCGCAGGCCTACAAGGAATCGGTCGTGACGCTCGCCGTCGAGACCGAGCCCGTGAAGTTCGCCAAGATGAAGCTCGAGGGCGAAAGGTGCAGGTTCTGGGACGAGTGGGCAGACCGTCTGCTCGAAGACACGAAACCGAAGCCGGAAGAAGAAGCTGCAAAGACCGCACCGGCTAAGGCTAAAAAGTAACGTGAAGTCTTAGCCGTTCACGGCTTTGACGAATTCGCGGCACACGGCCTCGGGGTCGCTCTTTCCGAAAATCGCGGAACCTACCACGAACACGTTCGCGCCCGCTTCCTTGCAGGCGAGGATGTTGTCGAGTTTCACGCCGCCGTCAATCTGGATGTCCAATTCGGGCTTCATTTGGCGCAGCTCGCGAATCTTGTCGAGGCAATACGGGATCAGGCTCTGGCCGCCAAAGCCTGGGTTCACCGACATCACGAGCACCATGTCCACGATGTCGAGCACGTACTTGATGCTTTCGAGCGGGGTTGCCGGGTTGATGGCCACTGCGGGCTTCACGTCGAGTTCCCTGATCTGGTGCACCAGGCGGTCGAGGTGGTTCGTGGTTTCGGCATGCACGCTAATGATGCTTGCGCCCGCCTTCGCGAATTCGCCCACGTACTTCTCGGGATTCTCGATCATCAGGTGGCAATCGAGCGGGAGCTTGGTGCCCTTGCCCACGCATGCGGAAATCCCCGGGCCAAAACTGATGTTCGGCACGAAGTGCCCGTCCATGATGTCAAGGTGCACGAGGCCGGCGCCACCGTTTTCGATGGCCTTGAGGCCGTTACCGAGTTCGAGGAAGTTAGCGTTCAGCACGCTGGGAGCGATAATTTGTTTGAGCATACGCCAAAATTAGCAAAAAGCAAGGCCCGGCGCATCACCAAACCGGAAATACACTTCTTCAAACCCAAAATAAACATCATCAAGCCGGAAATACGCATCGTCAGCCCCCAAAACGCCTTCATTTTACATCTAGCCACGAAACTTATTTTTTACTAACTTTGAGCTCGAACTTAACATTAGGAGATAAAATCATGGCTAAGACTACTGCAAACAAGGTCGCAAAGGCCCCTGCAAAGAAGGCCGCCGCCAAGCCGGCTGCCGAAAAGAAGGCTTGCGCTAAGGCTTGTGCAAAGCCCGCCGCCAAGAAGGCTGCCCCGAAGGCTGCTGCCAAGCCGGCCGCCGAAAAG
>JAEEGF010649122.1_pt1 | contig 48444 bp, 38 predicted proteins | sample 9134171 | NCBI WGS metagenome assembly JAEEGF01 (sample SAMN16246542, study PRJNA631951) | gut metagenome | biome: gut microbiome; feature: rumen; material: AP-attached | host: Bos | place: Iran: Karaj | collected 2018-10
GGGTGAAGGGTGAAGAGTGAAGAACTTGCCCTGTAATACAGCGACGCCCAAAAAGAAAAATTTATAGCATTGTTTGCGGACACAAAAATGAATTTTTTAGTTGTTTGCGAGCACAATTAATTGATTTAAATCAAGAATTATATCAATTTTTGAAGAAAATCGATAAAAAGCATGGAAAACACGATGCAATGCATTACCTTTGCATCGTGTTTTTCATAGTATTAGATTTAAGGTTAACAAAGGTTGGAGTACGGCGGTACTCCTTTTTTTGTGTCTAGAGGGTCTAGAGGGTCTAGAGGATCTAGAAGATCTAGAGGATCTAGAAAATCTAGGATATCTAGAAAATCTAGAGAAGTTTATAAAGTTGAAAAAAACGGGATTTTAAGGATTATATCGTAGAATAGTATTGGAAGTCATTATACACCTTGTTGAGGAATTTCTCCGGGTCGTTTTCCTTGGCCCGTATGCCCAATACATTCTCCACTTTCTGTGCGAGTTGGTTCATGAGTGGTCCGCGTCGCTGGGTGTTGTCGGAGTAGAGAAGATGCTCGATGGCCTCAACCTGCCGCATGGAGAGGTGGGTGGCTTCGGGGTAGGAGGGAGCATAGTTCTGGTCGGCGAAAATAAAGGATCTCAGGATAAAAGGTTTTTGGTTTTTTGATAGTTTGACGACGGTCGTGCCCGCTGCGAGGTCGCCCAGCCGCTGGCTGTTTTTTGAGAAGACGATGAAGATGAGTCCGACGAACATGCAGCCGAAGTCAACCAAATATAGGATCCACCTGAGGAAAAGCGCCGTTTTTGAGGGCTTCGACCCGTCGAGGCATATCACCTTTATGCCCATGAGGCTCTTGCCGAGGGTCTGTCCGTCGATGAATATCTCCATGAGCAAGGGGTAACTCAGGACGATGAGTACTGAGAGGTATATGAGCACTTCGCCAAAGGTGTCGAAAGAGGATGCGATGCCTGCTGTCATCCCAACAAAAAAGGTGGCGGCGATGGTGAGGAAGATGGCATCGATAACCCATGCAAAGAACCGCAGCACGACAGAAGCCGCCGTCTGCTCAATGCGTACATATTGTCCGGTGATGATGTTGGTTTTTGCCATGTGAGCCTTCTTGAATTGATGTTGTGATTTTTCCTCTGTTGATGCTTGCAAAATTAAGGATAGTTTTTTACTTTTGCAAGTCAATAGAACAAAAAAAGATAATCATGCAGGAGGCAGTCTTTATCCGTCAGAACTTGGAGAAGTGGCAGGCCATGGAAAGGATGGTGGGCGATTCGGTGTTTACCACGCCCGATGAACTTGTCCAGGCCTACAATGAACTCACCTCCGACCTTGCCTTCGCACAGACGCAGTATCCTGCATCTCCGGTGACCGCCTATCTCAATGACCTTGCGCTCTCGCTGCACCGCGACCTCTACCGCCACAAGCATACCCCTTGGTCGAGGATTGTCAGGTTTTGGACACACGATATTCCCCTGAGTGTCTATGATGCGCGCTACTGCCTGCTCATCTCACTGGCAGTATTCGTGGTGTTCGCTATCATCGGCATGCTGTCCACCTTTGGCGATCCAGACTTCCCCCGTGCCATTTTGGGAGACAACTATGTGGACATGACCCTGAATAACATCGAGGAGGGCCATCCCATGGCCGTCTATGCAAGTGGAGGTCAGGTTTCTTCTTTCTTAGGCATTACTTTCAACAATATCATGGTGTCATTCATGACCTACGTGATGGGGGTATTCACCAGTTTTGGCACCGGCTATTACTTGATGAACAACGGCATCATGGTGGGGGCATTCATCACGTTCTTCATCGTTCGCGGTTTGTTTGTGGAGTCGATACTTGCCATCATGCTCCATGGCACGCTTGAACTATCAGCCATCGTCATTGCGGGCGGAGCAGGCATCATGCTGGGCAACGGCTGGCTTTTCCCCGGCACATACGGCCGTGTGCAGTCGTTCCTCCGTGCTGCCCAGCGCAGTGTCCGAGTGCTCATCTCCACGACCCCCATCTTCATCGTGGCGGCGTTTATCGAGGGGTTCTTCACCCGCTATACCAACATCGGCGATGGCCTGCGTCTGCTGGTCATCTGCGCCTCTGCACTGTTTATCATATTCTATTACATACTTTTGCCCATCAAACGTCACCGTGAAACGACCGCAGGAAAATAAGATATTGCTTTATGAGGACCGCTCGAGGGCCCAGTGCATCGAGGCAGTCTTCGACTTCATGCGTGCCAACCGGCGCATTTGGTTCCGGTCGGCTTTCACCTTGCTCATGCCTGTCTGCATGGTGCTGGGGTTTTCGGTGCTGACTCTTTCCGCTGACGATCGGCCCTCAGGAGACACCATCATGGACTGGCTGTTTGTCTGGGGACCGGGTTTTGACTTGTTCTTCAAGGTGATGGTGGTCGTCGGCACATGGATGACATTTGTGTTTGTCTATTCGCTGCTGGAGGCTTATGATGAGCATGGTTCTGCCCTCGATGCCTTCACGCAGCGGCAGATGCTGCCTTATTATCTGCGAAAGGCAAAGGTATCTTGGTGGCTTGCCATCCTGCTTGCCGGTGTGTCTTATTTCGTGCTGGGTTCCAGCAATATATGGCCCTCGCTCCTGCTTTTGATAGTGCTCGTGCCGTTGGCATTGTTGCCCTCCGTGGTCATCATTGAGAGGTTGGGAGTCTTCTCTGCCTTTGCCAAGTCACTGAGATTGGGTTTCCAAGCGTGGTTTCAGTTGTTCTTCACCATCGGGCTCACTTTGCTGTTCGGTTTTCTCATGACCCTTGTCATTGCGCTGCCCTCATTGGTGATGAGCGGGTGGTTCAGTTCGTTGGCCTACGGCTTGTCAAGCAACAATGGCCTTACTCTGCTTGTCGCCTACGGGTTTACCTCGTTGGTTTATCTGGGACTGTACCTGATGGTGTCGATGATGCTCATGTCATGTGCCTACGAATACGGCACGGTGTCGGAACGGATCGACGATGCGTCGCTGGAGAGTGAGATAGAACATTTTGAAGACCTATAACCGACGTAGCCATGGCAGCAGCACTCAACCATATCATGCAAGATGACTCCTTGGCAGCACGCCTGTTTGCGGGTCACGACTACAAGCGGTCGCTTGTTGGCGACTCTCTTGTAGAACCTGACGACATCATGCGGATACAGGTGCCTCCCGAGACAGAGAACATCGGCTTTTTTGATGCTTTGGCCCATTTCTTCGCATCCGTGCCATGGATTGTCTATGCCATTATCGGGGTTGCTCTGTTGGCATTGCTGGCACGGTGGCTTATCAGCAACGGATTGCTTGGTGATGGTTTCAGCCACACCGGCAGGGTGGAGTCTGCCGATGGCGACGACATCTACGACATCGACTATGAGAAGGAGATGAAAAGTGCCATGCACGCCGGAGATTACTCCACGATGGTGAGGCTCATCTATCTCCGCACCTTACGCACGCTCGATGAAGAAGGGCGCATCGTTTGGCGCATCTACAAAACCCCTACGGAGTATGCCGCCGAACTGCGTCAGCCCGCTTTTGCCACGATGACGAGGCATTTCCTGCGTGTGCGCTACGGTCGGTTTGACGCCTCTGAGGCACTCTACGAGGAGATGCGTGCCCTGCAGGCTGAGGTGGAGAAAGGAGGTGAGGCATGAAGCGCAAGGTGATGATGGCTTTGTTTGCCGTTGCGCTCTTGGCGCTGCTCTGGCTCATCATCCCACATGGAGAGCGGAATTTTATCTGGGATCCAGACACCTTGTTCCGCCATGACGATGACGAGCCTTTTGGCTGCGAGTTGTTCGACAAGATGGCAGAGGCTACCCTGCCCAATGGCTATTCCTATTATCAGGGCAGCCTCGACGACCTGCTGAATTCAAAGGAGAAACGCTCTCTGTTGCTGGTATGCGGGGAGGTGTCATGGGATGAGTATGCTGCCATACGGATTGACAGTTTCATCCGGCGGGGCAACAATCTGATGCTGGTTTGCAACGAATGTTATGGGGTTGGCGATTATGCCTGGGGAAGCGACCGCAGAACCAAGGATTTTTTCAAGAAGGATGACCTGAGAGAGGTGTTGAAAGGACATCGGGCTCCCGACACGCTGTATTGCACCAATGGCGACAGGATCCCTGTGCCCCGTCCCCTGCTCACCTCCTTCTTCGGCACCAAATTAAAGGCAACGCATACCAGTTCGATCGGACCGGTGCTCAGCAAGACGGCGCTGGTGAAGCGCAAGGCCAAAGAGATGGGAGCAGTCCGCTTTACCTATGACGGAGACACTGTGACGGTGCCCGATCCTTATGAGACAGACAGTTCTTTGGTGATGGACTACCGCAGCAAAGAAGATTTTGAGAACGCCATTCAGTCGGCAAGGGAATCTTTGGAAGCCTACATGTATACTGATGTGAGCAATGAATATGTGTCCTTGACCGTCAATGTGGGCAAGGGAAAGGTGTTTTTGCTGACGAGTCCGCTGCTGTTCACCAACTATGGGGTGCTCGACACCCATATCTCCAAGTTCGTGGGATGGCAGTTGTCTCAGATAGCCGACCGTCCCGTGGTGAGGTTCTCCTATGCCTTGGTCAGCCAGCATTTCACCCATAGAAACGACCCGTCGGGCATCTCTTCCTCTCCGCTCTACTACATGCTTGACCGTCCGCCGCTCAGGTGGGCCATCTATACGCTGCTCGCCGCCATCGTGCTCTTCATGCTGTTCACGGCACGCCGCCGGCAGCGCCGCATCCCCGTGATTGACACGCCTCAGAACCGCAACCTGAGTTTCGTGCAGTTGTTGGGCACCATCTACTACCGCCGTCATGACAATGCCGACCTGCTGCGCAAGAAATACACCTATTTCCGTGAGGAACTGCGCCGCACCATGTTGCTTGATATCGACGACACTTCCGCAGATGCCTCACATCATGCACGGCTTGCCCAGAAGACAGGCATGGAGGAAGCGCGCATTGCCGAGACGATCGGCATGGTGCGCCGGCTCACTGCCGAACGTGAAGATTTGTCCGACAGGCAGTTACAGGAATGTATCGACCGGATGAACGAGATCATAAAGAAACTATAAATGAAGAGACACTACTCTTGCAGATCATAGGCTTCTACTGACGATGAGCAATCTGTTCTATTGTCTAAACTCCTGATCTCCTAAACGTCTAAACTCCAAAAAAATGAGAGAAAGCGAAACTTGAATAAAAATAGAATCATCACTAAATAAGACCATATGGAAGAAAACAATTCCCAACGCCTCAATCTGGAAGCGTTCTCCTCAAAAATGATGTTGGTACGCCAGCAAATCGGTTCTGTAGTGGTAGGTCAGGACCAGACCGTCGACCTGCTTCTCACCTCGGTGCTGGCCGATGGGCATGTGCTGCTCGAGGGAGTGCCCGGTGTTGCCAAGACCCTTCTCGCCCGCCTTCTCGCCCGCCTGGTGGATGCCCGTTTCCACCGTCTGCAGTTCACCCCCGACCTCATGCCCAGCGACGTGCTGGGAACATCGGTGTTCAATATGCGGGAGTCGGCTTTTGAGTTCCACAAAGGTCCCATTTTTGCCGATATTGTCCTGGTGGATGAGATCAACCGGGCCCCTGCCAAGACACAGGCCGCCCTCTTCGAGGTGATGGAGGAGCGGCAGGCGACGGTCGACGGCACCACCTATCCCATGGGTGACCTGTTCACCGTGGTCGCCACACAGAATCCTGTGGAGCAGGAGGGTACCTACAAACTGCCAGAGGCGCAACTCGACCGCTTTCTCATGAAGGTGACGGTGGGTTATCCTTCTGCCGACCTCGAGACGCTCATCCTCAAGCGGCATCATGAGAATGCCCGCCTCACCCAACTGGAGGAGATACAGCCGGTGCTCACCAAGGAAGAACTTCTGGAATACCGTTCGCTGATGTCTCAGGTGGTGGTGGATGATAGTCTGCTGCGATACATGGTTGATGTGGTGCAACTCACCCGCAGCAGCAAGTCGGTGTTCCTGGGTGCGTCGCCCCGTGCCGGTGTGGCGCTGCTCAAGGCATCGAAGGCTTACGCCCTGCTGCAGGGCCGCGACTTCGTGACCCCCGATGACATCAGGTTCGTCGCACCCTCCGTGCTCCAGCACCGCCTGATTCTCACTGCTGAGGCAGAGATGGAAGGTTATAATGCCGTGCGTCTGGTTGCTGCGCTCATCGATCAAGTGGAAGTGCCCAAATAACCGCGCATGTTCCTCACCCGAAGATTCTATATCGTGCTGGCCGCCATAGCCGCCATCCTGGCTTCTGGTGTGCTCTTTTCCCCGCTGTTCTTGCTGGGGAAGGGCTTGCTGGTGCTTCTTGCCGTGGTGTTGGCCGCCGATGTGGTGGTGCTGTGGTCTCTTCCGAAGGTCGAGGTCGACCGCATCTGCTCAGAGCGCTTTTCCCTGGGTGATGACAATGAGGTGACGCTGCGCCTGACCAACAGGTCTACTCTGCCATTGCGCCTGACCCTTATCGACGAGTTGCCGGCGCAGTTGCAGGAGCGGCACTTCTCTCTCTCGGCCAAGGTCGGGGCGGGTTCGGTGGCGGATGTCACCTATCATGTGCGTCCCACCATGCGCGGCGTCTATGCTTTCGGCCATGTGCTCGCCTATGCTGCCACCACCATCGGACTGGCAGAGCGCCGCCACCGATGCGGTGAGCCGTGTGACGTGAAGGTCTATCCCTCATATCTCATGCTCCGCCGTCTGGAACTGATGGCTGCCACCGACAATCTGATGGAGATGGGGGTGAAAAAGGTTCGGCAGATCGGCAACAATACCGAGTTTGAGCAGATCCGCGACTATGTGCAGGGCGATGACTATCGCACCATCAACTGGAAGGCGAGTGCCCGCCGCACGCATCTCATGGTCAATGTTTATCAGGATGAGCGCGCGCAGCAGGTCTTTTCCGTCATCGACAAAGGACGTCTCATGCAGCAATCGCATGAGGGAATGACCTTGCTCGACCACGCCATCAATGCCTCTCTTGTGCTCTCTTATGTCGTTGTCAACCGACAGGACAAGGCGGGCATCATCACCTTTGCCGACCATTTCGGTTCGTTTGTTCCCGCCGAGCGCCACTCCTCGCAGATGCAGCGCATCCTGGAGTGCCTCTACGGCCAGCAGACCACTTTTGGGGAGTCAGACTACTCCATCCTCACACCCAATGTCAACCGTCTGGTGGGAAAGAGGAGTTTCATGATGCTGTATACCAATTTCACCGACTTCGGGAGCCTTTCCCGTCAGTTGCCTTATCTGAGACTGCTCAACCAGCGCCACCGATTGTTGGTCGTTTTCTTTGAGGATGACGAACTGTCGTCCTATGTCGCTACGGATGCGCATGGCGGCGAGGAATATTACCAGCATGTCATCGCCGAGAAACTCATCTACGAGCGGCGCCTGATAGTCAGCACACTGCGCCAAAACGGCATCTTCAGTCTGCTTACCTCACCCAAGAGATTGTCCGTCGATGTCATCAACAAGTACCTTGAGATGAAGTCAAGACACCTGCTCGTGTGATTGATTTATATCAAATAATTGTGTATTTTACACTTTTTAAGAGGCAAAAACTTGCATGGTAAGAAGAAATGCCTTACCTTTGCATCGTGTTTTTCATAGTATTAGATTTAAGGTTAACAAAGGTTGGAGTACAGCGGTACTCCTTTTTTTTGTGCCCATATTCTCATGACCCCAGTCCTTTACTTCTATTTTTAAATAAATTTTTAAAAAACCTTGGTGTTTTTAATAAAATTTTGTAAATTTGCACCACTGATTTGAAAATTTTCAATTAAAAAAGAATCATATCATATGAAGAAGTATTTAGCAGAACTGGTGGGTACGTTCGCACTCACCTTCTTGGGTTGCGGCACGGCTGTTGCCCTGGGTTGTGGTACCGACACTGCTTCGGTGGTCGGCACCGCTATTGCTTTCGGTCTCTCTGTGGTCGCCATGGCCTATACCATCGGCGGAATATCCGGATGCCATATCAATCCTGCCATCACCCTCGGTGTGTTTCTCAGTGGGCGGATGAGTTTCAAGGACTGCGGCATGTATATGCTTTTTCAGGTGGTGGGCGCCATTTTGGCAGCAGCGGCTCTCGCCGGCATTGTCGGCACGGCTGTCGGCAATCCCTTCATCACCACGCAGACAGGAGCCAACGTATGCAGTTTTGGGGTGTCCAACGGACTTATTGTGGAGATCGTGCTCACCATGCTTTTCGTGCTGGTGGTGCTGGGTGCCACATCCAAGACCAATGGTGCCACCAACAATTTTGCCGGTCTGGCCATCGGCCTCTCGCTCATCCTCATTCACTTGGTGGGCATTCATTTCACAGGCACGTCAGTCAATCCCGCCCGCTCTATTGGTCCTGCCATTTTTGAGGGTGGTCAGGCATTGAACGAACTGTGGGTTTTCATCATCGGTCCGCTGGTGGGTGGTGCTTTGGCTGCCCTCATCTGGAAGGTGATAGACGTCAATGAGATTGAAGATTAAGGCTTCGTCTTATTATTCAACACAGAGATACAAAGGCACAGAGGAAGATAAAGAATTGTGTTTCTCCGTTTTGACGATTGTTTTATTATTCAACACAGAGATACAAAGACACAGAGGAAGATAAAGAATTGTGTTTCTCCGTTTTGACGATTGTCTTATTATTCAACACAGAGGTACAAAGGCACAGAGGAAAATAAAGAATTGTGTTTCTCCGTTTTGACGATTGTCTTATTATTCAACACAGAGGTACAAAGACACAGAGGAAGATAAAATCTCTGTTTCTCTGTATCTCTGTATTGTTTTTGGGGTCTTTATGGGCTGTTTCTTTTGCTAACTGAATTTTGCAATTGTTGCTACTTTGGGCATGCCGCTGTGCAAAGGGGCCGTTTCTGTTCGTTATTGAGGCAAAAAAAGCATGAAAACCTTTGTTTTCCACATTAAAAATGCTAATTTTGCACTCAGTTTTAAAAGACAGTTTTTCACAGTTAATATTTTCAACTATGGTAAGTTACAAACAATTAGGTCTTGTCAACACCCGTGAGATGTTTGCCAGGGCTATCAATGGCGGCTATGCCATTCCCGCGTTCAATTTCAACAATATGGAGCAACTTCAGGCCATCATCAAGGCCTCGGTGGAAACCAAGTCACCGGTGATCCTCCAGGTGTCGAAAGGTGCGCGCAACTATGCCAACCAGACCCTTTTGCAGTATATGGCTCAGGGTGCTGTGGAGTATGCCAAGGAGTTGGGCTGCAAGCATCCCGAAATCGTGCTTCACCTTGACCACGGCGACAGTTTCGAGACCTGCAAGAGTTGTGTCGATATGGGCTTCTCGTCAGTGATGATCGACGGTTCTGCTCTTCCCTATGAGGAGAACATTGCCCTGACCAAGAAAGTGGTGGAGTATGCCCATCAGTTTGATGTCACTGTAGAAGGTGAGTTGGGCGTGCTCGCTGGTGTAGAGGATGAGGTAGTGGCAGAGGAGTCACATTATACCAAGCCTGAGGAGGTGATTGATTTCGTGAGCCGCACTGGTGTTGACTCACTCGCCATCTCCATCGGTACCTCTCACGGCGCTTATAAGTTCAAGCCCGAGCAGTGCACCGTTGACCCGAAGACCGGTCGTTTGGTGCCCCCGCCACTCGCTTTCGACGTGCTCGACGCCATCATGGTGAAACTCCCCGGCTTCCCCATCGTGCTCCACGGCTCATCTTCTGTTCCCCAGGAGTATGTTGACATCATCAACCAGTATGGTGGCAAACTGCCCAATGCAGTGGGTATTCCCGAGGAGCAACTCCGCAAGGCTTCTGAGAGTGCTGTCTGCAAGATCAACATTGACTCTGACTCACGTCTGGCCTTCACCGCTGCTGTCCGCAAGACTCTGGCAGAGAAACCGGGTGAGTTCGACCCACGTAAGTTCTGCGGTCCCGCTCGCGACGAGATGGAGAAGATGTACAAGCACAAGATTATCGAGGTGCTTGGATCGGACAACAAACTTGCACAACTCGACTAAACTTCTTTGACCGCTGTTCCGCAGCGGATTGACAACCAAATTTGGGCACAGAGGGATTCTCTCTGTGCCTTTTTGTGTAAAAGATGTTAAATAGTTGGGGGAAAAGATACAGGTATTGAGAAAAAGTAATATATTTGCAATATCAAAATGATATCATATTTCTAACTAATTTAAATAAGGTAAAAATGGAAACGAAAAATGAATTCTCATTTAAGGGAACGGCCCTGAATGGTTTTTTGATGTTGTTTGTCAACCTGGCAGTTCTTATCCTTTCTATTGTAGGCATCATTTACAGTATTGTGTTGCTTGATGACAGCAATGGTGCCCAGGGAGGATGGTTGCTTGGTGCTTGTGGCCTTTTGCTTTTGGTGAACATTATCTGCTGGTGCGGTTTCCTGATGCTCGAGCCCAATGAGGCCCGTGTGCTCACCTGGTTTGGAAAATACAGTGGTACATTCACCCGTACAGGTTTTTATTGGGTCAACCCCTTCTATGGTGCGAAGAAATTGTCTCTGCGTGCCCGCAACCTGGATGCCGAGCCCATCAAGGTGAACGACAAGACAGGCAACCCCGTGATGATCGGTTTGGTGCTCGTTTGGAAACTGAAGGACACCTATAAGGCCATGTTTGAAGTTGATTCGCAGACGATGGCCAGTTCGCCCACTGAAATCGGCGGCAGTGCCAAGAGCATCATGAACGCGCTGGAGAAGTTCGTGCGCGTGCAGAGCGATGCCGCCCTTCGTCAGGTGGCAGGCCAGTATGCCTATGATGACGAGGATGCCCAGACCAATGAACCTACCCTGCGTTCGAGCGCCGATGAGATCAACGAGCAACTGGAGCAGAAACTCGATGAGCGGTTGGCCCTGGCAGGCATCGAAGTGGTGGAGGCCCGCATCAACTACTTGGCCTACGCCCCGGAGATCGCAGCCGTGATGCTGCGCCGCCAGCAGGCATCTGCCATCATCACCGCGCGTGAGAAGATTGTCGAGGGTGCCGTGTCGATGGTGAAGATGGCACTTCAGAAACTCTCTGACGAGGATGTGGTGGAGTTGGATGACGACAAGAAGGCAGCGATGGTGAGCAACCTCATGGTGGTGCTCTGTGGCGACGACTCTGCCCAGCCTGTCGTGAATGCCGGAACACTCAACCACTAAATAATATTGAAAATTGAAGATTGAAAATTGAGAATTGGCCATTGAGCACATTTCTAATCTTCAATCTTCAATTTTCAATCTTCAATAAAAATCAATTGTTATGGCCAAGAAAGCGTCCAATACCAAAAGTTTCATTCTGCGTGTCGACAGCGACACGATGAATGCCATAGAAGCGTGGGCCGCCGATGAGTTCCGCTCCACCAACGGACAGTTGCAGTGGATCATTACCGAGGCGCTGCGCAAGGCTGGACGTCTGCCCAAGAAACGAACGGAGAAGGCCGCAGAGGAGGAATAAGATATGAATTTGTTCAGATTGAAGTTTTTCAGACTATTCAGGTCGGGTTGTGATGACGTGAAGCACGTCAGGATGGGGCGCACGATGGAAAGCACCATCTTTGAGTTGGTGGCACTTGTTCTGGTCATCACCATGTTGGTGTTGGCAGTAATTATGTACTTCCATGCTCCGGAAACCATTCCCACCCATTTCGATGCGGCCGGCCACCCCAACAATGAGGGCAGTCGTCTGACCCTGCTCATCGTGGCAGGCATCGGTGCCTTCGTGACCGTGCTTCTGATGGCGGGAGCATACGTGCCTACTGGTGTCATCAATCCGCCACCCAATTTGGAAACTCCAAGACAGTTTGTGCTCGCCAGCCGCATGGTGCGCGTCCTCGCGCTGCTGGTGTGCCTGCTGTTCATCTGCATCATCCTGATGATGTGCTATCCCACAGCCGGTTGTGGCATCCCCTTGATTGTTTTGGTGATATTGATTGCCTTGACCCCTGTCGTTTTCGCCATATTCATCAGAAGAGCACGCAACCGATAGGCGCAAAAAATGTTTTTCTGCCAAAAATTTGGAGGAAAGCAAAAAAAGCAGTACCTTTGCACCGCTTTTTTGCGTAACCGATGACAGGAAGAAGAGTTGCCTAGTTATGTTGCGCTGAAAGACAGGTCATTTAATCAATTAATCACAATGGATTTAATCAAGGTTGCTGAGCAAGCATTTGCAACTAACAACGCCGAGCAGGCCAAGGCCGCTGGCAAGAAATTCGACGAGTTCCATCCTGGTGACACAGTCACTGTAGCCTACAAGATTATCGAGGGCAACAAGGAGCGTATTCAGTTATACCGTGGTGTGGTGATCCGCATCTCCGGTCATGAAGAGAAGAAGCGCTTCACTGTTCGCAAGATGTCCGGCACAGTGGGTGTGGAGCGTATCTTCCCCCTCGAGTCACCCAACATCGACAGCATCGAGGTCAACAAGCGTGGTAAGGTGCGCCGTGCAAAACTTTACTACCTGCGCAAACTCACAGGCAAGAAGGCCCGCATCAAGGAGAAGTTTACTGCGCCCAAAGCACAGAATTAAATGAAATAAAGGGGTTTCATGCACTGAAACCTCTTTTTTTTATTGAGAATTTGAAAGTGAAGAATGAAGAGTGAAGAGTGAAGAATGAAGAGTGAAGAATGAAGAGTGAAGAGTGAAGAGTGAAGGATGAAGAAAGTGAAGAGTGAAGAATGGTAATTAGTTTTTCCGTATGTTGCGTTTTTGGCGCAACCCCCGCAAAAGGACTATTGTCTAAACTCCTACACTCCTAATCTCCTACACTCCTAATCTCCTCATCTCCAAATTTCCCAATAGTTGATCATTATTTGAATTAGAATAACAAAATACAAGACCACCAATGAAAGAACTTGCATTGAAATACGGTTGCAATCCCAACCAAAAGCCCTCCCGCATCTACATGACAGAAGGCGAACTGCCCCTTGAGGTGCTCAACGGACGTCCCGGGTATATCAATTTCCTCGACGCACTCAACAGTTGGCAACTTGTGCGTGAACTCAAGGCTGCTACAGGTCTGCCCTCTGCCGCCAGTTTCAAGCACGTGTCTCCTGCCGGAGCCGCTGTCGGACTGCCGCTGAGTGACACGCTCCGCCGCATTTACTTTGTAGATGACATCGAGGGAGAGTTGTCGCCCATCGCCTGTGCCTATGCCCGTGCGAGGGGAGCCGACCGTATGAGCAGTTACGGCGATTTTGTGGCGCTCAGCGACACCTGCGACGCCATGACAGCCAATTTGCTCAAGCGTGAGGTGTCCGACGGTGTGATAGCACCCGGTTTTACACCCGAGGCTTTGGAGATTCTCCGTGCCAAGCGCAAAGGCACCTACAACGTCATCCAGATCGACCCCGACTACCGTCCGGAGCCTGTGGAGCGCAAGCAGGTGTTTGGCATCACTTTTGAGCAGGGACGCAATGAGATTGACCTCAACGACCCGGCACTTTTCGCCAATATCCCCACCCAGAACAAGACATTCACCGAGGCTGCCCGCCGCGACTTGGTCATTGCGCTCATCACGCTGAAATATACCCAGAGCAACAGTGTCTGCTATGTGAAGGACGGTCAGGCCATCGGCATCGGAGCCGGTCAGCAGAGCCGCATTCACTGCACACGTCTGGCAGGCAACAAGGCCGATATCTGGTGGCTCCGTCAGCATCCGAAGGTGATGTCGCTGCCCTTTGTGCCAGGCATCCGCCGTGCCGACCGTGACAACACCATCGATGTGTATATCAGTGAGGACCATGACGACGTGCTGTGCGACGGCACCTGGCAGCAGTTCTTCACCGAGCGTCCTGAGGTGCTCACCATGGAGGAGAAAAAGGCTTGGATTGCCCAGAACACGAAGGTGGCGCTTGGCAGCGACGCTTTCTTCCCCTTTGGTGACAATATCGAGCGTGCCCACAAGAGCGGTGTGGAGTTTATTGCTCAGGCGGGCGGCTCTGTCCGCGATGACCATGTGATCGCCACCTGCGACAAGTATGGTATCGCCATGGCATTCACCGGTGTACGTCTGTTCCACCATTGATGTAGTCTGCTATGGACAATGGAGTGGATATCGACGCCATCATCCAGGGCGGTATCGTCTGGGGCCGCGGTGGCGATAAAAATAAGGATGACGAAAAGGGCAAGGTGAAGACCAAAGCCAAGAAAAAAGGCTACATCACCGGTGCCCACGGCAGTGGCAGTGCCCGTCAGAAGGCCAAGTATCGCGAGCAGAGGGCTAAGAGGAGAAAGTAATTCCCGTAAAAATTCTACCGGATGCAATACCCAATCGCCGGGCGGAGAAAAACCGTCCGGCTTGATTGTATGTGCAGATGCCAGCGATATGGATGTTTGTCCCGACAACCCCCATTCGTAAGAGCGAGAGGCGGTTGGCTTCCCAAAGGTCAATATGCCACTTGGCATATCTGTGGGCGATGCGCTCCATGTCGAAGCCAGCCTGCGCGAAAGCCTCATAGACTTCGTCGCCCACCTCGAAGTTGTCCAATGATATTCCAGGGCCAATCACCGCCTTAATCTGTGAGGCATCGGTATGGTAGGCCTTGATCATCGCCTGGACTGCTTTCTCTGCGATGCGTGCTACGGTGCCGCGCCACCCGGCATGGATGGCGGCACAGGCATGGTGAGCCTCATCATACAGCAGCACGGGGATGCAGTCGGCTGTCGACACGCCGATGCATAGACCAGCCACATCGGTCATCACGGCATCGACACCCTCCAGCAGTTGCTTGTGAACATCATCGGTCAGCAATGGCCAGTCCGCTTCTATCTGTCTCACCACAGTGCCATGCACCTGATGAGGATAGACCAGGTGAGCGTTTTCGATGCCAAGCAGACGGCAAAGGGCTTTAGTGTTGGCGGCGATACAGGTCTCATCGTCGCCGCAGTAGTGGTTGATGTTGAACTCGCCATATAGTCCCTGACTGACACCGCCTTTCCGTGTGGTGCTGAAAGCGGTCACTCCAGGAGCAATGTCGTAGCGCAACAAGACGGGCATGTGTCCCGTGGAGGGGCTGTCACTGACTGTCATGGCTCATCGTACTCAAAATCCTCGAGATCCTCAATGTCATCTTCCTCGACAAAGACAATCTCATCGTCCTCGCCCTCAGCAGACATCTCCAAAAGGAATTTCGACAGGTCCTTGTCGCGATGAACAAGCGTATCTTCCGCCGTGATGGTCTGCAGTTTGTTGCTCTCGCTGTTGAGTTCGCGCCAGAGCACGTTCTTCAGTTCTTCCAGTCCGAACCCTGTGACAGCAGAGATGAACACCGTTTCCACGTCGGTAGGAAGCGTCTCGCGCAGCATCTCCATCAGTTCATCATCGAGCAGGTCGCATTTTGTCACTGCCAGCACGCGATGCTTGTCAAGCATTTCGGGATTGAAATTCTCCAACTCATGCAGCAGCACCTCATATTCGTGTCGGATGTCGTCGGTGTCGCCGGGAACCATGAAGAGCAGCAGTGAGTTGCGCTCGATATGGCGCAGGAAGCGCAGTCCCAGTCCTTTGCCCTCGCTTGCCCCCTCTATGATGCCGGGAATGTCGGCCATGACAAACGATTGCTTGTCGTGGTAGCCTACGATGCCCAATGAGGGTTCCAGTGTGGTGAAGGGGTAGTTGGCTATCTTGGGCCGTGCGCTTGACAGCGATGAGAGCAGGGTAGACTTGCCTGCATTGGGGAAGCCCACAAGTCCTACGTCAGCCAGAAGTTTGAGTTCGAGGATGACGGTCATCTCCATCATCGGTTCGCCCGGCTGCGCATAGCGTGGAGCCTGGTTGGTGGCGGAACGGAACTGATAGTTGCCCAGTCCGCCCCTGCCTCCTTTGAGCAGGCATACCACCTGGCCGTCGTAGGAGATGTCGCAGATGTATTTCCCAGTCTCGGCGTTGTATACCACCGTTCCGCAAGGCACGTCGATATACTCGTCCTTGCCCTTGGTGCCGTGGCATTTGTCCTTGCCGCCGTTGCCTCCGTGCTGTGCGAAAATATGCCGTTGGTATTTGAGGTGGAGCAAGGTCCAGTAGTTGTGGTTACCGCGCAGGAAAACGCTGCCACCGTCGCCACCGTCGCCACCGTCTGGTCCGCCGTTGGGGTTGTACTTCACATGGCGCAGGTGCATGGAGCCCCTGCCGCCCTTTCCAGAGCGGCAGCAGATTTTCACATAGTCAACGAAATTTGACTCCATTGTCTACAGTTCGTCTACGACCTGGCAGATATCGCCAAAGATGCGGTCGAGTTCACCCAGTCCGTTGATCTGGTGACGGATACCGTCGTTCTCATACCATTCGATGAGCGGTGATGTCTGACTGTGATAAACATCGAGACGCTTCTTGATGGTCTCTGCGTTGTCGTCGCTGCGGCCGCTTTCCTCTCCTCGCTTGATGAGCCGTTTCATCAGTTCCTCCTCGGGCACGTCAAGTTCGATCATGGCGGCTACTTTGTGGCCACGGTCGGCGAGCATCTTCTTCAGTGCCTCAGCCTGAGGAACAGTGCGGGGGAATCCGTCAAAAATGACACCCTTGTGGTTGGGGCCGTATGTGTCATAGACACCGGCGAGCATGTCCACGATCAGACTGTCAGGCACCAGCATGCCATCGTCGATGTATTGCTTGGCTATCTTGCCCAGTTCGGTGCCATTCTTTATCTCTGCGCGGAGCACGTCGCCCGTCGAGATGTGGTTGAGTCCGTACTTCTTGATGAGAAGGTCGCTCTGGGTGCCTTTTCCTGACCCTGGAGCTCCGAAAATAACGATGTTCTTCATATTCTTTTGTTTGGGTGATTCATTTTCTGGTACCAGTGTGTAGATGTCTTTCAGTCCCCGTCCCTGCTGGTTGTAATCAAGGCCGTATCCCAGGATGAAGTCGTTGGGGATGCGCATGACCACGTATTCCAAATCGATGTCAATGGTGAGTTTTTCTGGTTTGAGCAGCAGCGTGCACACATGGACAGACTCCGGGTTGCGTGTGCCAAGCGACTCCATCATCTGGCGGATGGTGATGCCTGTCTCCACGATGTCTTCCACGATGATGACCGTGCGGCCGGAGAGGTCTTCGTTGATGCCTATGACCTCGGTAACCTTTCCTGTGGATGTGGTGCCCTGATAGGAGGCCAGTTTGACGAAGGAGATTTCACAGGGGATGGTGATGCGCCGAATCAGGTCGGCGGCAAAGATGAAGGCTCCATTGAGAACAGCAAGGAAAATGGGGTTCTTGCCTGCCATGTCCTGGTTGATCTGAGCAGCCACGGCATCAATTCTCTTCAGTATTTCTGCTTCTGGGATGGAGATGCGGAATTTCTTGTCCAGCACTTGAATGGTATCCATAATGATAATAGTATTTGATTATGCAAAGATAATGCAAACCGAGCGGAAAGCAAAGCAAATAACAAAGTTTTTGCTTTCTTTCCCGAGGTGATGCATATCTTCATGGTGGTAAATTTAGCAAAAATATCGGAAACAATGATGCAAGGTTGGCTATAATTTTGTAATTTTGCATCGATATGAAGATATTTACTGGCACTCAAATTCAAGAGCTCGACAAATATACGATTGAGCATGAACCCATTAAGTCCATTGACCTGATGGAGCGGGCGGCTAAGGCACTGACGAAGGCCGTCGCCGCAGAATGTACCCCTGCTGAGAAAATGGTGGTCTTTGCCGGCCCCGGCAACAATGGCGGTGACGCGCTTGCTGTCTCTTGCCTGCTTGCTGACCGCGGCTACGACATTTCCGTCTTTTTGTTCAACACCAAGGGTAAGTTATCGGAAGACTGCGCAGAGAACAAGAAGCGCGCCCTCGAGAATGGCAACATCAAGCATTTCATCGAGGTGACCAAGGAGTTTGACCCACCCGCCCTCACCGAGGAAACCGTGGTCATCGACGGTCTTTTCGGAACCGGTCTTGTCAAGCCCCTTGAGAGCGGATATGCTTCGTTGGTGAAGTACATCAACCAGTCGCCTTGCCGTGTCATCAGCATCGACATGCCATCGGGGTTGCTGGCGGAATGCAACACCTACAACATCCAGGCGCACATCATCCGTGCAGACCTCACCCTCACCCTCCACACCCTGAAATTGGCACTTCTTTTCGCCGATAACCAGCAGTATGTCGGACGGTTGAAGGTGCTCGGCATCGGTCTGTCCGAGGAATACATCCGCAACACCAACACCTCTTTCACCATGCAGGAGGTCGACGACCTGCGCCCCTTGCTGATGCGACGGTCCGACTTTGTCCACAAGGGGAATATGGGTCATGCGCTGCTCATCGCAGGCAGTTATGGTATGGCGGGAGCAGCCATGCTGGCGGCGAAGGCATGCCTACGCTCAGGTGTGGGAAAACTCACTGTGCATACTCCCAAAAACAATTGTCAGGTCATGCAGATGAGCGTGCCTGAGGCAGTCCTTTCGGTGGACACCGAGGACACGTACTTCTCTGAGGCCGTTGTCGCTGATGAGTTCGATGCTTTGGGCGTCGGTCCGGGTCTGGGACAGGTGGAGGGCACGGCCATCGCGCTCATCGCGCAGTTGAGGCGCACCAATGCACCCACCGTTGTGGATGCCGACGCGCTCAACATCCTGGCGAGTCACAGGGCATGGATGCAGCAGTTGCCCAAGAACATCATCATGACGCCTCATCCCCGGGAGTTCGACCGACTGAGCGGCTCACGCAGCAGCGATGACTATGAGCGCCTGATGAAGGCTGTCGATATGGCGGTGAGACTGCAGGTATATATCCTGCTCAAAGGCCATTATTCCGCACTCTGCCTGCCCGACGGGAAGGTTGTCTTCAACACGACGGGCAACTCCGGCATGGCTACGGCTGGGTCGGGTGATGTGCTCACCGGCATCATCACTGGTTTGTTGGGCAGGGGCTACCATCAGCGTGAGGCTTGCTTGCTGGGCATGTACCTCCATGGCTTGGCGGGAGACCTCGCCGTCCGTGACAAGGGAAAGGAATGCCTCATCGCCAGCGACCTCATTGATTATCTCCCCAAAGCCTTCAAAAACCTGTATGGAGAGTGAAGAGTGAAGAATTTTAGGAATTAAGAATTAAGGATTAGGGATTAAGAATTATGATTACCACTGCAAAAATGGCGGTGCGATAGGTAGGGACGCGATGTATCGCGTCCGCCACAATGAAGCAGGTATGAACCAGCCATGAAGCAGGTATGAATTAGTTCTTAACCAACTCTGAACTATGAATTATGAACTATGAACTATAAATTATGAACTATAAACTAAATATGTTGCTGATGGCCGTGCTGATGGCCGTCACTTCGTGCACCACCCATTATGCGGTGAGCAGCGTGGAGCGCACCCGCTTGCTCATTGACAAAAAATATGACCGGCCCATGAGCGAAGAGGTGAGCACTTTCATGAGACCTTACAAGGCTAAGGTCGACAGCCTCATGTCGCCCGTCCTCGGAAGGGCTGCCAAACCGCTGCAGGCTTACCGGCCGGAAAGTCCGCTGAGCAATCTGTTGCCCGATGTGTTGGTGTGGGCAGGCAAACTGTATAATGAGAAACCCGACTTCGGTGTCTATAACATGGGTGGCATCCGTGCCTCACTTGCCCAGGGCAACATCACCATCGGCGATGTCTTTGAGGTGGCTCCCTTTGAGAATAAAATCTGTTTCCTCACACTCAGCGGCAAGAAAGTGCTGGAACTGTTGGGACAGATCTGTTTCCGCAAGGGCGAGGGCATCAGCCATGAGGTGCGCATCACCGCGACACCCGACGGCAAACTCATCCATGCTACCATCGGCGGCAAGGAGATCGACCCCCAGGCACAGTACCGCGTCGCCACCATCGACTATGTGTCGCATGGCAACGACCGTATGACGGCATTCAAGGACGGAACCGACCGGCGAGAACTGACAGGAGAGGATGACCTGTTGCGCGCTGTCATTATGAAATATATCAAGGAGAAGACAGCCAACGGACAGGAAGTGGATTGCCAGATAGAAGGACGTTACAAAGTGGAGGAATAGACCATGATCATGAAAAGAACGATATGCACCCTGCTGACAGTGGCTGCGATGACCGCCGCCCAGGCACAGCAAAAGGAGTTGGTGATCCTGCACACCAATGACACACACAGCACCATCATGCCTCTCAGTCCCAATCTGGCTGACACGGCGGTGGCTGGACGTGGAGGTTTCATCCGCCGCCTGGAGTTCCTCAAGCAGCAGCGGCAGCAGCATCCCGACCTGCTTTATTTCGACAGCGGCGATTTCTCGCAAGGCTCACCTTATTATACCTTGTTCCAAGGTGATGTGGAGGTGGGGCTGATGAACAAAATGGGCATCGATGCCGCTACTATCGGCAACCATGAGTTTGACTTTGGTTTGGACAACTTGGCCCGACTGTGTCGTAAGGCCAACTTCCCCATCGTGTGTGCCAACTACGACTTCACGGGGACACCCTTGGAGGGGGTGGTGAAGCCTTATGTCATTATCAAGCGCAATGGTGTGAAAATCGGGGTGTTCGGACTTGGTCCGAAACTCGACGGGCTGGTGGAGAAAGCCAACTGTCAGGGCATCGAATTTCTCGACCCGGTGAAAAAGGGACTTGAGGTGGCGACATTCCTGAAAAAGAAGAAGAAATGCGACATGGTGATCTGTATCTCTCATCTCGGATGGGACACCGACCTGGATGACGATATCGAGATGATACAGGGTTCACGCTGTATCGACCTGGTGCTGGGCGGGCACTCACATACCTATTTCACCGACCTGCGCTACGATAAAGACCTCGACGGACGTAACGTCGCTACCGACCAAAATGGCAAGCACGGCATCTGGATTGGCAAGATGACGGTGAAACTGAAGAAATGAAGAGGAGAGAATAAAAATGCGGTCCTGGGGATTCCCAGGACCGCAACCTCCTTTATGTTTCAAGAAAAATTTCAAGGAAGGCTGATTGCCTCATTCGGGCAGGTGTCTGCGCAAGCGCCGCACTCTGTGCAGAGATCGGGGTCGATTGAATAGATGTCGCCCTCGCTGATAGCCTCATTGGGGCACTCGCTGATACATGAACCGCAAGCAATGCAGTTTTCGCCAATTACGTAAGCCATAATTTAATTGTATTAATGTTAGTAAATAATTGCTTTTCCTCTTCGGAATACCTACTTTTTAGGTGATGCAAAGATAGGTTTTTATTTTGAAATACCTACAAATGGGTAGCATTATTTTTACTATTTATAATGAGTCTAAATAAAGCGCCATGCAATAAGCCGATGGAAATGACGTTATATAATATATGAAGAAGCGTGTGCTGGCCCTCATAGGGGCTTCCCTCATCATCATGGTATCCGCCGCCCAGGACAGGAAGGTGGAAAACAAACCCTATATCGACCTGCGGCAGTTCCATTTCGGTGTTCTGGTGGGAACCCACCTGCAGGACATCGAGTTTCTCAATGTCGGTCCTCAACTCATCGAGCAGGAGGACGGGACGTATGTGGAGAAACTTATCTCCTGTGACCAGGACCGCTGGGATGCTGGATTCAATGTGGGTGTGCTGGGCGAGTTGCGCTTGAACACGAATTTCCAGTTGCGCGTTGCTCCGGCGATGTATTTCGGCACACGCCATATTTCTTTCTACAACCATACAGATAACTTGGCGATGCAGGAGGTGCAGACCATGAAGACGGCCTATATATCTTCGGCTGTCAACTTGATTTTTGCTGCGCCCCGTTTCAACAACCACCGCCCTTATGTCATAGCAGGTATCAACCCGATGATCAATCTGTCGGGGAAGGACAACGATTATCTGAAACTTAAGCGCTATGATGTGTTTGCCGAAGTGGGCTTGGGCTGCGACTTTTATCTGCCTTTTTTCAAGTTGCGTCCAGAGTTGAAATTCCTCTACAGTCTCACCAACAGTCTTGACACCGACCATGTCAATCACCTGAAAAACCGCGAGATGATCATGTACACGAATTCTGTTTCCAAGGCTCGCACCAAGATCATCGCCCTCACTTTCTATTTCGAATAATCTTCACTGTCTGGAATTATTTGTTGTCCCGAATTTTCGAATGGGTCGAATGGATTTTCTTTTCATTCGTGAGTTTTTGTTGTCCCGAATTTTCGGATGGGTCGAATGGATTTTCTTTTCATTCGTGAGTTTTTGTTGTCCCGAATATTCGAATGGGTCGAATGGATATTCTTTTCATTCGTGAGTTTTTGTTGTCCCGAATTTTCGAATGGGTCGAATTGATATTCTTTTCATTCGTGAGTTTTTGTTGTCCCGAATATTCGAATGAGTCGAATGGATTTTCTTTTCATTCGTGAGTATTTGTTGTCCCGAATATTCGAATGAGTCGAATGGTATTCTTTTCATTCGTGAGTATTTGTTGTCCCGAATATTCGAATGAGTCGAATGGATATTCTTTTCATTCGTGAGTTTTTGTTGTCCTGAATATTCGAATGAGTCGAATGGATTTTCTTTTCATTCAACGGATGCCATAAAAAAGCAGGGGCTTCATGAAAGCCCCTGCAAATGATGTGTTCTGTAGTGATAATCAGTTATTCTTTCTTGAGAACGAGTTTGACAATGAGCATCACATCAGCGACCGTGATGCTTCCGTCATTGTTGACATCAGCATTCTTCTCGTTTAAGACAAGACCTGGCCTATTCAATACTTTGTTCACTGCCAACATCACGTCGGCCACACTTACAATGCCGTCATCGTTGGCGTCACCAGGAATACCAGCCACCACAGCTTTCTTGCGGTAGATCTTCACATCCTGTTGTCCGGAAGAATAGCAAGAGAAGATAGGCGGATTGTTGGTGCCGTTGTATCTCAGGATGTTGCGTGGGGTTGCAGAGGTCTGGAATATGATGTCAGCAGTGCCGTCATCTTTAATCGTGATGGCTGCATCAGCCCTACCCTCATTATCAGGATTCGCTTCTGTCTTGAGATGGTTGTTCTTGTCTGAACTTCCTGCAGCATAGAGATAGCCTTCGCCTACATTGAGCAACCAGTTGTCTTCTGTCGTAGCAGCCTCGAGGGTAATCACCTGGAGTTTGTTGTTGCCCTTAAGTGTACCGTCCTCGTTGGCGTTTACACTGACAGCGGCACGGTTGTTGGTATTCTGTACAGTCCCCAAGCCCATGTAGGTGATTTTGGAGGATTCCTCGGTGCCGGTTTCCTCATTGGCTGGGGTGGTCTCTACCTTCTCATTGACAATAATGATTTCATCGCCTTCGGCCATGTCATCGGTGCTGACGAGTTCAAAGAGATCGTCTGTGTCTGCTGGGAGCACGGTGACGGTGATGGTATAGGAAGCATCTGTAGCTTCGAATTCCTCGTTGCCTGGGAAACTAGCAGTGATGGTGACAGTGCCTTCTCCTCCCATAAGAGTTACTTCACCAGTCTCCTCGTCCACGGTGGCAATATCCTCATTGTCGCTGCTGTACAAAATGGTCACTTCCCGTTCTGGATCAATTGTGAGAGTGGGTTCCTCAAAGTCCATGCCCTCCTCATAGGTCACTTCAAATACATTCTGACTGAAGTTCAAGGATAACCGGTCAGGGGAGATGATAACCTCATTGGTAACTTTGATTTCGTCGATGAATCCGCGCTTGCCGGCAAAGGTGAGGGTCACTTCACCCTCTGCTTCGTGAATGCCAACGGTATAGGTGTTCCATTCACCATTGGTGAGTGTGATGTCGACATCGCCATCAATTATGGCACCATTAGCTTCAATTACCAGTGTGTTGTTGCCAGAACCCCATCCTGCTGCCTCGAAGGTGAGGGTGCCCTCACCGATCATTTCGATGGTGCGGGTCGTGAGTATAGAAGCATTATTGCTGGTTCCTATTTTCGCACATTGCTTTGCTGCTCCCGAATTGGTAGTGGCTGTCCATTCCTCATCAGTGGCGTTGGTGCCGTCTTGGTTGTTGAATCCGCCGTTGCCCACTGTTCCTGTAAATACTTCATCGCGGCCGCCCGTGCCAGTCAAGTTGTCGAAGGTCTCATAGAAGTACGTACCCTCAGGCAGATGCTCTTTAACAATAAGGGTGAAGGAAGCGGCGCTGCCGAAGTAATTCTCATCCTCTTCGAAGTAGGCGGTGATGGAGGCGGTGCCTGGACCCACCAAGGTGATGATGCCGTCGTCATCAATAGAAGCCACTTCTTCGTTGTTGCTACTGTACAATACAGGAACCTCATATTCGTTGGTGAGTGCGGGCAACTGGACATCATCACCCATGTAGACAGTCAACGTCTCTACCTCAAAGGCGAGGGCGGGATCAAGTTTTTGTTCCACGGTGCCTTCTGCTACGGGTTGTTCGAAGATTTGGAGTTCGGGAGTTGTGACGTTGTCTTTAACATACAATGTCGGGAAACCGATGATGGTGAATGTGTCGTCCAAGTTGGATACAGAAATGGAGCCGCTTGCCATATAGAGTTGAACCTTATCGCTGCCGAGTTGTATATAATATTTGTCGTTTTCCTTTGTGATGGTTGCACCTGTCACTTTGAAATAGCGGTTGAGGATGCTGGTGTCGAAATCGTAGTCCCACTCAGTCGCTGCTATTTCCTCTGGGTCAGGAGCGTCACCATCTTCCACTGCACAGTCGGTGAGATCGATGTCGGTGATCTGTGGATTGCCGTTTCGCAACTGGAAGTTAACCAAAGCAGATCCGGAAATGGTTTGTCCTGCTTTCAGCCCGTGATTTTTCTTGTAGAGCATGATGGCCCCCGATCCGTCTTCAATATAGGCGTAGTTGCCATTGACATAGGTGACGACGGCATCCAGCGGATCTACCAAATAGGAATCTGCTTCTGTCTGGCCAGCCAATTGGACAAGGTTTTCGCAGACCGTAATAGCATTGATGGTATAGGTGGCAGAGGATACTTCGCTGAAGTTCTCTTCTTCGTCTACAGCCATTGCCTTAATGGTGGTTGTTGTATTGGCTTTGAGGGTAACAGAAACAATCCCTTCGCCGAAGAACTGGGAATCGGTGGTGGGTTCTGTTCCGTCTTTGGTGTAGTATATGGTTGTGTTCTCTTTCTCACATGAGATAAACACCGTATATGTTCCACTTTCTGTGTAATAAGTGCCTTCTTTCGGGTTGAAGACGGGGGCAGGAACGCTTGCCGCCTCTCCTTCAATGCCTCTGATGGTGATGCTGTTGATACCTGCTCCGTGAGTGCTGCCGGGAGATGTGGCATTGGTGCAGGTGAAGATCAAAGACGCTGCCGTCATACTTGTGGTAGGAGTGAACTCGATGTTATCAAGTTGGGTTGATGCATTTGTACTTGAAGCATCTACTGTTCCGACTGATGTACCACCAATTGACACATCAATCGTAGCCTTGCTACCCGATAACGTTCCGTAGCGACGTGCTTTGATGGAGATAATTACCTTGGAATACTTTGATAAATCAAATGCAGGAGAGGTGATGTTTTCGTCTGCTCCAATGATAATACAGTCGGTACGATTCTTGCCTGTGCCTGTGGTGGCCCATCCTTCAGGATAACTTTCATTTTTTCCATCGAATTGACCGGAAGCGATGAGTTTTCCTTCTGCTGGTTCCTCTATCGTGTAAGTGGCACTTGCAACACTGCTGCTCACATTATTTTTAATAGCGATAGCCTTAATAGTTGTCGTTTCTGAGATGGTGATGGAAGCAGAATACTCTGTGCTACTTGCAGAAGGAGTCGCTCCGTCAGTGGTGTAGTAGATGGTCGCACCTGAGGTAGCGCATGAGATCGTTACTGTCTGTGCCTCGGTATATGTACCGGCGGCAGGGGAGAAAGTCGGAATCTCTACAGTTTCTCCACTCTCCGTGGTTCCTGTTACCGTGATGCTGTTGATACCTGCTCCATGGCTGCTGCCGGGAGATGTGGCATTGGTACAGGTGAATATCAAAGACGCTGCCGTCATACTGGTGGTAGGAGTAAACTCGATGTTATCAAGTTGGGTATTTGCATTTGTTCCTGTAGCATCAACTGTTCCGACTGATGTGCCACCGATTGACACATCAATCGTAGCCTTGCTTCCCGTTAATGATCCGTAGCGACGTGCCTTGATGGAAACGGTAATCTGAGTATAATCCGAGAGGTTCAAAGCAGGAGAGGTGATATTCTCGCCTGCTCCAATGATGATACAGTCTGTGCGACCAACACCTGTTCCAGTGGTGGTCCATCCCTCTGTATAGGTAGCATTTTTGCCATCAAATGTGGCTGAGGCAATTGGTGTTTGCCCCCATGCCATTGATGTCACTGCGCACAGCAGTGTCATCAGGATAAATCTTAGGTTTTGTTTCATAATGATGTATTTTAATATTGAGTGTTTGCTTTTCAGATGTCACTTTTTGGGGGTTGAGGGGGCTTTTGTACCCCCTCAACTCCTTTCTTCATCTTACCCCTCCTTCTTGAGCACGAAATCTTTGACGATGATCAGGGCATCGGTAATATTCACTTCTCCATCTTTGTTGACATCAGCGTTTTTCCAGACGAATTCACTTGGAGCCCTATTCAGCACGTAGTTGACAATGACGATGACATCAGTAATGTTGACTTCTCCATCACCATTGGCGTCACCCGTCATTCCCGTCTGCTCCACCTTGCGATAGATCTTTGCGAGAGAACCGGTGGTGGAGGTAGAGGCATAGCAGGAGAAGAGTATGTTGAAGTCATTGAACCTCAGTTGATTGCGGGTATTTTCTCCCTTGAAGACAATGCCCTCCTCAGCACTGATGCTGGCCTTGGCGTTGTCGTCAGCCTCCTCTTCTGTGCGGAGATAGTTGGACTTGCTGCTGGCTGCATAGAGGTAGCCGTTGCCCACGTTGAACAGCCATTCACCAGTTGCCCCCTCGAGGGTGATGGTCTGCAGTGCGGTGTTGCCCGAGATGCTCTTGTCGGTGTTGTAGGTGACTTTTACCGCCTCACGGTTGTTGTTGTTTTGTTTGATACCCATACCATAGTAGGTGGTCGAAGCCTCTGTGCCATTCTCCTCGTCGGCCTCCACGGTGAGAACACCCACTAAGACAATTTGATCACCAGCCTTCAGAGTGGAGTAATCCTCCACGAGAGCGAAGCGGTCGCCGTTGTCTTCAATCGGAATCTCAGGTACGGTGACGGAGAGTGTGTAGGAGGCGGAGCCCGCCTTGTAAGTGTTGGTCTTTTCTGATGATGCGGTGATGGTGGTCTCGCCGGCTCCGGCGAGGGTGATGGCTCCCGTGCTGGCATCTACGGTGGCCACTTTCTCATTGCTTGAAGAGTAGGTGACGGTGACACCGTATGGGTTGTTCAGGGTCGGAGCAGTGAATGGCTCTCCAAGAACAGCATCATATTTGGCTGGCTCGCCGTAGGAGAGTTCGGGGTCTTTCAGTACCGTAGCCTTCTCGTTGGTGACTTTGATCTCGTCGATGAATCCGCGCTTGCCGGCAAAGGTGATGACCACTTCGCCCTGTGCCCCGCTGATGGAGACAGTATATTTGTTCCATTCGCTATTGACGAGTGTGATTTCGGTGTCACCGTCTAAAGTAGCGCCTGTAGCGGTGACGGTCAGTGTGTTGTTGCCGGAGCCCCATCCTGCGGCTTCGAAGGTGAGTGAACCCTCACCGGTTATCTTGATGGCACCGGTGGTGAACACAGAGGCTTTGCTGCTGGTGCCCAACTTCGCGCACTGTGCTGCAGCACCAGAATTTTCGGTAGAAGTCCACGTCTCATCGGTGGGATTGGTGCCGTCGGCATTGTTGAAGCCGCCGTTGCCCACTGTTCCGGAGAATTCTCCGTCGCGGCCGCCAGTTCCGGTCAGACCGTCAAAGGTCTCATAGAAGAACGTGCCTTCGGGCAATACGCGGGCTTCTTTAACGACGAGAGTGTAAGAGACCTCTCCGGCGAGGAAACTGCTGTTGCCGGCAAATTCAGCCTTGATGGTGGTCTGGCCCTTAGCCAGGACGTTAACTTTTCCTGTAGCATCGACGGTGGCCACCTCGGTGTTGGATGAGGAGTAGGTGACAGGCACGTTGTTGGGATTGCTCAGCGTGGGCAGGGTGTATGCCTCACCGATGGTGACGGTGACTGTGCTCACACCCTCGCCATAACTCAGTCCGGCCTCAGGCTTGACGGCACCCTCTGCCTCAGGTTGCACGAAGATCTGGAGTTCGGGAGTCGTGTTGTACACGGTCGGGAAACCGATGATGGTATAGGTCGTGCTCAGGTCAGAAACAGAGATGGTTCTTGCATCTCCCTGCCCGTAGAGTTGTACGTTCTCACTGCCGAGTTGCACATAATATTTGGTGCCATCCTTTGTGATAGTAGCCCCCGTCACCTTGAAGTACTGGCTCAGAACGGAGGAGATGGGTGTGCTCCATGCCGAGGCAGCCACGGTCTTGGGTTCCGGCGCCGTACCGTCACTTGCACTGACACCAGCCAGCGCGGTGATCTGCGGATTGCCGTTGCGCAATTGGAAGGTAACTTCTGCTTTGCCGTTGAGCACCTGTCCAGCAGTCAGACCATGTCCGCTCTTGTACAGCACGATGGCGCCGCTGGCATCCTGCATATAGGCGTAGTTGCCATTGACATAGGTCACCACAACATTATTGAAAGAGACTCCGTAGGCACCTCCTTCTGTCTGAGCGGAGAGAGCGGCGATGTTGGCCAGCGATGTCAGTTCCTCAATGGTGTAAGTGGCAGAGGCGACAGCGCTCTTCTCACTTCCCTTGACGGAAATGGCCTTGATAGTGGTAGTGGCTGATACATTGATGGGAGCCGTGTATTTCGTGCTGCTTGTGGTCGGCTCGGCACCATTGGTGGTATAGTAGATGGACGCTCCCTCTGTGGCACATGAGATAGTCACGCTTTGCGGCTCATAATAAGTGCCAGCCTTGGGCGAGAAGGTGGGGGCGGCGAGGGCAGGGGCTGATGCGCTGCTCCATGTAATCTCGATTGCTTCCAGATACATGGCGGCGCTGTTGGAGCGCATGCCGATAAACGTGTAGTCGCCTTCCACGTTCAACGTGGTGGACTCACCATTGACGATCGTGCCCAAGAGCGTACCCTGTGTGTCGGCGTTGTAGAGTTCGGTAGGGTCGGAATAGGCAGTGTTGCTTCCGTAGATGTTGAGAGTCCTTCCTGCTGCTGTGTTGGAGTTCCAGGTCACGGTGATGGACTTCACTGTTCCGCCGGAAGCGGTGGTGATGATGCCTGAGTTGTTGTTGTTGGAACGCAACTGGATGGACTCGTTGCCACCAGCGCTTTGTCCGGCATATACTGCATTGGATGTTAACTTCACATCACTCCAGGAGGCATAAGTCGAACCTGTGACGCCTGTAGCATCTCTTGTGAGGACATCGGTCACGTCTGCGGCCCAAGCCGAACTGAACACTGCGCACAGCAGCGTCATCATGAGTAGTCGTAAATCTTTTTTCATAGGTTTTATGTTATTGGTTGTTCTTATGCGAAAAGGATACTGTTGTGTTCAAAATGGTATGTCCACAAATCAGGGCAAATTTACAAAAATATTGCAAAATATGAACAAATTCACCCATCTTTTTTCATTTTTCATGTCATTTTTAGAGTATTTCCAACACAGAGGCCCAGAGGTACAGAGTTTTTGTTTTTATTCCTCTGTGTCTCTGTGCCTCCGTGTTGAAATAGAATAAAAAAAGGGGCGGAAAATCCGCCCCTGCAATCATAACCTAAATCCTAATCACAATAAAACCTTATCACTTCAACCTAAAACACTCTATATAAATGGTTTGAACTTGCTAAAGCCACCTGATAAAACCCTCCCTCCCCTTGGGGAGGGTCGGGGAGAGGTGCTTAATCAATATTAATCGACCTTGCCAGTTTCACCTTTGCTTCCTCCACTTTGGGAAGGGTGACGGTGAGGATGCCCTCGCTCACACGGGCGCCAATCTTGTCCTTGGCCACGTCGTCGGGCAGAATCAGGGTCTGCTCATACTTCGTGTAAGAGAACTCGCGTCTGAGATAGTGCGCCTTCTCGTTCTGCTCGCGGTCGGCTTCCTTCTGCTCCATTTTGATCACAAGGTTACCCTCGTCGTTGATGTTCACGAAAAAGTCCTCCTTCTTCAAGCCCGGGGCAGCGACCTCCACGATATAGGCCTCGTCGGTCTCCTTCACGTTGATGGCAGGTGCCGTGTTGCAAGTCTTGGTGGTGCCCAGACCCACGTTCATCAAGTCGTTGAAAAGTTCCGGCAACCAATAATCTCTGTGCATACGTGTCATAATTTTAATCTCCTATCATTTAAATGGTTATACATTAAATTTCTGTCTTGTGGCGCCACCGTTTGTCAGCCGCGCTCACTCTCTTATTTGCAAGCAACGTGCCAGTTGGGAAAGTATGACATTTTGTCACAATATGATGACAATTTTGACAAAATCGATATGCTCAATGGTTCGGCCTCTCCCTTTTCTTTACATTTCCCTTGCCATCTCCGCTGAAGGTGCTCCATTGCTTCAAAAAGAATCCTCTCATCCGTAGAAAAAAATCGAGATAGTAATGGCTTTTCACTCGCTTTTCCGTAACTTTGCAGCACCAAAAAAGAAAAGACATGAAAATCCATACCTTCAATTGGCTGAGGCTCCGGGTGGCGAGCCTTATGGCTGTTGCCATGACAGCATGTTGCTGTACCGGCAACGCTCAGAGCGGTTCGACAGAAGCGGTAGCAGAGCAGGAACCCGAGTACCATCAGGTGAAGTTGATTTTCGGCGGCGACCTGATGCAGCATGAGCCACAAATCAAGGCGGCACGACAAGCCGACGGCACCTACGACTACTCCGGAGTGTTCGACTATATGGCACCCATCATCAAAGACGCAGACATCGCCATCGCCAACTTTGAGGTGACCCTCGGAGGCCCTCCCTACAAAGGCTATCCGCAGTTCTGCGCCCCCGATGCCTACCTTCAGGCAGCCATCGACTGCGGTTTCGATGTGCTCACCACCTGCAACAACCACAGCGTGGACACCAGAGGGCGTGGCATCGACCGCACCATCACGATGATGGACTCACTCGGCGTGCGTCATCTCGGCACCTACCGTAACCAGGCTGAGCGTGACAAACTCTACCCGTTCATCATCGAGCACGACGATATCCGTATCTGCCTGCTCAACTACACCTATGGCACCAACGGCATTCCTGTGCCCAGTCCATACATCGTCAACCTCATCGACACGGCGGTCATCGCCAAGGATATCGAAAAGGCAAAGTCGATGAACCCCGACGTCATCATCGCCATACCCCACTGGGGCGACGAGTATGTGCTGTTGCCCAACAAAGGACAGCGCGACCTCGCCGACTGGATGTTTGCAAAGGGCGTGGACCATATCATCGGAGGCCATCCCCATGTCGTGGAGCCTATCGAGGTGAGGGAAGTCAATGGGGAGAAGCACCTGCTGGCTTACTCTCTCGGCAATTTCGTGTCCAATCAGTCGCGCCCCAACACCGATGGCGGCACGATGGTGCGCATGACACTTGTCAAGGATCAAAACGGCACACACCTCACCGACTGCGGCTACAACCTCTACTGGGTCTCGAGGCCCGTCACTTCGGGCAAGCGCAACTACCGCGTGCTGCCCTCCAGTTATCCCGACGAGGAACTCAATGCCACGGAACGTGCCAAGCGCTATAACTACCTGCGCAACACCCGCGCACATTTTGCTAAGTACAACAAAGGAATTAAGGAAGATTGAAGACTATGGCTTTTGGCCTTTGGCCTTTGGCTTTTGGCCTTTGGCAAGCGTCGCTGCGAGCCGGGCGTAAGATTGAAGATTCTCTGTAAGGACGCGTTTTGCGCGTCCACAATAATAGCAACTCACAAACTCAAACTATAAAACAATATGGCAAAAAAAGCACTTTTGATGATACTCGACGGATGGGGTATCGGAAAACATGGTAAGGGTGATGTCATCTACAACACCCCAACACCTTATCTTGACTATCTCAACGCTGTCAGCGCACATGCACAGTTGGACGCCTCGGGAGAGGATGTCGGACTGCCCGACGGACAGATGGGCAACTCTGAGGTGGGACACCTCAACATCGGAGCAGGACGCATTGTCTACCAGGACCTGGTGAAAATCAACCGCGCCTGCCGCGACAATTCCATCTTGAAAAATCCCGAGATCGTTGCCGCCTATACATACGCCAAGGAAACCGGCAAGCGCCTCCACCTGATGGGACTTACCTCCGACGGTGGCGTGCACTCCTCACTCGACCATGTCTTCAAACTGGTGGAAATCGGCAAGGAGTATGGACTGAAGAACACGTTCGTACACTGTTTCATGGACGGCCGTGACACCGACCCCAAGAGCGGTATCGGCTTCATCCGCCAACTCTCCGAGGTGTGTGAGCGCAATGACGCAGCCATCGCCTCCATCGTGGGACGTTTCTACGCCATGGACCGCGACAAGCGCTGGGAGCGTGTCAAGGAAGCCTACGACCTGCTCGTTGAGGGCAAGGGCAAGCAGGCCGACGACATGGTGGCAGCCATGCAGGAGAGTTATGACGAAGGCGTGACCGATGAGTTCATCCTGCCCATCAACAATGCACGTGTCGATGGCACCATCCAGGAGGGCGACGTGGTCATCTTCTTCAATTTCCGCAACGACCGCGCCAAGGAACTTACCATCGTGCTCACCCAGCAGGACATGCCGGAGGCAGGCATGAAGACCATCCCCGGTCTCCAGTACTTCTGCATGACTCCCTACGATGCCAGTTTCACCGGTGTGCACGTGCTATTCCCCAAGGAGAACGTGGAGGACACGCTTGGCGAATACCTCTCACGCCTCGGCAAAAAGCAGTTGCATACGGCAGAGACGGAGAAATACGCACACGTCACCTTCTTCTTCAACGGTGGTCGCGAGAAGCCCTTCGAGGGGGAGGACCGCATTCTGGTGCCGTCGCCCAAAGTGGCTACCTATGACCTGAAGCCGGAGATGAGTGCTTACGAGGTGAAGGACAAACTGGTGGAGGCCATCAAGACCGAGCAGTATGACTTCATCGTCGTCAACTTCGCCAATGGTGACATGGTGGGCCATACGGGTGTCTACAATGCCATCGCCAAGGCGGTGTGGGCTGTGGACAACTGCGTGCGCGAGGTCATCGAGGCAGCCAAGGCTGCTGACTACGAGGCTCTCATCATCGCCGACCACGGCAATGCCGACAATGCCATCAACGAGGATGGTACTCCCAACACGGCACACTCGCTCAACCCCGTGCCCATTGTCTATGTGACGAACAACAACAGCGCCTGCATCAAGAATGGCAGGTTGGCAGACGTGGCTCCCACCATCCTCCATATCATGGGACTGGAGCAGCCTGCCGACATGACCGGCGAGTGCCTCATCTATTAACATGGACGTCAAAATAGAGGATTCTTGGAAAGCGAGGATAGGGGCAGAGTTTGAAAAACCCTATTTCGCACAGTTGGTTCAGACGGTGAAGCAGGAATACAGACAGTATGCCTGCTACCCGCCGGGACCGCTGATTTTCAATGCCTTCAACCTCTGCCCCTTTGATCGGGTGAAGGTGGTGATTATCGGACAGGATCCCTATCACGAACCCGGACAGGCGATGGGACTGAGTTTCTCCGTGCCCGACGGGGTGCCGATGCCGCCTTCGCTCATCAATATTTTCAGGGAGATACAGTCGGATCTGGGAATCCAGGTGCCGGCGACAGGCAACCTGACACGGTGGGCGCAGCAGGGGGTGATGCTGCTCAACGCGACACTCACCGTCAGGGCGCATCAGGCGGGAAGTCACCAGCGGATAGGGTGGGAGACTTTCACCGATGCGGCCATACATGCGCTCAGCAGCGGACGCGACCACCTCGTCTTTATCCTCTGGGGTGGGTTTGCCAGGAGCAAGGCGGCGCTCATCGACCGCTCACGGCACCTCATTCTGCAGTCGGTGCATCCCTCACCGCTGTCGGCCAACCGCGGCGGGTGGTTTGGCAACCGCCATTTCTCCCAGGCCAACGCCTATCTCGCCGCCAACGGCATCACGCCGATTCAATGGTGAATTTTTTTAGTTCATAGTTCATAGTTCATAGTTCATAATTCATAGTTCATAGTTCATAGTTCATAGTTCATAGTTCATAATTCATAGTTCATAGTTCATAGTTGGCGGTGTAAGGGTAGGGACGCGATGTATCGCGTCCGCCATCTTTGCAGGAGTAATCATAATTCTTAATTCTTAATCCATAATTCTTAATTCTCTTGAACATTCCTCCCATCATTCAGGTCGGGGACGTGTTGCTTTCCTCCGATATCCTGACCAAGTTTTTTTGTTGCGACCTCGACGCGTGCCATGGAGCGTGCTGCGTGGAGGGTGATGCCGGTGCGCCCGTGACCCTCGATGAGATAGCAGAGATTGAGAATTGTCTCGATGCCGTATGGCCCCACATGTCAGCCTCTGCACAGGCGGTGGTCGACCGACAGGGTGTGGCATACACCGACCGTGATGGCGACATGGTGACAAGCATTGTGGAAGGGCGCGACTGTGTGTTCACCTACCATGAGAACGGCACCTGTTTCTGTGCTCTTGAGAAGGTCTGTCGGGAGGGAAAGACTTTTTTCCAGAAACCCATCAGTTGTGCCTTGTATCCTATCCGCGAAAAAACATTCTCTGATGGTACGGTGGGGCTCAACTATCATGAGTGGGCGGTGTGCCGTGCTGCCGTCCGGCGTGGCGAACAGTTGCACCTGCGGGTTTATCAGTTTTTAAAGGCCCCCCTCATCCGCCGCTTCGGTGCCCAGTGGTATTCAGAACTCGAAGGTGTCGCCGCCGCGCTTTTATTGCAATCCCCCACGGATTGAACCTTATGGGCGCGATATAAATACTCGCCATTCTGCGGCGGACGCGATACATCGCGTCCCTACCCTTCGCACCACCATATTGGTCCCTGTAGGGACGCGATGTATCGCGTCCGCTGATTCAAATGCGATGTATCGCGTCCAGTTGAAACCGATAATAACATGATGATATGAATATGTCAAAAAATGTTCGCTATTCAAATGCTTGCTATTCTGCTGCGGACGCGATACATCGCGTCCCTACCAATCGCACCGCCATATTTGCCTCTGTAGGGACGCGATGTATCGCGTCCGTTGATTTAAATGCGATGTATGGCGTCCGCTGATTCACATTCGATGTATCGCGTGGAAATTTATTACTTTTTTGTTTTATCCCAAGATAATGAAAAAGGCAACTGAAAACACTTTGCCAAAACGAAGATCTCCTCGGGCATCATGGATAGACTATAACGAAGGTGAGTATTTTATCACTGTCTGCACGCAAGAAAAAATACATTACTTCGGTGAGATTGTAAATGATGTGATGTGTTTCACACCCATTGGAGCCTTTCTTGATACCCAACTTAAGGAAGTCAATGTTCATCATCCCCATATTGAAATATTGACTTATACGGTTATGCCCAACCATTTTCATGCTATTGTAAGAATTGGGAGTATTAATGGCATGGATAACAAAGGGAATATGGAAAATGCAGATGCGACATCTCGCGTTCCTACTGGAATGGATCGTTTGAACTATCGGGTTGGTGAAAGAAATGCAATTACAGGACAACGGAATGTTCCCTTGTTGTCTACTTTTGTTGGGTCTTTGAAGGCTGCTGTAAGCCGACATGCCAGTAAGAATGGAATACAGTTTAGTTGGCAATCCCGTTATCACGATCATACCATTCGGAGTGTGGAGGAGAGAAATCATATAGCACAATATATCATTAATAATGTATTGAATTGGTCGAAGGATTGTTTTTATTGATGTAAGTCATCACCATAAACATTTGTATTTTCGCCATTCGGCGGCGGACGCGATACAAATTTTCACCATTCGGTGGCGGACGCGATACATCGCGTCCCTACCCTTCGTACCGCCATATTGGCCTTGTAGGGACGCGATGTATCGCGTCCGCTGATTCAAATGCGATGTATCGCGTCCGCTGATTTACATTCGATGTATCGCGTCCGGTTGCAACCGATAATAACATGATGATATGAATATGTCAAAAAATGCTAGCCATTCAAATGCTTGCTATTCTGCTGCGGACGCGATACAAATGCTCGCCATTCGGCGGCGGACGCGATACATCGCGTCCCTACCTTCGCACCGCCATATTTGCCCCTGTAGGGACGCGATGTATCGCGTCCGCTGATTCAAATGCGATGTATGGCGAGCGTAAATAGTGAAATGGTCTATAAAAACTCAGGGCAGACCTTGATGGTCCGCCCTGAATTTTTGTAGGCCCAAAAGGCCAATCATTCGGTGGTTTTCTCCTCCCAGACGTTCTTGACAGAGAAGGTGTATTCCTCCTCATCAAAATTCATTTCGTTGGTCAACTGACCTGAGCCCACCTCATCGTGGAGGCTAAGCATGAGGGGAAGGGTCATTGTGGCGTCGTAGATGTCAACGCATGGTTTGATGTATCTTTTCATTTGTTTCTGGTGTTTCTGGGTTATTTGATAACAGTTTTCTTACCATCGATGACATACAGACCCTTTGGCAGGTTGCCGTTCTTCATGCGGACACCGGAGATGGTGTAAGCCTCGCCGTTGGTGCGGGTGAACTGCATGTCCTCAATGCCGGTGAGGAGATCGATGCTGAATCCAGTAATATTGCCTGCCTGCTCAACAGGAATGGCCAGAAATGCCTTGTGAGGACTGTTTTCGACCATATTTCCTCCTTCTACCTGATAGTAGAAGCCGATAGAACTGGCATCGCCGGGTGTCTTGGTTGAAAGCACATAATATTTGAAGTCATCATCAGTTATCGAGGTAGCCACGTCGGAGCCTTGCAGCAAGTTGCCATCAATGGCAGTCGCCTCTTCTGTTGAGATACCGAAAGAATGGGGTCCTGCGGGTCCGTTGAGTATAACGCCAGTACCTGCTGGAATGACATTTCCCTCCAACTTCGTCCAATTCAATTTTTTACCATTGATGCCATCCACTATGTATGCCGATACGCCCTCTGGTATGGTGAGGTTATAATCTCCGTAATACAGTGTGGAATAACCAACACTGGTGATGGCAACCTCCACAGGTGCTGCATATTGAGTGAGGGTGAAGTTGTTGAACAGTGCCCAGCAGTCCCAGATGTAGTTGGGCTTGTTGACTGTGATAGTCAGTTCGCCATCATCACCCACATATACGTAGAGTTCGTTGAGGTAATTTCCATTCGCAAATTTAGCCACAGCCTGATCAGTATTATTGGGGTTGTAGTCGCTGCTGGCGGCGTCATACCATGATGCGAAGCGCACCTGCTCGCCGTTGGCAGTCATATTGGTGCTCACGAGGTTGTATCCCTGCTCTCCGAGTGCATAAGAGGTCGCTTTGTCGGTTCTTCTTTCGAATCCGTTCACGGTGAGTTTGTAGATACCTTTGGGAAGACCGGTGACAGTCTGTGTCCAAGATCCCGTTGCATTCCAAGCCTCGCAGAAATTAGTGCCGTATGCCGGTTGATTGTCTTGATTTCTGACTTTTGTGAATGTCCAATCTCCTGCACTTCCATTGAATGTGGCAGTGCCGATCTTTTCGGTCATATCCACAGCGGTCAGAGTGGCAATGTAAGTGTCCAAGTCATCAGTAATACCGGCTGCTGTCGCTACAGATACTTTGTTGTCTGCCGGGTATGCGGCGACGATGGCATCATGGTCAGTCTTTGACATGAGCGTCCATACGGTAGCGGCAGAAGCGGCATCCGTAGGATGCACATATTCGCCCAAAGAACCCGAATCATGGGTGGCGTAAAGCGAACCGTCAGCATTGCTCAGATAAAAACCGTCAGTGGCTTCTGTAAACTTCCATCCCGTGGAAGCATTGTCCGTGAAAATACCACCGTCATTGGTGATGAAAAGATATACACCGAGCCAATCGATAAACTCGATGCTGCCTGCTCCGTCAGCACCATTTTTCCAGTTGAACGGAACGCCATACTTGTCGGCGACAGCCTCAGTGCCCCAGGCACCTCCTCTTCCGAGGAACAGTTTGGCTGTTGCATCATAGAGGTAGTAAATTCCATCGGCGACATTGGGCGTTTGGATGGTAATGGAAATCTCTTCGTTGACAACCTTTCCCTCAAATCCCACCACGCCGGCGGGCAGAATCAAGGTGTATGTCGCGCCATTGTCAAGGGTCACTTCTGAGAAGGTGGCGGTGAGTGCGTTTCCGTCAAGACTCAGATCACCTTCTGCCACAACATCCTCACCATTCTTCAGTTGGGCTGTTCCTTCTCCGATGAGAGCAAAGACGGCACTCGGGTCATCCGTGAAGGTGTCGTAAGTCAGCACCCATGTGGTGAGCGCGCTTACCATCGTTCCGTCCGCAATATTCATTGTGGGGCCTTGTATGGTATAGGTATAGTTGACGGGTGAGAATGAAACCGTCTGCGCAGTGGTTGACTTGAAATAATATGTTCCGGCAGTGAGGGTCATCGTCTCGGTGAATTGGTCCGTCGATTGGTTGGCTTCTGAAATGACCAAAGAACCATTAGTGGTATAAATCACACCAGCCAGACTTGAGCCGGCCACGATGTTGTATTCTCCATCGGTTGGTATTTCAACAGCATACCATGTGTTTGCCTGTGCCTCATTGCCGCTGGTGAATTCTTCTGCCACGACAGAAACGGTGGGTTCACCGCAGTAATATAGTTTGAAGTTATCGAAGTGAATCCAGTTGGCGGTTCCTTCTGCGGTTTTTCCGGCGGTGATGGTGAGGTCACCGTCCTGAGCCATCACATAGTCTATGGTATAGTCACCATCGGCAGTCCAACTGGCGGTTTTTTCATTCACACTGATATAGGTGCCGTTGCCGCCCATATTGGCGGAGAGCCTGTAGTAGCCTGCGGGAAGATTGGTGATAGTCTGAGACATACTACGGGCTGAGAGACCACCATTAGCAGAAGGTTGCCACTTCTCTGCATAGTGAAGACCTGTTTTGAAATTTTGGTCATTGATTTGTGGACCGAAGGCTTCATTTTCGGATAAAGTCCATCCTTCCATGTTTCGGTATTCAAAACCAGGATTAATAAGATTTCCCGTAATGTCGAAAGGCGCATCTAACGTGGCTTTGGCATCTTTGTCTATCAGTTCAAACTTTCCAACTATGCACCACGAGCGCATCTCATCGAAGGTTCCCACAATACCGATTTCTATTGGTGTGTTGTCGGAATCAATGGTAAAATCAAGTGTTTTGCGATACATTTTTGAGTCAAAGGCAACAGCACCTTCGAGTTGGGAATTGGCGTATCCATTAGCAGAGATACTTCCTAAGGTGTTGATTTCAACCTGTTCGTTTCCTGCTTTTAGGAAGGCAAGTGATTTCTCGGCATTGGTGTCAAAATTTTGCCCCTGACGGAAGAAGGAGTAGTTGACCAAGGTGTAGTGACCTGCAGGAAGTGTAATTGTCTGAGTTAAACTATAAGAAGTTATATCCAGCCCCCCCATCCTGCATAGGCTTCAGTAGCATAACCTATAGTGTTGTAACTCACAAAATTAGTGTTGTTAATTCTGACAGTGCCATTTCCACTTTTTGGATCGTTGAAATTGGATACCGTCCATCCTTCCAGGCTGCTGAGCGTCGCATTGCTAATGTACTGTGACGTCACATCTTTTTGCGCATACAACTTTGAGCCGAATGCGCCGGCAATCATAAGGACTGCCAATAGTAGTACTTTTTGTTTCATGCAATTATAGTTTAGGTTAGTATAGTCTGCTCATTTTGGGCAGGAATGTATCCACATCATGGGTTGAAATGTATCCTCATGATTCCCAATTTGGCAGCAAATATAATAAAATAATGTGTATTTGAACTGATTATCAGTCAAAAAATGGAAAAAGTACATTATTTAAATACATTTTGTGTCGATGTCCCGCTCCAGTGGCCCGACAAGTCCGACAGGTCTAACAAGTCCGACCAGTCCGACAATCCCCCCAAAAAGGGGCGGACCACAGTGGTCCGCCCCAATCATCGCAGTCTTAGGCTATTGGTTTATAGCAACGTGTCGTCCATTCTGTCCCAGATGCCTCCGGGATTGGCACGGCCGTCATCATCTGTTTCTTCGTCCTCGGGTCCGAGGGTCTGTCCCCAGTTACCGTCGTCATCTTTCTTAGAGAGCCCCATGATGGCGCTCATGCTGAACCCCATCACACATTCGGTCAGAGGTGCTGAATATTTTTTCTTCATCATATTGTAGATGGTTTTGGTTATTTCACGATTACCTTCTTGCCATTGATGATGTAGACGCCTCTTTGTGTGCGGCTCACCTTCTGGCCGTTGATGTTGTAGATGTCACCGCTCATGCGGTTGAGGATTTCGACTGCCTCGATGCCGGTGACGATCTCTCCGTTGAAGTTGAATGCGATGTTGGCGGGATCGGCGTCGCTGATCTTCTTCAGGTAGGCGCGGTAGGCAGCGATGCGGTTGCCACCCTTGGCCTTTTTGAACTCTTTCTCACCGGCCACCATGTCGCCCTTGGCGATGACCTCATTGCCCTTGACCAGGTCGATGAAGGTGCCCACGAAGTCGAACAGGCCGTTGGTATCCTCTGTGGTCAGGTCTTCTGCCGGAGCGATGTTCTTCTTGCCGAAGGAGAGAGCCTCTTCTTGGTCTGCGTCAACGAACACGGCGTAGGGCACGTTGGGCTGCAATGTGATCTTGCCGTCGACGGGAGCCACCTCCTTGAAGTTGAGAGTGGTGACGTCGTTCTCCACGGAAGTGCCTTTGTACTCCAGTACGGTGGCGGCACCGATTTCCTCAGAGGTCACGTCGAACGGGAGGACGATGGTGTTGAGGCCTTTCAGCAGTTTGCGGTCGGTGTTCACCTCAGAGGCGACAGTAGCGCCGATGACGGCAGCGTCGGTGCTCTTGAGTTCCACCACGTTGACGATTTCCTGCTTCGAGAGCAGCATACCGTCGGCAATCGACATCCAGTTGTATTGTTTGCCGGTCTCGCCGTAGAAGGTCATGGTCACCTCAGTCTCCTCTGTCAGCGTGAAGGGGAGGAAGCGCCATTCCCAACCAAAGCCATTTCCATTGTTGGCAAAGTCGCCCTCGTCGAAGTTGGCATTGCCAGACTTGTCGATACCCTTGGTGGCGGCACCAACATTGGGCAGGGCTACCACGAAGTCAGTGGCGGAGCAACTGACGGTGCTGGTGACATCGACCGACGAGCGGGCTGCCACTTTCAGCATGTAGTCGCCGGCGGGCAACTTGGCCGTCTTCTGATATTGCACAGTCCAGGCGGTGGAACCCCAGCCTTCTTGGGCTTGCTCATAGTAGGCTCGAGTTTTATCTCCGCTCCAGTGCTCACCGGTCAGGTAGCGCGGGTCAGCGGGGGTTTGGTTGGTGCCGACGGTGGCGGTGCCGGTCCATGTGCCGAAGTCACCGATGACGGGAGTATAGTCGTAGGGATATTCTTCGTTGACGTAGTTGAACTCAGCGACTTTCAGTTCGTTCACCTTTGCGGCAGCCTCAGCGGCTGTTGTCGGAGCCTCGCCTACTGTGACACCGATCTCCTCTGCGATGGCCTTCTCGGCTACGTAGGCGTTGTAGGAAGCGGCTGCGGCTTTGAAGGTCTGAGTGGCTTCAACCAAAGCGTTGGTCTTCTCCGTGTAACTGTCAATGGTCTCCTCGGGTGTGTCGGCCTTGGCGGTGTTGACGGCAGTCAATTCCTCACCGGTCACATTGGGATTGTCTGTGATGGCCTGCTCAGCGGCTGCCACGGCCTCAGCCCATGCGTTCTGATAGGGAGTCAGGTCAACTTCCGTTCCGTAGTAGTGGAGGGTGAAGTTGCGGAAGATGGTCCACCTGTCGGTCTCGGTGTCGTTGTTCACGATACCTACCTTGATGATGTTGCTTTCTCCTTCAAGGGCGAAATTCAGGGCTACCTTTCCATTGCCATTGTCGAAGTAATTTTTGGCTTGAGCCATATTGTCCACCACACTCTTATCCACGCCAGGAATCAAAATCTTGTTGTCTCCGGCATAGAAATAGGTGGAGTAGTTGCCTGCGCGGTGGAATCCGGTCACACCAAACTCATAGGTACCCTTGCTCAGGGTGAGGGTCTGGTAGAAGTCGAAGGTGCGGTTGTAGAACTCGGTCTCGCCATAATTAGTTGTGGGACCCGTTCCTGAAGTTGAAGGATTGGCGACAGTCCAATAGTTCACATTCTGGCTTACTGTCGGATTGTCGATGATGGCATCGGTAAGGTCGAAGTATCCGGCCTCGGGGAGTTCCTTGTTGGCGAGGTTGTCGAGCAATGCCATGCGCACGGCGGAAACGGCTGTCTCCACCTGGTCGGCAGTGGTGGCTGCGTCGGCAGCGTCATCAGCATCAGAGGTGTCCACATCGCTGCTGACTTCGAGCACCTTGTCCCTCACTTCGTTGTAGCGGGAGAACGCGGTAACGAGTGTCTTGGCATTTTGGGTTGCCTCCTTGATGGCCTCTATAGCAGCAGTGTAGTCCTCAGCAGTGGTATAGGTCTTGTTGTTGTCTGTGATGACTTTCTGGAGTGCATCGTAGGCGGCAGCGGGGATGGTGCCATCCGCGATGGCCTGTGCCTCTTCAACAGCCGCCTGGAGCAGATTTTTGTAAATCTCCAGAGGATCGGCAGGAGCACCATAGTAGGTGAGGCGGAAGTTGTCGAAGGCTGTCCAGTCTTGTCCCGCCTGTTTGGGTCGCTTCAGGCCTATTTTGAGGTTACCGCCAGCAAAGTCAAACTTGCCTGTGGTATTTCCGGAGTATCCTCCTGATATAAATTCTGTAAGAGCGGTGTCGAAATTGCTGGCACCTGTTTGGTTGACCATGACAGCCTCGACATCGCCCGCATAGATATAGGTGGTGCCGGCAGTGCCAAAACCCTGAACCGTCAGTTCATACTTTCCTGCAGGAAGGTCGGTGATGGTTTGGTAGAAGTCAAATGTGTTGTTCCACAATTCCACACCATAATTGTTGCGGTTTCCAACATTGCCTGGTGCAGCGTTTGGTGCCTGATGGTAGTTTCCGCCAGACCTTGTGCATGTCCAGAACGGTCCGGGATTTTCGATGTCAGTATTTCTGTGAACGAAGTCCTGATCGTTGCGGTTGAAGGTGGAGGCATGAATGAAGAAGGTGGCATCCAGCGGGCTGTCCTCCGTGGCATTGGCCAGATACTCGATCAGAGTAGCCTTGCTCAGCAGCAGCCATTTGGCATTGTCGCCTTCGCTTGATGCAGACATTTCCACGTCATTTCCTTCAGCATTGGCCACCAAGAAATTGGTGCCGTTATTATTTGTTTCCAAGATGTAGGAATTGGTGGCATCTCCTGTAGGGGTGAAAGTCCAGGGTGTCAGCGCTCCGTCCACCCAGAGGGGTGCACCAAGAAATTGGCTGGAACCGCCATTGGAGTGGCGGGAGTTGAGAGAATAGGCTCCTTCGCCAGCCTTCGCCACGCCGAAGTCAAGGGTGGCTTGCTCGGTCAGGAATGCATTGGTACCCCATCCTGCGCTGTAGTCTCCTGCGCTGAGGTACTTTTGGGCACCCACATTGTAGAGGAAGAAGTCGCCTTCAGCGACGTCATCGCCGACCAATGTCTGTGCGCTGGCGCCCAATCCGAATACGGTTGCGATAGCAACCAAAAATAGTCGTAAATGTTTCATGTTTATAGTTTTGGGTTAGTGTTGTTGATCTTTTTCAAAAAGGATGTATATGTTTGGTTGTCAGAATGATTGGCTTTTCATCAGGCAAAAACAATATTAGGCCACAAATATAATAAAATAATGTATAAACGAATGCATTTTTTCTCAAAAAGTGAGAAAATTTTTTAGTTCATAGTTCATAGTGCATAGTTATCTGTGTATATCAGTGTAATCTGTGGTTACGGCCTCAAAAAAGCATATGTCTAAACTCCTAAACTCCTAAACTCCTAAACTCCTAAACTCCTAAACTCCTATACTCCTATACTCCTAAACCCCTATACTCCTAAACTCCTATACTCCTATACTCCTATACTCCTATACTCCTAAACCCATATACTCCTCAACTCCCTTTCAACCATCTGTGGAAAACTATGAGGGTGAGCCATTTGGCTCACCCTCATTAGATTAGAATTTGCTTTCTTCTTCTTCGACATCATCCCAGAGGCTCTTCTTGGGAGCACGTACAGGTTGGTCGGTTTCAGGATCGCTTTCTGGATCTATATCAGAATAACTGTAATTCTCGATAGGATTCTCCAGAAACGCTCCGTTCTCAATTCCCCTCACCATGATGGCGGGCGAAATATACATTTTCTTCATAACTATTGTATGGTTTAAATGATGTTACTTGTGTCTTACTTCCGCACGACCTTCTTGCCGTTGATGATGAGGATACCCTTCTGGGAATCGTTCACGCGCTGGCCGTTGAGGTTGTAGATGTATCCGTTGGCATTCTCGTCATTCTCGATGTTGTAGATGCCTGTAAGTTCGCCGTCAACCATCATGTAGATGTTTGCGCTGCCAAGGCCAGTGTTGTTCTTCAGGTAAGCGCGGTAAGCCTTGTGCTCATTGCCGCCAGCAGCCTTCTGGAGATCAATACGGAAGATGTAGTCACCCTTCTTGACTGGAGACTCACCCTTAGCGTAAGCCTTGTAAGAGCCAACCAAGTCGAAGTCGCCACCCAATACGGTAAGGTCATCGGGTGCTACCACGGTCTTGTTGTTGTCGAACTTGCCCAACTTCTTGTCATTCTGGACAAAGACAACATACGGTACGTTGGCTTCCAGCACCTGGTCATCCTGCATTCTGGTGAACTGCACGTGGTATTCCTCACCAATCTTTGTTGTTCCTTCATACTTCATTACTGCATCAGCACCGAGTTCGAGGTTGGTGTACTCGAACGGGAGAACGATGGTGTTGTAGCCTTTGAAGAACTTGCGGTTGTAGGTAATGGTCTCATATTCACCGGGAGCGGGAGCCTCGGCGTCGTCGTCAGTCAGCACGAGATCCTTAACTACAGGTTGTTCAGCAGCCTTGATAGTATAGGTGGAGGTGAAGATATCGCTCTGCTCATCGCTGCCATAGCGCTCAAGGACGGCATTGATGACAAACTCACCCTCGCCCTTGACGACAATGAACTCATTCGGCATGGCTTCCATCACGGTCATCGATGTGCGTGGGTCGCTGCCGTCAGTGGTATACATGCACCTGAAGGCATCGCCGTCGAAGGTCATGGTGATGATGTCATCGACAGCCACCTCAGCACCGTTCTCTGGGTCGAAGGTAAGTGCGAACGGAGCCACGGCCTTAATAGGATAGGTGGCGGTGAATACCTCGCTCTGAGCGTCAGTCTTGCGGTTCTCAAGATAAGCATTGATGACAAAGTTGCCCTCGCCCTTGACGGTCACCTTCTCTCCAGTGCCCCATGCGCTGATGACGTTGCTGGTGGGAGCCTTAGGATCGCTGCCGTCGGTGGTGTAGTAGAGCAGGAATGCCTCTTCGTCGAAGGTGAGAGTGATCTGGTCGTCAACAGCAACCTCTGTGCCGTCTTTCGGGTCGAAGGTGAGAGCGAACTCAGGAGCAGGCTCCTCGCCGGACTTCTTCACGAGATAGATCTTGGTAATAACGATAGTAGCGGGGTCAGAAAGTTGGAGGGCTACCTGATTTACTTTGGTCACATCCTTACCCTCTAACGGGCACTCAAGTTTGGTAATGCCAGGATTGCCCCAATACAAGATATTATCAGTTGTGGTTTGTACAAAGCCCTGTACGTTGACAGTGGTGGGCTCTGCAAATTCGAACACCAGTTTCTCGTAGTTCGACCAGTCGGCGGGTACATCATTATCAGCCAGCCATGCTGCCAATCCACCCCACTGTACACCGTTGTAGGTGATGGACTTGTCGTCATTGTGGGTCAGTGATTCATCTTTGTTCCAAGTATAGGTGAACCTGTCAATCAGGTCTACGATGTCGCCCTGTGGCTCTGGCTCGATGGGCTCTTCAGTGATACCGTTGAGGAAGAGTTCCACGTAGCCGATACCCATCCAGCGGAAGGTGTTGCCCTCAAGAGCCTTCAGACCGAGTTTCACCTCGCCGGCTGCAGCATTCTCGAATGTGAAGTTGTAGGGAGTTAGGATGGTGCTGGTGATAGCCGGACCCTCGAAGTCGTTGGCATAGAGCTTCACGTTGGCTTCTGTTGCCTCAGCCAAGTTATCCGGATTGGCGTATGCAAAGCAGGAATAGTCATACTTGCCTACAGGCAGTTCAACCTTTTGATAGGCGGTAAATAAACCGTCGGCAGCTGGTACTTTACTCCAATACTCGTAGAAAGTGGTCTTGGTGCCGTCCTCAGAGGCGACCCTGTCAGTATTGTACATCACCTGGTTGTTGCTCTCTTCAACGTTGCGGTCAGACTCCCATCCCTGGCACTTATTCCATGCGGGCAGACCATCAAGGTTGGCGTTGGTCAGCATGAAAGTGATGTTGAACTTGGCGTCGCCCACAGGAGCGGCGTTGTTGATGTACTCGACACCGGCAGCGCGGAGGATGTCGTCGAAATTGCGAGCTTCTGCGTCAATATTTGCGACATATTCATTAATGGCCTCAGCAGTGGTGAGGGCATTGACGGCGTTGATGTCGACAAGGGGAATAGCAAATCCATTGAGTGCGTTAACGAGTTTGTCGTGTGCGCCTGCTGCAAATTCCTTGTAGTCCTTCACGTCTGCCATGGCCTTCACAGCGTCATAGTATTTGCTCTTGTAGGAATAAGCCTTGGCATTGTCAAAAGCCTTTACGATGGCTGTCAGTTCGTTGGCCTTGGCGTTGAGGGCGCTGATGGCTGCCTGGGTGGCATCGTTGTTGGTGGCGTTTGCCTTTTGTGTATCCACAAACGACTTGACCTCGGTCTCAACAGCAGCAGGAAGTTTGCCGTAGAAAGATTCCACATTGTCGATGGCAGCCTGAAGGGCGGCACTGAAATCCTGAACCTCACCGAGGTAGAAAATCTGGAAGTTGTCCCAGATACACCAAGTGTTGGTGCGGGTGCCTCTCACGCCTAAGGTGATGTTGCCGTCAACGACAGCAATTTCGAGCGGACCAACAGTATACTTGCCTATTAAGAAACTATTGGAGAGGGTCTCCATGTTGGATTTGATGTCACTGCCTTCCATGTTTTTGAATGGAGCAGAAGCCTCATTGGCATATACCACGGGATAATCAGCACCGTCGTAGGCATCGGTGTAGTCAGTAAGAGCGGCCTGGGCTGTCACCTGATATTTGCCGTTGGGAACGGTGACGTTCTGAGTCAGTGTAAAGGCAGACTGCCATGACTCAGCACAGTTGAAGTTGTTGGGTTTGCCCCTGCCGTCCAGGTTCTGGTTGTTGGCTTCCATAGTCCATGCGCTCACACGCAGGTCGTTGCGTCCAAAGCCGGCATCCTTGATAAGGAAAGTGGCGTTGACGGGATTGGTCTCGGAAGCGGCTTGCAGTTTGGCCATGCGATCATCGAGGGACACGAGTACCCACTGCGCATTGTCGCCTACACCATTCTCGGTGTCGACATTGACAATGGTTCCTTCTCCTGAGAAGAAAAGATTGCCATGGTCACAACTGATGATGTAGGCAATCACACCATCAGTACGGGAAGCCTGGGTGAAAGTCCACTCATAGGCTCCACCGTCCACGTAAGCAGCGTCGGCATCCACGGGGGCGAGGAAATGGCTTTCTCCACCATTGGAGATTTGGCTGTCCAGGGTGTAACCCGTACCTGAAGCAGCAATTTGGAAGTCAATGTCGCCGGTGTTGTTGACAGAAGCACGTGTGCCCCAGTTATTTCCGCCGCACAACCACTGACCGGATCCGATGTTGTAGAGGTAGAAAGTACCGTCTGCAACAGTGTTTCCCTTCCAGTCTTGCGCATTGGCGCATAGGCTGAACACAGCCGCAAAAGCGGCCATAAGAAGTCGTAATTGTTTCATAGGTTAAATATTAATAATAAAATAAGAGTTATAACTGACTGCAAATGTACTGCTTTTTGTGATTAAAAGCAAATAGTATCAAGATTTTTTTAAAAAAAATATCAATAATCGTTAAAAATCCACCTATTCCATGCCGTTTATCGGGTATTATTGCTTTTTTGAGCGTATCGGAAAAGTTGTCGAAACCTCACGGACAGGCTTAGAGACGGGGTGAAAGTCTGAAAATATTATTATATCAGAAAACGTGCGGTTCATCGTGAGAAGCCAGAAGTTATGCTCAAATTGATGAGGAAACAATATTGAATGTATAAAATTTGGAAACTAATATATTTGTTGATTTGGAATCATCTTTATATATTTGCAATCTCAATATTTTTCAAACACCCCCTATGAAAGAACTATTTACCCTTATATTAATGCTTGTCACACTCACGGCAAAAGCACAGTCCTGCCCTGATGACAACCATCCTCACATGATTGACCTCGGACTGCCCTCCGGCACGAAGTGGGCATGCTGC